>ERZ772871.1278-NODE-1278-length-12936-cov-4.19121_pt1 | contig 12936 bp, 8 predicted proteins | sample MGYA00511899_ERZ772871 | MGnify/ENA primary metagenome ERZ772871 (study PRJEB29015, sample SAMEA2737693) | human gut metagenome | biome: human gut; feature: human-associated habitat; material: faeces | place: China | collected 2012 ... | reverse complement strand
CACCCTACCCCACCACTCCACCCCCTAACTATTGGGCGCCACCCCCGAGCATATGTTCGAAAACACAATATGTTGTGTTTAACGCAAAGGCGGGATGCCACCTGTAGCACCCCGCCTTTCAACCTCAACCTTCAAGTTGACCTTGAGGCGATTTTTACGTCCCTTTACATCCCGTTCACATCGCCCCCAAACTCTCCCACGCGCGGCATGTGCACCCCGCCGCGCCATTGGCCGGTGGCGCAAAATGGGACGGACCCCCGATTGCCAAAACGTGCGCAACAGCACGTTCCAGCAATCGGGGGTCCGTCCTCGGATAGCATGTAATCGCAGCTCAGCAGCGTATTAGCGATGTGCCAGCGGGTGGGCCGCCAGGTAAACCTCAGTCAGCTGCGTACGATCGACATGCGTGTAGACCTGCGTCGTCGATATATCGGCGTGTCCCAAGATCTCCTGCAGCACGCGAAGGTCCGCGCCGCCCGCGAGCATATGGGTGGCAAAGGAATGGCGCAACGTGTGCGGATGGAGTCCCACCAACCCCACCTGGCGTCCGTAGCGCTCGCATATGACGTGAACACCCTGACGCGACAGACGCCCGCCGTTCTTGTTTAAAAAGACCGCCGGCGTCTCTGTCCCACGAGCATGAGCCGCCAGAAGTCGGCGCCCATCACATATATAGTGCGTCAGGGCACGCGCCGCGCTTCCCACCAAAGGGACCAGACGCTCCTTGGAGCCCTTGCCGCGAACCAGCACAAAGCCGTCATCGGCATGGATATCACTCACATCGAGCCCCACCAGCTCGCTCACGCGCAGGCCGCACCCATACAGCACTTCCAAGATAGCGCGATCGCGCAGACCCATCTCACCATCCGGAAAATCCTGGTCGAGCAATGCCGAAACATCCTCCACCGAAAGGCACTCCGGCAGGCGCTCGGCCTTTTTTGGCAAACGCAACGCCGCCGTAGGATTTTGGGTCACGGCCCCATCGCGCACCAAAAAGGCATGCAGGCCTTTGACGGCAGCGAGCGCGCGCTCCACCGAGGCATCGGAATAGCCCCCATCGTGCCGATCGGCGATAAAGTCCTCAATGACCCGCCGACTCACGTCCTCAAAGGACGCAATGCCCGTCCGCTCCAGATAGGCACAGTAGGTCGTCAGGTCTCGGCGATAGGCGGCAATCGTGTTACGCGCCAAGCCCCGCTCGACTGCAAGGTAATCAAGAAACTCCCCCGCCGCCACAGCGAGCGGCGAAGGAGCTTCTCCGATATGTTCCCGGTTCGCCGGCAACCTTAGTCCGTCGAACGATTCATGGGCGTCACCTGCAGGCGATCGACGCCCTCATGCTGGCCAATCGAGGCACGCACGAACTCTCGGAATAGCGGCTGAGGATTGGTGGGGCGGCTCTTAAACTCGGGGTGAGCCTGGGTGGCCACGAACCACGGGTGCACATCGCGCGGCAGCTCGACCATCTCGACCAGACGCTCATCAGGCGAAAGACCCGAGATGACAAGACCGGCGTCCTCGAGCTGATCGCGGAAGGCATTGTTGAACTCAAAACGGTGACGGTGGCGCTCGTAGACAAGCTCCTCGCCATACGCCTCACGCGCGAGGGTATCGGCAGCGAGCTTGCACGGATAGGCGCCCAGGCGCATGGTGCCGCCCTTCTCGGTCACGTCCTCCTGCGAGCTCATCAGGTCGATTACGCTAAACGGACCGTCCGGATCAAACTCGGAGGAGCTGGCACCGGCAAGGCCGACAACGTTGCGGGCGAACTCGCACACGGCAACCTGCATACCCAGGCAAATGCCCAGATACGGAATCTTGTGCTCGCGAGCAAACTCGGCAGCAAGGATCTTGCCCTCCAGGGCGCGCTTGCCAAAGCCGCCGGGAACCAGGATGCCCGATGCGTCGCCCAGAACCTCATTGACGTTTTCGGCATCGAGGCTCTCACCATCGACCAGCTGCACATCTACGTGACGATCGTAGAAAACGCCCGCGTGATGCAGGGCCTCGATAACCGACAGATATGCATCGGGAAGCTGGGTGTACTTTCCCACGACGGCAACCTTAACCTTATCGGCGTGATGGTTGGCATGGTTTTGCTTGCGCAGGAACTCATTCCATGCGCTCATATCGCGCTCGCGCGGATCGAGGCCAAGGCGCTCGCAAATGCGCAGGTCAAAGTCCTGCTCCGCGAGCAGCTGCGGCACGTCGTAAATGCTCGCGCAATCCTCGTTGGTAAAGACACAGTCGGTGTCGACGTCGCAGAAACTCGCGATCTTGCCGCGGATAGCGTCATCAATATGGTGATCGGAGCGCAGCACAATGATGTCCGGCTGGATACCAAAGCTGCGCAGCTCCTTGACGGAGTGCTGCGTGGGCTTGGTCTTAACCTCGTGGGCGGCGGCGATATAGGGAACGAGCGATACGTGGATGTAGCAGACGTTCTCGGGACCGGCCTCCTTGCGGTACTGGCGGATAGCCTCCACGAACGGCTGCGACTCGATGTCGCCGATCGTGCCACCCAGCTCGGTAATGACAACGTCGGAGCCAGTCTGCTCCTCAATGCGGCGGAATTTGTCCTTGATAGCATTGGTGACATGCGGGATCACCTGGACGGTACCGCCCAAAAAGTCACCGCGACGCTCGCGGGCAATCAGGCTCTTGTAAATGGCGCCCGTCGTAAAGTTAGAATCGCGGGTCAGGTTCTCGTCAATAAAACGCTCGTAGTGACCCAGGTCCAGATCGGACTCGTAGCCGTCCTCACCGTGCTGGAACGGGCTCATGGTACCGGGGTCGACGTTCAGATACGGGTCGGCCTTCTGCATCGTCACCTTGTAGCCGCGCGACTTGAGCAAACGGCCCAGCGATGCCGCGGTAATGCCCTTGCCCAAAGACGAAACCACGCCGCCGGTCACAAACACATGCTTAGTCATATTGAATTACCTGCGCTTCCCGTAGAAGTTGTCCATACACATCTTACGGGTCTTCATTGTAATACTCGAGAAAGAAGCAGTTCGCCATTTTTCACCAAAGTGCTTGCATTTCTCCATCTCGAAACAAAACGCCGCCCGGGACCCAGCGGCGTAGCAACAACTTAGGCGGCAGATCGCTACCGATCGGCAAGCTCGTCCCTGAGCATATCCCGAACGAGCATACCCGCGCGGATGCCTTTCAGATACCACCCGCCACGCTCGGTAAGGCAAATACCATTTGCAAGCTGGCCGCCATCCTCGCTATAACGCGAAACGACCTCGATCAAACCGTCAGAATCCAAGCGCTCAATTGCGGCGCGGGCTCGATACGGAGACACCCCAACGTGCTCCGCAAGCGTTTTGCGCGAGAAGCCATATGTCCCGCCACTTTCGGATTGCTGGGCAATCTCCATCAACACCAGCACTTCGACACGCTTCATATCGTTGACACTCGCACGACCCTTGCCCGCCATGGCAGCCTCCTCTAACCGAGCACGAGCATCCAGCGCGCCGTGCACGACCGACACACCTCACGATGGCAGGTAATATCCATCATGCGGCATCCCGCTAAGGATGAAACAGTTACGACTATTGTATACCGCCCAAATTGTTTTTAGGCAGGTAAACGGCTATTTTTCGCCGAAATAGACGCTTTATTGATCAAAAAGCCGTACCGGGCGCTAACCCGATACGGCCAAAAGGCGATGCAATTACCGCGGTACTTCAAACTTAGCGATGGAAGAAACCACGACGCTCAAACTTGGGCTCGCAGCACACGTTGATGCCCAGTTTACGCAACACCGTCTCGTCCGTCGGCGAGATAATCACGCTAAAGAAGGCATCGCAACCGCGCAGCTGCTCCAGGCCTGAAAGGACACGAGCGGCCGTCTCGCTCGTAGCCGAGGTGATCGACAGCGCCATAAGCGTCTCGTCGGTGTGAAGGCGCGGGTTTTTGCTGCCCAGGAAATGCGTCTTGAGCTTGCTGATGGGCTCGATCGCCTCGTCGCTGATGACTTCAAGCTCAAGGTCGACGCCCGAAACATGCTTGAGAGCGTTCATAATGAGCGAACTTGCGGCGCCCAGGCGCGTGGAGGTCTTACCGGTCACCACGGAACCGTCCGGCATGACCATGGCGCCCACGGGACCACCCGTCAGTTGCTCCCTGGTTAAGGCCGCCGAGCGCGCCGGTGAGTAGTTCTTATCGATGCCGGCCTTCTTCATAATAATCTTGAGACGGTCGACTTGCTCATCGCCCACGCCGGTACGGCGCACATTTTCGACCGCGGTAAAGTAGCGGCGGACGATCTCCATCTTGGAAGCGTCACGGCAGGCATCGTCATCGGTGATGGCAAAGCCGACCATATTGACGCCCATGTCCGTGGGACTCTGGTAGGGGCTCTTGCCTAGGATCTTTTCCATCAGGGCACGGACCACCGGGAAGGCCTCGACGTCGCGGTTGTAGTTGACCGTGGTCTTGTTGTAGGCCTCAAGGTGAAAGGAATCGATGATGTTGGCATCGTCGAGGTCCGCCGTGGCGGCCTCGTAGGCAATATTGACCGGATGCGTCAGGGGAAGATTCCAGACCGGGAAGGTCTCAAACTTGGCATAACCGGCGGCGGTGCCGTGCTTATGCTCGTGATACAGCTGTGAGAGGCAGGTGGCGAGCTTGCCCGAGCCAGGGCCGGGCGCCGTCACGACAACGAGCGGACGCGTGGTCTCGACGAACTCGTTCTTGCCGTAGCCTCCGTCAGAAACGATCAGATCGACGTCGTGCGGATAGCCCTCAATGGGATAGTGCAGCTTGGCGGGAATGCCGAGTGCATTCAGACGATTGCGGAAGACGTCGGCAGCGGGCTGACCGGCATACTGCGTGATAACCACGGCCGCGACAGCAAAACCGTTGCCGCGGAACAGGTCAACCAGGCGCAAGACGTCCTCGTCATAGGTAATGCCCAGGTCGCCACGGGCCTTGTTCTTCTCGATATGGTTTGCATTGATTGCGATGATGACCTCGACGTCGTCGGCAATGCTCTTGAGCATGCGAAACTTGCTGTCCGGCTCAAAACCCGGCAGCACGCGACTCGCATGATAGTCGTCAAACAGCTTGCCGCCAAACTCCAAATAGAGCTTGCCACCAAACTGCGAGATGCGCTCCTTAATGTGAGCAGCCTGCAGCTCGATGTACTTCGCGTTGTCGAAACCCTGGCGCATGTGTGGCTCCCGTCCCGTTTCCATTTAATGTCCTAGGCGATTATAACGGAGCCCGCCCTCCCCGATACCCAGACCATCAACAGGCACCAACCAAACACGCTCACCACAACCACCGGGGACCCGGGGCAGCTCGTTTGGAACGGGGAACAAGTCACTCAGCACCAACAATGAAAACGTCGCAGGCAGAGCTGAAGCCAGCGAACGGGCACCAGAGCGAGCAAGCTTCCCCCTGCACCAACAAGGGGAACGTCGCAGGTGGAGCATAAGTCAGCGAGCGACGTCCAGAACGTACAAGTTGGCATGAAAAAGGCAAGGCATAGACCTTCTGGTCATGCCTTGCCTTTTGAATGACAAATTGTCGTTCTGGGCGGTGCGCAGCGTCGACTGGTTGCGCGGTTCGTAGAACCGCGCAACATGAGAGCGCCCCCTCCCGCGCACGGAACGGGAGGGGGCTAAAGGTAGGAGTCTACCGGTGGGTTGACCCCACCGGACAGACGATGACCAGGTGATCCTTTACAGGATCGTCAAGGTTTCCGTGGGGTACCCGTTGGGTACTTAGAGCATCACGCAAGCGACGGTCAGGATGATGGCGCAGACGACGGAGAGAGCGACGATGAGCTTAAGGGCAAACTTGAGCCAGGTCGTCCACTCGATCTTAGCCAGAGCGAGACCGCCCATGATGGCACCAGAGGTCGGGGTGAACAGGTTCACGACGCCGATGGCGGCGGAGAAGATCATGACCATGACCTCGGGCGAGAAGCCGAGCTTAACAGCCAGCGGTCCCATGATGGGCATGGAGACAGTAGCCATACCGGAGGTCGAGGGGATCAGGAAGGACAGGCCGAAGTAGACCAGGAAGCTCATGGGAGCGAAGATCACGCCGGACAGGCCAGCCAGAGCATTGGCGGCAGCGTCGAGGACGTAGACGTCGAGGCCGGTGCTAGCCATGAGGACGGAGATACCACGGGCGAGAGCGATGACGAGGACAACGGACATCATGTCGGCAGCGCCGGTGATGAAGGTGTTGACGATCTGCTTCTCGGACAGGCCACCGATGATACCGATCAGGACAGCCATGAGGAAGAACCAGGTGGAAGCCTCGTCGAAGTACCACTGGCCAATGGGCAGGCCGGTGATCAGGGCAGACCAGCCCTGAACGATGGCGTTACCGTCGGCGTCATAGACAGCGCCAGCATCGAAGAAGTTGGCGACGCCCTCGTTGAGGTCGGCCAGCGGGATGAAGCCGACGATCATGACGACGAAGGTGAAGGCAAAGGCGATCAGAACACCCTTCTGACGACCGGTGAGCTTGACCTCCTTGTGAACCTCGGAAGCAGCCTTGCCGTGAGCCTCTTCGGCGTCCTTGAGCTCCTGCATCGAAAGGATGGTGGAACCCTTGTCAGCCTTGACCTTCTTGGCATAGCTCATGACGAAGAGGATGGACATAACAGTGGTAACAATCCACAGGACGGCACCGAGGCCGATGATGATGGACTGGTTGACCTCAATGCCAACGCCAGTCAGAGCGTCAACGGCAGCACCGACGGCAAACGGGTTAACCGTGGAGCCGAGGCAGCCGCAACCAGCGCCGAGCAGGACGGTAGCAGCGCCGACCATGGGGTCGAAGCCAGCAGCCATCATGGTGGCGGCGAGCAGGGCGTAGAAGGGAACGGTCTCCTCGCACATACCATAGGTGGTACCACCGAGAGAGAAGATGAACATCAGCACGGGAATGAGCATGATCTCATTGCCCTTAAGCTTCTGCACCAGAACAGCAATGCCGTTGTCCAGGGCGCCGGTCTCGGTCATCATGCCGAGGAAGCCGCCGAGGATCATAACGAAGAGGCAGACGGGCAGAGCGTCAGCGAAGCCCTTGACCGGGGCGGTGCAGAAATCGCTCAGGCGGGCAGCGGTAACCTCGCCACCGGACGTACCGGAGACGATAACGGTAACAACCGCGACGATTGCCAGCAGAGCAAGAAGAATGGTGAACGATGAAGGCATACCGCGCTTTTTCTTAGCGGTCTCAGTCATAGTTCTCATCCCCCCTTCATAAATCATTTACTGATCTCGCCCGAAGCGGCTCTTCCGTGCCGTGCATGTCGCTCGGTGCGAGATTTTTACCAGACAAAAGCGCTCGGGGTGCGCAGCAATGCACCCCGAGCGAGATGCTAGATGCTCTTACTTGAGCGTGGCGTACATGACAGCCTTGATGGTGTGCATCCGGTTCTCGGCCTCGTCGAAGACCTTGGAAGCAGGGCTCTCGAAGACCTCGTCGGTGACCTCCTGCTCGGTGATGCCGAACTGCTCGCACTTCTCGGCGCCAATCGTGGTGTTGGTGTCGTGGAAGCTGGGCAGGCAGTGCAGGAAGATGGCACCCGGGTTGGCCATAGCCATGACCTCAGAAGTAACACGATACGGGGTGAGCTGAGCGATGCGCTCGGCCCAGACCTCGTCGGGCTCGCCCATAGAGACCCACACGTCGGTGTAGAGAACGTCGGCACCGGTGACGCCGTCCTTGACGTCGGTGGTCAGCTTGATGGTGCAGCCGTTGGCCTCGGCGATGGGCTTGCAGGCCTCGATGACGTCGTCGGCGGGCATGCACTCCTCGGGGCCGCAGGCCACGAAGTTCATGCCGAGCTTGGAGCAGACGACCATGAGGGAGCGAGCGACGTTGTTCTTGCAGTCGCCCATGAAGACGAGGGTCTTGCCCTTGATGTCGTAGTTGAAGTTCTCCTGGACGGTCAGGATGTCGGCGAGCATCTGGGTGGGATGCCACTCAGTGGTCAGACCGTTCCACACGGGCACGCCGGACTTAGCAGCGAGCTCCTCGACGTCGTCCTGGGCAAAGCCGCGGAACTCGATGCCGTCATACATGCGGCCGAGAACGCGGGCGGTGTCCTCGATGGACTCCTTCTTGCCCATCTGCGACGAACCCGGATCGAGGTAGGTGACGCCCATGCCCAGATCCATGCCGCCGACCTCGAAGGCGCAGCGGGTACGAGTGGAGGTCTTCTGGAAGAGCAGAACGATGTTCTTGCCCTCGAGATAGCGGTGCGGAACGCCAGCGCGCTTCATGTCCTTGAAGTTCTTGGAGAGCTTGAGCAGGTACTCGATCTCCTCGGTGGTGAGGTCGAGAAGCTTGAGGAAGCTACGGCCGGAGAGGTTAACACCCATGGTTCGATTCCTTTCGAAGAAATGAATTACGTAAGTATTAGTGTTGCCCGTTTAACGGGCGAAGCCGGTGCGGTTGTAGGGGGACCGCACCGGAAACGGAAAGACTTAGAGGTCCTCGCGCCAGAAGGGCATGCTCATGCAGCGCGGGCCGCCGCGGCCGCGGGAGAGCTCGGCGGAGGGCACGACGAGAAGGTCCAGGCCCTCCTTGTACAGCACGTCGTTGGTGACGGTGTTGCGGGCGTAGACGCAGATCTTGCCGGGCTCGACGCACAGGGTGTTGGAGCCGTCGTTCCACTGCTCGCGGGAGGCCGCGATCGGGTCGCCGCCGCCGCAGGGGATCAGCTTGACCTGGTCGACGCCGGTGGCGTCCTCCAGGACGTGCTCGAGGGTGTCCTCGATCAGGCGGATGTTCACGTCGCCCGGGTTCTTGCCGGCGGTCAGCTCGTAGACGCGCAGGGTGCCCATGATGGCGGGGTGGATCGTGAACTTATCGACGTCGATCTGGGTGAAGACCGTGTCGAGGTGCATGAAGGCGCGCGAGACCGGGATGTCGAAGGCCAGGATGCGCTCGACCTTGGAGTCGGAGTTCCAGAAGATGTTCTGGGCCATGATGTCGATAGCGGCGGCCTGGGTGCGCTGGGAGATGCCGACGGCGAGGGTCTTCTCGTTGATGTTCAGCACGTCGCCGCCCTCGGTGTGGAACTGGCAGTCGCGGCGGAAGTACAGGGAGACGTCCTTGTAGTCGGGGTGGTACTTGAAGATGTACTTGCCGTACAGGGTCTCGCGGTTGCGGGTGACCGAGTACATGCGGTTGAGGTTGACGCCCTCGCCGACGACCGCGAACGGGTCGCGGGTGAAGTAGAGGTTGGGCATCGGGTCGATGATCAGGTCGGACTCGGACTCGGAGTTGACCAGGGAGTCGAGGGTCGTGGACGCCGTGAGGGGCATGTCGATCTCGGCCTTGGTCATGCCGGCCATGGTCTTCTTGACGAACTCGAGGTTGTCCTCGATGGAGTCCAGCTTCTCGCGGACGACCTGCGGCATGTGCTGGCCGCGGATGCCTGCCTCGGCGATGTACTGGTCGGTGAACTCGGCGCGGGCGCCGGGGACCTGGTCGAACACCTCGGCGACGAGGTTCTCGAGGTAGAGCACCTCGACGCCCTGGTCCCTCAGGATCTGGGCGAAGGTGTCGTGCTCCTGCTGTGCGACCTCCAGGAACGGGACGTCGTCGAACAGGAGTCGCTCGAGCTCGTCGGGCGGCAGGTTGAGGAGCTCGTCGCCGGGACGGTGCAGGCAGACCTTCCTGAGCTTGCCGATCTCGGAAGGCACGTGCAGACCTTTCGTCATGGCCTCCTACCTTTCTTTCGGGCCCCTGTCAGGGCCGATTCGTTAGCGCCCCTCCGTGTGAGGCGTTATTGCTGACGACATATTTATATCCAAAATCAGTCCATACTTCCACCTTGCCCCCGAACGGTTTTATATGAGGGGTGAACGGCATACACATATACTTCACGCATGGCACACTTTGATTTAATAAAGTTTATTTACGTGCTTAAACGCTTTTTTAACCGATAAATCAATTGAAACTAATCTTTGTTAAACCACCCTCAAATTGCATATTTCAAGCAACGATATGAATAGAATTCGCAATTCTCGCTGTGTCTCAACCATTTTGATTTTTATTCAGAAAAAAGTGCGTCCTATTCATTTTTGACAAACAGATTACCGTTTACCAGACGTTGGATACCGTTCACCGGAAGCTCAGTATAAGGCCCATCGAATACCCGATCGATCTTGCGTCTCCATTTGTAACAACTTGACTTTTTCGGCAGCAAAGACAAACAGACCCGTTCCCCAAAAGGGAGCGGGTCTGCATTCGGTACACCTAGGGTCCAGCAAGGTTTAGGCCTTCGAGAACCTCAAGGGACTAGCGATCGAACTCGGCCAGTGCCTCGCCCAGAAGCCTCAGGCCCTCGCGAAGAACATCTTCGCTCGCGCAGTAGCCCAGGCGCGCGCCGCAGGGAAGCTCAAAACGGCTGCCGGGGACCAACAGCACTCCCCTCTCTGACAGCAGGCGCTTACAGAACTCCTCGTCGTCCTCGGGAATGTCAAGCTGGATAAACGAGGTAGACACGCCCTGCGGGGCCGTCCAGGAAACGCGATGTTGCGTGTCGATCCAAGCTTGTGCGATATCGCGATTGCCAAACACGATCTTGCGATTGCGCTCGAGGATCTTGTCCTTGTGCTCAAGCACATAGGTCGCCAGGGCATCGTTGAACACGCCGCCGCAGATCATGGTGTAATCGCGATAGGTACGGATGCGGTTGGACACCTCTTCGTCGGCCACGACCCAGCCCACGCGGGCCGCGGGCGTCGAATAGGTCTTGGACACCGAGTTGGTGACAATGGCCCTCTCGTACACGTCGGCCATCGACATAAAGGACTCGGTGTTCTCGAGCGGCAGATACACCTCGTCGCACAGCACGTAGGCGCCAACCGAACGGGCAATCTCGGCAATCTGACCGAGCATGTCTGCATCGAGCACCGTACCGATGGGGTTCGATGCGTTATTGATGCAGATGAGCTTGGTATTGGGGCGAACGAGGCGCTTGAGCTGTTCGATATCGGGTTTCCATCCGAGCTCCTCGCGAAGCTCCCAATACTCGACCTCGGCACCGAGCGTACGCGGAATCTCATAGAGCGGCGCATAGGTAGGCCACTCGGCAATCACGTGATCGCCGGGCTCGACAACGGCCATGATGGCGTTGAGGTTGGCACCCGTGCAGCCATTGGTCTGCAGAATGTGATCGGGATTGACCTCGCGACGATACAGCTTGGCGACCTCGACCTTAAACTCCGGCGAACCCTCGATCCAGCCGTAGTTCATCTTCTCGCGATCCAGACGCTCGTAGAACGAAGCGCCGTCCTGCTCGTCGAGCGCACGAAGCTCGCCCATGGTCAGCGACGAAATCGTCGACTGAGCAATGTCCCACGTAGCGCTCTTCTCCCAAACGTTAAGCCATTCCTCAACGCCAATCGTCTTGATATCCATGGCTAGGCTCCAATCGCTAGAATACGGGAATGATGCCGGCAAAGGTCATGGGAATCGAGATGATGCCCAAAAGGCGAAGAAGCCGACACCGTTGGGGTATCAACGTGACTGCCCCTAGACATATGGCCCACTTTTCTGATGTTAATTTAGCGTCATTAGACAAGAATGGGACGGTGCGAAAAACCCGCACCGCCCCATTGGGAGACATCTAATGGCAGCTAGATGTTTGTATTAAGACCCGTACGGTCTATGAAAACCTTAGAGGTCCTCGCGCCAGAAGGGCATGCTCATGCAGCGCGGGCCGCCGCGGCCGCGGGAGAGCTCGGCGGAGGGCACGACGAGAAGGTCCAGGCCCTCCTTGTACAGCACGTCGTTGGTGACGGTGTTGCGGGCGTAGACGCAGATCTTGCCGGGCTCGACGCACAGGGTGTTGGAGCCGTCGTTCCACTGCTCGCGGGAGGCCGCGATCGGGTCGCCGCCGCCGCAGGGGATCAGCTTGACCTGGTCGACGCCGGTGGCGTCCTCCAGGACGTGCTCGAGGGTGTCCTCGATCAGGCGGATGTTCACGTCGCCCGGGTTCTTGCCGGCGGTCAGCTCGTAGACGCGCAGGGTGCCCATGATGGCGGGGTGGATCGTGAACTTATCGACGTCGATCTGGGTGAAGACCGTGTCGAGGTGCATGAAGGCGCGCGAGACCGGGATGTCGAAGGCCAGGATGCGCTCGACCTTGGAGTCGGAGTTCCAGAAGATGTTCTGGGCCATGATGTCGATAGCGGCGGCCTGGGTGCGCTGGGAGATGCCGACGGCGAGGGTCTTCTCGTTGATGTTCAGCACGTCGCCGCCCTCGGTGTGGAACTGGCAGTCGCGGCGGAAGTACAGGGAGACGTCCTTGTAGTCGGGGTGGTACTTGAAGATGTACTTGCCGTACAGGGTCTCGCGGTTGCGGGTGACCGAGTACATGCGGTTGAGGTTGACGCCCTCGCCGACGACCGCGAACGGGTCGCGGGTGAAGTAGAGGTTGGGCATCGGGTCGATGATCAGGTCGGACTCGGACTCGGAGTTGACCAGGGAGTCGAGGGTCGTGGACGCCGTGAGGGGCATGTCGATCTCGGCCTTGGTCATGCCGGCCATGGTCTTCTTGACGAACTCGAGGTTGTCCTCGATGGAGTCCAGCTTCTCGCGGACGACCTGCGGCATGTGCTGGCCGCGGATGCCTGCCTCGGCGATGTACTGGTCGGTGAACTCGGCGCGGGCGCCGGGGACCTGGTCGAACACCTCGGCGACGAGGTTCTCGAGGTAGAGCACCTCGACGCCCTGGTCCCTCAGGATCTGGGCGAAGGTGTCGTGCTCCTGCTGTGCGACCTCCAGGAACGGGACGTCGTCGAACAGGAGTCGCTCGAGCTCGTCGGGCGGCAGGTTGAGGAGCTCGTCGCCGGGACGGTGCAGGCAGACCTTCCTGAGCTTGCCGATCTCGGAAGGCACGTGCAGACCTTTCGTCATGGCCTCCTACCTTTCTTTCGGGCC
>ERZ772871.1276-NODE-1276-length-12958-cov-3.42385_pt1 | contig 12958 bp, 6 predicted proteins | sample MGYA00511899_ERZ772871 | MGnify/ENA primary metagenome ERZ772871 (study PRJEB29015, sample SAMEA2737693) | human gut metagenome | biome: human gut; feature: human-associated habitat; material: faeces | place: China | collected 2012 ... | reverse complement strand
GCGATCGGTCGCGGGGCCGTGTTGTTTCTAGTGGCTGTGAGGGCAGTTGGCGCAGCAGCCGCTGGTGGCGCTGGTGCTGGAGCCGCCGCTTCGCTGGTCGGTGTTGTAGAAACCGCTGCCCTCAAATTTAATGCCGCTGGCCGAGAACGTCTTCGATGCCGGAGCGCCGCAGCTCGGGCACACGACCTCGGGAGTCTCGGACATGGGATGCTCAACCTCAAATACGTTGCCGCAGCTCGAGCACTTGTAATCGTAGCGCGCCATAATACTTCCTTTTCAGCACAAAGCGGGCAGATTACTCTGCCCGCAAAAATTCAAACGTCTGTAACTGTACCCTATATCGGGCGTTTTATCACGCCTCGCCCCAGAATCTATGGGTGTTGCGCAGGAGCTGCGCAGTTTTGCCCTCGGCGGCTGCAATGTCCGCCTCGTCAGCCTGCCAAATCCAGTTGCCCGTGGCAACGCCCGGAACGTTCATTCGAGCGTCGTCGCTAAGCCCCAGGATATCCTGTAGCGGCATCATCACCAGGGGAGCGTCGCTTGCCAGCGCGTCGCTCATCAGCTTGGCCGCCACCTCAACACCGCTCGGTTCATCGCCGCCCGCAAAGGAACGCGTGCACCAACCGGCCAGCGTCGACGTATCGTGCGTCGAGGTGTACAGGATTTTGCCCGGCGTGGGATGCACGCCGCAACGAACGTCGTAGTCGCTAAACTCCAGCATGTCCATGCCGGGGAAGCCGCAGGTCGAAGCCATGGCGCGAACACCGGGCGTCAAATAGCCCAGGTCCTCCGCGATAAAGTTGAGCGGACCCAGCTCGTCGTAGGCGGTCTGGAACAGGTCCTTGCCCGGGCCCGCCAGCCAGCGGCCGTCGGCGCAAGCCTTGCCCGCGGGAATGCTGAAATAGCTGTGGAAGCCCAGGAAGTGATCCAGACGCACACGGTCGTAGAGCGAGAACGCGCGGCGCAGGCGATCCATCCACCAGCTATAGCCGTTCTGCTTCATGTGGTCCCAGCGGAACGTCGGGTTGCCCCACACCTGGCCCTCGGGTGCAAAGTTGTCGGGCGGCGCACCGGAAATCTCGATCGCCTTGCCGGTATCGGACAGCCAGAAGTTCTCGGGCTCGCTCCACGCATCTGCCGAATCGTCAGACACGTACATAGGAATATCCCCGATAACCTCGATGCCCTTTTTGTGCGCATAGTTCATGAGCTCGCACCAAGCCAGGTCAAAGCGGTACTGCATGTACGCCTGAAGCTCGGCCTCGTTGTGGAAGCGCTTGTCGTCGATCAGATGCTCGTTGTATCGCGCGACATCTGCCGGCCAATCATGGCGCGACTCGCCCTCAAAGTACTTTTTGACGGCCATGTAGACGCAGTATTTCTCGAGCCAATCGGCATTGCGATGTTTAAACGCGGTGTACAGCGGATCGGCATCCTCGCCTCCGCGGGCCTTCCAGGTCTCAAAGTCGGCTGCCAGCTCCTCGTGGCTCTCGGGTAGCAGGTCGATATTGCCCGCAAAGGCCGAAGGACCGGCGTAAGGTGAGCGGAAGAAGTCCGTGGGGTTGACGGGGAGAACCTGCCAGTAGCGCATGCCCATTGCGGCCAGATGGTCGATAAAGCGACGCGTGGGCGCGCCGATCGTACCGGGCTTGCCATCGTCGGTGGGCACCGAGGTGATATGGCACACGACGCCCGCGCCGTGATCGAGCGGCTCTTGCAGACGCTGCTCGGCATGGTGATAGATGATCGACGAGCCCAGCGGATACAGGTCGAGCGTGACGGTACCGTTGTGGATTTCGCACTCGTGGCCACTAATCACGTCGCTCGCACATTCGCCGAGCGCCGGAATCGTTACGCGGTGCGAATTGCGCAGGCTGCGGTTGATGATAACCGTCGCGGCCTCGCCATCCTTGCCTGTGCGGTTGTATGCCAGCACCTCGTCGTTGAGCGCGAAGGCCTTGATCTCGCCGTCGATCATAAACGGCAGTGCGCGGCGTACGGCGGAGGCGTTTTTGACAATAGCCAGCGTGTCGAAGTCGTGCAGTTGGTCCTTGGTCGGCAGGGTGCGGCGGTTGCCCGGATCGGTTAGGCCCTCCAGGCCGTATTCGTCGCCGTAGTAGATCGAAGGCACGCCGGGGAAGGTCATCTGCATGAGCGTGGCGAGCCAAAAACGGCTCTTGGCCAGGCCCATCGAGTTCTCGTCCAGGCGCCATTTGCTGCGCTCGCACTCGGGCAGCTGCGACTCGTCGGGGCCGCCGCCGAGCACCGAGATGATACGCGGGCGGTCGTGGCTCGACAGCAGGTTGAGCGCGCAGGACAATGCCTCGCTCGGGTAGTTCTCGCGCAGGGTCTCGATATCCTCAGCGGCCTCGTAGGCGTTCTTGTAGCCCATCAAAAAGCCGATGACCATGTCGCGGAAGGGGTAATCCATAGCAGAGTCCAACTCGGAGCCCTGTAGGTAGCGACGCAGATGGCCGTAGCTAATCTTGTTGGAGGCGTCTTCCCAGACTTCGCCGAGCAACAGTGCGTCAGGCTTTTCGTCAAGTACGGCCTTCTTGATCTCGGCCAGGAAGTCGTCGGAAAGCTCGTCAGCGACGTCCAGGCGCCAGCCATGAGCGCCGGCACGTAGCCATTTACGGATCACGCCGTCCTTGCCCAGAAGCCGCTCGCGTACCAGCTCGGAGCTCTCATTGATGGCGGGCATGTTGCCCACGCCCCACCAGCAGTCGTACGAGCCGTCCTCGTGGAAATAAAACGCATCGCGCCACGGCGAATCCTCGCTCTGCCACGCGCCCACACCGGGGTAGTTGCCGTAGCGGTTAAAGTAGATCGAGTCGTCGCCTGTGTGGTTGAAGACGCCATCCAGAATGATGGAGATGCCCAGCTTCTCGGCCGCCTGGCACAGCTCGGTAAAGTCCTGCTCGGTGCCCAGGATCGGGTCGATCTTGGTGTAGTCGGCCGTGTCGTAGCGGTGGTTGCTCGCGGCTTCAAAAATGGGGTTGAGGTAGATGGCTGTAAAGCCCAGCTCGGCGATGCGAGGCAGGTCTTCCTGGATGCCCTTGAGCGACCCGCCGTAGAAGTCCCAGGTTTTGATGGAGCCGTCTTCGGCGCGCTCGTACACGGGCGGCTTGTTCCAGTCCTCGACCATGCGGCGCTGGATTCCGTTGCGTGGTTTTTCGACCTCGGCCAGCGTGCGCTCGCGCCAGTGCTCGTCGCGGGCGTAGCGATCGGGGAAGATCTGGTAGACCATGCCACGCTCGTACCACTCGGGACGCACTTCGCGGTGCTTATAGACGGTAATCTGGAAGGACGGCACCTCGGCGTAGTCGTAAGTTACGCCCTCGCCACCGGTGCGACCCTGCGGTGCGCCCAAGCGGACCTCGGGCTGGCCCTCGATATTGCAGATAAAGCTGTACCAGATAAGACAGGGCTCGGTGCACTCAAGCTCTACGGTAAATATGCCGTCGCCCTCGTGCGTCATGGGATACCGAGACTCACCGATCTCATCGACCCAGGTACGCAACGTAAGCGTTGCCTGGTTGGGATCGGCATCCTCCAAAATCACCGAGAGGGAAACGGAAGTTCCAGTGGTCACAGCGCCAAACGGAGTGCGAAACTGCGGCAGACGGCTGTTGTGAATCAATCTCATAATACGGTCCAGTTCAATAGAATCACGGCCTGCGGGCCATGGGCTTTACGCACAGGATGTAAGTATATCTGTTGCACACAGGCTGTATAAACAACATCCGTTTACCATCGGCGAACGGTTGTCCTAGAAAATCGTTTTACCAACTATTAACAGAGAAGGGGCGCCCGGTTGGAGCGCCCCTTGCTTAGGGTTTGATGAGGTTTTGGATCGTCTGGATTAGCGGCGCTTGCGGGTGGCCGTTGCCTTGCGGACGGAAGTCTTCTTGGTCGGAGCCTTTTTCTCGGTCGGAGCGGCAGGGGAGACCGGGGTCTCCTTGGCAGGCTCGGGCTTAGCCTCTGCCTTCGGGGCAGCCTTGGTCTTAGCCTTGACCTCGGCGGCCTTCGGTGCCGGCTCGGGCTTGGTCTCCTCTTTGACGGCGGCGGGCATAGCCTCTGCCTTAGGAGCGGCAGCCTTTGCCGTGGTCTTCTTGGCCGTCGTCGTGCGCTTGCGCGTGGTGGTCTTGGCGGTCGGCTTGGCCTCGACAGCTGCTTCGGCCTTGGGCTCGGCAGGCGTCTCCTCGACCTTGACGGCGGGCTTTGCGGCAGCCTTCGGAGCGACCTTGGTCGCAGTAGCCTTGGCGGCCGTCGACTTCGTTGCCGTGGTCTTCTTGGCAGCTGTTGCCTTCTTGACAGTCGTGGTCGTCTTTTTGGCAGCGGTCTTTGCCGGAGCCTTGGCGGCCGGTTTGGCCTCAGCGACCTCGGCCTTTACCTCGGGAGCAGCCTCGGCCTCGGCGGCCTTCTTGGCAGCGGCGGTCGTGCGCTTGCGCGTGGTCGTTGTCTTGGCAGCCGTTGTTTTTGTCGCGGCAGCTTTGGTCGTCGTAGCCTTCTTAGTGGTCGTCTTGCGGGTCGTGGTCTTCTTAGCTGCGGGCTTTGCAGCGGGCTTGACCTCGTCCTCTGCCTCAAGAGCAACCTCAGCCTTCACCTTAGGCTCGGCCTTTGCGGGCTCAGCCTCAACCGGCTTCTCTTTGGCCTTGGGCTCTTCAGCGGCCACCGGCTCAGCAACAGCTTCAGTCTCGTCGACAACAGCCGCAGGCCTCTCAATCTCCGGATGCATAAAGAAGTACAGGTCCAGATACTTGTCGGCCGAGCGCGTCCAGCTAAAGTCCTGGCTCATGGCCTGCGTGACCAGCTGGTTCCAGGCGTCGCGGTTATCCCAGAACAGACGAGCCGCGCGGAAAACCGCATCGCCCATCTCGTCGCCGTTAAAGTTGGTAAATGAGAAGCCCGTGCCCTCGCCGGTAAACTCGTTGTACGGCTGCACGGTGTCCTTAAGGCCACCGGTCTCGCGCACGATGGGCAGGGTGCCGTAGCGCATGGCGATGATCTGCGACAGTCCGCAGGGCTCAAACTTCGAAGGCATCAGGAACATATCGGCGGCGGCATACATACGCTGCGACAGCGCGGGATCGAACTCGATGCGCGCGGCCATGGTGCCGGGGTACTTGTCCTGGAAGTAGCGCAGGCCGTCCTCGTAGTCGCGGTCGCCGGTGCCCAGCACGGCCACCTGAACGCCGCCTGCCAGGATGCGGTCGAGCGCGTACATGACCAGGTCCATGCCCTTTTGGCGCGTCAGGCGCGTGACCATCACCATGAGCGGACGGTCGTCGCGAACCTCGAGCCCCAGTTCCTCCTGCAGCTTGGCCTTGCACACGGCCTTGCCGGAACGGTCCTCCACGGTGTAGTTGGCGGCAATGCGCTTGTCGGTCGCCGGATCAAAGCCCGCGACGTCGATGCCATTCAAAATGCCCTGCAGCGCATAGGAGCGCTCGCGCAGCACACCGTCCAGGCCCTCGCCAAACTCGGGCGTCTGGATCTCGTTGGCATAGGTGGGGCTCACCGTGGTAATGGCGTCGGCATAGCGAAGCGCGCCCAGCATGTAGTTGACGCTGCAAGCGTCGCAACGCAGCTGTGAGGCGGCCGCGGGAATATGCGCCACACCCAGGATGTCCTCCATCACGGTGTCGCTAAACTGGCCCTGGAACGCCACGTTGTGGATCGAGAACACAGTCTTGACGCGGTCGTACAGCGGCAGACCCTGGTAGAACTCGCGCAAAAACACGGGCGCCAGTGCCGTCTGCCAGTCGTTGCAGTGCAGGATGTCGCACTCAAAGCCCTCGGGCAGGTGCTGCAGGCTCTCGGTGATGGCCTTGGAGAAGAACGCGAAGCGCTCGCCGTCGTCAAAAAAGCCGTACGGATAGTCGCGCGCAAAGTAGCGCTCGTTGTCAACGAACATATAGGTGACGCCGTCGTGCTCGAGCTTCTCCAGCCCGCAGTACTCGTTGCGCCAGCCCAGGCTCACGTAAAAGTCGGAAAAGTGCACCATCTGCGCCTTGTACTCGTCCTTGATGGTGGCGTACTTGGGCACCATCACGATGACCTCGGCGCCGGCGCGCACAAGCGCCGCAGGCAGCGAGCCCGCCACGTCGCCCAGGCCACCGGTCTTAACAAACGGTGCGCACTCGGCCGAGGCAAACACGATCTGCATCTTTTTGCTGGAATCTGCCATATTGTCTCCCTGTTGCAATTCGAGAATAGCCGCCTGGCGCTAACCGGGCGGCTATTCTACATGTTACGAGCGATGTTGCGGTGCCAACGTTAACGTACGATGGTGGTGTCGGAAGTTAACGGAGCCTTGCCCAGCACCAGGATGTTCTCGGGCGTGCCGCGAAGCTCGGTGTTGGTGGGAACCACGTTGTTCTTGTCCAGGATGGCGTTCTCAACACGGGCGCCGCTCTTGATGATGCAGCTCTGGTTGATGATCGAGTTGGTCACCGAGGCGCCCTCCTCGACCACGACGCCGCGCGACAGAATCGAGTTGCGCACGGTACCTTTGATGATGCAGCCGGCCGAGATGATCGAGTTGCATGCGTGACTGCCGGTCGCATATCGCGAAGGCGGCACGTCGTGAGCCTTGGTCAGGATCGGGCGCTCGGGATCGAAGAGCTGGTCGGCCACGGTCTGGTCGAGCAGGTCCATGCTGCGGCGATACAGCGACTTTTCGCTAAACACGCCCACGACCTCGCCCTTGTACTCGTAGCTGCACACGTCGATGTTGCCAAAGTCGCCCTGGAGTGCCTCGAGCAGGTCCAGATAGTCGGCGGCCTGGTAGTGGTCGATGATCTCGAGCAGCGTCTCGCGGTTGACGATGCAGCAGTCCATAGAGGCGTTGTCGCCGTATACGACGCCGGCGCTCACGCCCGTCAGGCGGCCGTTCTCGTTAATCTCGAGCTTGGTCTCGTCATCGACGTTGCGCGTGGCCTTGCAGTACACCACGGTCATCTGGGCACCGGAGTTCTCGTGCGCGTCGATGATGGCGTTGAGGTCCATATTAAAGATGATGTTGGTGCCCATCATCACAACGTAGGGCTTGTCCGAGCGCTGGAACAGCGTCTTGTTGGAGATGATGTCGCGCAGCAGGAAGCGCATGCCGCCCTTGGTGGTGCCATACGCGTTGCCGGGCACCATGAACAGGCCGCCCTTCTTGCGGTCCAGGCCCCAGTCCTTGCCCGAGCCCACGTGGTCGATCAGCGAGCGGTAGTTGCCCGGCATGACGACGCCGACGGTCTTAATGCCGGCATTCATCATGTTGGACAGCGGGAAGTCGATCAGGCGGTAGCGGCCCAAAAACGGAACGGACGCGATGGGGCGGTCCTTGAGCAGCACGCTGCCGTAGGTCGAAGAGTAGTTAGCGGTGATATAACCGATGGCCTTGCGATTGATCATCGGATCATTCCCCCTTCCCGATAACGACGTCATTTCCAACGACGGCCGTATCCTTGGTGGTATCGACAGAGCCGAGCTTCACGCCCTCTTCGACCGTGGAGTTCTCGCCCAAAATAGCGCGGCAGATGTGCGCGCCGCTCTTAACGTGCGCACCCGGCAGCAGCACGGAGTCCTCGACCACGGCGCGCTCATCGATGATGACATCGGTCGAAAGAATCGAGTGGCGAGCGGTGCCGTAGATCTTGCAGCCGTTGGAGACCAGGCAGTCGTCCAGGCGACCGTCCGGGCCAATGTAGTGCGGCGGACGCGTGGTGATGTTAGACATGATGGGGAAGTGCTTGTCGAACAGATCGAACTCGGGGTTGTTGCCCAGCAGGTCCATCGAGGTCTCGTGGAAGCTGGCGATGGTGCCGACGTCCTTCCAAAAGCCGTGGAACTCGTAGCTGTACAGGCGCTTGCCCTCGCCGAGCAGCTTGGGGATGATGTCCTTGCCAAAGTCGTGGCTCGAGCGCTGGTCCAGAGCGTCCTCCTCGAGTGCCTCGATCAGCACGTCGGCCGAGAAGATGTAGATGCCCATGGAGGCGAGATTCGAATCGGGCTTATCGGGCTTCTCGGTGAACTTGGTGATGCAGCCGTCCTCGGGGTCGGTGGTCAGGATGCCAAAGCGGCTGGCCTCCTCCCACGGCACGGGCATAACGCTCACCGTGAGGTCGGCGTTGTTCTCAATGTGCGTCTTGAGCATTTTGCGGTAGTCCATGCGATACAGGTGATCGCCCGAAAGAATCAGGACGTACTTGGGGTCGTTGGCCTTGATGTAGTCCAGGTTCTGCGTAATGGCGTCGGCCGTGCCCGCATACCAGGCGCCACCGGTCTGCGTCTCGTACGGCGGCAGGATCGACACGCCGCCGTCGCGGCTGTCCAGATCCCACGCCTCGCCGGAGCCCACGTAGGCATGCAGCAGGTAGGGGCGATACTGCGTCAGAACGCCCACCGTGTCGATGCCCGAGTTGGAGCAGTTGGACAGCGAAAAGTCGATAATGCGGAACTTGCCACCAAAGCTAACCGCCGGCTTAGCGATCTTTTGGGTGAGTGCCCCCAATCGGCTGCCCTGTCCTCCTGCGAGGAGCATCGCGATGCATTCTTTCTTACTCATCGATTTCTCCTTCTGTCATCGATGTTCCTAAACCCATTAGCGGTGGGCGCAGCGCAACGTTGCGCCCACCGAGTAATGCCGTGCTGGCATAGGGGAGCTCGCGCGCCTTTACGCGTGCCAGATCTCGTCGCGGTACTCGCGAATGGTGCGGTCGCTCGAGAACCAGCCGCTCGAGGCGGTGTTGAGCAGAGCCTTGCGGTTCCAGGCCTCCTGGTCGCCATAGCTGCCGGTGAGCTTCTCCCACGCATCCACGTAGCTGCGGAAGTCTGCCATGACCAGGTCGGGGTCGTTGTTGTTCATGAGCTCGTTGTAGATGCTCTCAAAGTTGCCCGAAAGGCCGGCAAACGTGTTGTCCTTGAGCTCGTCCGTCACGCGGCCCAGACGCTCGCGGTCGTTGTTGAGCGTATCCCATGCAAAGTAGCTGTTGGATGCCCAGAGCTGCTCGACCTCGGGAGCGGTCAGGCCAAAGATGGCCTCGTTCTCGCGGCCGGCCAGGTCGGCGATCTCGATGTTGGCACCGTCGAGGGTACCCAGCGTAATGGCGCCGTTCATCATGAGCTTCATGTTGGACGTGCCCGAGGCCTCCTTGCCGGCCGTGGAGATCTGCTCCGAGATCTCGGCGGCGGGGTAGATGAGCTGGGCGTTGCTCACGCGGAAGTTGGGGATAAAGCAGACCTTCATGACCTCGTTGACGCGCGGGTCGTTGTTGATGACATCAGCCACGGAGTTAATGAGGCGGATGGTCTCCTTGGCAAAGGTGTAGCTCGAGGCAGCCTTGCCGCTAAAGATGAAGGTCGTCGGCGTCACGTGGAAGTTGGGATCGGCGATGCGACGGTTGTAGATATCCATCACCTTCATGATGTTCATGAGCTGGCGCTTGTAGGCGTGGAAGCGCTTCACCTGAACATCGAAGACGGTGTTGGGGTCAATGACCAGACCGGTCTCGGCCTTAACGTAGGCGGCAAGGCGCTCCTTGTTGGCGCGCTTGGAGGCGCCCACGGCCTTCAGGAACTCGGCGTCGTCCTTAAACTCCTTGAGCTTCTCCAGCTCAAAGGCGTCCTTAAGCCAGCCATTGCCAATAGCCTCGGTCACGAGCTTGGCATAGGTGGGGTTGGCCTCGGCAAAGAAGCGACGGTGCGAGATGCCGTTGGTCTTGTTGTTGAACTTCTCGGGCGTCAGGGCATAGAAGTCCTTGAGCACGATGTTCTTGATGATGTCGGAGTGGATCTTGGCCACGCCGTTGACGCTGTGGCTGCAGATCACGGACAGGTTGGCCATGCGAATCTCGCCGTCCCACAGAATGGCGGTCTGGCGCAAACGCTCCTGCCAGCCCTCCTGCGTGGTGTCGAACGACTCATGCCAACGACGGCTGATTTCGTCGATGATCTGGTACACGCGGGGGAGGAGCTTGGAGAACATGCCGATAGGCCACTTCTCCAGGGCCTCGGGCAGGATGGTGTGGTTGGTGTAGCTCACGACCTGCGTCACGATGTTCCAGGCGTCATCCCACTCGAGCTTCTTCTCGTCGATGAGGATACGCATGAGCTCGGGGCCGCACATGGCGGGGTGCGTGTCGTTGGTGTGGATGGCCACAAACTGCGGCAGCAGCTCCCAGTTCTCGCCGTGCTCCTTCTCAAAGGTGTCGAGCAGGCTGTAGATGCCGGCCGAAACGAACAGGTACTCCTGCTTCAGGCGCAGCAGACGACCGTGCTCGCCGGCGTCGTTGGGGTAGAGGATGGCGCTGATGGCCTCGGCCTCGGCGCGCTCGGCGTCGGCCAGGGCGTAGTCGCCGCGGTTGAAGGCCTCAAGGTCAAAGTGCTCCTCGACCGGCTCGGCGGCCCAGACGCGCAGCTTGTTGACGGTCTCGCCGGCATAGCCCACTACGGGGATGTCGTAAGGAACGGCCAGGATATCCTGCGTGTCCACCGTGCGGTAGAATGTGCGGCCGTTCTCCTTAAAGCCCTCAACATGGCCACCAAACTTAATGGTCACGGCCTTGTCCTGACGACGAACCTCCCAGGGATAGCCGTGGGTGAGCCACTCATCGGTGGCCTCGACCTGACTGCCGTTGACGATCTCCTGCTTAAACAGGCCGTAGCGGTAGCGCATGCCGTTGCCGTAGCCGGCAATGCCCTCGGCTGCCATGGAATCCAGGAAGCATGCGGCCAGACGGCCCAGGCCACCGTTGCCCAGCGCCGGATCGGGCTCCTGGTTCTCGATGACGGACAGATCAAAGCCCATGTCGTCGAGCGCCTCGGCGACCATGTCGCGCACACCAAAGTTGAGCAGGTAGTTGTCGAGCAGACGGCCGATCAAAAACTCAATCGAGAAGTAGTACACGCGCTTCTTGCCCTCGGCGGTGACGCGGGCGTCGCTTTTGGTGGCAACGGTGCGTGCCTTCTCGGCCACGAGCTTGGCCAGGGCGTTAAAGCGGTCCAGGTCGCTGGCGGCCTCGACGCTCTTGCCGCTGATGCTCATGACGGCATCGCGATAGAGCTCGGTAAACTCCTGCTTGTTGTCGAAGATCTTATTCATACGTTCCTTCCCCCGGGGATGTTTCTCCCGGAACGGTTATGGCTTGTATCCTACGCCCCTGCGGGGCGGGTAATTGCAGTGGTAACGCTTTTGTTACGCTTTCCTGGCAGGAGCCTTAACAGCGCCTGTCTTGGCCTTGGGAGCAGCCTTTTTAGCGGTTGCCTTCTTGGCCGTGGTGGACTTAGCCGAAGCCTTGGCAGCGGGCTTGGCAGCCTTCGCCTTGGCCGGAGCCTTCTTGGCAGCTGCGGGCTTGGGCTTCACCGAGGACGTACGCTTGCGCGTCGCCTTCTTGGGCTTCTCGACCACCGGCGGCTTATAGCTGCTGGGACCGCGGCGCTTAAGCACCACACCTGCCAGGCCGGGCACCTTAATCTCAATGGAGTCCATCTGCCCGTTCCAGGGATAGGGCTCGCTCGAGCAGGTGTAGGGCTCCTCGCCGGCGTATCCGCTGCCACCAAACTCGGGACGGTCAGAATCGAAGATGACCTCCCAGTCGCCCTCGCGCGGCACGCCCACACGGAAGCTCTCGTAGCTCGCCGGGTCAAAGTTAATCAGGATCACCAGGTCGTCGTCGATGCCCTCGCCCTGGCGCACAAAGCTCACGATGGACTGCTTGGAGTTGTCCGCATCGATCCAGGTAAAGCCGTCGTCGGTGTAGCCGCGCTCGTACAGGGCAGGCTCGGCGGTGTACAGGTGATTGAGCGCCTTGATAAACGCCTGATGATGCTTGTGAGTCTCATACTCCTCGGTCAGGAACCACTGGATGGACTCGTAGTAGCGCCACTCAATAAACTGGCCGATCTCGTTGCCCATAAAGTTGAGCTTGGCACCGGGATGCGTCATCTGGTAGAAGGCCAGCGTGCGCAGACCGGCAAACTGGCGCCACCAGTCGCCCGGCATGCGGCCGATCAGCGAGCACTTGCCGTGCACGACCTCGTCGTGGCTCAGCGGGCAAATGAAGTTCTCGGTAAAGGCGTACATGATGGAGAACGTGAGCAGGCCGTGGTTGCTGGGACGCCACGGAAAATCGGTCTGCATGTAGTGCAGGGTGTCGTTCATCCAGCCCATATCCCACTTGTAGTGGAAGCCCAGGCCGCCGTCCTGCGGCGGATAGGTCACGAGCGGCCACGCGGTGGACTCCTCGGCCATCATCATCACGTCGGGGTAGTGCGCCTCCACAGCGCAGTTGACCTGGCGGATAAACGCACTGGCGTCCAGGTCCTCCTCGGTACCGTACTTGTTGAACTTCTTTTGGCCGGGATCGTCAATGCCAAAGTTGAGGTACAGCATGCTGGATACGCCGTCCATGCGAATACCGTCCACGTGGAAGTTCTCGAGCCAGTACAGCACGTTGGAAACCAGGAAGGAGCGGACCTCGCCGCGGGCGAAGTCAAACTTGTGCGTTCCCCAGTTGGGGTGAATCTCGTGCTCAAACAGCATGTGGCCGTTAAAGGTGGCAAGGCCGTGGGAGTCGGCGCAAAAACCGCCGGGCACCCAGTCCATGATCACGCCGATGCCGGCCTCGTGGCATGCATCGATAAAGTGCATGAGCTGCTGCGGGTTGCCGTAGCGCGACGTGGCGGCGTAATAGCCGGTCGTCTGGTAGCCCCAGGAGCCGTCGAAGGGATGCTCCATAAGCGGCATGACCTCGATATGCGTATAGCCCATATCGCGCACGTAATCCACGAGCTCCACCGACAGGTCGTCGTAGGTATAGAACTCGCCGCGCTGCGCGGGGAAGGGGTCCATGGGGCCGGGGTAGTTGCCGTACTCGTCGGGCTCGCCCTGCGGAGCGTCGCCGTGGCGCTTCCACGAGCCAATATGCACCTCGTAGATGTTAAGGGGCTGCGACATGTGGTT
>ERZ772871.1268-NODE-1268-length-13061-cov-2.86268_pt1 | contig 13061 bp, 8 predicted proteins | sample MGYA00511899_ERZ772871 | MGnify/ENA primary metagenome ERZ772871 (study PRJEB29015, sample SAMEA2737693) | human gut metagenome | biome: human gut; feature: human-associated habitat; material: faeces | place: China | collected 2012 ... | reverse complement strand
AGCACCTCCTTCGGTGTATTTGATCTGCCCGGTGGTACAGACTTTGCCACGGCATTAGCAATCTTCATCACTGCCGTCATCGTCAGCATCGCTGCTATTTCCAACGATAACCTGCAGGATTTAAAAACAGGCTATATCGTCGGTGCCACACCGTGGAAACAGCAGGTCGCTTTGATCCTCGGTTCCGTCATCGGTGCCTTTGCTATCGCCCCGGTACTGAACCTCCTCTATCAGGCCTATGGTTTCACGGGCGCCCTGCCCCGCGCCGGCATGGATCCGTCTCAGGCACTGGCTGCTCCGCAGGCAACCTTGATGACAACCATCGCCCAGGGCATCTTCTCTTCCAGCCTGGACTGGAATTATATTCTCTTCGGTATCGGCATTGGCGTCGTCGTCATCATCATCGACGCCCTCCTTACGAGCCATACAACGGCTCTGGCCTTACCGCCTCTGGCTGTCGGCATGGGTATTTATCTGCCGCCAACACTGGAAATTCCCCTGGTTATCGGCTCTGTTATGGGCTGGCTCGTTCACCGTCATCTGCGTCAGCGTGCAGAACGCCGCAGCCCTGACCATGTAGAAGAAGACGTTGAAGCTTGTAATCATCGCGGCGTACTCCTCGCTTCCGGCCTGATCGTTGGCGAAAGCCTCGTCGGCGTTATCATCGCTTTGATCATCGTCGTTTCCGTTACTTCCGGCGGCAGCGAAAATCCGCTGGCTTTGGTCGGTAAAGACTTCGAATCCATCGCCGATGTGATTGGTCTCCTGGCCTTCGTCGGCACGATGTTCCTCTTTATCCGTCACATTATCATTACGAAGTTCACACCGGAAAAATAGGAACTCAGATAAATAAAAATGAGTGGAAGATTAAAATTTCATTAAAAATCACCAAAACAGGCACTAAATTAAAGGATTTAGTGCCTGTTTTTCTTGTATAATTATGTGTTTACGCCAGCCAAAAAATTTTAACCGCCAGGAAAAAGGTATCCTGCCGCATGACAGCCAGCCTGAATCCTAAGCGAAACGACAACTGGCTGCACAATAATGGGCCCTATAGTGAAAGCAAACGGCAATGTTCTTTCCCTATAGGCAGCAGAAAGGAGAACCTGTCACCACTACCTGAGATGCGGAAGGCCAGGTTCTCCTGGCGGGGCAAAAACACGCTCCCCATGAGACTCAGGCAGCCGGGACTCCGCCCATTACGCCGCAGACTCTATACCTGTACGTTCAGTCTGCGCGTACGTTTCAGACAGGCTGCCTGCCAGCAGGCCTGAATGATAGCCCTGCTGGCAGAGGCGTACACGTAGCTTCCGTAACGTCGTGCTAAACTACAAACACCTCCAGAACCAGGTTCTGGAGGTGTTTGTGCTTATAAATGCAAGAGTGTATATCAATCGGCCTTGCGGCTCATGATATCTTCTTTTATGCTATTTTGCATCGTAGGCGTGAGCCATGCGTACATAGCCTTCGTACCGTTCTTTTGCATCTTCTTCGGTCTTTTCGAAGAGGGCTTCTGCCGTATCCGGGAAGGTCCGTTTCAGCGAAGAGTACCGTGTTTCGCCCATGAGGAATTCACGGAAGTTAGCTTTCGGTTCCTTCGAATCGAGGATAAACGGATTCTTACCCTGTTTCTTCAGGTCCGGATTGTATCTCCACAGATGCCAGTACCCGCATTCTACGGCACGTTTTTCTTCGAGCATGCTCTGGCCCTGGCCAATCTTCAGGCCGTGGTTGATGCACGGTGCATAGCCGATGATCAAGGACGGACCGTTGTATGCTTCGGCTTCTTTCAGGGCTTTCATGAACTGATTCTTATCGGCGCCCATAGCAACCTGAGCAACATAGACGTAGCCGTAGGTAGCTTCCATCATGCCCAAATCCTTCTTCTTCGTCTTCTTACCGGAAGCAGCGAACTTGGCAACAGCAGCCGTCGGCGTAGCTTTAGAGGACTGACCGCCCGTATTGGAGTATACTTCTGTATCGAATACGAGGACGTTGACGTCTTCGCCCTGAGCCAGGACGTGATCCAGACCGCCATAGCCGATATCGTAAGCCCAGCCGTCGCCGCCGAAGATCCACTGGCTGCGTTTAACGAGGAACTTCTTCAGGTTATAAACCTGTTCCAGTTCCGGTTTGCCGGCTTTTTCTGCTTCTAACAGAGCAATGATGGTATCCGAACGTTCGCGGGAGCCGTCGCCTTCCATCTTATGTTCTTTCCAGTCTTTGAAAGCTTCCTGGAGTTTCGGGCTGGCGACATCCATAGCGTCGTCAATGTATTTTTCGAGGAGGTTGCGTTCTGCTTTTTCAGCCAGGAACATACCGAAGCCATATTCTGCATTGTCTTCGAAGAGGGATGTAGACCAAGCCGGGCCGTGACCCTGACTGTTCTTCGTGTAACCGCAGTCCGGTGCACTGCCGCCCCAAACACTGGAGCAACCATGCGCGTTGGCTACCATCATGCGATCGCCAAAGAGCTGCGTAACGACTTTACAATACGGTGTTTCAGCACAACCTGCGCAAGCGCCGGAGAATTCAAGCAGCGGCTGTTCGAACTGGCTGCCAATAACTGTGTTCTTGTCCATGGGGTTCTTCTTGGCCGGCAGGGCAATGACATAATCCCAGAGAGCTGCTTTGTATTCTTCGTCGTCGAACGGCGTCATAGTCAGAGCTTCTTTCGGGCAGACATGTGTACAGCTGCCGCAGCCCAGGCAGTCCATGACGGAAACAACGATATTGAACTTATAGCCAGGTGCTGCTTTGATTTCTTTATCCTGATAGCCTTCCGGTGCAGCGGCGGCTTCAGCTTCTGTCATCAGGAACGGACGGATAGCTGCATGCGGACATACGAAGGAGCACTGGTTACAGCCGATACATTTTTCAGCATCCCAGCTCGGTACGAACATGGCAACGCCACGTTTTTCTTCTGCACACGTACCGGTCGGCCAACGGCCATCTTCAAATCCATTGTATGCACTAACCGGCAGGTCATCGCCTTCCAGGGCATTGACAGGAATAGCAAAATCTCTAAAGAACTGCGTATGGTGCGAAAGATCAACCGGTTCATCCTGTGCATCTGCCCAGGCAGCGGGAACGTCGATTTTAACGATAGCTTCGAGGCCCTTATCGATGGCAGCATTGTTCATGTCGACGATCTTCTGGCCTTTCTTGCCATAGGAATGTACGACCGATTCTTTCAGTTTATCAATAGCCAGATCAAGAGGAATAACTTCGGACAGTTTGAAGAAGGCCGACTGCATGATCATATTGATACGGCCGCCGAGACCCAGATCCTGTGCAATGCCGACGGCGTCGATAATATAGAAATCTACGTCGTTTTGGGCAATCGAGCGTTTTAAGCGGGCCGGTAATTTAGCATCCAATTCTTCCGGTTTCCAAACCGTATTCAGAAGGAATGTACCACCCTTCTTAATACCGCGCAGGAGATCGAAGCCATGGACGTAGGACTGACGATGGCAGGCGATGAAATCAGCGCTGTTGATCAGATACGGCATCTTGATCGGCGTGTTGCCAAAACGCAGGTGGGATACAGTAACGCCGCCGGACTTCTTGGAGTCATAGGCAAAGTATGCCTGGGCATACATATCGGTATTATCGCCGATAATCTTGATCGCGCTCTTGTTGGCACCTACTGTACCATCAGAACCGAAGCCCCAGAATTTGCAGGCTTTCAGGCCTTCGCCGCCCGTTTCGATACCCGGTACACGCGGCAGGGATTTATACGTAACATCATCGACAATACTGAGCGTAAAGTCATTTTTCGGTTTATCTGCTTTCAGGTTTTCAAAGGCAGCTACGACGTCGCCCGGCAGGAATTCCTTCGAAGCAATACCATAACGGCCATGATATACCTTCGGTGCGTTATCGGCACAGGCATAGGTAGCGGCTACACTATGATAGAGCGGTTCGCCATTGGCGCCGGTTTCTTTCGTGCGGTCCAAAACGGCAATCTTCTTGACTGTCTTCGGCAGGGCGGCAATGAAATGTTTTTCCGACCACGGACGGAACATGTGAACATTGATACAGCCGACCTTTTCGCCCTTAGAAACGAGCAGCTTGACGGTTTCTTCAATGGTCTGTGCGCCCGAACCCATGGCTACGAGAACGTATTCGGCATCAGGAGCGCCGGTATAGTTAAACAGGTGGTATTCGCGGCCTGTAATTTCACTGATCTTCTTCATGTAGTCTTCGGCTACATCCGGTACACGGTCATAGAATTTATTCAGCGATTCACGATGCTGCATGAAGGTTTCAGCCGGTTCGCAGAAGGAAATAGCTTCCGGATTATCCGGATTCATGCCGCGGTCGCGGAAGGCCTGAACGGCATCCATGTCGAGCATTGGCCGCAGTTCATCATAAGGAATGACTTCAATCTTCTGAATTTCATGAGATGTACGGAAGCCATCAAAGAAGTTCAGAATAGGAATGCGGCAGGAAATAGCTGTGGCATGAACAACAGCAGACAGGTCCATGACTTCCTGGACACTGGCTTCAGCCATCATGCTGATGCCCGTACCACGCATGGCCATAGCGTCGTCATGACCGGCAAAAATGGTATACCCGTTCGTAGCAACCGTACGGGAAGCAACCTGGAATACGCCCGGCAGTAATTCGCTGGAAATTTTGAACATGTTTGAAAGCATGATCATCATGCCTTGCGACGATGTGAAAGTCGTCGTCAGGGCACCGGCGTTCAAGGCACCGTGCATCGCACCGGCAGCACCTTTTTCAGACTGCATTTCCTGTACCTGTACGGTCGTGCCAAACAGGTTTTTCCGTCCGTGTGCAGCCCATTCATCTACGTGTTCAGCCATTGGCGACGACGGGGTAATCGGGAAGATAGAAGCAATTTCCGTAAAAGCATACGATATGTACGCAGCCGCTTCGTTCCCATCCATTGTTTTAAAAACTTTTTCTGACATAATCAATTCACCTCTCCTGTAATTTATAAGCGTTTGAGCATACTATATGTACCACTCATTGATACTTTTATTGTATGCTAAAGATTATTTTTTCACAAGGAGTTTTAAATCATTTTGTTAAATATTATTTCTAATGTAAATTTAATAAAGGCGACAAAAGCCTTATGTATCGCTTTTGTCGCCTATTTATAAACTGGCACTTTATTATGTACCAGTTTAGTACCACCGTCTTAAATAGTATACTTTTATTGTACATTATACCTTATTTTCACAATATTTCCCTCATTGGAATTTAGCGCCGCTCCCGCTGACAGGTTCTTTCTGTCAGCCAGGTCCACAACCAAGGCAGTCCCATAGCCAGCCAGCGCAGGCCTTTATTTCTTGCCGTCACGCGCCAGCCTGCCAGCCCCAGGACCAGGCCGCCAAGAATATCACTGACATAGTGAATGCCGCATACGATACGGGAGAAACCAATGAGCAGGCTCCAGAGGATCAGGAACAAGCCGGCCAGTTTGGAACGATAAAATACAGCCAGACCGGCAGCAAAGGCATTCATCGTATGATTGCTGGGAAAAGAAGCATTATCCTTATGGGCTACATACTGCCGGATATCCCTATGGGCTGCAAAAGGACGCGGCCGCCGCCAAATACGGGCGATGACATAGGACATAAGGGAACTGCACAGGACAGAAAAGAGCGCCTCCAATAAAGACCGGCGGCGCTGTCGCTGCCCTTCCGGCCGGCCGGGCCGGAACCACTGGACTATACCGTAGATAATATAGACCCAGAAACCGGCCCGGGCCAGCCAAATAGAACCGGTGCGCAGACAGGAAGGTGCGCACAGGCTCTGTATTTTTTTACTGAGCCAATAATCCATACGTACTCCTTACGGCTGTATGAGCCGCTGCAAATCGGGAAAGATGGAAAGACTGCGTGCCAGAATGCCGTGCACGTAGGCAATAAAGATGCCGTAATTGGTAATGGCTACGCCTTGCCGGCTGGCCCGTTCCATACGGCTCTGTATTTCCCGTTCGTTGAGCATGCAGCCGCCACAATGGATGACCAAGGCATAGGACGTCAAATCCATGGGAAAATCACGGCCCGATGACGTTTCCAGCACCAGGTCCCGGCCGGTAAATTCCCTTAGCCAGTGCGGGATCTTTACAGTACCGATATCTTCACACTGGCGGTGATGGGTGCAGCCTTCGGAAATAAGGACTCGGTCACCATCGCGCAGATTCTTCAAGGCAGCTACGCCCTGGACAGCCGTTGCCAAAAAGCCCTTATGACGGGCCATGAGAATAGAAAAGGACGTGAGCGGCACGCTCTCTGGCGTGTCGGCCGCTACGCGTTTAAAGGCCTGGCTGTCCGTGATGACCATTTTCGGCGGCCGGCCCAGCTTTTGCAGTGTCTCCTTAAGACCCGTCTCCTTAACGACAATGGCTGTGCCATCGGCATCAAGGATATCCCGGATGGTCTGCTGTTGCGGCAGGATGAGCCGTCCCTTCGGAGCTGCCGAATCGACAGGCACGACGAGGACAAAGAAATCGCCCGGTTGTACCATATCAGCTACGATAGGCGCCGCCTCGGTGTCAGGCTTCAGACGGGCCAGGCGTTCCTTGAGCTCTCCTATACCCGTGCCGTGCAGGGCACTGACGTACAGGACCGTATCCGGCACGGTTTCCGGTACAGCCGTAAGATCGCTCTTATTATAGACGAGCAAATACGGTACCTTCTTTTCGCCAATGAGCTGCAAAATATCCCGGTCACTCTGCTGCAGCCCTTCTGTGGCATCGACGACCAAAACGGCAATATCCGTCTTGCCCAGGACCTGCCGCGTCCGTTCCACGCGCAGTTCCCCTAAAGCTCCCGTATCGTCAATGCCCGGCGTGTCAATAATCATGACCGGCCCTAAGGGCAATAATTCCATAGCCTTATAGACGGGATCCGTCGTCGTTCCCTTCGTGTCCGAAACGATGGCCAGGTTCTGGCCCGTAACAGCATTGACGACGCTGGACTTACCGGCATTACGGCGGCCAAAAAAGCCGATATGCACCCGTTCCCCTGATGGTGTATCATTCATCCCCATATCTATATACCCTCATTTCTCTATATATACCCTATCGGTTAACAAATACGCGGCAGCAATTCACCACCTGGTGGCGGTAAAATCGTTTCGGCACCGATTTCCGTACGGATGGTGACCCGTTCGGCGTGCTCTGCCGTTACCGTGCCGATAATCGCTGCATTACCGGAATACGGTCCTTGCCGCAAGGCTGTGACAATGGCGTCCGCCTGTGCCTGCGGTGCAAAGACGACGAGCCGTCCTTCGCAGGCCAGGTAGAGCGGTTCCAATCCCAGCATACCACAAACGCCACTGACAGCCGGTGCCACAGGAATAGCGGCACGGTCCAGGCGGATGCCAACGTGGCTTTGGGCGGCAATTTCGTAAAGAACCGTGCCGACGCCGCCACGTGTCGCATCGCGGATGACGTGGATATCCTGTGTGACGCCGAGCATGGACTTCACCGTTCCCCACAAAGGAGCGCAGTCACTGGTCACGTCGGCATCGATGCCGAACTGCTCGCGGCTCAGAAGGACGGTGCAGCCGTGGCGGCCAATATCGCCGGTCACGATGACGGCGTCGCCGGGCTTCGCTTCTGTGCCCGACAGGCGGACACCGGGCAGACGGCGGCCAATACCCGTCGTCGTAATAAAGAGGCGGTCTACCTGGCCCTTGCCGGCGACCTTCGTGTCACCGGCCACAATGCGCACGCCGGCTTCGGCCGCCGTTTTTTCCATAGCTGCGGCGTACCGTTCCAGGTCACTCATTGGCAGGCCTTCTTCAATGACAAACGCGCAGGCCAGATAAAGCGGCTGTGCCCCCATGCAGGACAGGTCATTGACGGTACCACAAATACTCAATTTGCCGATGTTGCCACCGGGAAAATCAGACGGCGAAACGATGAAGCCATCGGTCGTAAAGGCCAGATCCTGGCCGCCCAGGGATAGAATAGCCGCATCATCGCCCGTAAATTCCGGGTTGGCAAAATGGGCCTTAAAGACCGAGTCAATCAGCTCGACCGTCTGTTTTCCGCCAGCTCCATGGGCCAGTGTAATGACATCACTCATAATGTAAGACCTCCATACTGATAATAGGCCGAGCAGGCCCCTTCACGGGATACCATGCAGGCGCCGACAGGGTGCTCAGGCGTACAAACCTTGCCAAAGAGCGGGCACTGCGGTGGCCGACAATCACCGCGCAGAATATCGCCGCAGCGGCAGGCCGGATTACTGCGGCCGTCCATGGGCGGCACGGCAAATTTCACACGCGCATCGTACGCGGCAAACTCCGGCCGCAGGGTAAGCCCCGATTGGGGAATCACGCCGAGACCGCGCCATTCTGTATCGCACGCTTCCATGACCTGAGAGAGGAGTTTCTGGCCGCTCACGCTGCCTGCTGCCGTGACGACCCGGGGATAGCAGTTTTTGAAGAAGGGCTTGCCCTTAGGAAATTCTGTCAGAACGACGGCTAAGGCCGTCAGGAGTTCCCGCGCTGTAAAGCCCGTAACGACACCGGAAATGCCGTCAGCCTTTAATTTCTCGCAAATCTCCGTGCCCATAATAGCCTGGACGTGCCCCGGATACAAGAAGGCATCGGCACTATCCTTCAGGGCTTCATAGGCCTGGGGCATGGTCTTATTGGCCGTCAGGAGAGAGAAATTGGTGATACCTTCGTCCCTGGCCTGAAGTACGGCCAGGCAGGCACCGGGTGTTGTCGTTTCAAAGCCGACCGACAAAAAGACGACTTCCTTATCTCTATGCGCTGCCGCATATGTTACGGCATCGAGCTGGGAATAGACGACCTGAACAGCCGCACCGCGGCTGCGGGCATCAGCCAGGCTTTGCGCCGAACCGGGCACGCGGATGAGGTCGCCAAAGGTGCAAATAACAGCCCCTTTTTCTAAGGCCAAATAGATAGCTTCGTCAATAAATCCAGGCGGCGTAACGCAGACCGGGCAGCCCGGGCCGGAAATAAGATCGACTGCCGGTGGCAGCAGCTGGCGGATGCCATAGCGGAAAATTTCGTGCGTATGGGTGCCGCAGACTTCCATGATTCTGATTTTCGGCCCGGCATAGGACGTAACGATATGGCGGGCCAGATCCTTTTTTTCTATAGCCATTAGAGCAAATCCTCCAAAATTTCGTCGCTTTCGTCTTCATCACTGGCCGTAATCTTGGCAATAGCTACGCCGGCGTGGACCATGACGTAATCGCCCGGATCCAGTTCATCCAGGAGAGAAGCTGAAACCTCCCGTTTGGCGCCTGATGCATCGACTAGGGCCATGCCCTTTTTAACCGCTACGACTCGTGCCGGTAAACCTACACACATAGTGATTCCTCCTTTAAGAAAATTCCGTTAGCCCTGTGCCTGCAAGGAAGCCGCTGCGTACACGGCCTGTCCCAAGGCGAGGCCGCCGTCGTTGGCCGGCACGAGCTGATGCCGGAGTACGGAAAAGCCCGCCTGTTGCAGTTTTCTTTCGCAAAGGGCCAGAAACAGACGATTTTGAAATACACCGCCGCTTACGGCAACGGTTTCTATATGGCTTTGCTGCCGCGCAGCCACGCAGGCTGCCGCACAAAGCGCTGCCAGGCGGTCATGAAAGAGCCAGGCCAGGTAGTCCGGGTCTTCATGAGCCAGCCGTTTTTTCAGAATCAGTTGAAAGAGCCTGTCTGACGGGATGTACGGTCCGGACCAGGCCGGTAATACGTCTGTGCCTGCCGGATTTGCCTTTTGCTGCCAGCGGCGGGCTGCAAATTCCAGGCGCATCGCCGCCTCGCCTTCAAAGGTCGAAGCCCGGCAAAAGCCCAGGACAGCACTGACGGCATCGAAGAGACGGCCCGTACTGGTAGAGCGGACACCATTCAGGTGCCGTTCGTACATAAAGCGCTGGGCTGCAAATTCTTGGTCCGTACATAAGCCTAAGGCCTGCACAATGGCTCCGGCTGCAGCAGGCTGGCAGGTCTGGATCAGAGCTGCAGCAATACGCCAGCCCTCGCGGGCTGCGGCATCACCGCCGTACTGGTCATAGGGCGTAAGGGACGTAACGCGCTGAAAGCTCCTATAATCAGCAATCAGGACTTCTCCTCCCCAGATTGAGCCATCCGTACCGTACCCGGTACCATCGCAAATGAGACCGATGGCCGGGCCGGGCACGTTATGTTCAGCCAGGCAGGCTAAGAGGTGCGCGTAATGATGCTGGACCGGTACGACCGGCAGGCCCAGGCTCTTCGCCAGGCGCGTCGTTTCGTAACGGGGATGCAGATCACAGGCTACGACCTGCGGATTCGTTTCCAGCAGCCCTTCCATTCGTACCAGGCTTTCCCTTAAGGCCTCTTGCGTACGGATATCGGCCATATCGCCAATGTGGGGCGACAAGTAAAAGAGGCCGTCTTTTCCCAGGCAAAAGGTATTCTTCAGTTCACCGCCTATGCCCAGGACGTGGCCCTTCATGCCTTCGAGCAGGTACGGCAACGGGGCATAGCCACGGGAGCGGCGGATCATATAGGGTGCGTCCTGATAAAACATCATAACCGAGTCATCAGCACGCAGGCGGATATCCCGGTTATGGCTGAGAATCACATCACACATACCGGTCAGGGCCAGAATATCTTCATCTGTACGGCATAGGGGTGCGCCGGACGGGTTGGCACTGGTCATGACCAACGTTTGCGGAAATTCCCGGCCATCGGGATAAGAAAAAAGCAGCAGATGCAAGGGCGTATAGGGCAGCATGACTCCCAAAGAGGGATTATCCGGTGCTACCAAAGAGCTCACGGCCTGCCCCGGCCGTTTTTCCAAGAGGACAATAGGCTTTTGGTGGCCGTCCAGAACGGTTTCTTCGGCCGTCGTCGTGACACAGTTCCGTCGCACTGTACTGAGATCCTTCATCATGACGGCAAAGGGCTTTACAGGCCGGTGTTTCAGTGCGCGCAAACGGCCGACGGCGTCTTCGTTTGCAGCATCACAGCAGAAATGAAAACCGCCAATACCCTTGATAGCTGCCAGGCCGCCGGCAGCAATGACGCGGCGCGTTTCTTTAATGGCTTCATGGCGCCGCTCGGGCCGGCCTAAGAGATAGACTTCAGGCCCGCAGTCGTTGCAGCACACGGGCTGGGCATCGTAGCGACGCGTTTCGGCATGCGTATATTCTTCGTAGCACGCCGGGCACATGGGAAATTTCCCCATACTCGTCCGTTCCCTGTCATAAGGCATACCGTCCAGAATCGTCAGGCGCGGGCCGCAGGCCGTACAATTGATAAACGGATGAAGATAGCGGCGGTTCGCAGGATCAAAGAGTTCCTGCTTGCAGGCATCGCAAATAGCAATATCCGGCGAAACGAAGGTTTCGCCTGCCTCTTTAATACTTTCGATAATCTGGAAATCCTCATAGGGCGGCTGCGCTTCCCGGTTCACGTCGATTTTCAGGATAGACGAGCGGGGCGGCGCTTCCTTAGGCAGAGCCTGACAAAACGCTTGACACGCAGATCCGTCACCTTGCACCTGTATTTCCACATACGAGCCTTTATTGCAGACAGACCCGCACAGACGAAAGCGCCGGGCCAGGCGGCTGACGAAAGGACGGAAACCGACGCCCTGGACGATACCGTAGACGCGAATGACCCACGTATCAGTCATAGGCACAGCACCTCCCGGAAACGGCAAAGTGCGGCAGATCGATAAAGGTACCGTGGAAGTGGGGCAAGGCCCGCCGCAGAAATTCATCGCCTATGATAATATCAAAATGATCGTTATCGGCCAACTGAATAAAGTCATCTTCTTCCTGCAGGTGGCAGTCTCCGTCTTGAGCCAAATCAGCCTGTAAGAGGAACCACGTAGCAACCGTTACATCGGCCCCTTTGAGGTGACGGCGCACTTCGTTGGCCAGGACCTGCTGATGGACAATGAGAATCCATTTGCCCGCCACGTCGTGCGGCAGCTTCTCTACGTCCGGCAAGACCGGATAGGCCGCCTCATAGGGCGTGCCAAAGGCTTCCTCCAGATAGCGTGCCGCAGCCAGGCCCGCCGGGGCCAGGACGAGATTTTTTTCTGCCGCGCCGGCGGTTTCATAATCTGTCAGGCCGTGCGTACCAAAAATACGTACATCCTGCCAGCCTGTGTGCCGCAAGAATTCCTGTAAAAAGGTATACTCCGTACAGCCCGTATCGAGGGGCAGGGCTCCCAGGACGTTCAGGCGCCCTCTTTGCCGGGCCAGCTCTTTTCTAGCAAAGCGGCGGCAAAGTCCTTCATAGGCCATAGAAGCACCTGTATCATAGCGTTCTGTCCCCTTTGTTTCTATCGTGACGACAGGCAGGGACAAGCGCTTTTCTGCCAAACGCCGCAGGGCCTGATAATCCGTAGCAATGACGGCCGGCACAGGTGTACCGATAATGGCTGCAAAAGGGGCTGCAATTTGTGCCGCTGCAGCGCACAGTTTATCTACCAGCCGGTCGTCGCGGCCGAGGATGGCATCCATGTCACGCAGGCCTGCGCTAAAGGCGGCGCTAGGGGCACCGGTAAACCAGCGGGGCTCATCAAATCCGCAAATGTTGCCGGCACAGCCGCCGGCGTCACACACGACGACGAGACCGCCCAAGCCATACAGAACCGCTGCCGCACCGGACTGATCCGGCGCAAAAGGAGAAATATATTTCCATAACCCTCTCATGAAGACCTCCCGCTCAAGGCACGATCCAATGCTGAAAATAAAGCCCGTGTACCGGCGTAGCCAAAGGGCTGTACGTCTTCATCCCAGGTGACATGGACACTGTGCGGATGATACCACGCCGCATCAGCGCCCAGGGTCAGATCGGCAGCTCCTGTACTGCGGTTATAATAGAGTATAGAAGGACCTAAATTACAATAGATTTTCGTTTCCGGTGCGAGCGCAGCCAGGGCCTTGATCCAGACGAAGTCCTGGGGCGTAACGTTGCCGTATATTTCCTTGACAGTCAGGCCCGCCCGGGCCAGGGTCAGGGCCAGCTCAAAGGCATTGCCGTTAAGCATTTCCCCTACCGCTACGGTCGTACCGTGCCAGCGCTGGCCTACGCGGCGTACGA
>ERZ772871.1267-NODE-1267-length-13088-cov-2.62012_pt1 | contig 13088 bp, 10 predicted proteins | sample MGYA00511899_ERZ772871 | MGnify/ENA primary metagenome ERZ772871 (study PRJEB29015, sample SAMEA2737693) | human gut metagenome | biome: human gut; feature: human-associated habitat; material: faeces | place: China | collected 2012 ... | reverse complement strand
GTTTTTCATAAGTAAAGAAAATGCCTTTTTAATATTTTTAATGAAAACCGCGTCAAAATCTTCAAGATAAAAACCTTTAGCCATAGGACAGACGCCTTTTGCACGTGGGTCAACGATAATATCCATATGACCGCTTTTGTCAAGATACGGTGTAAGCGGAAAAATCCGACAGGCTAACGGACGTTGATATCTGTCACAATAACCTTGACACATAGCTATAGGCGTGGTATATGTTTTTCCGTTATAATCATATGTGAAGTCTGTCTTTTCAATTCGTACCCAATCGGGATTTAACAGATTAAAAACTTCTTTTTCACCCGGAAAAAGAAACATTCCGCTGTCGTCACCTTTACAGCAAGCTTTGTCACAAAGCTGACCACAGTCAACAGGAACAGGCGTTACGTCATCAAAAAGTTTATACAGCTGAAGATATATATATGCGGTATTCATAGTTAAAACCTCAAATCGTTAAAATTAATGTATTAATATACTGTATATACATTGTATATACAGTATAATTTTAGCATAAAAAATGTCGTAAAACAATAGGAAAATATTTTTTTTACGCAATGTATCATTTTCTCTGTAATCATTTGGTTGTTTTATCAATATTGAACAAATAATAAAGAAGTGTGTAACATTCATTTAATCTAAATGTTGCATTACGGCGTTTGACAAAACAACCTATATAGTAGTATAATTAATAAGATATAATAGTATTTTTATAGCTGAAAGTGAAAATACACGAAAGGACGGTTAGTTTATGCCGAAAAAGAAACAGGAATACGGAAATGACAGCATAACAAGTCTAAAGGGTGCGGACAGAGTAAGAAAGCGTCCTGCTGTAATATTCGGTTCAGACGGTCTTGAAGGCTGTGAACATTCTTTTTTTGAAATATTATCAAATTCAATAGATGAAGCTCGTGAGGGCTACGGAAGTTTAATAGAAGTTACGCGTTTTATGGATAAATCCATAGAAGTAAAGGACCACGGCCGCGGAATACCTCTTGACTATAACGAGGGCGAGGGCAGATTTAACTGGGAGCTTGTATATTGTGAATTGTACGCGGGCGGTAAGTATGATAACAATAAAGGCGGAATGTATGAGTACAGTTTGGGTCTTAACGGTCTTGGCGCGTGTGCAACGCAGTACAGCAGTGAATATATGGATGTAACCGTTGTGCGTGATAAAACGCAGTATACATTGCATTTTGAAAAAGGTGAAAACGTCGGAGGACTTCAAAAGGCTGAAACAAGAAGTGTTCAGACAGGAACGGTACAAAAATGGAAACCTGACACAGAAGTTTTTACCGATATAAATATACCGATTGAATTTTTCCAAGACGTTTTAAACAAGCAGGCTATGGTAAATGCAGGCTTGAAATTCGTTCTTTACAACGAAACCGAAACAGGTATGGAAATGTTCGAGTATTATTACGAGAACGGTATTGTTGACTATGTTAAAGAAACTGTCGGCGATGACGGTTTTACAACTGTTGAAACGTGGGAAATGGAACGTGAGGGACGTGACAGGGCGGACAAAGAGGATTACAGAATGAAAATGCAAGTTGCATTCTGTTTCTCAAACAAAGTCAATATGCTTGAATATTATCACAATTCAAGTTACCTTGAACACGGCGGTTCACCCGATAAGGCGGTAAGAAACGCATTCGTATATGCGATTGACAGATATTTAAAACAGAATGACAAATATAATAAAAACGATTCAAAAATAACATTTGCGGACGTAGCGGACTGTTTGGCACTTGTTATAAACTCATTCTCAACTCAGACAAGTTACGAAAACCAAACAAAAAAAGCGATAAACAACAAGTTTATTCAAGACGCAATGACGGAATTCTTACGTCAACAGCTTGAAGTTTACTTTATAGAAAACAAAACAGACGCCGAAAAAATCGCAAATCAAGTTCTTGTCAATAAAAAGAGCCGTGAAAATGCCGAAAAGGCAAGAATTGATATAAAAAAGAAACTTACGGGTACAATGGATATAACGAACAGAGTTGAAAAGTTCGTTGATTGCAGAAGTAAGGACGTTTCACAGCGTGAAGTTTATATAGTGGAGGGCGACTCGGCTTTAGGTTCGTGTAAATTGGCGCGTGACCCGATGTTTCAGGCGATTATGCCGATTAGAGGTAAGATACTGAATTGTCTGAAAGCCGATTATCCGAGAATTTTTAATAGCGATATTATAACCGACCTTGTAAAAGTGCTTGGCTGCGGTGTGGAGATTAAGTCTGCTCATAATAAAAATATTGAAAGTTTTAATCTTGACAATTTGCGTTGGGACAAGGTTATCATCTGTACAGATGCCGACGTTGACGGTTTCCAAATCAGAACGCTTGTTCTTACAATGATATACCGCCTTATGCCTACACTTATCGAAAAAGGCAAGGTGTATATTGCCGAATCACCGCTTTACGAAATAACGATTACAAAGACAAAGCGTAAGGGTGAAAAACATTTTGCGTATACAGACGGCGAAAAGGAAGAAATATTAAAGAAATTTACAGAGGACGGATTGTCGAAAGAACGTGACGAATACGATATTAAACGTTCAAAAGGTCTTGGTGAAAACGAGCCTGATATGATGAGTCTTACGACAATGCACCCGTCAACAAGACGGCTTATAAGAGTAACGCCGGAAAATGCGGAAAGCACATCGAGAATGTTTGACGTATTGCTTGGCGATAATATTACGGACAGAAAAGAATACATTGCCGACAACGGCGGAAAATATATGGAAATGCTTGACTTATCATAAAGGATAGGAGAATTTTATGGCAAGGAAGAAAAAGAAAGTAGAAGAAAAAGAGATTATATATGCTCCGATAGACGAACAGCCCATTACCGAAACACTTGAGCAGAACTATATGCCCTATGCGATGAGCGTTATCGTATCGAGAGCAATTCCCGAAATAGACGGACTTAAGCCTGCTCACAGAAAACTTTTGTACACAATGTATACAATGGGACTTTTGGGAGGAAAACTTACAAAATCGGCTAACGTAGTCGGACAGACAATGAAATTAAACCCTCACGGTGACAGTGCCATATATGAAACAATGGTACGTTTGACACGCGGTAACGAGGCACTTTTGCACCCGCTTGTCGAGTCGCAGGGTAACTTCGGTAAGCAGTATTCGAGAGATATGGCATATGCGGCGTCAAGATATACGGAGGTAAGACTTGATCCGATATGTGCGGAACTGTTTAAAGATATTAATAAGAATACGGTTGAGTTTATAGACAGTTATGACGGTGAAATGAAAGAACCGACGCTTTTGCCGGTTGCGTTTCCGAATATTCTTATAAATCCAAATCAAGGTATTGCCGTAGGTATGGCAAGTAATATTTGTTCATTCAATCTTAAAGAAGTTTGTGACGCAACTATCGCTTGTATGAAAAACGAAAATGCGGACGTGATTAAATATATGCCTGCACCTGACTTTTCAATGGGAGCGGACCTTATTTACTCTGAAAGCGAAATGCGTAAGATTTACGAAACAGGCCGTGGAAGTTTTAAACTTCGTGCAAAATATACTTACGACAAGGCAAATAACTGCATCGAAATCAATGAAATTCCTTATACAACAACAGTCGAAGCGATAATCGGCAAGATTATGGAACTTGTAAAAGCAAACAAACTGAAAGAAATTTCAGACGCACGTGACGAAACAGGTCTTGACGGTTTTCAAATCGCACTTGATTTAAAACGCGGCGTTGATCCCGATATGCTTATGACAAAGCTTTATAAGCTGACACCGCTTGAGGACAGTTTTAGCTGTAACTTCAATATCTTGATTAATGCAAGACCTATGGTTCTGGGCGTTAAGCAGATTTTACAGCAGTGGATACTGTTCAGAATGAACTGCGTTAAAAACGGTATTAAATATGATATTGATAAAAAAAGCGAAAAACTTCACCTTTTAACAGGTCTTAAAAAGATTTTGCTTGATATTGACAAAGCGATTGCAATAATTCGTCATACGGAAAAAGATACCGATGTGGTTCCTAATCTTATGGAGGGCTTTGACATTGACGAAGTTCAAGCGGAGTACATTGCGGAAATCAAACTTCGCAGTTTGAACAAGGAATATATCATAAACAGAACCGCAGAGATTGAAAAACTTATGGAGGAACTTGAAGAACTGAACCGTATTTTGGGTGACGATAACGAGGTTAAGAATATTATCGCAGACCAGTTAAAGAAAATCGCAAAGAAATACGGTCAGGAAAGAAAGACGACTTTAATCAGCGGTGAGGAAATAACGGAGTATAACGAAACGGAAAATATAGACGATTATCCGCTTACAATTTTCGTAACAAGAGATAATTATATTAAGAAGATTTCAGCCGTATCACTTCGTTCAAGCACAACGGAGCATAAATTAAAGGAAACAGATGAAATTGTTCAGACAATGGAATCGACAAATAAATCCGAACTTATATTCTTCTCAAATAAGTGCGTTGCATATAAAATGAAAACATATGACCTTGCAGATGCAAAGGTAAGCACTATGGGCGAGTACCTGCCGGGAATACTTGGACTTGAAGAAGATGAAAAAATAGTGTATACTGTTGTAACAACGGATTATAAGGGCGAAATGCTGTTTACGTTTGAAAACGGTAAAATGGCGAAAGTTGCGCTTTCAAATTATGAAACTAAGACAAACCGTAAAAAACTTATCGGTGCATACGGAAATAAGTCGCCGATATGTGATATAAGACTTCTTGATGAAGATAAAGATGTTGTTCTGATGTCGGATAATAACAGAGTGTTATTGGTTAATACGGAAAAAATTCCTCTTAAAGCGACAAAGAGTACACAGGGTATACAGGTAATAACGTTGCGTAAAAAAGACGCAAAGGTTGTTAAGGTTGTAGACAAAGAACAATGCACAGTTGAGGACATTGAGCATTACAGACCAAAAAATATTCCGGCAGCCGGAGGAATTTTAAGGGGAGAGGACAATCAAATAAGTCTGATATAAATTTCAAGCTCTGATATAGCGGAGCGGAAGGGAAGTGGAGATATGTTAAAGGAAGAGGATAAAAAGAGATTACAAGAGAGATTTCAAGAAGAGGCATCAGATGTGTATCAGCCGTTTTCAAAGGAACTTTTTAAGCAGTACAGCGTTAAAAGAGGTTTGAGAAACGATGACGGTACAGGTGTAATGGCAGGACTTACTTCTGTCGGTGCGGTTTTGGGTTACTATATTGATGACGGTGAAAAAATTCCTATGGAAGGTCATTTGAGATACCGTGGTTATGACCTTACAGATATAGTTAAAAACTGTGAAAAAGAGAAGAGATTTGGTTTTGAAGAAGTAGCATATCTGCTGTTATTCGGACATCTTCCGGATAAAAAGACTTTGGACGATTTTTCAAGACTTATCGGAAATCTTCGTGTATTGCCGGAAGGCTTTGCGGAAGATATGATTTTGAAAGCTCCTAGTAAGAATATAATGAATAAAATTGCCCGTTCCGTACTTGCGTCTTATTCGTATGACTCAAATCCGGATGATATTTCAACGGGTAATATCTTGCGTCAGTCAATAGAATTGATTGCAAGACTTCCTGTAATGGCGGCATACGGCTATCAGGCAAAGAGCCATTATCATGACGGAAAAAGTCTGTATCTTCACACACCGCAGCCAAGATTGTCAACAGCTGAGAATCTGCTTTATATGATAAGACCCGATAATAAATATACTCGTGAAGAAGCGGAAATGCTTGATGTATTGCTTATGATACACGCTGAACACGGCGGCGGTAACAACTCGGCATTTACAACAAGAGTTGTTTCTTCATCGGATACTGATACATATTCTGCTATTGCGGCGGCTATCGGCTCACTTAAAGGTCCTAAGCACGGTGGTGCAAACGCAAAGGTTATGGGTATGATGGAAGAAATCAAGGCAAACGTTAAGCACTGGGAAGATGATGAGGAGGTTAAGGCATTCCTTGCAAAAATTCTTCGTAAAGAGGCTTTTGACGGTTCGGGACTTATATACGGTATGGGACACGCTATTTATACATACAGTGACCCAAGATGTATTTTGCTTAAAGAAAAAGCAGGTCAGCTTGTTTCAAATCACCCTGAATTTGAAAAGGAATTTAAACTGTATTGCAGTGTTGAACGTCTTACACCGGGTGTATTTGCGGAAGTTAAGAATAATCATAAGGTTATGTGTGCGAACGTTGATATGTATTCGGGCTTTGTTTATAAAATGCTCGGCATACCTACCGAAATGTATACACCGCTTTTCGCTATTTCAAGAATTGTCGGCTGGTGCGCACATAGACTTGAAGAAGTTATCGGCTGCGGCAGAATTATCAGACCGGCGTATAAGTCGATGGTACACAGTAAGGAGTATACAAAAATAGATAACAGATAATAGATATTCGTAGTGGCGATCATAGGTCGCCCGAAAAAACCACCCAACAGACGGCAATGCCGACAGCTCCCCTCAATGGGAGCCGAAAAGCCTCTCCTTGAGGAGAGGTGTCACGAAGTGACGGAGTGGTGGCAAATAAAATATATTCAAAGCAAGGAGAAGAACATGGATAAAGTAAACATACTTGGTGTTCACGTTGATATGGTGAACATTTCACAGGCTACTGACTGCATTATGCGTTTTTTGGACGAAGATAAGTTTCATGCGGTATACACGCCTAATTCGGAAATAATTATGCTTGCATACAAAGACGAAAAATTTTGTAAACTTCTTAATAATGCTGACTTGCTTACTGCCGACGGCATAGGCGTTGTGCATGCGTCAAAGATTTTGAAAAAGCCTATAAGCGAACGTGCGGCAGGATATGACATTGCAAGACAGGTTTTGCAAAAAATGAATTACACAGACCACAAGCTGTTCCTTTTCGGAGGTAAGCCGGGTGTTGCGGAAGAGGCAAAGAAAAAGCTTTTGGAAGAATACACCGACCTTAATATTGTCGGTACAAGAAACGGATATTTCAAGCCGGAAGAAGAGACTGAAATTGTTGAGGAAATCAACAATTCCGGTGCGGATATTGTTTTTGTATGCTTAGGCGCACCTAAGCAGGAACAGTGGATTGAAAGAAACAGAGATGCACTTAAAGTACGCGTTGCGATGGGCATTGGCGGAAGTCTTGACGTATTTGCCGGAAAAGTTGAACGCGCACCTGAAATATTCTGTAAAACAGGTATGGAATGGTTTTACAGACTTTGCAAAGAACCTTGGCGTATAGGAAGAATGATGGAATTGCCTAAATTTGCGGCAACGGTAATTGCAAAAGGAAAAAAATACAAACAAGACTGATTTTAGGAGAAATTATGGGGATACTTATAGCGATTGACGGCGTTGACGCGAGCGGAAAGCAAACACAGACGGAACTTTTAAAAAAACGTCTTGAAAATAACGAATTAAAAATAAAGTCTGTGTCGTTTCCGGCGTATGACAACCCATCGTCAACACTTGTAAAGATGTACCTAAACGGTGAATTCGGCGACAAGCCGTCAGATGTGAATGCGTATGCCACATCAACGTTTTTTGCGGCTGACAGATTTGCGACGTATAAAACCGATTGGGGAAAGGATTACGAAAACGGTACATTGATTTTAGCAGACAGATATGTGTCGTCAAATCTTATACATCAAGCAAGCAAAATCGAAAATCAAGAAGAAAAAGACAAGTTTTTAACGTGGCTTGACGACCTTGAATACAATGTTTACGGACTTCCGCGTCCGAACGTTACGATATTTCTTGATATGCCGCCAAAGTACGGTATAGAATTAATGAAAGACAGGGCGAACAAACGGTGGGGATAAAAAGGATATACACGAGAGTGATATATCGTATCTTCAAAAAAGCTATGATAATGCAGTATACGTATCAAAACGTTTCGGCTGGAAACATATTTCATGTGTTGAAAACGGAAAAATAAGAAGTGTCGAAGATATAAATGATGATATTTATGCTGTAATAAAGGAGCGATTATCTTGAAAAAACTGATTGCACTTTTGATAAGCGGAGTAATTATGTTGCCGTGCGTAAATGCTTTTGCTAATGACGTTATAGAAGTATATATTGACGGCGAAAAATTGGAATGTGACGTTAATCCGAAGAATATTGACGAACGTGTACTTGTACCGATGAGAGCGATATTTGAGGCTTTCGGTGCAAATGTGTCGTGGGACAATAACGGCAGAACGGTTTGGGCTGAGAGAAACGGCGAATTTATATGCGTGCCTGTTGATAATCAAATTATGAGTACGGGAGTATATAATTCAGACGGTTCGGCAATTTGGGTTGACCAAATTCAGCTTGACGTACCTGCTAAAATAATTGACGACAGAACATATGTTCCCGTAAGAGCGGTTTCCGAAACTTTAGGTGCAACTGTCGGTTGGGACGGTGAAAACAACAGAGTTGTTATAGACAGCCGTATAAACGAAAGCGGTACGGTATACTATGCATCTGATTCTGACTATCAAAAGCTATATTCAGTAGACAAAAACAGTGCAAACAGACAGAAATTATCTGACAACAGCGTCTGTGAACTTGAGATGTATGACAATAATGTTTACTATTTGTCTAAAAATGACAGACACCTTTACCGAGCAAATGACATATCGGGTGAAGAGGAACTTATCAATAAAACGGTCAATAAAATTGCCGTTGATGATGGGTGGATATATTATCAGGAATCGGACGGCGGAAAAAAGAGCGGCGTTCTTTATCGTATGAATATTGACAGCGGCGACGTTGAACGACTTACGGACAATTCGGTCAGATACCCTAAAAAGTACAAGGATTACATATATTTCAACTTGGATAATGACAATATAATGTACGGAATTACTCTTGACGGAATGTCACTTGTGAAATTAAGCATGGGTGACAATGATGTTAAGCTGTATCCGTTTAACTGTTTTTATTACGGAGATTATCTGTTTGTCGAAAACGGTGTTTGGTACGGTAATTTGATGAGAATTAGCCGTGACGGAAGTGAAGTTAAGACCTTAAATCAAATTAATTCGCTTATTTGTAAAAAGCAAACGCCGACAGATAAAATTCTGTTTGTAAATCAAGATAACGGAAAAGATATTTATTGTATGAACATAGACGGAACAGATCAACATTTGGTCGTAAAGGGTGACGCGTCATGGATAAATATTGAACTTATTGCACAGTGGGGAGATACGATTTATTATAAAAACCCTTTCCGTGAGGAGGTTTACCGCGTAAATCTTGACGGCAGTGACAATAATTATGTTTGTTATGCAGACGATGTGAAGACTGCGGACGGCAGACTTATAACTTCGTATAACGGACTTTATATAGGCAGTCTTGACGCAAGCGACTTGACGTGTATTTATGATAAAGCAGTAAAAAAATTCGATATTGAAAATGATAAAATTTACTTTGTGGATAAAAAAAGCGGTAAGCTTTATACGTCCGATTTCTCCGGAAACGTAAATGTTGTAACAAACGAATCGGTCGGAGAATGGGTAAGTAATTAAGCCTGTTGACAGCTCCAAAAATCACATCTTGCGATGTGATTTTTGATTATTTTTAGAGAAAGGTATTGACAACACAGACTGGTTATGTTAAAATAATCCTCGCAATTTAATAATGCTTTGGTATATAATTGGAAACGACACATTGTGCTTAACGATGATAACGAACAACACGGATGTGTTGTTTTTTTGCGTAAATTTAAGAAAAGAGGGTAAAAATTTATGCCAAAGACAAAATTTCAAAACATTATTTTCACACTGATTATGGCTTTTATTATGGTGTACGCAATGATATGCTATAATATCAGCCTGAACAAGGGACAGATGAGCAATGAGGTGTTCTTGCTTGCATTTCACGAAATGGTTATAATGTGGCCTGCCGCATTCATACTTGAGTTTTTCGCAGTCGAAAAACTTGCGACAAAGCTTGCATTCAGATTTATAAGACCGGGAGTGGATAATCCGTTCTTTATCACGCTTGCAATTTCGTCAATGATTGTATGTATTATGTGTCCGACAATGAGTATGATTGCAACATTGTTGTTTAAAAATCCGGGCAAAGAAATTGTTGCGGTATGGTTGCAGACAACAGCTATGAATTTCCTAATGGCATTGTGCTGGCAAATATTTTTTGCAGGACCGCTTGCAAGATTAATTTTCAGAACAATATTCAAAAAACAACTTCAGCAATAATAAAAAGCAGTGTTAATCACTGCTTTTTTGATTTCTCTTTTAACATACGTCTGAATTTTTGCGGTGAAACATTGTACACTTGCTTGAAAATTCTTGATAAATGCGCACTTGACGAAAAGCCTGTACGAATAGCGATTTCGTTTAAGTTTAAATTTGTTTCGGCAAGCAGGGAATGGACATTTACAAGACGCACATTGTATAAATATTGCAGAAACGTTGCACCCGTTGCTTTGTGGAAAAGTCGTGAAAAATGATATTTGCTGATATGCACGACTTCGGTTATAATGTCAAGGTTTATGTCCTCTTTATAGTGGTTGTTTATGTAATCTATCGCCGTAACTATTTCGGGCGGAGTATTTTGACTTGTGATAATTTCGGCATTTTTTGAAAGGTCTTTAATTACAGAAACAAGCTGAAAAACACTGCTCAGCGCAAGTTTTTCGGAAAGCAAACCTATTCTGTTTGAAAATGCGTCAATTTTTTTGAAGTAATCGAGAATAAGAGTAAATTGCTCATCATTAAGATGGAATACGCACGACTTGATGTTATCGAAAAGAATGTCGGTTTCTGTTTTTGTCAAAATTCCGCTCAGCATATCACTGCTGAAATTCAAAACATATCTTTCGTAAAAATCAATGTCGCGGCTTTCCATATAGTGAATGTCAAACGGCTTTAAAATTACCAAATCGCCTTGCTTTAACGTGTAACAAATATCGTCAAGGAACAAGTATCGCTCACCGTCCGCCTGCAAATATATTTCATATGCGTCATGGTAGTGCTGTATCTTCATATCATATTTTTCCGATGATTTAACGTGATTTATATACATTTCCGAAAACGGAAAAAACACAGCATTTAACATATACAATATCCTTTCAAATTTATACTATACAGATATTTTAACATTAAACATCAAAATAATCAACAAAATACTTGCAGATTAAGTCAATTATAAGTTATAATAATTTTATATATGAAGGGAGAGTAGAAGATGAGCAAGATTTTAAATATGTTAATGGCATTTGTTATGTCATTCGGAATATCGGGAAGTAATGTAAACCCATCGGATATACCCGAAAATTCAAATTTTGAGGTGCATTTTATAGATGTAGGACAAGCCGATTCGGCGCTTATAGAATGTGACGGCGAAACGATGATGATAGACGGCGGAAATGTTGCGGACAGTAATGTGGTAGCGGCATATTTAAAGAAAGAAGATGTTACGGAGCTTAATTATGTTGTGTGTTCTCATGCTCATGAGGACCATGTCGGCGGTTTGTCAGGTGCGTTGTCGGTAGCAAAAGCGGACAACATATATGCACCGAAAACAGAGGCGAATACAAAGGCATATAAAAATTTCAAGAAAAAAGCGGAAGAACAAAATGTTGAAATTAAGCACCCACATATCGGTGACGAAATTCAGTTTGGTAGCAGTACGGTTGAATTTTTAGGACCTGTTGACGAAAACGGCAAGGATTTAAACAGTACGTCAATAGTATTAAAAATCACATACGGAAATACGTCATTCTTATTTACGGGTGACGCCGAAAGCGACGAGGAAGAAGAAATATTAAACAGCGGTGCAGATTTAAAATCAACGGTGCTTAAAGTCGGTCATCACGGTTCGAGAACGTCAACGTCATATCCGTTTTTGCGTGAAGTTATGCCGCAGTATGCCGTGATAAGTGTAGAAAAAGGCAATTCATACGGTCACCCTAATGAAGAAACTTTAAGTAAACTAAGTGACGCGGGTGTGGAAGTGTATCGCACCGATGAAAGCGGCGATATTGTAATGACAAGTGACGGAAATAATATAAGCATAACTACATCAAAGTAATACAAAAGGTTAGACGGAATTTCGTCTAACCTTTTTATTTTATCTGAGTTTAACCGATATATCCTTATTTCTGTCACATACCAAAACACCGTCTTTAACTTCAAGTTCGGCAACTTGAATTGACGTTCTGCGTTCGTTTCCGATATTATTTTCAAGCATATTTTTTTGCCTGTCAGGGTGAGTGAAGTAGAAAATATATGCGTTGTTGTCCGTTACATATACATCGGCATGATTTGCGATAACTCCGTCATCTTCTCTTGTACCGCCTACGTCAAGAATACGACTGCCTTGCTTTGTCCAAGTCGTAAGGTCGTCCGAATAATAGACGTCCAAACCGCTCCAACAGTCGGTTATAAGCCAATACTTACCGCCAAATTCAAATACATTAGCACCTTCGTGCGGAACATCATCGGCGGCACAGCCTTTAACTTCCCAATTATATAAGTCCTTGCTGTCGGCAAAATATGTATGAGAGCCGTTTCGTTCGTCCTTGTACCACATTCTGAAAATACCGTTCGGTAGTCTGAATACACAAGCGTCAATAATTTTTTCTGATGAAAGGTTAAGCTTGCTTTCAAAATTCCAATCAATCAAATTTTTTGATGTGTAGTGAAGAATGTAACGCGGGTGATTCCAGTCGGCAGGAATGCCCGGAACATAGCTTACATACATATGATAAAGCTCGCCGAAACGTATAACCTCCGGTGCCCAATATGTATTTTTGCCTTCGCCGTATTCAAGGCCTTTGCATATGCCTATATATTCCCATGAATTACCGTTGTCTTTACTTTCCGCAATTCCTATATCAGTACCGTGTACCCACATTACGCCTTCTTCTTCAACGTCTGCGCGTCTTGCGGTGTAAAGCATATAATGAGTGCCTGTTTCTTCATTATATATAACGACAGGGTCGGCGGCTCCGTTATGAATTGGGTCTTTAAACAATGGTGCGTTTGCTGTTTTCATAATCTATAATCCTTTCTTTATTTGTGAATATTTTTATGATATAATATAAAAATATAATAGTCAATACAA
>ERZ772871.1266-NODE-1266-length-13109-cov-3.1601_pt1 | contig 13109 bp, 10 predicted proteins | sample MGYA00511899_ERZ772871 | MGnify/ENA primary metagenome ERZ772871 (study PRJEB29015, sample SAMEA2737693) | human gut metagenome | biome: human gut; feature: human-associated habitat; material: faeces | place: China | collected 2012 ... | reverse complement strand
ATCTCCAATTCCGTCTCCATTGGTATCATAAAAACTCTTCGGGTAAATCTGATATCCGACCGTTTTGTGCCACCACTTTTTCTCCATTACTCTTCTCCTGTTCATTTTGTTTTTATAATGCGGGCCGTTCTTTAGGTTTACCGCAAAACCTATAGTGTTTCCACTATATCACAAAAGAATGGATTATGCTACTTTTTCTTTTTGATTTTTCCCGATGTCCGCTTTACCGTTACGGTTCACTGTTTTTTCATCAGCGGCAAAATCACGCAGGAAGCAGCTTTTCTGCCCATATGAATGGTCTGATGTGCAATTTTATTTTCCGTTTTTTCCGACCACAGCCCTTTCTGATTGCTGTGGACATGGTACTGCGGAAAGTCGGAAGAGGAAATATCTACACGAATGCGGGAACCCTTTGGAATCGTGTATACAATATTCCACATAGTAATCTGTACCTCTGCCACGCTGCCCGGTTCATAGGCTCCGGCCTCCGTTTTTCCCTGCTCCAATGTTGCAATCGAGGAACGAATGTTGTACGCTTTTCCTTCCGGCGTTACCTCCATGATTTTAGCGGTAAATGCCGTATCCTCGCAATCACTTTCCACGAACAGACGGACGGAAGCTTTTCCGTTCAGCGTGAAAGTTTCTTCCAGCGGTTCTGATACAAAACTCAGGACATCCTCACGATAGTCCGGTTCCGGCTGGAGATGGCTGCCGATCTGCGGCATCGTATGCAGAAGGGCTTCTCCGCCGATGCTCTCGACCGGAGTGGCCGGGTCAAACGTGTAGTTTCTCGTTTTTTCCTGTTCCGGCGCGTCTGCCCGCAATGCTTTTTCATCCAGATACAGCGTCATGTTTCCCGCAGTTCCTTCTTCTCCCAGTCGGTCGGATACGATGTCAATCCACCGGTCCGCTCCGATTTCATAGGCACGGATCCGCTGCGTCGGGATTTCTTTTTGTTTCAGCGTCAGCTCAAACCATTCCAGCATCTTTGGAATTTCTTCATTCTGCGGGTGCAGCACCTCTTTGCCCTCGAGGCAGATCTGGAAAAAGTGGTTCCAGGCGCCGATTTCGAGCCAGCTGTGCTGTTTTGTTTCCTCGTTCAGCCGCTCCCACGTTTTCATACTGCTGCCGTGGTGATGATCGTACCAGCCGCTTAAAAGATAAATCGGTACCTTCGTTTTTGATGGAATTTCCCGTAACTGTTTCCACCAGCCCGTCTGCCAGAGTGCCGCATCCGGGCTCGGGCTTGTGATGTATTCGCGGTAGGCCGGAACACGCTGTCCCCACAGCGCCTCGTCCACTTCAATCTGCGGCAGATAACGGCAGCTTTCGCGATAGTCAGCATTCACTGGTTTTTCCGCATTTTCCATCGACCATGCGGTCAGGATATCGTGGCGGAAGCAGCCCTTCTCGTAGGCTGATACAAAACGATCCGTTCCATAGTCCTCCAGAAACATTGCGGCAACTTTCCCCTCCGCGGCATCAGCGAACGCCCAGCCGGTCATGCTTGTGTAGGAATGGCCCCAGTAGCCTAAGATTTCGCACCATGGCTGCTCCACAAGGTAATCCATGGTGTCAATGCCATCGTTCCGCTCATTGATGTTTGGCTCCCATTTTCCTTCCGACTGCTCTCTGCCGCGGCAATACTGGTAGACATACACATAACCTCTGCGCGCCAGTCCCTCGCCGTAGGCACGGTGAATACGGTCGTTTCCCGGATAGCAGGTACGAGTCAGGATGACGGGATATTTCTTGTTTTCTCCTGATCCGCCTTCCCTTGGAAAATAATAGATTGTATGCAGCTTCACACCATCGCGCATCTCGATCTGGCTGTCTTTTCTTTCAAATGCTGCACAGCTTTCGGAAACGCCGCTTTTCGCAAACTGTTCCTCCACGCGTTTCACCACTGCCGCCATAAAATCTTCTGCCATTGCCCTAAACCTCCATTTCCAGCAGTGCCATACCGAGTGTCTTTCCATGTTTATCCAACGCCAGCGATCTTGTAACACCGCCGCCGAGTGTCTTGTCGAGGACAAAGTTCAGCGCATGGATTCCGTCCAGTTCGTAGCGGGTTACTTTTCCGTGGCAGATTTCGCGGAAGTATTCTGCTACGCGTGTTTCTGTTACTTTTTCTTTCAGCATTTCATAATTATTCTCATCATACGGGATCACCGAAATATTGGAGATCTCGCCCTTATCGCCTGTTCTTGCATGTGCAATCTCTTTTAATTTCATCGCCTTATACCTCCCGGAATGTAACTTTTGCTCCTACTGCATCGCGCGGCACAAAAATTGAGCAGACCGAGACAATCTCAGACACCCGTTTCACTGCTCCGCCGCCTCCTGCGGGACCGTTGGTATAGAGAGCCTCCACCTCGTTTGCCAGCAGAACGGCATTTTTCCGGTCTTTCGTTCTGCCTGCGGCGCGGAGACGCACTTCACACAGAGTTCCACTTCCGATCTCCTTGGAAATTGCATCACGATACAGGGAATTGCATCCGATAAAATCAGTACGGTACTCTTCCAGCTCGATGCCTGTCAGTTCAATCCGCTTCTCCAGAATCTCTGCCGCCAGCTCCGCCCGTGCCATACAGTTGCTTCCGCCGTAGGAAATTTCACCCTCACCGATGAAGCAGTCCTTGTAGCCGACACTCACTTTCAAAGTTTCCGGTCTTCCATGCGTTGTCGCATGCTCGGCGCGAACCTGGTTTTCCCCGATCTGCCGGAACGTCACCTTTGAAAAGTCCGCTGTTGCATCCGGGGTCAGGTAAGCCTTGGGGTTGTGGATTTCGTAGATCATCTGCTCTTTACAGGTATCCACACTCACCAGTCCGCCACTTCCCTCGACTTTTGTCACGGTAAATGCGCCTGTCTCGTCGATCTCAATGAGCGGGAATCCAAGTTTCCACAGATCCGGCACATCCTTGTAGCCCGGATCCGCAAAATAGCCGCCTGTCACCTGTCCGGCACACTCCAGCAGATGGCCTGCCAGAACCGCCTGTCCCATCTGATCCGGGTTGTCGTCAATGTTCCATCCGAACTCATATACCAGCGGTCCGATCGTCAGTGCAGGATCGGAAACGCGACCGGTAATGACAAGATTGGCACCCTCTTCCAACGCTTTTGTGATGCCCTCCGCACCCATATAGACGTTCGCAGAAATCAGAACATCTTTTTTCTTTTTTAACAGCGTGCCATCCTCCAGCACTTTTTCATTTTCATACTTATCCAGTTCGTCTGTAATATCATCGCCGGTCACACAGGCAATTTTCAATCCACCGACACCCAGTTTTCTGGCAATTTCACACGTCCGTTCTGCAGCAGATACCGGGTTGGCAGCTCCCATATTGGTAATGACTTTTACTTTGTTTTTCGCCATCAGCGGGAGAATTTTTTCCATTCGGTAGTCGAGTAGCTGATTGTATCCCTTCGACGGATCTTTCTCTTTGTCCTGCTGCCCGATCGCAACGGTGCGTTCCGCCAGACACTCGAAAATAATGTAGTCCAGATTTCCTTTTTCCATCAGCTCCACTGCCGGCTCAATGCGGTCTCCCGCATAGCCTGCGCCGCTTCCGATTCTGATTTTTTTCATGTTCTATGGCCTCGCTTTCTTTGATCTGAGATCATTGTAATGCGATATCCGGGCAGATACTACAAAAGGGATCGTAATTTCTAAAATTTTAGAAATCATGATCCCTCTTTTATGTGAGTTCTGTTACAGCAAAGACAGAAAATACCACAAAGCTCCAAAGCTGCAGAAATTCCGGCATTTCATTCTCCTTCTGTCTTATTCTTTGATTTTATTGTATAACGTTGCCAGCGAAATTCCGAGTTCCTTTGCCGCTTTTTGCTTCCCTTCCATATCCCGTCCGTACAGCAACAACGTATTTTTGATCTCCTGCCGTTCAAAGCGGCGCACCCGCTCTTCCAGCGTCATGTGAGCCTCTGATTCCCGTTTTTCAAACTGTACGAGACTCGTCACAATTGAGATGCTTCCGCGGATCTGATGCTCTTCCCAGATCGGATAAACACTTGCAAAGTATTCCTGTGTTCCCTCTCTCCGCACCATTCCCTCGACCGGGATGCCGCTCCAAATGACTTCCGGAGCAATGGCAGATTTGCGGTACTCCGTGATTTTATGACCTTTCGCGGTTTCAAGCGGAACGCCGATGAAATCGCTGTAGACTTGATTAAAGAACACAATCCTGCTGTGCTGATCGCAGATCAGGATTCCCTGCTGTAGAGATTCCAGAACGGAATGTACCTGCATTTTTCGTTCCTCCCGTTTTCTCTTTCTGTACTCTCGGAGTCTTTCTGTCATGGGGATATTTAGCCCTTATACTCCTCCGTAAATGTCTTGTATAAATAGATCACATTCTCAATTTTATCTCCACGGTCGCAATTACATTTTGATACCACATGGCATCACCATACCTTTCGGCAATTTTTAACTTTATTGCCAGTTCAAAAAAACGCACGGCAGGAAATCCCGCCGTGCGTCCATAGATTCTGATTTACGCTTAAATTATTTAAGAGTAACTTTAGCGCCTTCAGCCTCAAGTTTAGTTTTGAGCTCTTCAGCTTCTGCTTTGGAAGCACCCTCTTTGAGGACTTTCGGAGCACCGTCAACTACTTCTTTAGCTTCTTTCAGGCCAAGTCCTGTAGCTTCACGTACAACTTTGATAACTTTAACTTTGTTCGGGCCAACCTCTGTCAGCTCTACGTCGAACTCGTCTTTCTCCTCAGCTGCTGCTGCATCGCCTGCTGCTGCTGCAACTACAACGCCTGCTGCTGCGGATACGCCGAACTCTTCCTCACATGCTTTTACAAGATCGTTTAACTCTAATACAGATAACTCTTTGATAGCGTCAATAAACTCTGCGGTTGTTAACTTTGCCATTTTATTTTCCTCCTTGGATATTTTCTGAATAATGTTCTCAGGCTGCGTATTTCACGCTGCCCGCTTGAGGCTTAGGCCTCTGCTGCGCCACCTTTGGACTCTGCGATCTGGTTGAGGACGCGAGCCAGGTTTGCGATCGGGGACTGGATGCTTCCAAGCAGTTTGCCAAGAAGTTCTTCTCTTGACGGAACGTTTGCCAGTGCTTCCATTCCAGCTTTGTCGTAGTAGTTTCCTTCTACAACACCAGAAACCATCTCCAGCTTCGGAGCGGTTTTTGCAAATTTAGCGATGATTCTTGCCGGAGCTGTTGCATCGTCCTTGCTGATTGCGATAGCGTTTGTGCCATCCAGGTCTTTGGTAAGAGACTCGAAAGCAGTACCAGCGATCATTGTATTTTTGTATACTTTGTAATGAACGCCTGCTTCTCTTAACTCTTTACGCAGCTGAGTATCCTGAGCAACGGTTAATCCGCTGTAGTTTACCAGCAGCACGCACTGTGCGCCTTCTACCTGTGCGCTGATCTCTTCCAGGACCGGCTTCTTCAGATCGATTTTTGCATTGATTGCCATGATTGCACCTCCTTGTAGTATTTCGTACCTACGCTTTGGAAGTATAAAAAAAGCTCTTCGCGAAGATTGGCGAAGAGATCTCAAAATTCCATAACATGAACCTTGTGTAACTTCTCCTCGGCAGGCGTTTGAAACTTACGCCTTGCGGCACCTGCTGTCTTCGGCGTGATACAGGTGGTATGATAGCATATGTGAGGCGAGTTGTCAAGATCAAAATAAACTTTTTTCATATTTGTGCAACTTCATCAAAATATGCGTTCTATTTTTTCAAACCGTTTCTTCCTATACCATGTTATACTTACGTTGTTGTCGCCTCCCAAACTGGCAACAGGAAGGGGGTGAGCGCATGTCTATACTTATTTCTCTTATCGTTTCCGTTGTAGCAGGTGTAATCAGCTACTATATCTGCAAGTGGCTAGACGGAAAACATGGTGACAATTAGCCCAGGCGGATGCCCTTCCGTAAAATAGGGAAGAACCCCCAGCAGTTGCCGCTGCTGGGGGTTCGCTTTGTGAACACATGTCACTTATTTCTCTTATCAGCTACATATACTATATCATATGCAGAACCGAATTTCAAGATTCCTCTCCCACATTTTTATTTCACTTTCACCAGTCGCACAGCCATATACGGTCTTGACGGCATGTCGATCGTGAATTCTCCGCTGTGGCGGCCTGCCGGGGTGATGGTCATGTTCCAGGTGTCGATGACTTCCACATCAAACTCCTGGCCTTCCGGCATGTGGAACGGGCGACGGCATGGGCGGTTGGCTCCGAAATAGTACATGATACAGTCTTTTCTCGGATGGCTTGCGCCGTTCGTGCAGCAAGTCTCATCAAAGAATGCCGGAAGCGGCTCCATATAGCCTCCGTTTTCTTCCATAATGTCCAGCAGGAACTGAATACGCGCCGGGCTGCCGCCCCTCAGCTCTCCGCCGTGTGACCACCAGATCACACCGTTTTCATTTTCATACGTCTCGCCGTGCTGGCCATATCCACCTCTGGTATATGCCTCCCAGAACCGGCGTGTCATCTCCTCGCCGCTGATATTTCCCCAGCCGAACGGAAGATTTCCTTCATATGCAATCTCATCGAGTACGCACGGTTTTCCATACTGCGGGCGCCAGATTTCCACATTTTCTGCGGTACGGTACAGATCGATTCTCTGCAGACTGCAGTGCGTGATCCATCCCCTGGAATGATCGTACATGGTCATACAGTTGTGAATGGAGCGCAGATGGCGGTACGGATCCTGACGGCAGACGGTTTCTGCATTGGACTCCCACTCGGATACCGGTTTCCAGCGGAACAGGTCAAATTCATTTGCCATAGCCCACCATACATTGTGGTATGCACTGAAACGGTTGACAACGTATCTTAAATAAAAGTTCTGCTGCTCCAGATTCATGCGGGAATAGCCCCAGCGGTCGTACGGATGGAACAGAATCAGATCGGCCTGGATTCCCATGGTGCCAAGGCGTGCGATCGTGTTTTCAATGTGTTCAAAATAAGAAGGATTCGGACGGGTATAATCCCATACTTCATCCGGGTTTTCGATCATGGCATCAATGCCGCCGAACATATTGCGCGGCGCTTTTTCCAGCTTCTCTGTCTCAAAGTCAGACGGAGACCACGGAGAATTTTCACGAATTTCAAACGGATACTGTGCCGGCTCTTTTAAATTGTAGACATAGTGCTTCGGGAAAACGCAGAAGCGGATCTTATTAAACGGAGAAGCAGCAAGGCTTTCATACGTTTTCTCCTGAGTCTCCTTACTCTGCAGCTCCCACACATAGCAGGTCGTACCGCACGGGTAGTATTCCTTTCCGTCATCGTAAGCAAAATGGTAGGTGTTTGCTACCCGAACCGGACCGTGGCAGTTTTCATCGGCTGCGCTGACCTCCACCGTCACCTTCGCCTCATCGCCCCAGCTTGTTACTGCGGTAATCTCATACGTTCCTTCGCAGGATGGCATAAAGCGCAGTTTGTATACGCCGTTTCCATCATAAAAGCCCTCGGCACGCTTTTCCTCTGCCTGGCCTGCCATCGTTCCTTTCACCCACTGCTCCGCAAACGGATTTCCCTCGGACGGTCCCCGGAAAACCAGTTCTGCAATTCCATATCGTTTTACATATTCGGTATAAGACTGTAACATACGTTCCACCTTTCTAAAATAAGTATTGCTTCGTATCGTGATAATTTAATTTTACTAAATGTATTTTGAATAGTCAATCTTTTTAAATTAAATTTTTAAACAATAATTCAGTTATTTTTTTATCACTTTTGCCGATATCTATTTCTTTTTTCCTTGTATTTATTGACGTTTTTTCACTTTTATTGTAAACTTTCCCATAGAGTCTGCCGGACCTTTTGCTGAACAGTTCCGGCATTTTCTTTTTATCTGGCTCAAAATTCAGCATATATCTAACATGTACAGGAGAGGAGATGGTCCTTTGAAAAAACGCTTTTCCAAAATTTCCATACACTCACTTGGTTTTCGTATTTTTGTTCTGCTTGCAGTCATGATCGTCCTTTTTTGCGCGCTTGTCGCGTACAACAACACAGCCGCTTTCGGTCTGATGCTTGAGCGGATCCATGAGAACTCGGAAAATACACTGGTTCTGTACCAGAAAAGCCTGGATGAAAATCTTTCCCGCACGGAAACCTACCTCTATGTTTTCGCATTAAATGATGCCGATCTTCTTTCCCTCCGCGCAGCAGAACCACAGACAACCAACTGGTATATCACATTAAACCGAATCAAAAAAAGCTTTGAAAACGCAACGCCAAACTATACCGTAGACGGCTTTTTCTGCTATCAGGAAGCCACAGATGCCCTGGTCCTCTATGACCAGACCACCAACCCGACACCGTTCCTCTGGAACTATATCCGTGAAATCGCCAAAACAGAGGATCCGTCCTCTGTATGGAATCTCAACGAAATCAACGGGAAATATTACCTTGTCCGTATTCTGAACCTGAACGGATATCTGCTCGGCGCGTACATTTCCACGGATACACTCCTTGGCACTCTGGTCGATACAAAAACGCAGGACAGTCTTCTGTATTTTTCCGATGGTCCCCTTCTTCTGCGCACCCCGTCAAACGATGTCCGCCTGGAGGCTCCCCGCTTGAAATGGCGACGATATCCTTCCTACGACATTGATGGAACCTCCTGGATGGCTGTTTCACATGAACTGAACGAAACACCGCTGTCGCTGACCCTGCTTTTAAAGGCTTCGGAATACACCAAATATCAGAGCAGCTTTTATCTTCTCGCCCTGATCGTTTCGCTCGGTCTGTTCGTAATCTGGCTGCTCCTGTCTGCTTCCCTGCACCGCTGGGTTCTTCACCCGGTTCACATGCTGACGCATGCGCTGGAACAGCTCCGCGGCGGTGATCTCAAGGTGCGGATTCCGGATGACGCTATGCTCGACGAATTCCGGAAAATGACGACCGCTTTCAACGATATGGTCGAAGAGATCGATGATCTGAAAATCGCGAATTACGAAAAACAGCTCGCCCGTCAGAAGCTGGAAGCGCTTTACCTGAAGCAGCAGATCACGCCGCATTTTATGATCAACTGCCTGAACACCATTTATCAGCTGACTGAAAATAACCATGCGGACCTGGCACGGCAGATGCTTCAGAACCTGAGTGTACATCTGCGCTATACGCTTTCCTCCGGCCAGACCGTCTCGCTTTTAGAAGAGCTAAACCTTGTAAAAAACTACGTGGAGCTTTCCTCCATCCGCTATCCCGGCGCGCTGCGCCTGCTCCCTTCCTGCGAAGAATCGCTGCAAAATGCAACGGTTGTGCCGCTTATACTCCTGAACTTTGTGGAAAACACGATCAAATATGAGGTCGTTATGGGGAAAGTGCTGGACATGCATATCGATATCACCGCGCAGGAAGAAAATCAGTGTACCCGTCTTCATATCTGTATCTGGGATACCGGATGCGGTTTTTCCGAGGATATACTTGCCGTGCTGCAAAAGCTTGATACCTATGTAAACTCCGAGCAGGAACACATCGGCATCACAAACGTGGTGCTCCGCCTCCGCCAGATTTTTCCCGACGCAGCTTTTGCTTTTGGCAACCGCCCCGGCGCAGGCGCTCAGATTACCATTGATTTTCCTTACGTTCCCTTTTTCCGCATCGACGGATAACCGGAACAGCTAAAAATACGTTTTGGGAGGTTATTATGAACCTGTTAATTGTAGACGATGAATATTATACCGTCGAAAGCATTTCCAACAAAATCCGCACACTACGCCCGGACTTTTTTGAGATTTTCTGTGCCTACAATCTGACACAGGCATTGGAAGCCTTTTCCGCGCATCCGATTGATCTGATGATCTGTGATATCGAGATGCCCGGCGGTTCCGGCCTCGAACTGCTTGACCAGATCCGCCAGGCACACTACGAAACCGTCTGCATTTTTCTGACCGCCTATGCAAAATTTGAATATATTTCCCGCGCTATGAAGCTTTCCAGCAGTGACTATCTGTTGAAGCCGCTGGACGACCATGCTCTTCTGGAAGCTCTTGACAAAGCCTGTGCGCAATGTGAAAAGCAGCAGAAGGACCACGTCAACACCCTTCATGCCAATTACTGGAAGGAAAGTGAGCTCCCGCTTGCGGAACAGTTTTTCCTCGACCTGTTAAATGGCAGTATTTCCTCTGCTCCTTCCGAAGTGATGGATGAAATCCGCTATCGCCGTCTGAATGTCGAACTGATTCATCAGCCCCTCTGTCCGCTTCTGATCCAGACCGGACAGACGAACTCCTTTTCTCCGACCGACAACCGTACCCTGTATGAATTTGCCTTAAAAAATATTGCCCGGGAATATTTTTTTGAACCCGGCGAGCTGCCGCTGACGATCCGTGTGCTTGATGGTTTTTATCTTCTGCTTCTCCCGGCCTCCACACACTCTCGGGACGCCGTGATTGGCCGATGTCGTCAGGCCCTGACCGACTTTGTGACACACTTTCCGTTCTCGATCAACTTTTTCGTTGATCAGAAGGTCTGTCTCCCGGAAGACCTGCGAAAAGCTTTTCTTTCCATGAAAGCCTTCGCCGGAAAGAACGTCACCTACGAAAATCACGTTTTCGATCTTGCCGCTGAAACCGAAGCTCCTGTTCAGACGCCTTTTCAGCCGATTCCATCTGACCGCTGGTCCGATCTTCTCACATCCGGAAAAACGGAACAGCTTCAGATTGAGGTTTTCGCTTTCTTAAATCAGACGAAAAGCTCCGGCACTGCTACACGGGAATTTCTGACCGGCTTTTACTATCAGTTCCTGCAGCTGCTGTTCCGCCAGATGGATCATCCGGGCAGCGAAGACGAAGCCTTCCGCCGCCAGATTACCGTTGCTTCCCCGGAGCAGACCTTCTCCTCGTTTGGTGCTTTACGAGAATGGATTTCCAACAGTCTTCTGCTGTTCATACAAAGCCGTCAGGCAGCCGCTTCCCAGGACACGGCTGTTGCCACCGTGAAAGCATATATCGAATCGCACCTCTCCGACGAGCTGGATCGCGATACGCTTGCAGCCATGGTATACCTGAACGCCGATTATCTGTCCCATCTCTTCAAAAAAGACACGGGAAGTTCTCTCATCAACTACGTCATCGATCGCCGGATTGCGCGCTCCAAGGAGCTTCTCGCAAAGGGCGAAATGAGCATCCGCGACATTGCCATCACCTGCGGCTTCCAGAATATTTCGTACTTCTCCCGCCAGTTTAAAAAATCGACGGGCATGACACCACGGCAGTTTAGAAATTAAAAAAATCCGGCCTTCCTTTTGCATATCGGAAAGCCGGATTTTTTGGATTCACTTACTTTTTTATCAGCCCTTCACGCCGCCAAGGGTAATACCTTTTACAAAGTTTTTCTGGATGAACGGATAAATGATCATGATCGGCAGAATACCAAGTGCTGCCATCGCCATACGAACCGTTCCGGATGGGATCTGGGAGAGGCCTTCGCCTGCCTGCGCCATGTTGTTGGCGTTCTGCGTCAGCGCCTGAATATTCTGCATCAGACGGTTCAGCAGGTTCTGGATACTGTAGAGATCCGTTCTCTTTGTCAGATAGATATAACCATTGTTCCAGTCATTCCAGTAAGCGATACCGGAGAACATGGCAACGGTGGTAATAATCGGTTTGGACAGCGGAATGGCGATCTTCCACATAGTCTGGAATTCGTTTGCACCGTCAATATAGGCAGCCTCAAGAATTTCATCCGGCACACCGGTGACAAAGTAGCTCTTCATCAGGAGAACGTTGAATGCGCTCATCATCAGAGACGGAACCAGTAGCCCGAAGAACGTATCTTTCACATGGAATACGGTCGTGTAATTGATATAAGTCGGTACAAGGCCTCCATTAAACAGCATGGTAAAGAATACCAGGAATGTCAGGACATTTCGTCCCGGCAGACCCTTTTTCGAAAGGCCGTAGGCCAGACAGGTTGTCAGTGCAAGGCTGCATACAACGCCGGTTGCGGTCAGGATAAAGGACATTCCATAGGCTTTGATTACCATGGAACTGCTGGATGTGAATACCCACTCATAAGCATAGGTACTCCACTTTTTCGGCAGAAAAGAGTATCCATTCTGTAACAGAGTTGCATTGTCAGTCAATGAGGAAATGAACATCAACAGAATCGGAATGATCGCGAGCAGTGTCAGGATTGTCATGATCAGATGGCCGAAAAAGCTATAAATTTTATCTTCTCTTGTTTTCATACCGTTCCTCCTAGATCAGCGCGCTGTCGCGGTCAATTTTACGTACCAGCAGGTTGGCGCCAAGCACCAGAATAAATCCTACGATCGACTGGTAAACACCGGCTGCGGCAGACATCGAAACATTGCCCATCTGAAGCAGTCCGCGATATACGTAGGTATCAATTGTGTTTGTTGTGGAATACAGAGCTCCCTGGTTCATCGGCACCTGGTAAAAGAGACCGAAGTCAGAGTAGAAAATTCTTCCGATTGCCATCATGGTCAGCATGATAATGGTCGGACGCAGAAGCGGCAGGGTAATATATTTGATCTGCTGCCATCTCGTTGCACCATCGATCTTGGCTGACTCATAGAAGGATTTATCAAATCCCATCAGTGTTGCCAGATACACAATACAGTTGTAGCCAACCGACTTCCATGCACTGACAAAAACCAGGATAAACGGCCAGTATTTCGGTTCCGAATACCAGGAAACCGGATCTTTTCCCAGCGCCTTTAAAATCGTGTTGTTAATGAATCCGTTTTCTACACTGAAGAATGCAAAAACAAGATATCCGATGATAACGGTGGAGAGGAGGTTCGGAAGAAGGATTGCACTCTGGTAAACTTTCTTCCGTTTTCCTTCCAGTTCACTCAAGACAATAGCTACTGCGATTGCCAGTGTTGTGTTGATTACGATAAATGCCACATTGTAGAGAATGGTATTTCGTGTAATAACAAAGGCATCGCTTGTCGTAAACAGATATTCAAAGTTTTTCAGTCCTACCCATGGACTTCCGTAGATGCCTTTTCCGGCATTGTACTGTTTGAATGCAATCACAAGACCCGGCAGAGGCATGTAATTGTTGATAAACAGATAAATGAGACCCGGCAGCATCAGAATATAGATCGGCAGA
>ERZ772871.1225-NODE-1225-length-13773-cov-5.48024_pt1 | contig 13773 bp, 9 predicted proteins | sample MGYA00511899_ERZ772871 | MGnify/ENA primary metagenome ERZ772871 (study PRJEB29015, sample SAMEA2737693) | human gut metagenome | biome: human gut; feature: human-associated habitat; material: faeces | place: China | collected 2012 ... | reverse complement strand
GACTCAGAAGTCATTCTTTTGTCTCAGCGCTTGGCGCTCAAGTATAATACCATACGCCGGGGCGCTTTGCAAGCCTTTTTTACAAGTCTTTTGCTCTTTTTTCGCTTTTGTATACATCCGCTAGTTTTTTGCTTGAAATCAGTCCCTGCTTTGACACCCGTTCAGCACGCCTGCGGTGTGCTGCCCCTCCAAGCGGGAGGGGCTGTTACATTATATAATGAGAAGAGCATCCGCCGCCCTCATTGGACAAACGGATGCTCTCTTATATATGATAGTTACTTCTGGGCATACACCTGCTTGAGGTGTTCCGTGAGCTTCATATTCTCACTATAGTCCACCGGTACCACGATGACGCTGGGGACATCCTGTTTGAAAGCCTCTTCCAGCGTGGGGATAAGTTCCTCTGCCTTCTCAACACGATAGCCCTTGCAGTGCATAGCCTCTGCCAGCAGCTTGAAATCGGGATTCGAAAAGTCCACGTAGCAGTGCTCGCCGCCGAACTGCTCCTGCTCTTTCCACTTGATGAGGCCGTAGCTGGAATCCTCCCAGATGAGGGTCACAAAAGGCACATGCTCCCGCACCGCTGTTTCCAGCTCCTGACTGTTCATCATGAAGCCTCCGTCGCCGCAGACCGCCAGCACCTTCTTCTCCGGATAGAGAAGCTTTGCCGCGAACGCGCCCGGGATGGAGAAGCCCATGCTGGCGAAGCCGTTGGAGATGAGGCAGGTGTTGGGCTCATAACAGTCGTAGTGGCGGGCGATCCACATCTTATGGGCGCCCACATCGCTGACCACGATGTCGTCGCGGCCCATGACCTTCCGCACATCGGCGAGGATGCGTGCCGGCTTCATGGGGCAGCTGTCGTCCGCCGCCATTGCCTCATGCTCTGCCACCATCGTCTGGCGGAGAGCCAGTGCAAATTCCGGCTCACCAGTGCGGTGGGCGCAGCGCAGGATCTCATACAGGCTTTCTGAAATGTCGCCCACCACTTCCACAGCGGGCTGGTACCGCTTGTTGACATCGGCGGGGGCGCTGTCGATGTGGACGATGGTCATATTCTCCCGTGCGCCCCACTTGGCCGGTGCGCACTCCACGATGTCGTAACCGATCGCGATGACCACATCCGCCCGATCGAAGAGCTGGTTGACATAATCTTTCTGCGGGATGCCGATGGTCCAGAGGCTGTATTTGTCATCCATCGGGATAATGCCCTTGGCCATCATGGTGTTGACCACCGGGATGTGCAGGCGGTCAGCCAGCTCGGTGACAGCAGCGGCGGCATGGCCGCGCACCGCACCCGCGCCTGCAAGGATGACCGGATTTTTCGCCTCACTGATGATTTTTCCTGCCGCTGCAATGTGGGCCGGGTCGGCATAGACCTCATGCATCTGCTGGCGCTTGAGCGGCACGGCGTCGGCGGGCATTTTTGCGATATTCTGGGGCAGGTCGATATGGGTCGCGCCCGGCTTGCCCTTTTCGGCGTGCTTGAAGGCCAGCCGCACGATCTCGCCCACCGTGTCGGGGCGGATGATCTGCTTCGAACGCTTGGTGATAGGCTCAAACATCGCGGTCAGGTCAAGGTACTGGTGGCTGGTGAGCTGCATCCGGTCAGTGCCGACCTGGCCCGTGATGGCCACCAGCGGCGCACCGTCCAGATAAGCATCCGCCACACCGGTGACAAGGTTGGTGGCACCGGGGCCAAGGGTGGACAGGCAGACGCCGGCCCGACCGGTCAGACGGCCATAGACATCCGCCATAAAGGCCGCACCCTGCTCGTGGCGCACCGGGATGAAACGTATCTTGCTGTCCCGAATCGCAAACATCAGATCCAGCGTCTCTTCGCCCGGAATGCCAAACATCACATCGACGCCCTCAGCCTCCAGACAGTCCACCAGCACCTGCGCAGTCGTTTTTATTTCCTTCATTTTCTTTCCCTCCCAAAACGAAAAAGGCAGCGCAGCCCCATGCGGGCCACGCTGCCTTTGCTGCGCTTATTGTAAACGATTTTCGGTCATCCCGCAAGTGCAAATTTCCACAAAAAGCGGCTTGCTTTCGGTTTTTGCTCCGGCAGGCTTGACAAGCGGCGGGGCAGGCCGTATGATGAAAGTATCTTTTTTTGCAGTGAGGTAGTTATCATGCCCAGCATCACCATCCGCGGCTGCTGCATCGGCGCAGGCCGTCCGAAAGTCATCCTGCCCATCGTCACCCGCACAGAGGACGATATTCTCCGTGAGGCCAGGCGGCTGTCCGCGCTGAAGGCCGACTGCATCGAGTGGCGGGCCGACTGGTTTTCTGGTGCTCTGGATGCTGCCGCACGGAAGCGGGTGCTGTCCGGTCTGCGAGCAGCGCTGGGCGAAAAGCTCCTGCTCGTGACCTTTCGCACCAAAGCAGAGGGCGGAGAAGCCTCCCTGACGCCGCAGCAATACGCCGATTTCTGCGGCACGGTCTGTGTCAGCGGCTGTGCCGATCTGCTTGACATCGAGTTCTTCCCGAATCGAGAAGGACTTCCGGCCCTCATCGGGCAGGCGCACAAGACCGGTGTTGCAGTGGTTTGTTCCAGCCATGATTTCCACAAAACGCCGTCCCGGACGGAGATGGTCACACGCCTGACCGCCATGCAGCAGACCGGAGCCGACCTGCCCAAACTGGCTGTGATGCCGAACTCTCCATCTGACGTCCTCGAATTGCTGGCCGCCACAGCAGAGATGGCAGAGCAGCACCCCGAAACACCCGTCATCACCATGAGCATGGGTGCGCTGGGTGCAGTGAGCCGCCTGTGCGGAGAGACGTTCGGCTCTGCCATGACCTTCGCCAACCCCGGGCAGGCCAGCGCGCCCGGACAGGTGGCGCTGGATGTAGTGAATGAAGTGCTGGACAGCCTGAGACTCGAGTAAAAAGCTCATATCCCCCAGTAATTGCAGCAGCCCCGCTTTTCAGGCGGGGCTGCTGTTCATTTTTTGAAAATTGTCTGATACGTCAAATTTCAACGGCCTTCATTGGCTATCTTTCCAGATTTTTGCAAGTTTTTGCAAAAACATTGACATTCTGTCGTCGAAATTATATCATGGTGTCATAAGAGATGAAAAGTGTTTCCGCAAGTCGAAATTCATCGTTTCTACTCCACCTCAGTGAAATCGTGCCATACCGACAGGAGGTCCCGCCATGATGCAGTGTGTCAGACGATGCAGTTTTATTTGTGGAGCTGTTCTCAGCATCCTGCTCCTGCTCTGCAGCTGTCAGGCTGGGGCCGGGCAACTCATCCTGCCGGACAATGTTCCCTCAGAAAACACCTCCCAGGGAAAGAAGGAGCTGCTCGCCGCCCTGAATCAGGAGTATTTCGACCGCTTCAAGCGCTCCAACTATTTTATACAGGGCAGTGACTCTGCCGCTGAGGCTGTATTTCTGTATCTTGCGCAGAACTCCGGCGGCGACATCGACAAAGTGGTCGAGTCCTTGACCGAAAATCCCAAAGATGGCCGTGCGAACTGCGCCGACGATGTTCTGCGCATAATTTTTCCCTCGCCCAGCAAAACTTATTGGGTCAGTTATTCCTTCCTCTCTGCCAACATGCTGGAGAACGGTGTCCTGAAAGAAAATGCAGCATTTGGCCCCGTTGCCGAAGATCTCATCGACCATCGGATGCTTCTGACGGACTACTCTCCTTCTGGTTCTGGCAACGAGAAAGCCGGTTTTGCCGTCGGCGTCATCGGCGGTCAGGCGCTCGTCGTGGCAGTGTCCGTTTCCTGACAGCATTTTTCAAGACAAGCAAAAAATGACCGCTGCGGTCTCCTGCTCCGCGGCGGTCATTTTCTCTGTCCACCCTATTGGGCGAACCATTTTATACTCTTATAATAAAGGATCCTGTCAACGCCTGTCAACCGAAAAAAGCTTGCTTTTTGTCGATTTGCACGGTTTCACATTGTGAACTGCACTGCGCAGAATGCGGCATAGATGCAGAGCAGCGCCACACCCTGCACACGGGAGAGCTTTCCACGCACCAGCGCCGGGATGGTCAGCAACGCCATCACCAGCAGCATCACGGGCAGCTCGAGCACCAGACTCGAGTTGATACCGAACAGGGTCGCACTCTGAGGGATCTCAAAGGGTGCCAGTGTCACCGACATGCCGCTGACCAGCACGAGGTTGAAGACATTCGCACCCACGACATTGCCCAGCGAGAGGTCGCTGTGGCCCTTCATCAGCGAAGTAATGGCCGTGACCAGCTCAGGCAGCGAGGTACCCAGCGCCACGAAGGTCAGCGCGATGACCGATTCCGGTACGCCCATCGCCTGCGCGATGAGGGTGCCGTTGTCCACCAGCAGGTTCGCGCCCAGCGCGATGAGGGCTGCGCCCACCACCAGCAGCAGGACGATCTTTCCGATGCCCATCGGCTCTTCCTCATGCTCCGGCTCAGCCGGAGCATTTTTCATCTGCCAGACATTCGCCGCCATATAGGCCACGAACATCCCCAGCATCAGCAGGCCCATCGGACGGGTAAAGCGGCCCATGCCGTAAGCTGCCACGCAGTAGATGGCCGCAGCCGCAAAGAAGAAAGCCACCGGAACACGCAGGGGCTTCGGGTCCACCTTGCCGGGCCGCACGGCCACCGTAATGGCCGCGATGAGGGCCGTGTTGCAGATGACAGAGCCGATGGCGTTGCCGTAGGCGATCTCGCCATGGCCGGACACTGCCGAGATGGTGGACACCATCACCTCGGGCAGGGTAGTGCCAACGGACACCACCGTTGCGCCGATGAGCAGCTCCGGCAGATGGAATTGGCGGGCCAGCGCCGATGCGCCGTCCACGAACCAGTCACCGCCCTTGATAAGGCAGAGCAATCCCAAAAGAAACAGGATGCCGGGGATTATCATATCGTTCCTCCCAATATCTCTCCGGGCGCAAATCGCGCCGCGTCACATAACAAAAGCCGTATTGTATATGATACCAAATTTCCGTGTGGAATACAACGCCCGTTAGAAATATTTTACTCCTATCCTATATAAGGTGGCCAGAAACATAAAAAGCTCCCCCGAAGGGGAGCTTAAAAGCTTATTTACACCACTTTGCAAACTCTTCATCGGTACACTTGACGTAGTGGCTGCCGCTGACGAGGTGGCTGGTGCCTTTGCTGTAGTCGATGCCGGAAGTGGCATAGTCGTAAGTCTCGGCCACGCGGCGCTTTTCCACCACCGGGTTCGGCAGCGGGATAGCCGACAGCAGGCTCCGGGTGTAGGGATGAATGGGATCTGCAAAAATTTCTTCCGTCGTACCCGTTTCCAGCAGGTGGCCCAGATGGAGCACACCGATACGGTCGGAGATGTACTTGACCATGGACAGGTCGTGTGCGATGAACAGGTAGGCCGTGCCGGTCTCCTGCTGGATGTCCTTCATCAGGTTGACGACCTGTGCCTGGATCGACACGTCCAGTGCCGAGATGCACTCGTCGGCGATGATGAGCTTCGGGTTCATGATGAGGGCGCGGGCGATGCCGACGCGCTGGCGCTGGCCGCCGGAGAACTGGTGGGGGTAGCGCTCAGCGTGCTCGGGCGCAAGGCCGACCTTCTCCAGAATTTTCTCCACCTTTTCGCGGCGCTCGTCCTGGGTCTTGTACATATGGTGGATGTCCAGGCCCTCGCCGATGATGTCCTCCACCTTCTTGCGGGGGTTCAGAGACGCCATCGGGTCCTGGAATATCATCTGCATCTGGGTGCGCAGGGTGTTGTTCTGGGCGTGAGTCAGACGTCCGCTGATGTCCTGCCCGTCGAAGGTGATCTTGCCTGCGGTGGGGTCATACAGCCGGATGATGCTGCGGCCAATGGTGGATTTGCCCGAGCCGGACTCACCCACCAGACCGTACGTCTCGCCGGGATAGATCTCAAAGCTGACATCGTCCACGGCCTTGACGGTGAAGTTCTTGTTCACCTTGAAATACTGCTTCAGTCCCTCGACCTTCAGAAGAGGGGTAGCGCTCTGTGCTGCCATTTACTCCGCCTCCTCTATCTTTTTTGCTTCTGCGCTCATACGGGCCACACGGTCTTTCAGCTCAGGCGGCATCTCCACCTTGGGAGCGCGGGGGTCCAGCAGCCAGGTAGCTGCGAAGTGGGTGTCGCTGATCTTGAACATGGGCGGGTCGATCTCGTCGTCGATCTCCAGCGCGTACTTGTTGCGGGGTGCAAAGGCGTCGCCGGCCTTCTCATGCAGCAGGTTCGGCGGCGAACCGGGGATGGTGTACAAACGCTCGTCGGCAGTATCGAGGTCGGGCATGGCCGACAGCAGACCCCAGGTGTAGGGGTGGCGCGGGTCGTAGAAGATCTCGTCGATGGTGCCGGTCTCCACGATCTTGCCCGCGTACATAACATCGACATAGTCCGCCACCTTTGCCACGACGCCGAGATCATGGGTGATGTAGATGACCGAAATGCCGCGCTCCTTCTGGATGCTGCGGATGAGCTCGAGGATCTTCGCCTGAATGGTCACATCCAGTGCGGTGGTAGGCTCATCGCAGATGAGCAGGTCCGGGTCGCAGGACAGCGCGATGGCGATGACCACACGCTGACGCATACCGCCGGACAGCTGGTGCGGGTAGCTCTTCATCCGCTTTTCGGCGTCCGTGATACCGACTTCTTCCAGCAGCTTGAGGGCCTTCTGATACGCCTCAGCCTTGGGCATCTTGAAGTGCCAGAGCATCCCTTCCATGATCTGCTTGCCGATGGTCATGGTGGGGTCAAGGCTGGTCATGGGGTCCTGAAAGACCATGGCGATGCGCTTGCCATTGATGTGGCGGCGGATCCACTTTTTATCTTTTTGCAGCAGATCGACGGTTTCAGGGCTGCCGTCGGCGTGATGGTAGCTGAACTGGATGCTGCCGCTGTTCACCTTGGCGTTCTGGGCCAGAATGCCCATGGCCGCCTTCATGGTGACGGACTTACCGGAGCCAGACTCACCCACCAGCGCCACCGTCTCGCCCTTGTACAGGTCGATGTTCACGCCGCGGATGGCGTGGACGGGGCCGGCCGTCGTCTTAAAGGTAATATCAAGGTCTCGCACCGACAAGACCTGTTCTCTTTTCGTATCAGGCATGTTGTGCGCCTCCTTACATACTCTTCATCTTGGGGTCAAGTGCCTCGCGCAGGCCGTCGGCCAGCAGGTTGAAGCTGAGCATCAGCAGGCTCATGACCACGATGGGCGGGATGATCTGATAGGGATGGGTGGTGAAGCTGTTGTACAGCTCACTGATCAGGGAGCCCAGCGAGCACTGCGGCACCGGGATGCCCAGACCCACGAAGGAAAGGAATGCCTCGGTAAAGATCGCGGTGGGGATGCTGAACATGACCTGAGTGATGATGGGTCCGATGATGTTGGGCAGCACTTCCTTAAAGATGATAAAGAAGCTGCCGGCACCCAGAGTGCGGGAAGCCAGAACGAATTCCTGGTCCTTCAGCTTGAGCATCTCAGCGCGGGCGATGCGGCTCATGCCCACCCACTCGGTCAGCATCAGAGCGAAGATGATGGTGATCATGCCGGGCTGCAGCACCAGAAGCAGCAGCGTAACGATGACCAGACGGGGGATGCCGTTGGCAACTTCAAGAAAGCGCTGCATCAGCATATCCACCTTGCCGCCGAAGTAGCCCGAGATGAGGCCGTAGCTCATGCCGATGACCATATCAATGACGGCAGCCGCCACGGCGATGATAAGGGAGACGCGGGCACCTTCCCAGGTACGGGTCCAGATGTCGCGGCCATAAAGGTCGCTGCCGAACCAGTAGTAGACGTCATCCTTGCCTTTTTCGACATAGCTGTTGACGATCTTGGTACCGGTGGTCGTGCTCATCTTCTCGCTGCCGTCCAGAATGCCGAACTGCTCGATGCCGGGGACGCGAGGCGCAAAGTTCTTCTGGCTCAGGTCCTGGCCGGAATAAGTATACGCATTCATTCCCGGGCCAAAGACGGCCAGCAGCAGGATGATCACGATCATCACGAGGCCCAGCACGGCGCTCTTCTTGCGGAAGAAGCGGATGCGGACGTCTTTCCAGAAGCTCTGGGCCGCGAAGTTGGTATCCACCGCGATCTCAGCGGCGTTGTCCTTCCGGGCAAACTCTGCCTCGGTGAACTTGTGCTCAGGGTACAGTTCCTGCACGGCCTGCGTGATGGCTGCGGCGGTGCTTTCGCCGCCCAGTCGGATCGCTTTTTCTGCCATATCAGTCGTCCCCCTTTGCCAGACGGATGCGCGGGTCGATGATGCCGTACAGCAGGTCAACGACCAGCATGATGCCAATGTACATGGCGCTGTAGATGAAGCTCAGGCCGATGACCACGTTGTAGTCGTTGGACTGGATGGCCGTCACCAGCAGGCTGCCCACGCCGGGGATGGCGAAAATTTTCTCGACCACCAGCGAGCCGGTCATCAAATCAACGATGAGGGGGGCCAAAACCGTAATAATAGGAATGAGCGCATTGCGCAGGGCGTGGCGGAAGATCAGCGCCGGGCCGGAGATGCCCTTGCTCTCGGCCAGCAGCATATAGTCGGAGTCGAGGACTTCTATCATCTCGCTTCGGGTGAAGCGGGCGATGGATGCCATGGTGAACATGGACAGCGACACGCTGGGCAGGACACTCGAGCCAAAGACATCCTTGGCGAAGAACAGCATCGGGAACCAGCGGAGCCTGAAGCCGAAGGTGTAGCTCAGGGCCAGTGCGAAAACGTAGGACGGCACCGACACGCCGATGACCGAGATGATGGTGGCGATGGTGTCGAAGATGGTGTCCCGCTTGAGGGCAGCAATGATGCCCAGCACAAGGCCCACCAGAGCGCCCAGCGTGACGGCCATGCCGCCGATCTGGATGGAGATGGGCAGGCGGGACTGGATGAGCTGGGAGATGGGCGTATTTTTGGAGATGTTGTAGCTCACACCCAAATCGCCCCGGAGCATATTGCCCACATAGCGGAAGAACTGGATGTAGATCGGCTGGTCAAGGCCGTATTTTGCATAGAGCGCGGCTCTCATATCGGCTGTCAGCTTTTCGTCGTTGAAGGGCGAGCCGGGCATCAGCTGCATCAGGATGAACAGCACCAGCAGGATGGCCAGCAGCGTAAACAGCGAGGTGAGGATACGCTTGAGCGTATATTTTTTCACGTCAGGTGAACCCCCTTTGGTTTTCCTGTTCGCGGTCAGTCGTGCGCGGGCCGCGGACAGGTACAATGCCAAAAAGGCGCACAGTGGCTTTTGCGGGCCACTGTGCGGCCTTTGTTCAGCGTTTTTTCTTTAAGCGTTCTTTGCGGCCCGCTTGTACACACGGTTCAGAGCCACCGGGTGGAACTCCACGCCGGTAACGGCGCTGGAGATCATCTCGGCATTGCACTGGCCGTACAGCGGGAAGATGACTGCCTGCTCCAGAACGATGGCTTCTGCGTCGTACAGAGCTGCCCAGCGGCCCTCGGGGTCGGTGCAGAGGTCGCCGGTGGTGCACTCCTCGATGATGGAGTCATACTCGGCGTCGCTCCACAGACCGTAGTTGTTGGAGTTGCCGGTGACCCACATGCCCAGGTAGGTCATGGGGTCGGCGTAGTCGGGTCCCCAGCGGGTCAGGCCCAGCTGGAAGTTGCCGTCCTGCATATCCTGCACGCGCTGCTTCTTGGGCTCGACGGTCAGGTTCACGGTCAGGCCGGGGAGAGTGGTCTCGAGCTGCTCCTTGACGACCTGTGCCACCTTCTGAGGTGCATCGTCGGCATCAACGATCATGTCGAAGGAGAAGCTGTCCTTGCCCAGCTCGCTCTTGGCGGTCTCGTAATACTCGGCTGCCTTGGCTGCATCAAATGCGCAGGAATCGGCGAACTTGGTCTGGTCGGCGCTGAAATCGCTGCCGTCCGGGCCGGTGGCGAACTGCGGGGGAACGGCGGTGTAGCAGGGGGCAGAGCCGTCCTTCAGGACGTCGCCGGTGATAGCGTCGCGGTCCAGAGCAAAGGTCATCGCCTTGCGCAGGTTCTCGTTTGCCAGTTCAGGCACCGCATCGATGTTGGGGCTGATGTACCACAGGTAGCCTGCGCCCACGCTGGTAAACTGGGGGTCGTCCTTTACCTGGTCCACCTGCTCGCCGTTCAGCAGGGTCAGATCCAGTGCGCCGGTCTGGAAGCTCATCAGAGCCTGCTGGCTGTCCTTGATGACCTGATAGGCCAGACCATCCAGAGCGATGTTTGCAGCGTCGTAGTAGTCGGGGTTCTTGGTCAGCTCGAATGCGGTAGCAGCGGGCTGGTAGTCGGTCAGGATGAATGCACCGTTGGACAGGACGGTGTCGGGGCTGGTGCCGAAGGTATCCTTGCAGGTGTTGAAGAATGCCTCGTTGACAGGGTAGAAGGTGGGGAAGTACATCAGGCTCAGGAAGTAGCTGACAGGGACGTTCAGCTGAACTTCGAGGGTCTTGTCATCCACTGCGGTCACGCCCAGATCCGTGACGGGCTTCTCACCGGCAATGATCTCTGCGGCGTTGACCACCTGGCCGATGTCAGACAGCATATAGGAATACTCGGAAGCATTGGCGGGGTCAACAGCACGCTGCCAGCCGAACACGAAGTCGGCTGCGGTGACGGCGTCGCCGTTGGACCACTTTGCATCGCGCAGGTGGAAGGTATAAGTCTTACCGTCCTCGCTGATGTCGTAGGTCTCGGCGAGGGCCGGGACAGCTGCGCCGTCGGCGTCCATCTGCATCAGACCGTCGGTGTAGTCGGCGATGACCTCAAAGGAGGTGCCGTCGGTGGCGATCTGCGGGTCCAGAGACTGGACCTCAGTCTCCAGCATGATGTTCAGGGTGCCGCCTGCGGCAGTGCCAGCTGCGCTGGAAGCACCGGTGGAGGCAGCGGTAGAAGCTGCCGTGGAGCTGGAGCCGCCGCAGGCCGTCAGGGCCAGGGCTGCTGCGGATACGCCTGCTGCTGCCAGAAAGCTGCGGCGCGAAATACGACGATCGAATCTCATAATATCTTTTCCCCTCTCTAACACCGCTTTAACGTATTAAAGCGACTGTTTCTGAAAAATGCACAAGGTGTTCCGCTCCCCCTCTGGAGCTTTCTGCACACCCTTGTGCCTTGGCGGCATTATACATCGTCCACCGCCGAAAGAAAAGACTTTTTGCCAAATTAATCCCCTCGACCCAACGATTTCTGTAGTTTGACCAACTGCACGCCAAAATTTTGATTTGAATTTTGTATAGTTTTGCCCTTGATGTGTATTCATGTGAAGTACAGTTCAGGTGAGATAAGTATTACTTGTGTTTTTGCCGCGTACAGTTTCGCGCCACATCTTTCTTTTATAAAGAAAACAGCCCATTATGCTTTTTCTGCGCAGCGGGCTGTCCGGACTTTATTTTACTTCATGTGCCTGAGATTTTGTCTCAAAAGCACTTTGAAACGTGCTCAGACTGCCTCGGCAGCAGGTGCTTCGACCTCGCCATTGTACACAGCCTTGTCCAGCTGGCCTTCGGTGGCAGCCACAAGGGTGGTAGCGGCGGCAGCGCCGACGACGTTGGTGGCAGTACGAGCCATATCAGCAATGCTGGAAATGGGCGAAAGCAGGATGATGGCTTCCACCGGCAGACCGGCAGCAGCAAACAGCGCGGTAGCAGTGATGGTAGCCGTGCCAGGCACACCGACGGTACCGATGGAGACGACCACAGCCAGCACCACGAGGAAGGCGTACTGCACCGGGGTGTAGTCAATGCCCAGCAGGTGGATGGTAAAGACAGCCAGCAGGGTGGGCCAGACACCGGCGCAGCCCGGCATACCGAGGTTTGCGCCCAGACTTGCACCAAAGGCGGCGATGTCCTCGTTGACGCCCAGCTTCTTGGTCAGCTGGTTGACCGTGACAGGGATGGTACCAACACTGCTCTGAGAAGTAAAGGCGACCGTGCCTGCGGGCCAGACGCCCTTGAAGAACTGGACAGGATCCAGCTTGCCGACGATCTTGATGAGCGCACCCTCGACCACGAAGGCCTGAATCGCGCAGAGGACATAAGTCAGCACCAGAACGCTCAGCAGGGGGACGAGATCGGCCGGAGAAGAGCGGCTGACGGCACGGGCGATGAGGGACAGGACGGCATACGGAGTGAAGGAGATGACATAGCTGACCACGCGGCCCATCACAGCGTCACCGGCGTCGATAAACTTCTTGAAGGGGGCGGCCTCCTCGGGCTTCTTGGCGGCGATCTTGTTGTAGCTGATGGCGACCAGAATGCAGAAGACCACGATAGGCACCACCTCGCCGTTTGCCCATTGGGAAGCGAGGTTCTGGGGGAAGAGGCTGATAACCGTGTCCACAAAGGTGGGGACTTCCTTGGCGGTGTAGTCGGTGGCCAGCTCATACTTCACACCGTGGCCGACGTTGGTCACGACACCAGCGATCAGGGTGATGAGGCTGGCGAAGAAGGTATTCAGGACGAGGAAGAAAACGGTCTTGAGGCCGATGTTCTTCAGGCGGACGGAATTGCCCAGATTGGTGATGCTGGAAATGATGCTGAAGATCAGCAGCGGGATGACCACAGCCGAAACGACGTGGGCGTAGATGGTACCCACAGCGGCGACATAGGTGTGGTGGCCCTTGAACACGAGGCCCACGATGAGGCCGAGGCCCACAGCCAGAATCGTGCGCACGCCGAAGTCAACGTGCTTTTTCTTGTGCAGGTAGTACAGCAGGGCAAAAAATACGGCAGTCAGGGCCAGTGCGGCCAGATCCAGAATTTCTACAGACATAAAACGGATCCTCCTTTATTTTTGAGTGTGATGTCGTTTTTGCCTGTCAACACATTCGCTCTCTCATGATGTTCCTCCCATTTGATACAAACCTACTTTTTATATATGTTTGTTCGGTTGCCGTGGAGTATACTACATACAAACCCTGTTGTCAAGTAAATTATGAAAAAATTTTGAACCAGATGCAAAAAGAGCCGCTGTGCATACGCACAGCGGCTCTTGCTGTCTTTCGATATTTTATTTTGCGTACTCGACGGCACGGCTCTCGCGGATGACGTTGACCTTGATCTGGCCGGGGTAATCCAGCGTATCCTCGATCTTCTTTGCGATGGAGCGGGCCAGCAGGATGACCTGATCGTCGCCGATGACATCGGGCTTGACCATGATGCGCACTTCGCGGCCAGCCTGCACGGCGAATGCCTGCTCGACGCCCTCGAAGCTGGAAGAGATCTCCTCCAGATTCTCCAGACGCTTCACATAGCTCTCGACATTCTCGCGGCGGGCGCCCGGACGGGCAGCGCTGATGGCGTCGCAGGCCTGAATGATGAAGGCCAGCGGAGTCTTGGGCTCCACATCGCCGTGATGGGCCTCGATGGCGTGGATGACCTGGGTATTTTCCTTGTACTTGCGGCAGATGTCCACACCGATCTGGACATGGCTGCCCTCGATCTCATGGTCAAGAGCCTTACCGATGTCATGCAGCAGACCGGCACGGCGTGCCAGCGTGACGTTCACACCCATCTCGCCTGCCAGCAGGCCAGCCAGCCAGGCCACTTCCATGCTGTGGGTCAGAGCGTTCTGGCCAAAGCTGGTGCGGTACTTCAGGCGGCCGATGAGCTTGATGAGGTCGGGGTGCAGGCCGTGGATGCCCAGCTCCATGACAGCGCGCTCGCCCTCCCGCTTCATCTGCAGCTCGAGGTCGTGGCGGCACTTTTCCACTGTCTCCTCGATGCGGGCGGGGTGGATGCGGCCATCGCCGATGAGGCGTTCCAGCGTCATGCGGGCCACCTCGCGGCGGGTCTGGTCGAAGGAGGACA
>ERZ772871.1224-NODE-1224-length-13813-cov-5.97623_pt1 | contig 13813 bp, 10 predicted proteins | sample MGYA00511899_ERZ772871 | MGnify/ENA primary metagenome ERZ772871 (study PRJEB29015, sample SAMEA2737693) | human gut metagenome | biome: human gut; feature: human-associated habitat; material: faeces | place: China | collected 2012 ... | reverse complement strand
CGACCGGACGCACGCGATTCGCACTCTGTTACGGCAGCGAAGACCGCACAATTCCTTTAGCCGACCAACAGTGCGCGCACAACAAACTTGCGCAAACCGGCAATCTCACGTATTTCGAATATCCGGGAATGGGCCACGGCATCTGCGATCAGGAAATTCGTGACCTACGCGCCTGGCTGGGATTGTGATATGCGCTGCGTAAGGAGTTCTGCGCATCTGAGACTCCGCGCGCGTGCCCATAAACTCGTTTTCACCCCCTCGGATTGTCATTGAAACCAACTCGGAACTCTTGATACACCCTAATCGTCGAAATTTATGGACATACACCCAGTTCATCTGAACTGAACCGCGATATCTGGCTTATATATGGCAGATTTGGCATCTTGACCTGAAGTTTCTCGCTTATATATGGCACATGCCCTTCGAGAAAAGCCACTTAGGGGGCATGTTTTTGACACTTTTCGCACGAACACCTGCCATATATAAGCGAGAAGCCTCCGTACGAACCTCAAAATCTGCCATATATAGGCGAGATAGGCGGCATAATTAAGCATTTTCCCTCACTGATGAGCCGCAGAACAAACCAGACGACCGAAGTTTTACGATGTTATGTACGTCAAGCTCACCACGAACATCTCTCCACATATGTCGCAACAATATGGTCAGCGATCGCCCTTTTCCAATGCTCGGGCGGCCACTGCATGATGGTCGTAAAGTCAAGCTTATGCGGGTTGGATTGTCAGCCTGCCGCCGAGAGCGTGCACGATCCCTTCATAATGGTATGGAAGCTCGGGTTGACATTCCTGTCGAGGCTCTTGTAAAGGCTTTCACGTCCCACACCCGCCTCCTTCGTGATCTGCCCCATACCCTTCGCTTTGGTCATATCGCCGATTACGGCCTGCCGCAACGCCGAATCGTCAAGCTCGGCCACCGATAAAGCAGCAACATGAGCGAGTCGCTCTTCTGCGCGGAGCAAACACGGTAGCCGGGACCGAAATTGAACCTCAGCGCGCTGGCCCCGTCACCAACCGTATGCAGGTCACCCACCGGCCGCCCCATCTAGAAGCGCAATCGGAGTCTCGCGCTGATTCGGGCTTTTGCGTTCCGGTCCTTTATCCGGCTGAACCATTGGCGATATTCGCCAGTCATATGTATTTCCATATGACATGTTGCATCCCATGGGACACAATATGTCTAGCTTGACGACCACTCACGAGATGAACGACCAAAGTAAAACAGAAATTCGACAGGTTAGCCAATTTCTCGTGCATCCGCACCCACCCGACCGTTTTCACATACACTATTTCTTTTACATAGCTTTCAGAAGCGACCCCATGCGAAACACCCAGTCGCAGTTCCTGCTCGTATTACCGTTGAAGTCGCCCCGAGCGGACAAAAACCCTGGTTTTCCGTTGCTAGCAGTCCCGCACATGTGGAATCCCGCATGTGCGGGGAACACTGGACATAAACAGGGAGAGCAACATCCACGCGGCGGCCAGAACGATGCAGACACCGATTTCAATCCACGCTCTCCATGAGGAGAGCGACACGACCGCCAACGTCATGCTCCGCATGCTCAAATTTCAATCCACGCTCTCCATGAGGAGAGCGACTCTGCGCGGTCACGTCGATCGTGTCGTACAGCCAATTTCAATCCACGCTCTCCATGAGGAGAGCGACCGGTGCCATCTCGTCGGGTTTGGCCCAACGCGCGATTTCAATCCACGCTCTCCATGAGGAGAGCGACAAAACGCGTCATACAGTATAAGGCCGATACCCCGTGATTTCAATCCACGCTCTCCATGAGGAGAGCGACGTAACGTCGGCAGCAACGCGCTCGGCGTGCTCGATATTTCAATCCACGCTCTCCATGAGGAGAGCGACGGCAGTAGCATTGCAAAACCCAGCTGGAGTACGATTTCAATCCACGCTCTCCATGAGGAGAGCGACAAGGCTTCGTCACTCAGCACGTTCGTCATTTGCAATTTCAATCCACGCTCTCCATGAGGAGAGCGACCACGCATCGGGCATGCCAGGCATGGCTGGACAATCAATTTCAATCCACGCTCTCCATGAGGAGAGCGACCTGATAACCCTCACTGTTGTCTCGGAAGACTGAGGCATTTCAATCCACGCTCTCCATGAGGAGAGCGACCAGCCCGGACAGTTCGTGCTGGGCGCGACCGTGGAATTTCAATCCACGCTCTCCATGAGGAGAGCGACCGGATGACAAGACGCTTCAGCGTGCCTTCACTTCCATTTCAATCCACGCTCTCCATGAGGAGAGCGACGCATGCGGCCAGCAGCGAAAAACACGGTGTACAAATTTCAATCCACGCTCTCCATGAGGAGAGCGACTGACGGCATCCTGCAAAGGGAGGACGGAAGTTTTGATTTCAATCCACGCTCTCCATGAGGAGAGCGACCCGTCCTATGGCTGACCGTGCGGTTCGCCCCACGAATTTCAATCCACGCTCTCCATGAGGAGAGCGACGCCAACAAAACGTCGGCGGCATGGTGGATCGAATTTCAATCCACGCTCTCCATGAGGAGAGCGACGCATCCTATCCGGCTGGGAGCCGGTGGACTCATGTATTTCAATCCACGCTCTCCATGAGGAGAGCGACTGCCGCCGCAACAGCGCTGACGCTCAGTGGATGCTTATTTCAATCCACGCTCTCCATGAGGAGAGCGACTACGTGTCGGCATAAGCACAGTCCTTGCAAGTCCACATTTCAATCCACGCTCTCCATGAGGAGAGCGACCACCGTCACACAACAGTCCGGCGTCTACCGGATCGATTTCAATCCACGCTCTCCATGAGGAGAGCGACCGCCACTCCCCTGCACTGTTTCCTGGACGAGTTCGCATTTCAATCCACGCTCTCCATGAGGAGAGCGACCTACGCACATACAACTCGTGCAATTTCCAGTACGTATTTCAATCCACGCTCTCCATGAGGAGAGCGACGTCCCGCAGGGTCTCGTTCTTCAGCACCTGTTGGCTATTTCAATCCACGCTCTCCATGAGGAGAGCGACGTTATTCGACACAGTGGCGCGCCGCGAGAGCTTCCTATTTCAATCCACGCTCTCCATGAGGAGAGCGACCATTCGCGGAGGAGCTGTTCATAGTAGTCTTCATTTCAATCCACGCTCTCCATGAGGAGAGCGACTCCGGCCTGTGCAGCGCGCACGCATTGATCCCAACTATTTCAATCCACGCTCTCCATGAGGAGAGCGACAATCCATCAATGTCGATGCTGACCGGGAGAGAATTTCAATCCACGCTCTCCATGAGGAGAGCGACAGCCTACCGTATTGATCTGATTCATACGATTGTTATTTCAATCCACGCTCTCCATGAGGAGAGCGACCGGCATTGGTGGCAAACGTGTTCGAAAGTGCTTGCATTTCAATCCACGCTCTCCATGAGGAGAGCGACCCGCAACGCAAAATACCGTCATTGTCAATGCCGGTATTTCAATCCACGCTCTCCATGAGGAGAGCGACAGCAGATACCGAGCGCAGATCTGATTATTCGCGATTTCAATCCACGCTCTCCATGAGGAGAGCGACGGGGGCATGTGGGGGTTGCCAACGAAAACGCATGATTTCAATCCACGCTCTCCATGAGGAGAGCGACGAGTTCGTCGTTTCGAGCATTTCATCCCAACAATTTCAATCCACGCTCTCCATGAGGAGAGCGACGATAAGATTATCACCACTAAGACGCAAATTTGATTTCAATCCACGCTCTCCATGAGGAGAGCGACTTGACAATGACGGTATTTTGCGTTGCGGACTTGACATTTCAATCCACGCTCTCCATGAGGAGAGCGACCGGCAATGTGGGGGGTGCGGTAGGCGCTATCGCGGATTTCAATCCACGCTCTCCATGAGGAGAGCGACGGACGGTGATTATGGGCAGACGAAACAAAGCGAAATTTCAATCCACGCTCTCCATGAGGAGAGCGACGCGGGCAAGGTGGATAAGACGGCCTCGGCTCCGATTTCAATCCACGCTCTCCATGAGGAGAGCGACAGTGCAGCTGGACATTTTTGTCCGCTTTTTGAGACGCAAGCCAGCTGCCTAGCTTTAAGCATATCAAACAACACCGCCGATACGACGAACAACATGTCTAAAACGAGCAACTGGCTTTCTGTCTCATTTTAATGTCCATTATTTAGTTTTCAAAACGCCCCACGAAAATCACAATTCGGATTTCGATAGTTTTTCAGGTGCGAAAGACGTCCCTTATCATGAGCGCTTACACTTCGCACAAACACCATTCCAAGACCGGCCACCTTGCCGAAAACACAATACTGCTGGCTAGAAAACACACTCTGAATACCGGACGGCACACTCAAACGCTCAACCCAGCATACCCCACACCATATCGTTATGGCACCATGCCATTTTGCCTGTGCTATATCATCATCACATCATTAACCGGCAAACTCCGTTCACGTCCATAATGCTCAATCCTATCCGCATATCGAGCGCCAAGTTTATAAAAGCGCAGGCTGTCCTCATCGGTATTGGCAATCTTCAGCAAATCGTGCACCAACACCAGATAATCGGAAGGACTCACCGAGCATTCGAAAACACTGTTCTGCACACGCTGTCCGTATTTCATGCATATCTTCGCCACCAAACGAAGACGACGCTTCCCCTCAGGGGTTTCCGTACTCACATCGTACGCAACCACAACCATCATGGTTTTTCACCTCCAATAACGTATCACCACGAATCATCGCATACCGCCACACACAGCTACGCACCTTTTACTTCCACATAAATGGCGGGTAATCATCAAGATCACCCCGCAACGATCGAGCTAGCAGCAGCGCTTGCACATACGGAACCAACCCCCATGAAATTTTTTCTTGCAGGAACGGATGAAGAATCTGATCGCTCTTCTTTTTCTGCCACGCCGTAAGCACTTTCTTCCGCCCGGAATCAGACAGCAGCACACCACCATTCTCCCGTATTTCAAAATCCCCCGGCTTAACAGCGCCTGTATTAACCAATGTCAGCACAAAGCGGTCAGCCAACACCGGGCGAAACTCTTCAACCAGATCCAATGCCAGAGAGGCTCTCCCGGGCCGATCCGTATGCATAAAACCAACATACGGATCCAGCCCCACGCCTTGCAAAGCCGCAATGCAATCATTCGTCAATATGGAGTAGCAAAAAGACAACAATGCATTTAGTCTGTCCAGCGGAGGCCTCCTCGACCTATTGGTGAAAAAGAAATCATCTTTATTCTTCAGGACCAAATCGTCAAAAGCGTAGAAATAATCTTTGGCAGCAAGCCCTTCGACACCCCTCAACTCATCAACCGTCAAACTTTTCCGAGCTTCTAACAATGCCGCCGACAATTTGCCGCTCTGCTCGGCAAGTCGGTCAATATTTACCCGCAAAGCATGATCACGTTTCGTACGTTCGAGCACCCATTTCGCATTGTAAAGTTTTCCAACAATGAAAGATTTCGCGTAACACAAAGATTTTTGTTCGTCATCCGCGACTCGAAATTGTTCACGGCGAAGTAGCACATTACGATTCTCCTCCCCTAACACGGAACAGTAATAATGGCCTCTCGGTGAATAGAATGCCATAGAAACGCCCAGTTTGCCGCAGCGCCCCATAAGAGCAGGCGAAGCACCCTTATACGAGAAACACATGATTCCCTCAATTGACCGTAACGGCACTTTCGCCAAGGTTTTGTCATTCTGATGAATCACAACATTGTCGTTCTCCAAAGCAAGATAGGCATCTTCCGTCATCACAAACAGCGTGTTTAACAGCCGCTTCATCACTCCCCGCTTTCCTTGAGCCGTTCTTCGATATATGCTTTTGCCGATTTCACCTTCCGTAATTCAGGCAGGCACAAATCCCGTAGAGAACATGACGAACACGATCTGGTCTGTTTCACTTTAGGAGTCCATCCGCGGGAGAAAAGATCATGCATTTGCAAGAAGTCAGCTTCGACCATGTTGCGAAGATCTTCGTCCAATTTTACCCGCTCACGACGTTTTGTCTGTCGATAAAACAAAGCACCTTCAGGAATATCACACGCGAGCATTTCTTCCAAGCACATCGCTTCCGCGCATAGCTGTAAACGATCAGCATCAATCGTTTTGGATTTGCCGTGTTTGTATTCAATCGGATATGGCAACCACAATCCGTCTCTTCCGTGAAGCGGAACACCATCATTAGACTTATGGAATTCCACAACATCACAGGCTCCAGTTATGCCGAGCGCTCGCGAATAGACTCTCAAATCCCGCATGATCAGCGTATCGCCGCGAGATTCAGAAGCCGCATAATCGTGGGCGCGTTCATGTTCCAGATGCCCAGCTGTGGTCAAATAATTCTCTGACCACAGCTGTTCGATATGGATAAGAGCCCACTGTCGTTTGCAGAATGAGAAATGCTGGATGCCCGAAAGGGCCAGCCAATCTTCTTCCGGATATCCTTCTGGCCCTTTCATGCAACACCCCTTACTCTCTCAATTCCAAACGCTTCAGCGTCCTTCAATCACTTCGTACCGCAAGTCGGGAATAGAAGATCCATTCACTGCCACCGTTCCGTCCACATTAACGGAAACGGAACGATGAACTTTGGCGGAAGAGTATTGCCCTGACTTGCTGTTGTGCGTGAACCACACAACGTCCAACACTTCCATGGACCCCGCAGGACGAGCCGAACTTTCATCATTCTCAAACAACGTGACGAGAGCTTCCTTGATTTTTTCGGCGTCTTCTGCAGTAAACCCGGTTTTTTCGGCAAGCTGTGGGCTGATGCTGCCATACGTCGCATACACCGCACGGCCGGAAACACGGTATTTCATTCCCATGGTATCGGAGGATTTCTTACCGGTGTCCGTGGTTTCACTGTTCACTGACTTAGTGATCTGCACGTCGTCAATGGCGATGGGTTCAACCGAGAACGCAGCCTGAATGGAAACCGGACCGCGCACGCCCAAGGAAACTTCGTCAACATCCTTAGCTTTTTTGAATGCGAATACTTGTCCGAACGCACGTACGTCAAGCCACTGTTCGCACACTTTCTGGAACACCAGGTTCTTCTGTTTCTGCTCTTCTTTCGGCAAGGTTTTCAAATATGTGTTGAAACGGTCCGACAATGATTTTGCGCCGTCATCGGAACGGTCATCGGACTGCACGAAAATCGTTTCACCAGCATCTTGCAGGCGATTGCGAATCTTCCTTTTCAGTGCAACGTCAGAAACCTCGCCCAGCCCTTCCGATGTGGTTCGTGGACGATTGCCATTCAACGGATCACCATTAGGATTGGCATTATTAGACGCAAAAACGACTGCGAAATCAATCTTGTTTTCCAAAGCTGCCATGATATGACTCCTTAACTTTTTCTTTGATAATCAACGTCGATAACTTCAAAAACTAAACACTAGTTTTCTTTGCTCTTCTGGGATGCTTCTTGCGCTTTACGCATAGACTCCCTTCGCTGGCATGAATAACCGAGCAGAAAGAGCGGTGAAAGTGCACGGTTATCTTCGAAGTCTCCTTCTTTGAAAAGCGCCATGACCTCATCCACGCTGTTCTGGAACCAGGGCGCGCCATTCGCCGATTTCAGGTAGGGCATCAGTTGCTTCCACAGCGTTCCCCATGTTGTAAACGGCTTTGCGACGAAATTGCTCATGAGCTTAACGGCATTGGTCGGACGGGTGTCACTGATTCCTTGCTTATACAGGACACCGTTTTCAAAGCGGTCCGCGAGTGCCAGCAATCTCCCGTATAAGTAGTCGCGGTCATTTCGTGTTGGTTCAAGGTACATGGATATCGTGTCCTCCTGTTTGTTTTGCTTCCTCGCGTCGTCAATGTAATGTTTTTTCCATAGGCTGCATGCGATTTCAAAATCTCTTAGCCATGCTCCTGGAGCGTCATATCCCATAGGTTTAGTGACTCTGTGGTATGTGGCGTCCAATATGAAGCGGGGAAGCGATTCTCCTCCGAACATGCATTCTATAAGCTGCTTTTTCGTGTTTTTCGCAAAACGTTTATAGGCTTTGCTGCTTCTGTCTGACACGTCATATGCGCAGCTGATGATGTCGGCAAATGGTGGCGCACCTTCATATGCGACAAACTTCTTTTTTTCTTTGTCGTACATTTTCAACGGCCATGCCGCATCAACATGCCACCGCAGGATACTTTCGACATATTCGTGTTTTGAAAGTTCACGATAATATGTAACGCTCAAACGCCCTGATGTCGCCGCATCCAGAATGACAATCATCATTGGGTCGGCATGCTTTTTGAGTTTGTTAGCATTGCCATATCCGCGTAGTACCTTCGAAAAAACTTGTGCGTATTGAAAGTTTGTTGCGGTCAGCGCATCTGCAATATCGTTGCGGGGAGCTTCCGGCTCGTCCACATCCGATGAGAACAAAGAGCCAAAATCATAAGAACCTTCCTGAGGGTCAAGCTTCGGCTTTTCGTTGGGGTTTTTCACCGAGCAGATGACTATGGCCTGGGTATCGGTAATCGTTCCATGATTATTGACCAACCATTGCAGCGTCGAATGTATCTTCTGCGATGTTTCACCATCGACTTGCAAAGCCTCCTCTTTGGATGCGAAGCGCCCTCGATAGGTGAAATTCGTTGAATCGTTTGCCGATAACAGTTTGGCGTTGCCATTTACGCTGACAATTTTCTTAGGGAAGTTCAATATCGGAGCATATAGGTCCTCTCCGAACATATCCTTCCCTTTTTTCTGTCGATCATGGTACAAATAAGAAATCCATTGCGCCTGTATATCGGGATCGTTCGAGACATCTGAGTTTTGCAGCCCAATTTCAACTTCGAAGCAAACACCTGCTTTCCGGTCTTTTTCGGTTATTTCCACATTGAATCGAGCGGCTTCTTCGCTGATGCTGTGTTCCGAGACGCATCGATAGATGGCATTAAGTTTGACGTTGTCGCCTTTCCAAGCGGCAAGCTGCTCCAAATACATGGAGGTTTTCTCCTTGTCGAAATGCAAGTCGAGATATTGGAGCTGATCAAACAGAGGATGCGGTACCGGCTTGATGGTGCGTCCCATGGAACTTTCTGTGCACGGGATAACAATCGTTTGTTTTTCCCTCAGAAGCCGTAGTATCTCACCATTCTCGTTTACCCCTAGCGTCAATAGTGTCGGAAGTGTCGTATGCCCCGGAGGAATCAAGGCTTTCCTAATGTCAAGCGTAGAACCGTCGCCACTTCTCGGAATTTTTCCGGCGGCGTTGTGCACAGATTCGTTGATAAGCAACAGATTGTTCGACAGGCTCATCACTCACTCCTCTCCCACCGGCTGCAGATTGCTCCCCAAAGCGAATTCCTTGACGCTCTGGTTTTTCCTGATAATTCGTCCATCCAATTTCGTGGATTCCGGACGCTCAAATTCGATGATGCCGTCGGACATAACAGGCGACCAGAATCGGGCGATAAAATCGTGGTCCTCGTTTTCATCCGGATACGTGAATCCATGGAACATGTATCCCATATTCCACTCGCCATAACCGTCATAAAACCCTTCGCCAGATCCGAACTCACATGGTTCCACATACCCCTGGCACTCGCGCGTCCCCAAGAATATGTCTCGGCGACCGCCTTTCTGAACGGATCTCAAGGCGATATTATGATGTTTGTTTTCGTCGCGGTCAGCGACAAGATCTTCACGCTGATCATTCCATTCGAAATGAGCCAAAACCTGATAACGCACGTCTTTGAGATACGTGTAGTACGAAAGATCATTGCCACCGCTCATTTTGATGGGTCGAATTCCCTTTCCTTCAGTCTGAACTCTGTTCATCACACGAACAGCGTCAATAACCCACATAAAAGTTGGCTTCCAATAGATGCTTTCCGTAATGCCTTTCAAAGCTTGGTACGTTGGCACCTGATACGAAAATTTCTCACCCCCAACACGTGTTGCTGCTTCCGAGAACAACGCATATCTGCCTGATACCTCATATTCAATTGAGTTGCGATGTCGTTGCATATAACTCCTTCGTTAATCGTTCCCTCAACCAGCCACTGTCAATATAGCACATTTTACACTTGTTGTACATAGAACTCTTTGAGTGTTTCTCAATCAACAATCAACCAGTTATTCTTGTATAAGTAGGTTTTCCTACTGTCGCCACATTCATGGCGTGGATTGAAAATATGTACAACATGCGTATTTACCAAACGAAACTCTCCTGCAGATTCCCATCGACCTGCAGGAGAACCACTGCCCTTTCATATCATCAACAGAGACATGTCCGTCTCTGTCACCACGCCATATTCGCCTTTGTAATAATCTCCATTCAGAACGCAAATATCGAAATCCTCGCTAGCGATGGAAATCGCATGTTTTTCGTTCAAAATCTTGTATTCGTAATCGAAAAGGGAAACCGTGTATTCCTGTAGCCGCCGCAGAATCGCAATCTTCTCCCTCAACTCACCGTGGCCCAACATATCCAGTAATTCCATCGCATTGCCATAGGGAACCACAACATTGTGCGTGATTTTCGGAATCACACGATATTCATTGCCGACCGTTTTGAACGCCTGGGCAAAAAACGGATTGTATCTCTCCCCCATCGTATTGTTCTCGAATTGCTTACGTTGGCTTTCGTTGTATGCCAGCAACTCATAAATCGTTTTTCCAGCGTTTTCCTTTTTCCAAAGCGGACCATCCAGCAAACTATTGCCGCCATCTCGATCCTCACTTTGAAGCAGCATGCCATAAAACTCATTGAGCATGCCAGTAGAAAGCAGATCAGCATCAGGATGCTCACCCATAATCTGCAAAGTGAGCTTTTTGCCTCTGTGAATCTCTGGAAGATAGTCCTTGAACCTTTCCTCACCTTGCAACGGATAGACATACACATCCTTGATTTCTTTCGATTCACCATTCCTGTTGCACCTGCCAGCCGCTTGCATAATGCTATCCAGACCAGCCATCGCCCTGACTACGCATGCGAACGAAAGGTCCACTCCCGCTTCGATAAGCTGCGTGCTTACGCAAATCACCGGCTTGGAATCATGAGGATCAGTTAACACCTTTATTCTCGCTAACTGGTCTGCCCTATGTTTGCCACACATGGCAGTACTCAAATGAATCAACTCAAACTGCCCGTCAGCATTGAGCTCTTGCAAACACTGATACATTTTGCGCGCTTCACTCTTCGTGTTGACGATAGACAGACAATTGCCGTTCCGAAGTGCCTGCTCATATATGATGTTCGCAAGTTCCTCGCAACTCTTGCTTTCCTGTGAAGCAATAATCCGGGTACGCTTGAGCTTCTCTTCGTAACCATCAGTATTGTCGATAAGATCAGGCTCGTCTGACAGACGCAGATTCTTTCGCGCCGTTCGTTCCAATAAAGGCTGCGTAGCTGAGCACAGCAGAATAGTCGAGTCCAATATCGTCGAAAGAAAACTCACAACTTCATTAAACGGATTGATGATATTCAATGGAAGCGACTGAATCTCATCAAAAATGATGACGCTATTGGCCATGTTGTGGAATTTACGAAGTTTCGTACCACGCGCCGACATAACCGTTTCCAAGAATTCGACCATCGTAGTCACGATGATCGGATTATCCCAACGTTCAGACGCCAGTTTACGTTGACGTTCCTTCGCATCCTCTTCCTCACTTGTGCCGATAGATCCCGTGTTACCGGAATTCTGAAGGCCCGCGGTGGAGTAATGCTCCAGCACAATATTGCTGTCAGCATCCAGACCAAGCATATTCCGGAATGTTGCCACGGTCTGTGACGTAATAGACAAGTACGGAATCACATAAATGATTCGTCTTTTCCCTGTTTCCAAAGCATGATGCAAGGCGAAATTCAACGAAGCCAACGTTTTACCGCCTCCGGTCGGAACCGACAATCGGTAAATCCCTGTCTCTCTGCTCCCAGCTTGACGGCACTGTTCCGTAATCTGTTGACGGATTTTATTGATTTCGGATGTCGAATCGAATGATTTCATGCTTTCGTCAAGACGGCGAATCAGTTCCGACCAATCCGCCTTGATCGGATGATATTGCTCTTTCGTCTCAAAATAAGCCGTATCTGTTCTATCGGCATCAATCAAACGAGAATAAACGTATTTAACTAGTAATCCCGAGTAGAAATAACGACTATCTTTCGACAATTTCAGCAATTTAGTTCGTCCTGCAAAATCGAAAACATCTTTTTCGGCCTGCTGGAAGGTGTCTTGCAAGTCGAGATCCAAATCATGTAGCCCCTGTTTGATTTCCCCATACGCATATTTAGGATTCTGTTTATCTGCTTCCGTAAAACCTGTGAGAAAAGCCTCATCACCGATTTCATTGATGCAATCAGGAAGCTCTCCATGATGTTTTGCAATAACAAGTTCAAGAATCTCTTTCACGATTTCCGCTGCCGAATTCGAAATCGGCAGGTCATTGACGACGAACGCACCCTGCCTCGCATGAGGAATCTCACCACGACGTCCCTTGCCTGATATCAGATACGTTTGAAACTGTTGCGCGACCTTTCCAACATCATGCAGGAGCGCCGCCATTCGCGGAATCTGAGAAAACTCCGATTCATAGCTTTCCGCTAAGTCACCCGCATTGTGAAGATGGTCACGCAACGTCTGCACACCGCCATCCGCGTCCTTGTGCGCCAGCAAAGTCATAATCTGCTCCTTCACAGATATGTTCAAGCACCCCTACATTACCATAGCGTTACAGTTCTCACGAGCATTGCAACGAGGTTCGGCATATAGAGACAGAAGACTTTCAAGTGGAATAATCCGCATATACGTATACTCATTGGTATACCTATTCATATCTTTCCATTTTCAATTCCAAATGGAAAGATATGAATATTTTTTGCGTTAGCTACACTTAACCGAATAAGTGTAGCTAAATTCCGCGTTAGCCACATTTATTCGCACATAGAAAAAACCGGACAGCGGATTCTTGGAATCCACCCACTTGGGCGAACCCGTTGAATCCGCCGTCCGGCGGCGCGACTGCTTCTCAAGAATGTGTGCTTGACTCACATGGATGGTACTGAGAACCATTCGCTTAACGATCTGTTTCCGTGCGCGCCAACCGCGTAAGGAACGCGGCTGCGCGGCACGGACACAAATCAAGTCTTGAGTGGACTCGAGCCGCGGTGGGCAACGCCACGGCGGCTCGAAAGCCAAGGGATTACTCTAGCCGCAGCTTGGAATAATCGCAAGCCGACCGAGCTTCGTTCAGTTCAGGCCTTGGCAACCTCCACGCTGAGCTCGGAGCCGCCTTCCTTCACGTTGAAGGAGGTGGCGAGCGTCTCGGAAGCGATGAGATCCTTGAACTGCTCGACCTTCGCCACGTCATCGGCCGGCACGGTCAGCACCAGTGCGATGCGGTCGGAGATTTGCAGATCGGCGGCCTTACGGGCGTCCTGCACGGCGCGGATCACGTCGCGGGCGTAGCCTTCGGCGATCAGATCATCGTTCAGCTCGGTGTCGAGGATCACGAAGCCACCGGTCGGCAGCGCGGCGGAAACGGAGTTGGCGGCCTCTTCGGCGTTCTTCTCCTCCACGCTGTTAATCAGCTCGTATTCGCCTTCCTCAAGCACGATCTCACCGTTCGGCGTCTCGCAAACCGGAGCGCCATCTGCGTTCACATGCCATGCGCCGGACTTGGAGGCCTTGATGGCGAACTGTACGTTCTTGCGCAGGCGCTTGCCTGCCACGCGAGCGTTCACGCGCAGCTCGTTGATAATCTTCAAGCCTTGGGCTTCGGCATCCTCAAGCGTGCACAGTTCAACGTTCTTCA
>ERZ772871.1223-NODE-1223-length-13820-cov-4.1227_pt1 | contig 13820 bp, 10 predicted proteins | sample MGYA00511899_ERZ772871 | MGnify/ENA primary metagenome ERZ772871 (study PRJEB29015, sample SAMEA2737693) | human gut metagenome | biome: human gut; feature: human-associated habitat; material: faeces | place: China | collected 2012 ... | reverse complement strand
CTTCCGATCTGACATTCCTTATTGACACAAAAGGAATGTCTGAGGATGACAAAAAAGTATGGGAGAAGATGGACATCGCCTTGGCTGATTCTATCGATAAGGAGATAGGAGAGAAGATCAAGTCTTACCTTAACGATGAACTGAAGATTGAGGATCTGCGTACATCTATTACTGAAGCGGTAAAATCGATCAGCGATTTCAAGAAAGAGAATGGCGAAAGTGCGGTTGACAAGAAAACGTTTGATGAAACCATCAACAGTATCGAGGAAAGCCTTATCCGGATCAAGGCCGCTACGGAAAAGGCCGGGAACGGTGAGATTGCTCTTAAGAGCATCGATAAACAGATTGAGGAACAACTGAAGGACTTTATCACGGTTGAGAAAGGTGCCAAGGTAGTTGACTTGAAAGGGGCGTGTAAAGCATCTGCCGGCTATAAGAAGAGTATTAATCTGGTGTTGGACAGCAAATCTGTTTCTACAGTAACCAGTACAGGCATTGCACTGCATTATAACAATACGGTAGATACTACTCTTTCTGTAGATCCGAAAGCTGAAACAGTTATTCGAAGATACGCAAACGTGGCAAGCATCAGTACGCGTTCGTTGACTTATGCTGAGTTCAAGCCGGGAGAAGGTGATGCCAAATGGGTACCTGAAGGTGGCCTGAAACCTAATATGGATGCAACGCTTTCAGAAAAGAGCATTACTGCCGGTAAGGTTGCGTTGACTGTAAAGCTGACAGAGGAAACATTGACTGATTTACCTCAGTTGGTAGCAGAAATCAGAGCGGAAATCATTAACCGTATCGGTATTACAGAAGAGGAAGGTATTATTTCTGGTACCGGAGCGGACGGACAGATTACAGGTGTATTTAAGGATCTTCCTTCATTCTCGCTTACCGGATTCAAAGTAGCTAAGTCCCCTAATATGTATGATGCCATTGTAGCGGCATATACACAGATTCTTTCTACAAGCAAGATGAATTATCGTCCTAATCTTGTTTTGATGAATCCAATCGATTATGCTATGATGCAGCTTGAGAAGGATGCAAACGGACAATACCTGCGGCCGTTCCGTGCTGGTGATGAACTGATCAGAGGACTTGCGGTGGAAACGTCTACTGTTATCGAGCAGGGTAAGTTCCGTATCGGTGACTTCAATTACCTGAATATTCGCGACCTGGTTCAGTTATCTATTACTTTCGGTTGGGAGAACGACGACTTCACGAAGAACCTTGTGACCATGATCGGTGAAAAACGATTGATGGCCTATGTAAAGGCGCAGTATAAGACTGCATTTGTGAGTGATTCATTTGCTACAGTAATGGAGGCTATTTCTCCTTCAGTTGGTGGTTAAACATAAAGTTGGATAAATATGGGAAAAGAGTATAACATGGACCTGCATAAGCAGTACGAGGTTGAGTTCATTAAAGACGTTAACTTCTTTAAGAAAGGGGATAAAACGAGTGTGAATATGCCCCTTGCAAGTAAGTTTTTCAAGGACGGAAAGATCCGGGTGCCGAATAACCTGATGCAGGATGCAAAAGAGCTCGGCTGTGAAGAACTGTTCGTTAAACCGGGTGATAATAAATTAAAAGAGTAGCATATGATAATTGACGGTACATACTTTAAGGGGACAACATCTATAGATGGACTGAACGTGGATACGGGGGCTCCTTCAATTACCCGTACTGCAATGAAGGACTATCTTGACAGTTTCATTGATACGTATGAAAAAGAGTATCTGAAATTGGTGTTGGGAAGGGATATGTGCCGTCAATTCATAAACTACATGAAGGCAGACGGGGAAGATAAGATTGATAAATGGGAAAGGCTAAAAGAGTTTCTAACCAAGGATGGTAAAAGCCCTATCGCAAATTATGTGTTCTTTTTCTTTGTGAGAAGGAACAATGTGCATGTAAGCGATGTGGGCACAACCAGTTCTGATGATGAAGACCATGCCGATCCCAATGTGGTACTTATTCCGGCATGGAATGAAATGGTTGAGATGAATAATGATTTGCTTGATTTCTTATGCAAGGATGACAGCTATGACGGTTTTTCATTTGACCGCTCAATGCTGGAAGAGATTAATTCGTTTGGCTTATGATAGTAATAACGGATGTATTCAGGGAAATAGTAGAGCGTGTCTCAAAGGAGTATGGCAAACATATCTCGTATATGTTTGGAGACTGGAGCTACATTTCTGACCAGTTGTTAGTTTGGAGCAAATCAAATGATACTGCGAAGCTAAAATATCCCGCCATATTCCTTTATTCTCCGATCGAAGAGGACAGGACCGGCGAGAAAGGGAAAATGTCATTGGATATACTCCTTGTCGTAAATACATTGCCTTCATATACCAACGAAGAACGTTCGCGTATATCATTCGCCGAATGTCTCAGACCTATTTACGAGATATTGATCAAGGAGATCGGTAAAGAGCCGGCGTTTGATATAGCTTATGTAAAAAGTATCCCGCACATATATGTTGAGAATTACCGGTACGGCAAAGTAGGAGTGACAGGCCCGGACGGAAAGCCATTCAAAGATTATATCGACGGGATAAATATTAAGAATTTGCAGATCACATTAAAAAAAGAGAAGTGTTATGGCGATAGAATTTAGAGAATGTAAGGGGCAGGAAGACTTTAATACCGGAAGATCGAAGTGTATTCTTGATCCCGGAAAGATAAAAGCGGTAATCCTTATTCCACGTGGTTTTAAAATCCCTAACGGACTGACCGCAGATAAGTTAGAAGAGCTGTGTCATGCAGACCGGCCCAACCGTATTTATCCGATAAAGACGGTTGAGGAGTTTGCGCCTACCGGTGGTGAAGCCAATGTAAATGCAACCGGCTATGGTGGCAATAAAATCACCGGCTATTCGGCGTATACAGCGGCGCTTACTTTGGATAATTATGATGCCAGCCTTAAAGCCAATCTTATGATGGCAAAAGGCGTGGAATTTGACGGGGTAATTGTTGATGAAGACAATGTATTGTTCGGAACGAATCGTGATACTACGGGATTGAGTGGTATTCCGCTTTCGGGAGTATATCCGAGCGGCCAGGATTGGGACTCTTCCGGCCAGGAAGCTAATCTGATCGTAAACCTGATGTTTAAGGATTATGAAAAGTATATTAAAACAGCGAATGTCATGGCTCTTGACTTTGATGTAGTGGAAGCATTGAAAGGGCTTGTGTTTGTTGACCTGGTGAAAGTGGGAGAGAATAAGTACAAGTTGATTGAGCACTTCGGAGGCCTTAATGTTACGGGGTATTATGCGGACGCTCTTTCCAAGAGTGCCGGAAAATCTTTTGACGGAGGCGTATCAGCAGTATCCTATGCTAATGGTGAGTTGACCGTTACTGCTACAGGCGCTCCTTCTTTGAAGAAACCATCGGAGCTCCAGAAGGAAGGCATTATCGGTATTGAGCAGAAAGAGGCGTATGATGCAAGCGTTTAACTTATAAATAGGATATAACATGGTTGTAGAAGGTGTGAACTTCATAGAAAATGAAGTCGTGAAATGGAAACGAAAGGACTTTATCGATACTCACAAAAAGTTATTTTTCCTAGATAGGGAAGAATTTGAAAGGGAAAAGATACTGGGTGATATTTACGACCGGATTAAGGGTTTGATTCCGGATAAAGGTAAACTGATTGATTGACAGTGTGAAGGGGATGGATTTTTATTAGTTCATCCCCTTTTAAATTACATGGGATATGGCAACATTAAGCGATGCGGCTGATAATTTTAAACTGTTTGTTGGAGGGCTTGAGAAAGTTGTAAAACACACAATTCAGAGTAATGCTGATTTGGTGCAGGACTTTATCCGGCAACAATTGTATTCAGGGGTGAATGGTCGTGGAAAGCCTTTAAGGCCGACATATCTCAATGACCCTTTTTTTAATTCGAAAGATGCCGGCAGATGGTTTCATAATGCTGAAGGATATATGAAGTGGAAGATGGAAAAGACACCTCCGGCTCCTTCTTATCTGTTCTTGCCACCGCGTGACATGAAAACTCCAAACCTCAAAATTCGGGGTGACTACTACTCGTCTATTACTGCTATCCCCATTAATGACGGATTGAGGATAGAATCTGTCGGGGTCTCTTTCGGGGATGATATTGAAAAGAAATACGGCAGTATAATACTGGCCGTAGGGCCCGAAGCATTGGGGCATTTTATGGTTCATTTTATGAATCCCGCATTACGGGAATATTATGCAAAATTCGGTATACTGTGAGCTGTTGGTGTGATAATAAAAAAAGGATGCAGGATATAGAGATAGTCCGAAGCCTTGCACGCATAGCTGCCAAGATGGATCACTCTGTGTATGTGCTGTACGAAAGGAAAGACGGAACCTTTGATTTTCTACCGGAAGGTATTGAATTCTATGGAACGTTTGTTGAATTGGTGTTTTATTAGAATAAGAAGTAATAACCATCGTGTGAAGGGGCACGATACAAAATTTTAAATTATGGCGAATGAATTTAAAATAACGGATATTGTTGATAAAAAAGCTTTTGATGAATTAACTAGATTAATTGCTAAATTTAATGAAACCAAAGAGGCTTATGTGAATCTTACCAAAGATTTGGCAGGAGGTCTCAGAGTAAAACCGGGGGATCTTAAAGAATTAGCGGATAAAACAGAGAAGTATACCGGTATAATGAACCAATTGATTACTACTCAAAACGAACTGTCTGATATACAAGGTAGATACAAGGGTTTACTTAAGCAAATAGAAGAACAAACGGAGAAAAATGTAAAAGCTATTCTGGAAGAAGCAAAAGCTAATAAACTAAACAAAGATGCAGAGTTGGCAGCTCAAAAGATTGAGACGGAACGATTAAGGCAAAAAAAATTAATAAATCAAGAAAATAAAAGATATAAATATACAGTAGAGGAGGGGATCTCAGCCCTTAGAATGGAAATTAAAACACTTCGGGATGCTGAGGAGCAGAATAAAATACTTCGTGCCGCAAGAAAAGAAGTAGATATAACTACAAAAGAGGGTACTGAAACTATAAAGAAGTTTAATGAAGTCATAGATCGTAACGATTCATTGATTAAAAAGAATTCCGATTCATTGGTCCAATCAAAGATGAATGTAGGCCGATATAAAGAAGATATAAAAGCTGCTGCATCAGAGATCTTAAAAGGTAATGTTTCTCTCAAAAACATGGGTAATCTGGCCAAGAGCACCGGAGGGCTATTAAAATCCAGTATGGGAACCGGCTTACAAGAAGTCAGGATTGGAGTAGGTTCAATGATTAAGGGAATGGTGGGTGCACAGGCTGTCATTTACGGGATACAACAAATGATAGGTCTGTTTAAATCGGGAGTAAGATCTGTTATAGATTTTGAAGCAGCAAACAGTAAGCTTTCTGCAATTTTAGGAACTACTTCTAAAAATATAAAAGATCTCACCGCAGATGCCCAACGTCTTGGAGCTGCTACCAAATATACGGCTTCTGAGGCTACTGGATTACAAATAGAATTAGCCAAATTAGGGTTTTCAAGGAAAGAAATATTGCAATCAACCGAAGGTATTCTCAAATTCGCCCAAGCAACAGGTGCAGAATTACCAGAAGCGGCAGCACTTGCCGGTGCAGCCCTACGAATGTTTAATGCTGATACTTCTGAAACGGAAAGATATGTATCGGCAATGGCAGTTGCTACAACTAAAAGTGCATTATCTTTCTCTTATTTGCAAACAGCAATGCCTATTGCGGGGTCTGTTGCCAAAACATTTGGCTTTGAAATAGAGGATGTGTTGGCTTTGTTGGGTAAACTTGCTGATGCTGGGGTTGATGCGTCATCTGCCGCAACGGCTACAAGAAACATTCTTTTAAATTTGGCTAATGGCGGAGGAAAACTTAATAAAACATTAGGCGGAAATATAAAAACGCTAGACGATTTTGTTAAAGGTTTGAAGAAAGTCAAAGATAGAGGGATAGAACTTGCTGAAATGCTTGATATAACAGATAAAAGAAGCGTCAATGCTTTTGCTAATTTTGTTAATGGTGCTGACGATATAGAAAAATTGAGAAAATCAATAACAGGAGTTAAAGGGGAATTGGATGACATGGCTAATACAATGGGGGATAATGTTCAAGGAGCTATTTCCGGATTATCTTCAGCGTGGGAAGGATTTATGCTAGCATTGATGGGCGGCAATGGGTGGATGAAAACAGCGATAGACTGGGTTAGTGGCATGGTCAGGGGATTATCTCGTCTTGTAGAAAGTATAGATGCCATGCAGGAAAGAATTACTAACGATGAAATCAACAAAGGTGAAAAAGAGGGGATAAGGTTAGCTGAAGAATATAATAATAAAATTAAAGAAAGAAGTGAATTTTATAAAAGTAATAGTGCAATCTCAGATGAAGAATCACGTAAAAAAGCATTAGAAGACTATTTGAAAATACTGGACTTTCAACTGAAAGCTGAACATGCACTTTTGAAGAAAGCTGAACAAAAAAAGGAAGAGATTCGTAAAAAGGAGAAGTGGTATAATAAGGCTCTCCTTCATGAACAAGCGGATGGTACACGTAAGACTTATGCTGACATGGAAGCTGAGCAATCACGATTTATAGCTAAATATAAAGGAAATATTTCAAAACTTGAATCTGCAAAGAAAGTTCTAACCGATGTCAATGGTGTAGATGGTAGTAAGGGTGGAACAACCTTCTTAACGGATAAAGAAAAAAAAGAATTAGAAAAAGCTGAAAAAAAACGTTTAAAAATAAAGCAAGAATACCAGCAGTCTGAATTAGATCTGATGGATGAAGGCCTTGAAAAGGAGTTAGCAAAGATCAGTCTTGAATATGCCAAAAGAATTGCTGCCATAAAGGGAAATAGTGAAGAAGAGATAAAGACTCGTGAAAATCTTTCTAAAAAAATGAAAGAGGCCATAGAAGATAAAACTGTATCATTCAATTTAGACAAAGAGAAAAAGGACTTGTCTAATAGGCTTGAAGTTGTAAAGGAAGGGAGTGAGGAAGAGTTGGAATTAAGGCAGAGATTGCTTCTTGTTGAACGTGCAAGAGAAGTATATTATGCAGATAAAACTGGAGAAGATGTCGTTGCCATTCAAGAGAAATATGATAAGAAATCTATTGATTTGATGGCCAAATTTGCAGATCTAAGGAATAAAAAACTGCAAGAGCAATATTCTATGGATGCTATAATAGCTTCAGCCAGTATGCAGGAAGAATTGGATGCCTTATCTGCAAAATACACTAAGGGGCTGATTCAAAGAGAGGATTATGAGCGTGAAAAAGCGAAAATAACGCAAAAATATGCCATAGAACAAGCACGAGCGGCTATTGAATTGGCTAAACAACAATTGAATACTCCCGGATTATCTCCGGATGACAAACTTAAATTAGAAAGAAAGATAGCAGAGGCTGAGATCGCTCTTGCTAAAGAGGTACGTGATGCTGAAATTAATGCATATGAAGATACAGTAAAAGCGCATCAAAAGAAAATGAATAAGATTTCTGAAGGTATACAAATGGCCTCAGAAATACTTAATGGATTTTCAGAACTTGGTTCTGCCATTTTTGATCGGAAAATCTCTGAAATAGAGAAAGAACAAGAGGCTAATGAAAAATCCGGAGAGGAAGAAATAGAAAGAATAGAAAAGCTGGCTGAAAAAGGGGCTATTACTACAGAGGAAGCTGAGGAAAGGAAAAGAGTTGCTGAAAAGAAAACAGCGGCAAAGAATAAAGAACTGGAGAAGCAAAAAGCTGATTTACAAACCAGGCAAGCCAAGTTTGATAAAGCTAATAATATAATGCAAACAATAATGAATACAGCAGCCGGTATAATGAAAACTATTGCAGAAGTTGGGCTTCCGGCAGCAATTCCATTTATAGCTACAACTTCTGCATTAGGCGCTATTCAGCTTGCGACTATTATTGCTCAGCCTATTCCCAAATATGCTAAGGGTACAGATAACCATCCCGGTGGGTTAGCTATTGTAGGAGATGGAGGTAAGCATGAAGCTGTTGTAACTGACAGGGGAGCTTATATAACTCCTAACGTTCCTACTTTGATTGATTTGCCACGTCGGGCAAAGGTAATTCCTGATGTAGATATAGAGAGGCGCAGTGATTTCCTGCCTCCTTTTGACAGGTTAGCTTTGTATCGTAGTATGAACTTACGTTCAGACATAGGTGCTTTGATGAAGGATGCCGAGAGGATGGGTGAGCCTATTACTGTGAATGTGAATAATGATTATAGAAAGTTGGAGCGTGAGATGCAGTCGTTAAACCGTTCGTTTGAAAAGATGGCTAAATACCAGAAGAAGGCTGCAAAAGAAGCCGAGCTAAGAAATATATCAAATCGTATTTAATATGATATACACAGATCTTGATAGAATATCCCTCAGAAGATTCATAGATGTATTTTGTGGAAATTCGGACGCCGTGTGTGAAGGAGATTATAGTGAAGATGAAAAGCAGAAAGCGGCGTCCGGATTGGTTAATGAATATATGTCTATAGTTGGGAAGAAGGGAATATTGGCTGAAGTTTCTAAGAAGAATGAAATTATCAGCCTTGTGATAAAGATACAGTTGATGAACTGCTGCCGTTACCTTACTGAAGAGAAGGAGTGGTCTACGGTTTGTTTGATTCTTAATGATATAGGATATAGTCTTGATCCTAATGATCACAATAAGATATGCAGCAGGATTGAAGCTATTTTATCTAACAGTAGATTTCGGGTGGATAAGATCATGTCAGAACAATCCGACCTCCCTAAGTCGGCTATTATGGATAGGGATTACTTTGTGAGAGAAAGAGTGGCCGTAATGCAACATTTCAATATGCATATTGATCCGGATTCATTTTCCGCAAAGGAATATGCCTATATGGTAAAGAGGATGTGTGATGATGTTGATTTGCGTCTGAAATCATTAAAAAGAAAATAATATGTATTATAAATGTGAGTTGTTAGTTGATGGATACTCGTATCAGGTAACGGATAACCTGGTCAATTGGGATGACATAACCACTTCTTTTAAGAGGGGGGATTATGATGGAGTCGTAAGATCGTTCTCTACAAAGTTTGAATTTTCTAATGCTGCATATAATTTATTAAAACGCGTATTCCGGGATAAATATCTGCAAGCATCTGCGAGTGTGGTGTTTTACACAAGAAATAATAGCTGGTTATGGAATGAAAGATTCCGGTGTTCGTTAGATTTCTCCACATTTCAAGATAATGGGAATACCATATCTATCAGTGCTGTAGATGACAGCCTGGCCGCATTGATAAAAGCTAAAAAGGGAACACAGTATGAATATGCTGTGAGCGAACTTACAGAAGGCAAATACTTGTACTATGACGGTATAAAAATGAATCAGAATGTGAACTGGTTGGTTGCCGGGAATAGCATTGAGGATTCAACGGATATATCAGTGAAGTTGGAAGCTGCATTACTAAACCAAAAATACTTTCCATTAGTGGTTGGGGCAAGTGAAACATCTATAGGTGGATATATTACATATGGAGATACCTTTCAGCAAGATGTATCTAAAAATGATAAAGACACTTTCCTTTTCAGAGCGGAAAGGAATATTACCTGTTTTTTAAATGTATCTATTTCATTTAAAGTGGCTGCAAATAAAGCTCTATCCATGCAGCTTATAAAGTTGGTTTAGACGGCAGTGAAACGGAAATAGCGGGAACATTTGTTAATGATGAACATCCAGAAACTATTTTCTTACTTTCATATATGAATAATATAACATTACTTGAAGGAGAGTATTGCTTTATCAAATATGGATCTATTAAAGAAATGACTTTGACTATCCGGGACCCTTACATTAGTCTAAATTGGGATGCAAGAATAATACCGGTTAATATTGATATAGTTACGCCTGTCAAGCTTCTAAACCGGCTTCTTCAAAGTATAAATGGAGGGCAGGAAGGAATTACAGGAGAGATCGTTTCAGGGGTAGACAAGAGATTGGATGAATGTATGATAATTCCTGCTGAGAGTGCAAGAGGTCTGAAAAAGGCAAAATTATATTGTTCGTATACAAAGTTTGTTGATTGGATGCAGTCGGAGTTTGGCTTTGTTCCTGTAATAGGGGAAGACAAGGTTACATTTGTACATAGAAGTAGTCTGTTTTCAAAAAACATAGTAAAAGATTTCGGTGACAATATACGGTCGTTTGAATATAGCGTAAATTCTTCCTTGATTTATTCCCGGGTACGGTCCGGTTATGACAAGCAGGATTATGACAGTGTGAACGGACGTGATGAATTTCATTTCACAAATGAATATAGTACCGGAGTGACCTTGACTGAGAATACCTTGGAATTAATAAGTCCGTTTCGGGCTGACGCATACGGAATAGAGTTTTTGGTTCAGAAAAGGGGAGAGGATACTACGGATAGTGACAGCGACAATGATGTATTCTTTGTTAATGCAAGGCTTGCTTCAATAGATGGCGGATACCGTCTTATACGTAAGATAAATGGTGGTCCATCCATTTCCGGGGTAATAAGTCCCGATACAATGTTTAATGCTGTATACTCTCCACGTTATATGATAGAGGCTAACCGGAAGTTTATTGGTGCATTTACCAACACATTGGACTTTGCGTCTTCTGATGGTAACAGTGACGTTGTTATTGATGGAGTATCCGAGAAAACGGATATCCAGTTGACGGAAGGAGAGAGGCTGTTTACTGTTGGCGAGGTTTCAGTAGAGTCCGGAGATATGAAAGCTCCTGATGATCTCACAGGATTAATATCTATAGAGAAGGGAGGAGAAACATATCATGGGTATATTAAAGACGGTAAATTTAATTACGGCCGTTCTGAAGCTGCTAAATATACTTTGATAGTGGAGAGTATAAAATAAGGTGAAATTGTTCATAATTACGTTTTTAATTCATATATTTGCTACGATAACACAGGTCAAGAGGCTTGTAACCCAAATTCGGACTAAAGGACTATGATTAAGATAGGTGATATATGCCCATTGTTCTTTTCGCCAGTTAAGGACAAATATGCAATCGATGTAGATTACATTCAGAGGTTTCATACAACTGATAAAATACTCCTGCAAATATTTGCGGATGACGGAGAAGTAGCTTCAGCCTCTCTTAACGATCTTATCAAAGGAACTTCTTCCAATATCCAATTCCAGACTTATGAGGTAAATGCATCTGTTATGATGTATTATGTCGTGTTTACTTCACTTCCGGATTCAGTCTATAGTATAACTTTTGAAAGGAAAGAATCTGAGCCATTTGAAGTATGTTCCGATTCCAATATCTTGGAAGAAACCGCATTGATTCGCTATTCACACAAAGATAATAATTCTGCTTTTGATAATATCTTCTGGATAGGAGATACTCAACAGGTATTCGAATGGAGAGTGGAAGCTGGGTTTAAGCCGGCAGGATATTCCGCAAAGATAGATAATGAACAATACCGCAATCAAAGACAAGAAATAGAAGAGTTATATGCTGTTCCATATGATTCGTATGTACTTACAATAGGAAACTCGTGTGGTGTCCCGTATTGGTTCGGAAGGCATCTTAACCGGATATTGTGTATGTCTATGTTTGATGTGAATGGAGAGAGATATGTAAGATCCGAGAATTCTGTTCCAGAGATAAGTCAGGTTATGGAAGACAGCCAAATGTTTTTCGTGACTATTGCATTGGAACCACAGGAAAATTCTATTTCCGGTGTTGGCGGTGCTCCTGAGCAGGCGAGCAGCGCATCTATTGTCGGTTTTGTCGTAAATAACCCGAAGGAGGGGGAAATGTTGAAATATAAAGAAAGCGAAGCAGCATTCATAAATACTTCACGAATTTGACATGAAAAAGAATATAAGCAAAATACAATGGTTTGGTTCAGAAATTGAAAACGGGAAAGCAAAAGCTCCCGTCATTTCTCCTGATTCTATGTCGCATTTGGAAGGGCTTAATCAAGGAGAATTTTATATCTGTAATGCAGACGAAGATCCGGCTATATTTATACGTACCAACAGGGATAATGTAGTAGCATTTAAGCTTGCTGCGGATGTTGACATGGAGGCTTTGAAAAAGGTTTTTCTCCGGAAAGACCAAAACGACACCACCCCCTACAAACTGACCATCCGTGGTGGCATTGAAACCGGTTGGGACCAATCTCAGGCAGAGCCTACCGCTTCTCTCTCAGAGGATGGCATATTAAACGCTGCCGCGGCCATTTTGAGGGAATATATCTCTTCGCCTAAGTTTGTTCCGGGATTCACAGGCGAAGGCTTTAAAATATATAAAGACGAGTATGGCAACTGGCATATAGAATGCGACAATTTGACGGTAAGACAGACTATGAATATATTTGAGCTACTTATCCAAAAGATAAGGAGCGTTAACGGTGCTATTGTTGTGTCCCAATCAAACGGCAAGGTTACAGCCGTAGAGGACACCGGAACGCAGTACAAAATCACGTTCGGAGAGGAATTTCCCACCTTTCAAGAAGGTGACTTGATACGCTGTCAGTCATGGAGTAAGAATGCGCTTAAATTTTATTGGGTAGAGGTTAAGACAGCAGCAGACGGTTATGTTCTTTGCGACAAGTCTGAGTTTAACAACGTTGTTCCGGCTGTTGGCGATGAAGTCGTGCAGATGGGTAACACGAAGAATGCGGAACGGCAAGCATTGATTTATATCACAGCACAAGAAAGCGGCAAACCGTACATTGAGATTCTGAACGGTGTCAAGACAAAGAGTCTGACCGGGACAGACCGCACCCGTCTTGGCGATTTGTCTAACATTGTAGACCCAGATTTCACAGGTGAGGCGGCTGTTAAAGGAACTGGATTCTACTCTACTAACGCCTTTTTAAAGGGTATCTTTGTATTGCGCAATGGTAAGCGTGTGGAGGACGAAATTAAGATTGCAAAGGACGCAGCCGATAAGGCAGCACAAGACGCAGCTAATGCACAGGGAACTGCAAATGCGGCAAAAGAAAGGCTTGACAAGTGGGCTGACGATGGCTTTATCTCACCGACTGAAAAACCTGCATTGATAGATGAAAAGAAACGCACTCAATCGGACTACAGTCAACTGTATGCGGAGTCCGGAAAGTACGGTGTGTCTACAACCGCTTTAACCACTGCATACAATGCTTACATAGCACAGTTGGATAAGCACACAGTAGCGTCACCCGAAAGCATTCCGGTTGACCCGAATCTTGCAGTCACACAAGCTGCGTATTATAGTGAACGTGTTAATACCTTAAACGCTATTGCAGACGCTTCAAAGGGCTTAGTAGACGCAGCTAAAGCGGCAGCAGACAAGGCGGCACAAGACGCAGCAAACGCACAGGGTACAGCAAATGCAGCTAAGGATAGATTAAACAAGTGGGCTTCTGATGGCTTTATTTCACCAACTGAAAAGCCTGCTTTGATTGACGAAAAAAAGCGTGTTGAATCGGAGTTTCTTCAAATCAAAGAGGACGCAGGTAGATATGGTATAGCTATAAATCAGTACACAGAGGCAAAGACCAACTACGTTACTGAATTGGACTACCATACTACTAATACACCGGAAAGCATCCCAGTTCGTCCTGCATTGAAATCAACTCAGGCTATCTACTATGATAGACGTAACGGTGCGTTGAATGCAATATCTTATGCGGCTAAGCAAGCCTCAGACGCAGCTAAAGCAGCCGCCGACAAGGCAGCACAAGACGCAGCTAATGCACAGGGAACTGCAAATGCGGCAAAAGAAAGGCTTGACAAGTGGGCTGACGATGGCTTTATCTCACCGACTGAAAAACCTGCATTGAT
>ERZ772871.1222-NODE-1222-length-13827-cov-3.26256_pt1 | contig 13827 bp, 15 predicted proteins | sample MGYA00511899_ERZ772871 | MGnify/ENA primary metagenome ERZ772871 (study PRJEB29015, sample SAMEA2737693) | human gut metagenome | biome: human gut; feature: human-associated habitat; material: faeces | place: China | collected 2012 ... | reverse complement strand
CAATCTTCATCCATCCCGTCTCTGACGCAGGAAGCACATAGCAGAAGGCAGCAACATGCAACCTGTATGTATCCGATAAATCTGTTCATAGTTACTTCAGTTTAGTTTATAAGAAAGAATTTATAAAAGTTCCTCTACATTCTGATTACGGATATACCACCGCATAATGTTGACGTCAGCCGAGATCCAGGAAGTGTCTTCGTCATCCGGATCTGTTCCGGGAGGATTGATCACCGGCTGTCCCGGACCGATAATCTTATTGATACTAAGCTGATATACATTATTCCGTACCACGCCATAGCGTCCGTATCCCATCAATACAGGTACCATGTTATTGGAGAAATGACGAATCAGAACCGTATAATAGCACACTCCTTGATAGTAGAAATTAATGCCACCCTCCGAAAAAGAAGCCGTAGGTGAATTAAATGCATTCGGGTTCCAGGCCAGTACGTTCTCTATAGCCTGTTCCAAACCTGCATCACGTAATTCGAGTGGAATCTGCCCCCTGTCATTTACCATATCCCGCATGGCTTCCACTCTGATAGCATTGCCTTTGAAATAGTAGAAACTGATGCCCCCTCCGTTACGAGTCGCAACCGATCCGAAGCCATTCGGCGTGTAAGTTCCGCTAATCACTACACGGGTAGTTACGTCATGCCGCTGGTCGGCAGCGTCCATCGTATTTTCCAGCGTATAATCATAATCATCAAAATTCTTGCTCAACTCCGGAGTTCCTGACAAATACTCAAACTGTCCGACAGGGTTCCCTCCATTCCAGGAACTGAATCTTGTAAAGTTAGGATCTTCGGCATAGCGTTCCTCTCGGTATCCGGCATTGAGTTGTTCCATTTCATTCGGAACACCACCCGAGTTAGCTATAAAAGTCATCTTACGCATCCAGTAGGTATACATATTGGTCACATCCAGTCCCCATTTCAGATTGTCAATCCGATCACCGTGCGGTACTACCTCAGGCACTCCGCTGACAACGACTTTAGCTACCGCACGTTCCACCTCGACCCTTACCGGATTTTCTTCGGCCATCCGTTGATTATCCCTCAACTCCACCTCAGGAACAAAAATAAGGTCCTGATGATTAGTCATATAAAAGTTATTATCGGCAGCAATACCATAAGGCTGTATCAGCGACTCTTTTGTCATATTGGCCGCACGCGATAAATAACTTCTGGGATTTCCCTGTTCGGTAATCTCCAGCAATTCACCGGGAGGATTGATCAATATCAATAACTCATAATCCTGTTTCACCACTTCACGACCTACTGTAACAAAACGACTCACGGTCGGCGTAGCCGATGGCACATCTTCTCCTCTCACTACATCTCCTCCGGTAAATTCATTCATTCCGTCAGTAGATACATTCAGGTCCCAAGAGTAACGCACGGTATTATTCTTGGTTTCATACAGCACCATGCGTACATGATTCACGACTTGCTCTTCAGTACGTCCCGAAGTTGTCGGGTCGACTGCCACCCGGGTACCGGCCAACGAACCGGTAGACAGGCGCATGGAGAGAAATGCTTTCTCGGTCGGTTCCGGAGTTTCCTTACCGGTACTTCCACCAGGGTCAAAATTCTCTTCATCGCTACAAGATGCCATCATCATCATTCCGGCTCCGATTGCGAGGCCGAACATTAGTTTTTTCCATTCTACTTTCATAGTTCTACAATTGTTTAATTAAAAAAAATACATTTATAAGTCACTCCTGGGTCTTTAGCCAAGCTGCTAATTGCCCCATATTATATGCTGCCGCTTGAATGCCGGCATCAATCGCTTTTTCCAGATACTCTCCTCCTTTCTTATAATCTTGTTTCAAGATGTATGCGATTCCTAAATTATTCCATGCTTCAGGCATATCCGACTTCTGAAGTCGGACTATGGCAGCATCTATAGGACAGCGGTGAATTTCAAGTGCCGCAGTGTTGAGCCGCGCTACCGGGTCATCGGGATAAATGCGGGCAGCAATGTCAAACACCTCTTTAAATTCACCGCTGTCCTTGGGGTAAGTATTCGCCACGAGAAACATTTCATTCAGACTGAGGTACTGAGGTTTGGTTTTAATAAGTTGCTTCGCCTCGTCTACATTGAAAGCACGCGCCACATAAGAAATGGTATATTCATTACGACGTAAAGGCGGATAATAGTCCCTCAGTAACATCCGGTAGGTAGTTCCTCCATTCAGCGCCTGCAACCGATTTTTTCGTGTGGCGAAATCCGTATGTCCGTCGATAACGGCAAGTATAGCTCCCTTATCAATCAGACTCGAAGCCGCAACTTCACGACGCAGGCCGGACCAGTCTTCTCCTTTCCAATCGACTGTCAGCAGAGATTCGTCAACTCCTCCGTGATTCTGCAGATAACCGACAAATGCCAATGCACGGTTTTCGGACAACTTCATGTTGCGGCTATAGTTACCTTCAGGAGATGCATAGCCTGTCACCCGAAATTCCGTTACGGTCAGGTTGGAATCGTTTTGTATCTCATTGGCAATCCGGTCGACATCAGCAAGCACGTTGGCATTATTCTTATAGTTGCGCAGCAATACATATTTGTCCACCTCAAAATTCAGATAGGCTGTATGTGTCTCGCTACGCTGCTTCAACGGTTCTACCGGCGGAGTCACATAACTCAGCTCATAACGAGGTGTAAATTGTTCGTCGAATACCGATGTTATAACGGTATGGTCACCCTGACTGACAGGACAATCGGCACAACCGGTCACCTCTTCACGTAAAATCAGCTCTGCCCGGCGCATCCATTCATGATAGGGTAATCCGAAGTGGAGATTCACAGTCTGGGGAGTACCGCTCTTTGGTTTCTCGACAAGCATAGGAGACATTTCAAAATTGTCAGTGCCGAAAGCTAAAGATCGTTTCAGCACCCGATAGCGACGGGGTCCGGCTATCACTACCGGAGCTAACTTCTGTAGATCGCAAGACCGGTGTAAGCACAATCATTTGCTGTGCAGCCAGCTTTACAGCCCCTAAATCAAGGGATACCTCCACGTTCAACTCCCCTCCTTTCCGGACCACATGGTGTTGTCCGAAGCCGATATGACCTTCGTATGAATTTTGCGCCTGCGCAACCATGCCGCAGAGGACGATGCCCAATATCAGAAAATAAAACTTTTTCATATCTTTCATTTTTTATCAAATTCAACTTAGCGAATAAAGTAGACCAATGAAACAGCCGCTTTGGTAGGACCGACATAGTTTTTATGCCCACTCTTTATTTTAGGACTGCAATTCACACAACGATACTTATCGTATACCCAATGAGCATATCCCACTCCGACCGAGGCCTCCAGGCTCCAATGTTTACTCAACAGCCATTGATGTCCCACACTGACACCTCCTCCATAGAAGTATCCTTCATAGCGATGGTCTTTAAGAGAAGGGAATATTTTGAAAGGTAAACTGATACCGGCCACGCTAAACTCACCTCCATGCAGATGTACACCCCAGAAAGTTCCATTGAAACGTTCACAGGTCCAGTAACGGAATTCCGGCTGTGCCAGCCAGTGCTTGAAACGCTTGTGATTTCCGAACGTAAACGGATTATAGCCGCCATACAGGTCAAGCGTGGTCTTCTTCCCCAACCCTACCTCTAATGCCAGATTGGGTGTGGTGGTAGCATCGTACAGGAGATTATTTTTCAGAGCGATGTGCTGTGCACTTACAGCTACTGAAATCGATATTGCGGCTCCAAACAGAATTAGCTTTTTCATACTCGTTTCTTCTATTATATATACTGACTAAAACTTGCTCAAAATGAATATGACAAATATCGCGGAATTGCATCATTCCGGAAATTGTATTCATTTCTCTTATAGAGGAAGAAAGAGTAATAAAACTTCTAATAATGGGGCTTTAATGAAGTGAAGTTGCTAAATATAAAAAAGGGAGGAGAAAGTTCTGTGCAGTTTCATTTTCCGCAAATAAGGTAACCGAACGTTGCGATTCGGACAAACAGAGAGGCAAAAAAACAGGCATAGATTCTATACGGCATATATCTGCTGACGACAGTATATGCATCTATAAAATCCACGCCTGCAAGGCAAACTTTAACGAGTAGGTTTCTTATCTACATTTCCCGGCTGGTCATCTTCGGGAACACTGAAGTCACGATTGGCAAACAGATCGGCCAAACCCGATATTTGCTTTAAGCGCAACAACTCGTCACGATCCATACCGATATTCTTCATAATCCATTGATCGGACATGCCTGCCTTATCAAGTTCGGCAACAATATGGCACATCAGTTCTATATTGTGCGTACCCCGGGCACGATTATGGCGGATAGTGGAACTCATACGATTGGAAAGATCCTTTTCGATTACCACAATAGGCAACATCCCGTTTTCTCTCTGAAAGATACGTTTCGAAGTCTTCAGCACAGAATAACGGTGGAAACCGTCGACAAGGATATAAACATCCTTTTCCTTATCATAATAGCAGACGCAGGGCATAGTGAAGCCGTCTTCCCAGATAGAAAGTTCAAGAAGCCTCATCTCCGGAGGAGCCACCACATTCGGATTGTAATCGTTGGCCTGTACTTTTTCTACGGGAACTGCTATTACATTATATACCGGACTTTTCTTTATACTCATTGCAATATGTTTTTATATTGTTCGATTACTTGATTTCGTTTATTCATTTCCTCTTTTGTCGGAGAGAATCCCATATACTTGCAAGCATGATCATTTTTCAGAATACAGATGCACATGCGCTTGTAGGTGGGGATTTCCCTGAACTCCGGAATATCAATATCATCCTGATATTCCATGCGGACCGGCTTCTTGGTCGTTTTATAATTGGAGTTGTCCATTACAATAATAGGTACCTTGGCTTCATTCAGCCTACGAATAGTTTCGTCACTCAGACACCCTCCCTTATTACGCCAGAATTGTACACTGACCTGTAACTTCCGGAGATATCCGTTTCGGGCACGGTCGGGCAAAGTGGAAAGCAGAAAATACATGAATTCCCGCCAGGTATATCCTTCCGGAAGCTTAATGGACTGCCATCCCATCGCATGGGTTCCTCCATACATACTCGTGAAGTTCACTCCATTGACACGGCCTATCATTTTCCCCCACGTATTCGGATCGATGGCTCGGTAAAGTGCCAGACTCTCTTGTGCCTCACCTATGAACGGGCTGGCAACGCGCTGACGTTCCAGATTGACTCCTGCCCAATAGTAATAGTCGTATAGTTTATTGTAATCCCACTTAAACTTTCCGTTAGCAGTCCATACATCCGTAGTTTTCCAGTCGTATATAGGATATGCATTAAAGATATCGTTTCCTACCTTCGAAGTCCACCGATAACGATGATACATCTGGTACTTGCGATTGAGGTAAATACAGCGCCAACGATTGAAACTCTCCTGCGTACGAATACCGATCAGACAGCAGGTACGCACGGCATCCTTTTTCTCATGAAGCCAACTGGCAAAACGCATTTGGAACTCATAATCCCACATTTGTGTATTATAAAAAGGAAAGTCTTCTTTAGTCATGGCGTTCTCAGGTAACGGACGCACCCAGAGGTCTTTTTTACTATCTTCCCACGGACGCCAGAAAGACTGGTACATGGAAGTACAGGTAGCTACCCTGAAAGGTACACAAACCCGGTATACTTCAAGAATATCCTTATTTTCTTCCAACATACGGGCTATATAGTCAATCGTCATCTTATATTGTATCTCATAATCCATATGGAAAACCCCGAGTTTTATCTTCAGGTTATTCCGGCGAATATAATCAATACATAAGCTCAACAGCACTCCGCTATCTTTTCCTCCCGAAAAGGAAAGATAGACATTATCGAACTCATTGAAGACGATACGCAAACGTTCTTGCGCCAGTTCATACACATTTTTAGGTACAGTTGTAGTTTTAGTCATCATTCATCTTTTTGCATTTTTACATAACGTTTCCATGCCTTCTCCATTATAAACCCGTGTTCCTCAAATACAGCCTGATGGTTGACCATAACAACGGCAAACAAACGTACTTCTTTTCCGATTGCTTCCAAAACACTGGAGATTAATAATGAGAGTGTTTCACGGTTATCACCGCTGACATAATAGTTGTTGATTACGCATCCGCTCCTTCTATGCTCCACCGGCATAAAACCAACAACCGATTTTTTATCGATAGCAATGAACCACACGATTGTTCTGTCGTTTTAAAAGGATAATTATTATTTGCACTTAAAACATCCGGATTCATCACCAATGGAGCAATAAGTTGGTATAAGCGTTTTTCTGTTCCTTGTACTTGTATTGTCTGTATCATGATATTAATTCCCTTTGGGTATATAATCTATGAAAAAGACAAAAATAGATAAAAAAATGAAAGCGAAAGGCAGATATAACTATAAAAAAACAAAAAGAAAAAAGATGGCACGATTATAGAACATTGTGTCTTTTTAATATAAAACTTCCCGCTCTGTTTTTTTGTTTTCGTATAATTATTAAACAAGAAATAGTTTAACTATGAAATTATTACATATAGAACGACACACCACTTGCCTCAATTATGTATCAGATTACAATATATGCTTTATTCATCAAAGACTCTTCTCCGGGGGCGATTTTAAGATAGATAACCATCACCACTCGTGTATCTTATTTCTTTTAAAAGGGGAAATACTGACATCCTGCAGCGAGTTTCACGATCAGCACATCGTTGAAGGGCACATGGTTCTCTTTCCCCAAAATGATCCTAATCAAAGCAAAAGCATGACAGAAACAGAATTTATACTACTGTTCTTCGACAATCAAGTCAATCTTCACAATAAAATGTCGATTGAATTGTCTGCCATTCATCTTGAGTCTGAAAAGAGTTGTTTTTATTCCTTATCTATCTGTCCTCCGCTACGACATGTGTTGGACAGTATTTGCTTCTATCTCAAACAGAAAGTTCAGTGTAGTCATATGCATGAACTGAAACAGAAAGAGATATTCATGGTATTCGGTACATTCTACAATCGAACAGATATGGCCCACTTCTTGATGCCCATCACAGGGCGAGATCCGAATTTCAAAAGTTTCGTATTGGAAAACTACCTGCAGATACGAAACATCAAACAGTTTGCACAATTATATCATTGTTCCGAACGTTCTTTCAATCGTAAATTCAAAAGCTGCTTTCACGATACTCCCTACAATTGGATTCTTAATCAAAAAACACGCCATATTAAAGGGCAATTAGCCAATCGTAATATACCGATCAGTGAAATAGCCAGAACCTTTCATTTTGCTTCACCTTCACATTTCACTACTTACTGTAAAAAAAGACTTGGAATCACTCCGAGCGAATTCAGAGAAAAAATTACAAAATAAGAAGTTCCGACCCTAAAACATGGAAAAAATAGAGATTGTATTACGCCGGGAACAAAATAACAGAAATGGCATTTATTTAAATTACATCAACGGATATTGGTATACTTACGAATGGTCAGCCTTTTTGCTATGTATGCTTCATCCGGAAGTCGAAGTCAGAAAATGTATTGGAGTGCAACCCGATGAAAACTATGCTATAGCCCGCGTCAATAAAAAAATTATAAAAAAATTAGAAAGGAAGTATCAGACATCCATGATGGATGACTCCATAAAAATACTACTTCCACCGTTCAACGAAGATGAAAATATCTTCCTGAATTGGAAAGCGCTACTCCCTCCATAATTTCTTTATCGCAGCTATTCATCACTCATCTGCGCATAAGGTCATCGGTCTATATTCAAAACTGTCGTATGTTTAATCTCACTAAGAACAAACGAACTCTGAATCTTAACTATACCGTGAACTTTAGTCAGTTTCCCGACGTTCTTATTATCCGCCAAAGCGACATATCCTTTTATATACCCATCATTTTCGAGTCGTTTGATGCGTTCGTATATCAGCGGTTTTAATATATAGAGCTTCTCAGAAATTATCTGCTCACACAGGTTTCGGATGTCCTCGATCTTTCATGTATAGAGTCCGACACGATGACTTTTAAGTTTACAATATATCCACATACCCGACTTCTGACAAAAGTCTATCAGAAATATGAAAACAGAATAACTCAGGAGGTACAGTCTAAGTTGCTGCTAGCCACAGATAATGTTGAAATAGAAACAGATGCTGTGCGCTTACGACAAATGGTAGAGCACTTGTTGGATAATGCAGCAAAATTTACAGTAAAAGGGCATATGGATATCGGATATGCCCTGTCGAATCATATATGTATTCGTTGTCGATACCGGTTGCGATATTCCAAGCAATCAATATAAATAACCCACTATAATGTCCATCCCAATGTACTTTCTTGAATGTTCCAGAGCTTCCGATATAAACCATCCCGGCACATCAATTCCGAATGCGTACCTTGTTCTTCCACTTTTCCATCGGATAAGACAACGATGTGGTCGGCCCCCATTATTGTCTTGAGACGGTGGGCGATAACGATAACCGTTCGTCCTTTAATCAACGTATCGATAGCCTTCTGTATCTCTACTTCGTTCTCGGGATCAAGCGAAGCAGTTGCCTCGTCCAGCAGAACGATCTGTGCGTCTTTCAGCATGGCACGCGCAATGGAAAGCCGTTGTTTTTCACCACCTGATAACGTACAGCCTCCCTCTCCCACCATTGTATCGTAACCATGTGGCAGATGCATGATAAAGTCGTGACAACAGGCCTTTTTGGCCGCTGCTACAATCTCTTCATCTGTGGCATCACTTTTACCAAACCGAATATTGTTGCGTATGCTATCCTGAAATAAATAAACATCCTGAAAAACCATCGAAATACGACTCATCAATTTTTCAGGTTCAATCTCTCGTACCGGTACTCCACCAAACAGTATACGCCCTTTTGTCGGATCATAAAAACGGGCACAAAGTTTCATTACCGTACTCTTTCCACTTCCTGACGGGCCAACAAGAGCTGTCAGTGAATTTCGCGATAAAATGACAGAAATTCCATGTAAAACCTCTTTCTCCTGATAGCCGAATGACACGTTTTCAAAGATGATATTACCGTCTTCGGGAGCTTCTTTTGTCCCTTTCATTTCGGGTTCGTTCATAAGAGAAAGAATACGTCCTCCCGAAATAGAAAAATGACGGAACTCTGTAAAATTGGTAAGAGCGGAAGTCAGCGGGTCGAATACACGGGAACCGACAACAAGGAACATGACAAACGTGAGAATCGACAACTGGCCACCTAAAAGCAGGTATGTTCCGCACAGTACCATCAATGTCAATCCTGCACGCACGAGTGTAATGGCCAATAGAACAAAAGGTCCCAATAGAGCCTCCAACCGAATGCAGGCACGACGTAATTCGGCAAAAGCATCACGCAACCGAACAAAACGATCACCTAGCAGATTGTAGGCTTTCATCACCCGGATGCCTTGCAGGTACTCTTCCAGGCGGTTTCCGGCATTGACTTTTGCCTTGATCTGTCTGCCACTCAGCCTCTCCTGTACGCTCGTGCTCAACCACAAAATGCCCATCGCAAACGGAAGAGCCACGAACATGGCGACCGCCATGCGCCAATCGATCCAAAGAAGCGAAACAAAAGCCAGTACAGGCATCACCAATGCTCCCATCAGTTGAGGCAAATAATGCGAGATACCTGTTTCCGCCATTGTAAAATCGGTAATAAGCATGGATGATAAATCACCCGGATCCCGTTTACCCAGAAAACCTAACGAAAGCTTGCGTAAATGTTCTGCCAAAGAGATGCGTCCCGATGCACTCATTTCGTAAGCACCACGGAAATTGGCACGATAGGCAGCCCTTTCCGCCAATACCATAACAGCTATATAACCTGTCATACAGCCAAATATCCACCACAACCGGGTGGTATCAAGCGATTGCCCGCCTCCGTTGAAAGCACGGAATATAATACGAATCGCCTCGATAGAAAGGCAAAAAGGAACAATGTTCACCAAATTGGCAAGCATAGTGTAGCCTACAGGTTTATAAAGCCTTTCCGTACGGCCTATCGTAATATTTCTTATTGCACTCATTCTCTATTCTTTTTCTTGTTTCACATTCAATTGCCAGCGGAACGCACTCGTATAAGCATTCCACATCTTTTTATATACCCCTTCTTGAGAGGAAAGTTCTTCATGCCGTCCGCATTGTACTGCCCTTCCATCTTTCAGTACGATGATCCGGTCGGACGATACAATGGAAGAAAGGCGGTGGGCTATGATGATGACCGTCTTATCCTTAATAAGTGATTTCAAAGCCTGCTGCATCTTGTACTCGTTCTCGGGATCGGCAAAAGCCGTTGCTTCATCCAGTACAAGTATAGGAGCATTCTTCAAAATAGCCCGTGCCACACAGACTCGTTGTGCTTCACCACCGGAAAGGAAAACACCTTTATCTCCGATGCGTGTTTCGTATCCGTTCGGCAACTTTTCGATAAACTCATGGCATTGCGCAGCACGAGCGGCAGCAATGACCGCATCTCTCGTTGCCTTGGACGAACCTACGGCAATATTTTCATAGAGTGTATCGTAAAAAAGGAACGTATCCTGAAAGACGAACGAAACGAGATCCATTAACTGCTCCGTTGCAATATCCTTCACATTCACATTGCCGATAAGGATTTCTCCCTGCTCCACATCCCAAAACCGGGGAATCAGATTGGCGACGGTAGATTTACCACTTCCCGACGGACCGACAAAAGCGGTAATTTTACCTTGAGGGGCCGTGAAACTGAGATCGTGCAACGCTTCGGTACGAGTAGCCTGCTCCTTGTTTTCATAGGAAAACGAGACATGACGAAACTCTATATCATACGTCGCGGGAATTTTCGGACAAGCAGGTTCCGAGACCGGCTGATTTTCAAGAATACGATCGATACGCGATACACCTTCATTGATTTCCCGCGTACTGCTGCCCAGATACATCAACTTATAGACGGGTGAAGCCACGCCCGGACCGAGTATGATAAAGAAAAGCCATACAGCTGCCAGCGTAAGACTCCGGGAGTCATTTTGCATTAGTAAAATGCCGACAGGGAGAATGAAGGTAACAATCGAATTGAGCAGTACGGTAAAATATGTCATACCCGATTCGTAAGTGTCGCAAACTTTCAATGCATAGGTCTTGTAAGCTTCGATTTCGGCATTGAACTGACGGAATGAGCGGACACTCTGTCCAAAGATTTTCACCACAGGCATTCCGCGCACATATTGCACGGCAGAAGCACTCATCTGCTCTTGCGCGTTGTAATAGATGCGTGTAAATTCCCGTGCCTTTTTTCCCATGAAATTGGAAAATTGCAAGAATATACTTAGTACGATCACTGCCAAACAGACACCTGCCAGCCATCCATCGAGCGAAAAGAAAATGAGGAACATCACCACTACTGTTGCCATAACGTTCACCAAATCGGGAATCGTGTGGGCTATGAAGTTCTCTATCTTTTCTACATTCTGCTCCATCGTCTTCTTGATGGCTCCCGTTGATGTCCCGTTCAGATAACCCAGCGGCAATCTCCCGATATGTTCCGTCAACCGGATACGCAGTCCGTAGAGAATACGGTATGCTGCCACATGAGATGACATCAGGGAAGCATACAGCAACAATAATCCGCCGATCAGCCCGCCAAAGGCTATCCAACCCCAACGAATCATATTGGTCTCATTGATGGACGACAACTCCCGGCTATGGTTCAACAATTCATAGAGTATCCGGTAGATCGCCCAATAAGGTATGAGCATACACACCGCACTCCCAGCCGATAACAAGCCTGCCAACAGAAGCAGACTTTTTTTCTGTCCTGCAATCTCAAACAGACGGGACAGCCCTTCTTTCTTCTTATTTACCATGATCAACCGATTTATTTATCCTATTTTATACCCGAGCATGGAACTGAACTTGTAGCACAACCTCGTCATCCTGCCCAATATCTGCCCGAAAAAAAATCCCCAACGAAAACGGAAGAATTTCATATAATTGGCCTGCTCCAACAAATGCAATCCGGGTTCCCACAACTCCACCATATGCCCGTCATCTATTCCCGAACGTATCTGCGCCTTATGTTCCCTCAAGGAATCGGGCTTCACACCACGTCGGCTCATCATCGTTCCGCATACATCGAACCACAACTCGCCGCCTTCGAAGCGCATGGTTATGTTATGTAGAAATGTCCGTACCTGTTCCTCACGAAAATACATCAATACTCCTTCCACAACAAAGATGAAATCTCCATTGGGATGAAGGAGCCGGATCCGATCCATCCAATCGGTTTCCAACAACGATGCAGACAGGTAACAATCATTCTCCGGTTCGGGTATCAACCGACGACGTATAGCAATAACCTCCGGTAGATCCAACTCATAAAATACGGCCTTTCCATCATTTCCGACACGCTGATAACGGGTATCGAGTCCGCAACCCACATTTACCACTACCGGGCGGGTGTGAGTGTCAATGAACCGCCGGATAGCATGATCAAAATACCAACCGCGTATCACACAACCGACTTCACTCAACTTGGCCCCATTGAACCTGGAATAATCATATTCGATGTTCTCAACCAGTTGCTCAGCCAATTTGTCACATAGAATCGGATTTTTCCGACGGTTCTCCTTGGCTCTCATGTAAAGCGGAATCAATAATGTTTCCGCCACGATGTTTTCAAATTCATGTTTTTGTTTCATTCTATACTTTTATGATGTTAGTGTCAGAGTAGCGCTGAAAAATGAACGGTATTCAAAATCGTTCACAAAAAAAGAAGAGAACCTTCGTAAAGATTCTCTTCTCAATTTTAATCCGGTAAACGGTGATTTATATTTTTGTCTTCTATTGCTCATACTCTCAGCAAAGCCCTCCAACCTTGAATTTCAAACAATACATACTCATGCACGATATACTCCATTTCCTTGCTATCGATAGCATGCTTCAACATTTCTTCAAAAAGGGTGAACATCCAGACTGCTTGCAGATGGATCATAAAATCCGATACCACCACATTGATTTCCGGATGCTTCTCTTTCATTTCGGCAAACCATGTTTTAACAATCTCCGTCGAACGGTTTGTATAGTCTTCCCTGAATGTTTCCAATGAAGAGCCTTGTGAATGGAACAATAGAATCTTTATCAGCTCACCATGCTTGTTTATCAAGGATATATATTCATCGACAGCAGACTTGAGATACTCTTCGGAACATATAAGCATGATATCTGCTCCTTTGGCTCCATGATGTTCCTGCAGCATTCGCTCCAAAGCATCCGATACAGGACGAAGTATCACACAAAACAACTCATCTTTATTCTCAAAATAGTTATAGAGATTTCCTACGCCTACATCTACAGCATCGGCTATTTCGCGCATAGAGGTCTTCAAATATCCTCTCTGCACAAATTGCTCTTTTGCGGCCGACAGAATCCGGTTGCGTATATCCGATTTGAGTGTTTGCATATAACGAACAGCGTTTTGTTTCCGGACGTAAAATTACGGTATTTCACTTTGACACACAATACCTATAAATAGTGGTTTTGGAATGACACCTTCAAACATTCGGACGACAGCAATACTCACCCTTTATATTATTTTCCCCAATACTGTGTTCCCCAATTCTACACTATTCCACATAATTTATTTCACCCCACCATTATTCCAAACAACCAACACATTAATTTTCAATGATTTATATTTCAAGTGTTTTTTTGGCATCCCGTTTGCAATACTATTTGTACAAGAGATAACAGGTTAGAATTTTAATAATCATTTAAAAAATTACGATCATGAAAAAGGTATTAGTAGCAGTAGCATTGGTAATGGGATTAGGTAGT
>ERZ772871.1220-NODE-1220-length-13840-cov-3.58847_pt1 | contig 13840 bp, 10 predicted proteins | sample MGYA00511899_ERZ772871 | MGnify/ENA primary metagenome ERZ772871 (study PRJEB29015, sample SAMEA2737693) | human gut metagenome | biome: human gut; feature: human-associated habitat; material: faeces | place: China | collected 2012 ... | reverse complement strand
TTAGCATCTAGATACTTGGCTGATTTTTGGAATGAAGGGGGCTCCTTGTTGGCAAGGAGCCCCCTTCTGGTTTTGGTTACTTTTGGGTTGTTGGTGCGTCTTTATTTGGCGTCGGCCCAGGTTATGCCGGTGCTGGCTTCGGCGATCAACGGTACGCGGAGGTCTACTACGTGCTCCATGACGTCTTGGACCATGGCGGTCAGGCGCTCGACTTCGTCGATGGGGCACTCAAAGTCCAGTTCGTCGTGTACCTGCAGGATCATGTGGGCGGCAAAGCCCTCTTCTTCCAGACGGCGGCTTACGCGGGCCATCGCGATCTTGATGATGTCGGCGGCGGTGCCCTGCATGGGGTGGTTCATGGCCGTGCGCTCGCCAAAGCCGCGGAGTTGCGGATTTTTGGCCTTGAGCTCCGGAATGTGGCGACGGCGGCCGTACATGGTCTCGGCGTAACCTGTCTGCTTGGCACGCGCCACCACGTTGTCGAGGAACGTGCGCACGCCCGGGTAGGCCTCGTAGTAGCGGTCGATCATGTCGCGCGCCTCGGCCATCGAGATATGCAGCGACTGCGACAGGCCGTAGGCCTGCTGACCATACACAATGCCAAAGTTCACGGCCTTGGCGCGACTGCGCAAGTCGGGCGTTACCTCGGACACCGGCACGCCAAACACGCGTGCCGCCGTCTCGGCATGGAAGTCCTCGCCCTCGTTAAAGGCGCGTACCAGGTGCTCGTCACCTGAGAGATGTGCCAGCAGACGCAGCTCGATCTGCGAGTAGTCCACCGCCAAAAAGACGCTTCCCTCGCCTGCCGAAAACGCCGTCTTGACGGTACGGCCCAGCTCAGAGCGCGTCGGGATGTTCTGCAGGTTCGGGTCGCTCGAGGACAGACGACCCGTTGCCGTGATGGTCTGGTTGTACGTGGTGTGCACGCGACCGTCACCGCGGCGCAGCGGGCCCAGCGTGTCCAGATAGGTGGACTTGATTTTGGACTTCTCACGCCAATCCAAGATCAGGCGCACGATTTCGTGGTCACGGGCGAGATCGCTCAGCACCTTGGCGTTGGTCGAATAATAGCCGCGCTTGGTCTTTTTGAGGCCCTTGGTCGGAAGCCCCATAACGTCAAACAGCACGTGCGAGAGCTGCATAGGGCTACCGATGTTAAACGTCTCATCACCCGCCAGGTCGCGAATGCTGCGCTCGACCTCGGTAATCTGGGTTGCCAAGCCCTCGGACAGACTGTGCAGGCGGTCGGGGTCCACGAGCATGCCCGCGCGCTCCATCTTGGCAAGTACCGGAACGAGCGGCATCTCGATGCCATCGAACACGTTGGCGGCGTTCTCGCGTGCCATGCGGTCGCGCAGAGGTGCGACCAGTGCCAGCGTCAAGGCCGCCGTGCGAGCGGCGGGCGCAGGAGCATCCTCGCCGGCACCCTCCGCACCGCGGACCGCGGACAGCGTCATCTGCAGATAGGTATCGGCCAGATACGCCTCGTCAAACTCGGAGCGGTCGGAATCCAACAGGTAGGCGGCAACCACGGTATCGAAGATGCGCGTGGAATCGACTGCCAGCGGATCCATGAGCTCAAGCTCGGAAGAGTCGATGGGCGAAAGCTCATGCAGCAGCGCTTTCATATCCGGGCTCGCCACGCGGCCCTCCATAAACAGGCGCGCAAGCACGCCGGCAATCACGCCGTGGGCGAAGTTGAAGCCATCGGCCACGGCAGGCGCACCGCCGTCGCCCTCCTCAAGCGCAAGCAGCCCCTTGGGCGTCGCCAGCCACAGCGTGCGTGTCAGGCCAAAAAGCGCGCCCTCCTCCTTGTCATCGTCCACCACGGCGGCAATCCACTCGCCTGCCTCGATCGCACGAGCGATCTCGTCGGCAGCAGCAGCGAGCGCCTCGGCATCGCCGGCGGCAGCGCGCATAACGGGGGGAATCTCAAACGTGCTTGCAGTGGCCGCAGCCCCACCCTCGTCACCGATCAATGCCAAGAAACGGTTCTGCATGGCCGTAATGCCGAGCGTGCCCAGCGCCGCGGACACTTCGTCGGCAGAAAACGCCGGGAAGGACGTCGCGTCAAAGTCGAGCTCGACAGGCGCATCGGTGCGAATGGTCGCAACCTTGCGGCTCAGCAGCGCGTCGTCGATGTGCGCACGAAGGTTCTCGCCCATCTTGCCCTTGACCTCGTCAGCATGCGCGATGACCTCGTCCAAGCTGCCGTACTGTGCAATGAGCGCGCTCGCCTTTTTGGGGCCGATGCCCGGCACGCCGGGGATGTTATCGGACGTGTCGCCCTTCAGACCGTAAAAATCGGGCACGAGCGCCGGCGTGATGCCGTGATACAGGTCGTCTACGCTCTCGGGCGTCATAATCGCCACGTCGGACAGGCCCTTGCGGGTCGAGACCACGTTGACGTGCTCGGTCACAAGCTGATACATGTCGCGATCGCCGGTCACCAGCAGCATGTCGCAGCCGGCCTCCTCACCCAAGCGAGCCATGGTACCCAGGATATCGTCGCCTTCCCAGCCCTCGGACTGCAGAATCGGCACGTTGAGCGCGGTGAGCAGCTCCTTAATCATAGGGAACTGCGTATGCAGATCGGGGTCCATGGGCGGGCGCTGCGCCTTATACTGCGGCAGCATCTCCATGCGCACGCGCGGCTTGCCCTTATCAAACGCCACGACCACACCGTCGGGGTTAAAGGCATCGATCATCTTGAGAAACATGTTCAGAAAGCCAAAGATCGCATTGGTGGGGCGACCGTCCGGCGCGTTCATGGTCGGCGGCACGGCGTGGAAGGCGCGATGCATGAGCGAGTTGCCGTCGATAACGGCAAAGGTGCGGCGCTTGTCAGACATATTGAATACCTCGCTTTGGGCTGGGCACGGTTTGCTCACACCAGTTTACACGCTCCCCGCCCCGCGGCCACCTCACATCAAGCTCCCCTGCCACCGTGAGCCCGCGCGTGATACGATGGCTCACGGTACATCAACCAGCACGATCGATCCGAAAGGAGCCTGCGTCATGGAGCGTCCCTGCGCATGGAAAAAGTACACGCCACAGCAAGTCGAGGAGCTCGAGGAGCTTTGCCGCGGCTATAAGCAGTTTTTAAGCGAAAACAAGACCGAGCGCCTGTGCGTCAAGACCGGTATCAAGATGGCCGAGGAGGCGGGCTACGTCAATCTGGAGACCGTGATCGCCGAGGGCCGCGCGCTCAAGGCCGGCGACAAGGTGTACGCCGCCAACCACGGCAAGGACCTTATGCTCGTCAACCTGGGCACCACCCCGCTCGAGCAGGGCTTTAACATCCTGGGCGCCCACGTGGACTCGCCGCGCCTGGACCTCAAGCAAAATCCCGCCTTCGAGGCCGGCGACATGGCCTACCTCGACACGCACTACTACGGCGGCGTCAAGAGCTACCACTGGGTGGCCTCCCCGCTTGCACTTGTAGGCGTCATCTGCAAAAAGGACGGCACCACCGTCGACATCAACATCGGCGACAAGGCGGACGACCCGGTCTTTACCATCTCCGACCTGCTGATCCACCTCTCGAGCGAGCAGATGTCCAAGCCCGCCAAGGACGCCGTCGACGCCGAGATTCTCGACGTGATCGTGGGCGGCCGTCCCGTCAAGTTTGACGAGGACGACAAGGACGCCCCCAAGGAGCCCGTCAAGCAGATGTTCCTGGACATCCTCAAGGAGCAGTACGACGTCGAGGAGGAGGACTTCCTCTCCGCCGAGATCGAGGTCGTGCCCGCCGGCCCCGCCCGCGACATGGGCCTCGACCGCTCCATGATTTTGGGCTATGGCCACGACGACCGCGTCTGCGCCTACCCCTCCATGCTCGCCCAGATCAATGTGGCCAATGTCGAGCGCACGAGCATCACGCTCATCGTCGATAAGGAGGAGATCGGTTCCGTGGGTGCCACCGGCATGACGAGCCGCTTCTTCGAGAACACCGTCGCCGAGATCATGACGCTCGCCGGCGAGGATAGCCCGCTGGCCCTGCGCCGTGCACTCGCCCACAGCCGCATGCTCTCCTCTGACGTGTCCGCCGGCTTCGACCCGGGCTACGCCGGCAAGTTCGAGACCAAGAACGCAGCCTTTATGGGTCGTGGCCTGTGCTTTAACAAGTACACGGGCAGCCGCGGCAAGGGCGGCTCCAACGACGCCGACGCCGAGTACGTGGCCCTCGTCCTCGACATCATGGACGAGGCCGGCGTGGACTTCCAGACCTGCGAGCTCGGCCGCGTCAACGCGGGCGGCGGCGGCACCATCGCCTACATCATGGCCAAGTACGGCATGAACGTCATCGACTCCGGTGTTGCCGTCCTGTCCATGCACGCCCTGTGGGAGGTCGCTAACAAGGCCGATATCTACGAGGCCTATCGCGGCTACAAGGCTTTCCTCGAGCGCGCCTAACCAGTCCCTTATAACTTGCGGTGAAATACGGATTAAACTGGCCCATAAACGGCCAAAACAGACCGTATTCCACCGCAACTTTTTTGGCAGAGGAGAGTCCATGCTGCAGGTCATCATTTCGCCCGCCAAGCAGATGCGCGCGGCCCAAGATGCTTTTGAAGTCCTGGGCATTCCACCTTTTGCGCACGAGACGGCTCGCCTCCACCACGCACTGCTAGATATCGAACGAAATGAAGGCAGCGGCGGCCTGCAGGCGCTGTGGAACGTGAGCGACAGGCTGCTCACAACGTGTCTGGATACGCTTCACGAATTTATGCCCGTCCTGAGCGATACCGACCTCGCAGATCCCGATATCGCGCGTCGAATCTCCCCCGCCGTCATGTCCTATCACGGCATTCAATACCAGAGCATGGCACCCGAGGTGATGGATGCCGCGCAGCTCGACTGGCTGCAAAACCATCTCTGGATCCTCTCGGGACTCTACGGATGCGTGCGCCCCTTCCACGGCGTGTCTCCCTATCGGCTCGAAATGGGGGCGAAGCTCGCCGTCGACGGCGCTCGCGACCTCTATGCCTTCTGGGGGAATCGACTTGCGCAGGTAATTGCGCCGGCCGGTTCCGACACCACTATCGTCAACCTTGCCAGCGTGGAATACGCCAAAGCTGTCCTGCCCCATGCTGCACAGGATACAACGGTTATCACCTGCTTTTTTGGCGAAGGCGTCCGCAACGATAAGCCCATCCAACGATCGACCGCCAGCAAAAAGGCACGCGGTTCGATGGTCCGCTGGATGGCGGAAAACAAGGTCGAGGACGCCGCCGGTCTTACCGAGTTCAACCTTGGCTACCGCTATGTCCCCGAGCTCTCGTCCCCAGATAGCCTGGTCTTCATCAACGAGCAGGCATTCTAAATGCCTGTCGCCAGCGCCGAACTCCACCTCGGCATGCTTTCATGATATTCGGTGAACATCCCGCTATTCCGCCAAGCCGTCTGCCTTGGCAATCTCGCTTGTCGAGCCGTCCTGATAGGTAATCTTGACATGCTCCACATCGGACGCCTTGACGCCCGACGGGGGCTCCAGGCGCCATTCCGTCAGGGCGATATCCATGGTCGTGGGCACATCTCCTTGATCTTTGAGCTTCACCGTCAGCGTTTTGAGCGCCGCGTCAAACGTCACGCGTTCGATTTCTTCGCCTGGAATGGACCCACCACTCAGCTGCAACTGCACAAACTCATCGCGCGGGTACCAATAATCGCCCGGAATGGCGAGCGTATTGGCATTACCGCCAGTACTCCTCACCGTCATAATCGGTAGGCTATCATCGGCCTCAAACTCCCAGGCAGTGCCGCCGCGACCACCAAACGTCCAGATACAAACGGCAATCACCAGCACGGCAAGCACCGCAAAACCAATCGCGACAAGGCCATGGTGCGCACGGCCCTCCTCGGCCGACACGTCCCACTGCGTCTCCCGATACAGATGCTTGTCTTTCATGTTCGCCTCCCCACGGGCATGCTCATCGCGTCAATCGTACCCATTCGAGCTATACTTGAGCCCACCACATAAACGGGGAGCTTGCAGGACAAGACGGCAGGCTGAGACTGGGCGCGCCCGCCCTGACCCGCAAACCTGATATGGGTAATGCCAACGAAGGGAGCCGTGCCAATGAGCACACAAACCGAGCCCACGCTCGTCACGCAAATCGACTTCGCCCGCGCCGGGCAGATCACACCGCAGATGAAGGAGGTCGCCGAGCGCGAGCATCGCGACCCCGAGTACATCCGCGAGCGCGTGGCCGACGGCCGCATCGCCATTCCCGCCAACATCGTGCATATCAAAAAGGGCATGCGCGCCTTTGGTGTCGGCGAGGGCCTGTCCACCAAGGTCAACGTCAACCTGGGCATCTCGGGCGACAAGGCCGATGCCGCCGAGGAATGGAAGAAGGTCAAGATCGCCGAGGACTTTGGCGCCGACGCCATCATGGACCTCTCCAACTCGGGCAAGACGCGCCAGTTCCGCCAGCAGCTCATCGACGAGACGCCGCTTATGGTGGGCACCGTCCCCATGTATGACGCCATCGGCTACATGGAAAAGCCGCTGGTCAAGCTCACCAAGGACGATCTGCTCGAGGTCGTGCGCGCTCATGCCGAGGACGGCGTGGACTTTATGACCATCCACTGCGGCATCAACAAGTCGGTCATCAAAACCTTTAAGGAGACCGGCCGCCTCATGAACATCGTCAGTCGCGGCGGCTCGCTGCTGTTTGGCTGGATGGAAGTCACCGGTAACGAGAACCCCTTCTACGAGTTCTACGACGAGGTGCTCGAGATCTGTCACGAATACGACGTGACGATCTCGCTCGGCGACTCCTGCCGCCCGGGCTGCCTCTACGACTCCAACGACGCAACCGAGACCGCCGAGATGATCGAGCTGGGCAAGCTGTGCAAGCGCGCTTGGGCCGCCGGCGTCCAGGTTATGGTCGAAGGCCCGGGTCACATGGCGCTCGACGAGATCGCCGCCAACATGAAACTGCAGAAGCGCCTGTGCCACAACGCCCCGTTCTATGTGCTCGGGCCGCTGGTGACCGATATCGGCGTGGGCTACGACCACATCACCGCTGCCATCGGCGGCGCCATCTCCGCCAGCTCCGGTGCCGACTTCCTGTGCTACGTGACGCCGGCCGAGCACCTGTGCCTGCCCAACGCCCAGGACGTGCTCGATGGCCTCATGGCCACCAAGATCGCCGCGCACGCCGCCGACATCGCCAAGAAGGTGCCGCACGCCCGCGACATGGATGACAAGATGGGCCAGGCACGCCGTAAGCTCGACTGGGACGCCATGTGGAAGTGCGCGCTCGACCCGGTCACCGGCAAGAAGCGCTACGAGGAATCCCCCGCCGCCACCGAGGGCACTTGCACCATGTGTGGCAAGATGTGCGCCGTCCGCACCGTCAACAAGGTGTTCGAAGGCACGACGATCGACCTCGGTATTGAGGACTAACGCGTCACCGAAGCCACAATCGGTAACAAGGTGTTCGACAATTGTTGACGCGTGAACATTTGCTTACATTTGCGTAAAGATTGCATCGCCCGCCCGGGTTCGGAATACAGCCGGCCCGGGCAACTTTATAATGCAGACTTAAAGACCCATTTGAATCCGACCGAACAAGGGAGCGAACATGGATCGCAGTAAGGTACCCGCCGTTCTATCCATCGCAGGATCCGATTCCAGCGGTGGCGCCGGCATTCAGGCCGACATCAAGACCATCACGGCGCACCGCCTGTATGCCGAGACGGCCATCACAGCCATCACCGCACAGAACACCCTGGGCGTCACCGCTGTGCAGAACATCTCTCCGGATATTGTCGCGGCGCAGATCGATGCCGTTTTTGACGATATTCGACCCAGCGCCGTCAAGATCGGCATGGTTTCCTCTGCCGAGATTATCGAGGTTATCGCCGACCGCTTGAGCGCCTGGGACGCACAAAATATCGTCGTCGACCCCGTCATGGTCGCCACCTCGGGTGCTCGCCTCATTGCCGAGGATGCCGCTGAGGCACTCACCCGCCGCCTGTTCCCGCTGGCGACCGTTATCACGCCCAACATTCCCGAGGCCATGGCGCTGCTCGATTATGAGGTCGATTCCGAGCGCACGCAGCAAAATGCCGCCATGCTTCTCACCCGTCGCTTTGGCTGCGCGTCTCTCGTTAAGGGCGGGCATTTTGTCAACGAGGCCAACGATGTGCTAGCAGAGCCCGCGCCGCTCGATGACGAGGGCAACCATCTGGGCGATCCGCTCACCACGTGGTTCCGCCACAAGCGCATCGAGACCGGCAACACGCACGGTACTGGCTGTACGCTTTCGTCCGCCATCGCCTGCGCGCTGGCCCAGGGCATGGATCTTGCCGATGCCGTCAACGCCGGCAAGGCCTACCTAACGGGCGCTCTCGCCGCTGGCTTTGACATGGGCAAAGGCTCCGGCCCCGTCAACCACATGTGGCAATACTAAGCCCCATCCCAAACCACCACAAAGGGGACAGGCACCTTTGTGGCGGTTCCCACAAACATCTCGATCTGTAACAGTTAGAGTCCATTTTTCGGCCCACCTGTTACAGATTGAGACATTCAAATTCCGCTGAGAAGAAAATCTCGATCCGTAACAGTAACTCGGCGAAATCGACCCTAGATGTTACAGATCGAGACAAACGACCGATATCGACCTAAATAATCTCAATCTGTAACATCTAGCCCGTTTTCGGCCTTACAACTGTTACAGATCAAGACAAACCAACGAAACAAGCCGCCGCAAGGGGAACTTTTGTAGCGCTTTGGGCCGCGCTACTCTCCGAGCATCTCTTTGAGCTTGGCTGCCACGGCGTGGCCCAGGCTCTCGTGGCTTTCGGGCATCATGTGCAGATAATCGATATCGCCCGGCTCGGCAAAATCGGCGGCATTCAAAAAGTCGCAGCCAAACTGTTCGGCAACATACTTATAGTATTCGGCAAAATGCTCCGAGGCCTCGACGGAGTGCTCGTCAAAGTCGGTCATATACACATCGGCGATCTGCGGTTTAATCTTGATAGGCGCCATCAGCAGAATACGCGGGCAGGGCGCGGCTTCGGTCCAGGGAAACGCGCGGACGGTGCGAATCAGCGCCATGGCACCGTCAGCGATATCGGCAGCCCCCACGTTAAAGACCGTCTTACAGTCGTTGGTGCCCAGCATAATCACGATCGCATCCAGCGGCTTATGGGCCTCGAGCAGCATCGGCAACGCGCGAATACCGTTGAGATTAGTATCCAGATGGCACATATCGTCGCGCACCGTCGTGCGGCCGTTTAAGCCTTCCTCAATTACGTGCCAGTCCTCGCCCAGGTCACGCTGTGCCACGCCGCACCAGCGCACATCGTGCGCATAGCGCACCGCGGTGCCGTCGCGCATACCTGCCGGATCGTAGCCATAGGTATTGCTGTCACCAAAGCACAGAACGTTTTTCATCGTAAGCCCTTCCTTTAGTAAAAAGCCGACGGGAGCAGCCCTCCCGCCGGCTCGACCTATCTGTCGGCACGTACCGATTACAGGTACTTGCGCCAATCGTCCTCGTCCTCATCGTCCTCGGCAGCAGCCTGGGCCTGCTCGGCGGCGCGAGCAGCCGCAGCGCGAGCGGCAACCTGGGCATAGGACTCCTCGTTGCGCTCGGGGAAGTTTGCCAGCACGTGCTCGAACTTGGCAAAATCCTCGTCCCAGCGCGTAGAGGGCACGGCAAAGAAGACCTGCTTGACCTTAAAGTCGCCCGACGCGAGCTCCTTACGGAAGAGCTCGGCCACGGTCTCGGCATCAAAGCCGTTGTTGTCGCAGCCCCAAGCGCCCAGCACGAGCTTCTCGCGGCCCAGCTCATCGCATATAGCAAGCACAAAGCGAATGCGGTCGCGCAGGGCGTCAAGCAAGGCATCGTCGCTCACGCGGTACTCCTGGCGAGCACGCTTGGCGTTGGGTGCAGCGGCGACGATTACGTCGGCATAGGCGTGCACATGCTTGCGGTCGAAGCGCACGGCGGGCACCACCAGCGCACGGTTGCGGTAAAGCTCGCAGTTGATGCTGCGGCGACGGTTCTCGCCGTACCATTTGCGCTGCTTATCGAGGACGTTGTACAGGTACGAATCGGCACAGAGCGTAGCCTCCTGGCCCAGATAGCCCTGGATGTAGCCACCGCCCGGATTGGTAAACGAAGCAAAGGCAAGCACGGCCATATCGCAGAACTGCGCATAGCCGCGGCCGTTATCGAGGATTGCCTGCGTGGCGGAGGCATCAAGCACAGTGACCTCGGGCAGGACCGGAGTGGGCTTTTCGGCGGCAGGCGCGGACTCGGTCTCCGTGGCCTCCTCGGCGGGTGCAGGCTCGGCCGCAACCTCGGTCTCGGCGGATGCAACCTCAGCGGCCTCGACCTCGGGCTCCTCGGCGGCCTCAGACTCCTCGGCAACCTGTTCCTCGGCAGCCGCAGCCGCTTGGGCCTTGGCCTTCATCGCCGCGACAAAGCCGGCAGGCATACCGTCGAACTCGCGCACGCCTGCAAGCGAGCGCTCGATATCCTTGGCGCACGCTTCGGACACAGTCGCCACGTGACGCTCGGCGGCCTTGGCACGGGCCTCGCGCTTGGGATTGGGCTGCCCTGCGCGATTGGGTCTGCGGTTACGGTTCCTGTTGTCGACGTCTGCCATAAGTGGTCACCTTTCTCGGTCTCTGCCGCTATCGGCTTTTCCATCCATGATACCCCGCCACGCACAAAAAAGACGGCCCCGAAGGACCGCCTTCCGCATCGATTTACACGTGCGCAAGCACCGCTGCAATTTGGCACTAGTCGCGACGACCAAGGATGTTCAGGATGCGCAGGAACACGTTGATGATGTCCACGAACAGGTTGGATGCCATGAGCACGGCGTTGGGCAGCGTGGGCGGCACCGTCGTGGCCACATAGGTGTCGTAGCCAATAAAGCCGGCGAACACCACGATCACGATCAGGTCGGTGATGGACTGCGAGACGCCCATAAACATCAGCACGATCTCGACCAGAATCGTGGCAAGCAGGATGCCAAAACCAATGCCGTACACACGCTGGAAGAACTTGGGGAAGGTCACGCCCAGCGCACCAAAGACAAAGGTGATGGCGGCCGTGGCGATAAAGGCAGTGTTGATGGTGGGCAGGTCGTAATTGGCAAGGCCAAACGACGCGGTCAGGCCAAAGGTACTCGCAAAGATTACGTAGCCCACAAGGGACAGACCCACAGACTGCTTGCCCGCGGCGGCCGACATCATGACCATGCCGACGATGGTCAAAATAAACGAGCCAAAGACCAGCGGCAAGGCGGCGCCGCTCATCATCATGCGGGCGAACGCCATGGTGCTCGTAAAGTAAGCACCGGCACCCATGGCGCAAAAGCCCAAAAAGATCAGGGCAGACATGGCAAGGTTGTACGCACGCGGCGACATCTCCTTGGCACGGCTTGCGCCGGTCTCAATGGGGCCGTTCTGATAACCCTGGATATCGTTCATAATATCGTCCTTTCAAAAGCGCCGCGACAGCGCCGTAGGTGACAAGATTCCTGCCATTGTACCCGAATGCCGCGCGCTCTTACCTGCGGCGCCCGCTCTCGAGCGTACGGTCGAATGCCCACACCCACCAACGCATCAGATGGGCCTGCGAGCCATCCGGTCGCTCGCGCGCCTGTTCTTCCAGATACAGTTCGGTCGCATGCCCACCAAAACGAACCTTATAGGTTGCCGTACGAATGCCGTGAACCGTTAGGCCAAAACCGGTGGATGAGACAATCTCGTCGATCGTAAAACAGCGACCGTCGACCCAGCAGACGGTAACCGGCACGACTTGTCCGCCCGCGAGGATGCGGGCCACGACGTCCACATACTGCTTGTGCACGCGTCGAGTTTTACCATCTGTCTGTCGATATTCCATACCTCCTATTATCGAACGCATGTTTGCATATTGTAAAGCGAACAGGCTGTGGTTTTGGGATGTTGGGGCGCGCACGTGTCCTCATGGCGTGCTAGCAAAAAGAACACCCGCGGTCAACAGGGCAAATATTCAATGTTAGTGCCAAAAAATTCACTTCTCCCATCAGAACTCGGTAAAGAAACCCGCAGGAGGTGATACGATTTATCATGTTTTTGTAACGTGCCTGCAAACTTCGAGAAAGCCCATATATGGACGTAACGTTCTCAGCCTTCCTCGGCCAAATTGTGTCGAACCCAGTCCTTGCCGTCACCGTGATCCTCGCGCTCGGCGCTATCTTCGTCAACGGATGGACCGACGCGCCCAACGCCATCGCGACCTGTGTCACCACGCGCTGCATGCCCGCCCGCGCAGCCATTCTCATGAGCGCCGCATTCAACTTCCTCGGCGTGCTCATCATGACGCACTTTAACGCGAGCGTCGCCAACACCATCTCACATATCGTCGACTTTGGCGGAAACAGCACCATGGCGCTCGCATGCCTCTGCGCGGCGCTGTTCTCCATCGTCGTCTACGGCGCCACGGCATCGCGTTTTGGCATCCCCACCTCGCAAAGCCACAGCCTTATCGCCGGCCTGACCGGTGCCGCAATCGCCCTCGGCGGCGCGAGCAGCGTCAACGTCCACGAGTGGATGAAGGTCATCTACGGCTTGGCGCTCTCCATCGGCCTGGGCTTTATCATGGGCTGGGTCCTGTGCAAGCTCGTCTCGATTCTTTTCGCCGCCGCCAACAGGCGACGTGCCAATGTCTTCTTTAAATATGCTCAGATCGCAAGTGCCGCGGCCATGAGCTTTATGCACGGCGCGCAAGATGGACAAAAGTTTATCGGCGTGCTCTTTTTAGGTGTCGCCTTTGCCAGCGGGCAGACGAGCGTCGGCGATGCCGGCATCCCCATCTGGATCATGCTGCTGTGCTCGGCCACCATGGGCATCGGCACCAGCGTGGGCGGTGAGCGCATCATCAAGTCTGTCGGTCAGAGCATGGTCAAGCTCGAAAAGTACCAGGGCTTCTCCGCCGACCTGGCGGGCGCCGCAAACCTGCTGCTTGCCACGCTCACCGGCATCCCCGTGTCCTCCACGCACATCAAGACCTGCGCCATTATGGGTGTCGGTGCCGTCAAGCGCCTCTCGGCGATCAACTTCGGTGTCGTCAAGGACATGATGTTCACCTGGTTCTTCACCTTCCCCGCCTGCGGACTTATCAGCTTTGTCATGGCCAAGCTGTTCATGATGTTCATCTAGTCAAACCGAACGTCCATCCGGACCGCAATACCTCGCCCACCCGTCTTCGCCTCGAAAGGACCCACTCATGGCAAAGAAACCCGATTCGTTCTACTTTGACAACTACGTCGCCTGCGCCGACCTTGCTGTCCAGGCCGCAGAGTTGCTCATCAAGATTTTTGAGAACTTTGATCCCGCGCAGATCCACGGCATGCTCGAAGAGATGCATGCGATTGAGCATGCGGCCGACAAGAAGCACCATGAGCTCGAGGATGCCCTGCTCACTGCCTTTATCACCCCGCTTGAGCGCGAGGATCTGGACCTGATGAGCTGCTCGCTCGACACTGTGCTTGACCGTATCGAGGGCGTCGTGCAGCGCGTCTACTTCACCAACATCCAGAGCATCCACCCCGATGCCATTGTCATCGCCCACAAGGTGACCGACGCCTGCCGCGCCATGAAGGACCTTATGGTCGAGCTGCCTAATTACCGCAAGTCCAAGACCCTGCGCGAGCTGGTCATCCAGATCAACACCATTGAGTCCGAGGCCGATGAGCTCTACATCAACGCCATGCGCAACCTGCACGTCAATGGCAAGGACCCGCTCGAGGTCATCGCCTGGCGTGACGTCTACGCTTTCCTGGAGTACTGCGCCGACTGCTGCGAGAATGTGGCTGA
>ERZ772871.1216-NODE-1216-length-13897-cov-3.66833_pt1 | contig 13897 bp, 10 predicted proteins | sample MGYA00511899_ERZ772871 | MGnify/ENA primary metagenome ERZ772871 (study PRJEB29015, sample SAMEA2737693) | human gut metagenome | biome: human gut; feature: human-associated habitat; material: faeces | place: China | collected 2012 ... | reverse complement strand
CCCGCCGCAACTATGGCATGTATGCCTCCCGATATCCGCTTTTGCCTCCTGCGGTCCCATCTGCTCCGGACAACCGCCCGTGCCCGCCCCCCATTCTCTTTGTACCGGTCGGTCCGGCCGGTCATCCCGGTACGGTTGCGGGGTCGGGAGCAGAAAATCCGCGTCGGATGGTCTTCTCCCTGAAGACGAACCTTGCCGACTGGTCGGGGCTGACGGCGGAAGGCCGCCTGGGAGCTTTCAGGCCCAACCTGGCGCTGGAGCTTCACTTTGCCCGCCGTTGGTCTGTGATGGCCTCTGCGGCGTATTCAGACTGGAAAGGCGGGCGCGATCACCGTTTCTGGGGCGTCTCCGGCTACAGCCTCGAACACCGTTTGTGGTTGAAAGGTGACGGGCGTTACCGTTGGTTCTATCTGGGTGTCTACGGTCAGTCGGGCGATTTCGATTACCGTCCCTCGCCCGCAGGCGATACGGACGCCACAGGCAGAAGCCGCACCGGACGTTACCGGCATGCGGGACTCTCCGCAGGCGTGTATGTCCCCCTGTCCCGTCATTGGGGCATCGAGGCGGGAGTGCGCGGGGGATACCTCCATTCGTCCGCCAAGGCTTATGATAACGAACCTCCCCACGCATACTATCACCATCCGGCCTCCTTCGTCCGTTGGGGCCTGACGGGGATCAACCTGGGGCTGGGATATAGGTTTTAGAAATACAATGGGAATATGATACTCAAACTGAAATACATACTGAAAGCTGCCTTTCTTTCCCAGCTTCTCTTCTCGTGTACGGAGCGCTCGCTCGAACCGCGTCCGGAACCGGAGCCGGTTCCCATCCGTCTCTTTACGGGTATCCGTACCCGTGCGACGGTGGACGTTTTCGGCGATACCCCGGTGTGTGTCGCTTACGGTGTACGTACGGGACAGTACGACGGGAGCTGGGACGGCATTGCCACGGACAACGAGATCCGCCTGATGCCCGAACGCTACTATCCGTCGGACGGCTCGGCGCTCTATCTGCGGGGATACTATCCTCCGGCACCGCTGACGGCTGACGGGCGGCTGACTTACCGCCTGACGGGAGAAGAAGACCTGATGCTGACGGGCGAACAGAACGGATCGCTTTCCGCTCCTTTCGGGGAGTCCGACAGCCAATCGCTCCTGTATCGGCACTTGCTGACGCAACTGATCTTTACACTCACGGTAGAGGCCGAAGATACCGGGGCGCTCCGTGTGCGGTCGCTCCATCTGAACGGACTGACGGACGAGGTGACCCTCTCCCTGGCCGAAGAGTTGCTCTTGCCGGGTGAGCGCACGGTGAGCGTGCCCGTTTATGAAGCGGGCGAAGAGGCGGAGGGCCTTCCGTTTGACGGCAACAAGCTGACGCTGCCGGGCTATGTGCTGGTGCAGCCTTCCGCTATGCTGACCATCGACCTGGTGCTTTCGGTAGACGATGACCGGACACACGACCGCGAATACCGTGCCCTTCCCGTACGGTTCGAAGGCGGGGAGGGGGAAGGCGGAACGGCTTATACCGTCCGGGTGGAACTTCCCGATCCCGTCATTCCCGATCCGGTGGAGATTGTAGCTGTCGCTACGGTCGGACGGTGGCAGGAGGGCGACTCCGGCAGTGGGGAACTGGTGGACAATCGGTCTGCCGAAACAGAACAATAAACATATTTATTAACTATAAAACTTTTAGAAAACAATGAAAACGAAACTAAGTGTGGCGGCTATGGCCCTTTTGCTGGCAAGCTGCTCAAGCAATGACAATGACCTTTTGCCCGAGAATCCGGTGAACGCGACTCCTATCCAAGTGTCGCAAAGCGTGCAGGGCATGGTGAAGACCCGCGCGGCGGTGGGCGTAGGCAGTGATGTGACGGCTACGGTGCTGGTGGCTGACGGTAGCAGTAACAATGCTGACGCCGCTGATTGGGCTAATTTTTCTCCGGTGCTCGCCAATGAAGTGACGGAAGACGGCGGACAGAACAAACTGACAACCCGTGCCACGGTTTCCACCGCCTCTTTCAAGGCGGGTTCTAAGGCCACGGTGTCACTCAACCCGATTCTTTATTACCATACGACTGCCGGCACGAAGTCTTGGCTGGCGGCTGTGGCTCCTGCGGGAACGGTTAGCGGTACGACGGTGACGATTCCCCAAACAGACGGGGAGCAGGACGTGATGCTCGCCGACGCGGCGGAGGCCGGTAGCAGCAGTAGTAAACAGAGCCCTGAACTTACGTTCAAACACCTGACCACCCAGCTCAACTTTGAGATGAAGGTCACCGCTCAAAATGGTGGCGAATGGAGCGGACAGACCATCAGCTTAAAGAAAATCAGCGTGCGAAACGCACAGGTGCCTGTAGAGGTCAACGTAGCTCCGGCTTCGGGTAAGGCCGGTGTGAGCAAGTGGACGGATGCCGCTATGATGAATGTGGGCGGTATTTCCAGTGTGGCGCTGGGCGCAGACGCTGTGCGGGTAGGTAATCCGTTGATGATCCAGGCTTCGGGCCAAGTCGTAATCGATGCGGTGATCTCTGTGGGAGGCACTGATATCACTTTCAATAATGTGACAATCAAAAAGCAGGATAATAAAACAAACCTGTCTACCGCGGCCGGTAAGTCACACCTGATCACCCTGAACGTGACCGAGCCTCTGACTCCGGAGGATGCTACGAAGATGACCGTAACCGCCACTGTAACCGACTGGGTAGCGGGTGATGCCGGCCATGCCGATCTGAACTGATTCACATAAAATGTCTGCCATGATCATGAAACGCCATATTTCGCTTTTTGTCTTTTTCTGCCTGCCGGGAGTTTTCCTGGCAGGTTGCTCCGACGCGGACCGTTCCTCGCTGATGGGTGAGGAGGAGGTTCCGGTGGAGCTTTCCGCTCTGGAGGGCGATGTATCGTCGAGGGCGGCGGTCTCGGCAGGCAGTAAGCCTCAGGCGGAGTTTGAGGCTGCCATGGTATTTTCCCGAACCGAGGGAGACTACACCACTCCGGTGGTTGCCGCCGAAGAGGGTGTCTGGAAAGGAACTGTCGGGACCGATGGTAAAGTCGGTTGGAGCAATGCCGGTAAGGCAGCGCCCATTTATCCCCGTTGGGGAGCTTGGCTCTATCTGGTAAGCTACGCCCCCTACGCCGAGCCGGATAAGGCCGCTTCGGGCAGTGGAACGGGCACTTATGCCGGTACGGTTTCCTTTGTGCTCACAGGGCAGACCGATCTGCTTTACGCTTCTCAGATACAGGGAAACCGCTGGGCGGACGGGCACTTTCTTTCACTGGTATTCGACCATGAATTGACGCAACTCTCTTTTCAAGCGAAGAAGACGCTTCAAAACGGGGTGTCGGTATGGGTGAAGAGTATCACGGTGAAGGAGGCGAAACCGCTTGCCTCGTTGAAGCTGGCTACGGGAGAGGTGACGTTCTCCACCACAACCGAACATCCCCAGGGACTGACGGTGGATCTTACGCAGAACGGAGCCGGAGAAGGAACGGAAGTGACCGGCCAGACTCCGGTATCTGTGGGGCAACTTTTACTCCCTCCGTTGGAAGCCGGCGGAAGCAACGGCAATGGAGGTGGAAGCAGCGCATATACGCTGAAAGTAGAAACATCAATAGGTACATTCGATAATGTGTCGCTTACGTTCGGTGATTCCAACGCAAGCGGGAAAAATCCGTTGCAGGCGGGCATGTCACACGTAGTGACGCTGAACATCGGCGACCATGAACTGGGAATCACTTCGGTAACGGTGCAGGCGTGGGCTCCGGTGACTGTTGACGGCACTCTGGATGCGGATTAAATACATGAATTTAAAAAAAGATAAAACGAACATGATGATTAACCAAACGAAATATCATTGGCTTATGGCTCTTCCGGCATTGCTGTTGGCTGTCGGATGCAGTGAAAGCATCTTGCCCGAAGGACAGGATACCGGGGTGGCGGAATTGCAGGTGTCGCCACAGGTGGTGTTGACACGCGGCGCGATAGATGCTGCGGATGCATCGGCTGTAGGGAAGGCATTAGGAAGCATCGCGGTGTATGCCAACAGCAAAACGACGAATAAGACAACGAATAACTATGGGTTGTACACTTACAACTCTTCGGCATGGGGCAACAGCGCGACCGATAAAATCTATCTTTCGGCGGAAGAGGCTACGATCTATGCGCATTATCCGGCGTATCAACCGGGTAATAATGGTGAATTTCAGAGTGGTAGTACTGCGCTGAAGGCCACTGGTTCAAGTGGTGAATACACTGATAATTCCACGATCAATATCTCTGTATTTCCGGGGTCTACCGGAAGTGTTAACGCCAAGATCGACTTTCAATCCACTGACAATTCGGACAGTCAAACCAGTACAAAAGATAAGATTCTCGCAGCCTCCGGAGAGGTGGACTATATGTATGCCGATCAGGGAAGTACCGGAGTGAAAGCCAGCTATAAAAACGGTGATACGAATAAAACCGGACAGGTGACGCTCGCCATGAAGCATGCCCTTGCGATGGTCAGCTTCCGGGTATATGCGGATCATACCTATAAAAATACCGGTGCATTTTCCAAACTGGTATTAGCCAATAAAAGTGGAGGTACAACTATATTAAATAATGGAGCTAGCCCTACCATGAAAATTAAGGATGGTACGATCACTGCAGGTAGCTCTCCGGTGGCAGTGACCTATACACGTGATATAGCAAACTATACGTTGTCCAAAGCAGCGGCTGACACGGATCAGGCCAGAACCATCGCTAAAAATAACGCCAAGAAAGCCAGTATCCTCGTCCTGCCTGAAAACACGGCCGATAAGTCGACCGTGGAAGCTACGCTGACGATTGACAACCAGGATTATAAAGTCGCCCTGCCTGCTAGCAACAGTGCATGGAAGGCCGGAGAGAATTACCTGTACACCGTCAAGCTCAGTGGCTCCGAACTCGTCATTTCGAGTGTGACCGTGACGGAATGGACAACGGTTGCTTCAAGCACAGATCTGGATATAAAGTGATAGAAGAAAAACTCAACAAGATAATAGATGAAGAACGTATTCATTCTTTTGCTCCTTGGGACCGCATCCCTGTTTTGCATAGCCTGTTCCGGTGAGAACTCTGTTCTCACCGACGGCGATGCCGTCCTCTTGCAGCCCGGTGTTCATGCCGGTGCCACGCTCGCCTCCACCCGTAGCATGATCAACGATGTTGGTACGGGTGCAGACCGGATCAGCATTGGCATCTACCTCGCCGCTGCGGACGGCAGTCTCTATCCGGGCAGCAACGCCGGGGGAGCGACCTTCACGAAAGCGCCCTCCGGTACGAAGTGGACGAGCACTCCTTCTACCTACGTCAGCCTTGCAAAAGCAACGGTCTATGCCTGGGCACCCGCTGCGACAGCCTTGAAGAGCGATGGCGGCAGTGGTAGCGGAGGCAACAGTGGTAGCGGCAGCGGTGGCAGTAGCAGTACTGTCTTGCCTGCTCTCTCCGTCAGCGTACCTGCCGGGCAAACCTTCGACGGAGGAAATACCTACGACTGCTCTACCACCGATTATCTTTACGGTTCCGGCAGCGCTACCGTAGGTTCGACTACGGCGGTTACCGCCAACAGCCTGTCTCCTTCACCGACCCTCTATCTGCAACACGCCTTGTCGCAAGTCGTGTTCCGCATTCAGAACGCGAACGACCGCACCCCGGATCCGACATACGATTATGTAAGGCAGATTAAGCTTACGGCAGCGGGCGGCGCTACTCCTTTCTACTGCACGACTGCTTCCGGATCCGGATCGGCCGGCACGATGTCCCTGACGGATGGCGCTTTGTCCGGACTGGACGCGGTGGGTGAAATCTCTTTTACCCCATCGGCCCATCCGCAACAGGTGGGCACCTCGGGCCCCGTTACAGTGGCCTACGGGTTGGTGGCTCCGAAGGCTGGGGCAGCTTCGGGCACGCAGGTGACGTTGACGCTGACACTGGGTGAACAAAGCTCGGACGCTACCGAACGGGATCTTACCCTCTCGACCGATGCCTTCAACCCGGCATGGCAGAAAGGATACCGCTACGTCTATACCTTGACGCTCGGCGAACGGGGAATCAGCCTGCAACCTGTCGATATAAAAGGGTGGACGGAAGTTTCCGGGGGGAGTAATGACGTAGATCCCGGCTGGCAATGAAACAAATGATTCAGAATGACAAATGACAAATGATTCAGAATGAATGATTCAGTATGAAAACAGATAGATTATACCAAACGGTTTTAGGCTGCCTGCTGCTTACCGCAGGCTGTTCGGACAATGCGCTGATCCCTTCGTTGCCCGAAGGGACTCCGCTTACGGTGTCCGCCGCGATCTGCGCTTCCGGTGAAGGCCGGGAGTCTGAGACCCGGGCGGCCGTGGCAGCCGGGACCCGTGCCGTGGCAGCCGACAACGGTTACGACCGCAGCACCTTTGCCGCAGGTGACAAAATCCGTATCATCCGCTCGCGGAACGGCTCGTCATCCACTCCGGTGGACTATATATTGAACGCCGCTTCTTCCGGCAGCAGTACGGGCGAGTGGAAACCTTCGGTGACGGGTACGGAGCTGCTCGTTGAGTCCGGAGCCACCTACCAGGCGAGTTACCCTATCGAATACTCGGGTATCCGTGCCGACCAGCGAAAGGCGGGAGGTGAGGACTACCGCCTGAGCAATCTGCTGGAGACTCCTGAGAAGGTGGCGATCGGCCGTGACGGAACCCTCTCCTTTACAGGCGAAAGCGCCTTTGTGCACAAAGGCGTGAAGCTGACCCTGAAATTTTCGGGAAAGCATTCACTGTCCAAGGATTTTACGAGTATGACCGTAACCGGGAAGGGGCTTTACTCCGGAGGAGCAAGCAAGGATGAAACCGTCTACCTGTATCACCCCGGCGGTACAGGCGATGCGAAATATACCTGGCATGGCATTATCGCCCCGCTTACTTCCCAACAGTCGATACAGGTATCGGTGACGGATGCTAACGGAGTGGTCTATGACGTCACCCTTATTTGCGCAAGGGCGGCGAACAGCCACTACACCTATACGCTCACCCTGAAAAATAATGTGCTGGTTCCCACCGGTCAGGAGATCAAAGAGTGGCAAAGCGGGGATTCGCATACAGGAACCTTAAGTTGATGTAACTTAGTTTGATGTAATATTAGTTGATGTAATATTAGTTTGATGTAACCCCATGAAAAAGAAAAAGAATAGAATCCTATCGGTATCCGGGGCGGCTCTCTGCCTGTTCTTCCCGGTTCTGCTGGCCGCCTGCTCGCAAGAGGATGCTTTGCCCCGTCCGTTGGAAGTATCGGCGGAGGTGGGGAGTCCTGCTACCCGTGCGGCGGCAGACTCGCATGCCGATGATTATGATAAAAGAGAATTTGTAGCGAATGATACCATCCGGATTACGGACGGCACGAAAACTGCCGACTACCAACGGATGGTCACCGGCACAACCGGCACCTGGCAACCCGCAAGCGGACAAACAGCGCTTACCACCACCGGTAGTGAAACGTTTACGGCTTCGTATCCTACGGCGTTTACCCGGATTCTAACCGATCAGCGCACAGCCACCAATTTCTGGAAAAGCAACCGGCTGACGGCTAAAGGAGTACTCGATGGCAATAAGGCTACGTTCTCGTTCGCTCCGGAAGCGGCGAAGGTGACCCTGGTGGTGAAGTATGGAAATGATTCAAAGCTTCCCGGCACGGCAAGCCTGGAGGGTACGAGGATTGCCACCGGTGCCTCTGAATCGCAGACGATCAATGCCTATAGCGCCTCGGCAGCGGGAACTTCCGCTCAGCAGCATACGTATGTGGCCATTGTCAAGCCCGGCTCCCGAACGTTTGTGATCAAGGTGAAGGCCGGCGACACCGGTGAAACGGAGAAGAGCTACACCGAGAAGGCGACCCATACCTTGAAAGCCGGATACAACTACCAGTATAACTTTACGTCCACCAATGAATTGATCCTGAACGGTATCACCGTAGAACGATTCGTAGAGACAACGGAGACAGACGCGGGAAACGCCACTTAATGAAAAACAGATACGAAAACGGATATGAACCTACAAAAATACAATCGAATGAAGAAGCCGGCGAATCGCCTCTACATGGCGCTTGCCCTCGGAGCGGGGATATGCCTGACGGCTTCATGCGCCTCGGACGACGGATTCGCCACCGATGAAGGCGCACTGGAATTGCAGCGGATCGAAGTGGAGGGAGAGGAGAGCGTCACCCGTGCGGAAGCAACCGCTATCACCGAGGTGGACGTGTATGCCACCACTACCGCACACAAGGCGTATGGAGACAATCCACTGATGACATTCTCCTTGAAAGAAGGAGTCTGGACTCCGGACAAGCAGACGATCATTAACAACACTTCGGGTGATGCCTTGCTGTACGCCTATTATCCTCCCGCAGCCATCCAAGCGTCCGGTGACGGTGAACATACGACGGCGGTGAACCTTCCGTCGGCATTGACTGATTTTCTCGCTACCGGGCAGGCCGATTATCTCTACGGTGTGGGTACGGATACGGGGACAGCCCCCGTCACGGCAACACTTTCCTCGAGAACCGTCAGCTTCAAGATGAAGCACGCGTTGGCCAAAGTCAGTTTCCGTATCGTGAAGTCGGCTTCGGCCACCGAAGCGCTAAAGCTGATACAGGTGGATGTGCTGAGCGGAACCAACCGTCTGCGGACAGGCATCGGGACGATGAACCTGAAAAGCGGATTGCTGAACAGTCTGTCGGATATTTCGACACTGACACTGGCGCAGGCGAGTGGCGTGGAGTTGAAGCTGAAAGAAAACCAGAAAGGACCGAACGTGACCTGCCTCGTGGCGCCGATGGCGAAAGAAGAAACGGTGCTCTCGTTCCGGCTCAAAGTATGCGTGGACGGAGAAGCTGCCGCGAAAGCGCATGCGTTTGAAACCCAATCGGTGACAGCGCAGTGGGAGGCGGGAAAGCATTATGTCTATCTGATTACGGTGGACAAAATGGGAGGTAAGCTGAGCTCGGTACAGATAGAGGACTGGAAGAACGATGCGAACCAGAACACGAGTATCGGGATTTAGTGGAAAACGATCCACTTCGTGTTACTCTGTGTACTCTGTGGTGAACTAAAACAAGAAACGATGAATAAAAGACTGAAACTTTGGATAGGGTGTTGCCTTTGCTTGCTGGGAGCGCCGGGACTGACAGGATGTTCAGAACAGGCTCCCGGGGAACCCGGCACGGAGGAGGGAGATCCGGTATCGCTCCGCTTCTCTCTTTACCGGGCGGAGGCGGACGAGGCTTCGACCCGTGCCGATGCGGCAACGGATATGGAGGATGGAAAGACTTTCTGTATCTATGCTTTCCCCGCAGGTGCGTCTACCACGACGACGGAACCGCTGGATCATAAAGTATATACGGTAAAGAGTGGAGTGGCTACGGGCGAACTCTATCTGTATCGCGGAACGTACGACCTTTATCTGGTATCGTACAACTCTTCGACGGAAGTGCCCGAACTGAAAACGGACGGTACGATTCAGGTGTCGAACGGAAAAGACTTTATGTACACCAGCCTGAAAGGGATCGTGGTGCAACCCAACCAAACGGGAGAAAACATGATGGACGTAGTGCTGCCGGCTCCCTTTAAACGCTTGGGAGCACAGATTAAAGTGAGTGTGGCGGCAAAAATAGGAACCCATCCGGTTACACCTACCAGCTTGGTGGTGAACTCCTTCAAGATGGGAGGACTCCGGGCATCGTTGCCTTACACGTTGGGCAGTACTGCCTGGGGGACGGTGGCGAATGAAACATTTGCCACTACTCAGGCCTTCACCGGATTCACATATAATACGACAGGGCAAACAGTTACCATTCCACGAGTAAGTACGCCGGTTGTGGTGCTTCCGGTAGACGGATCAGCCATGATTTCTTTTGATGTGAACCTGACGGTAGGTTACAAAGATAATGGGGATAAGACATTGACCGAGACTTATCCGGCGGAGATCCAGAAGGTGTTGCTGCCGGGCATGACCTATACGTTCGACTTCACACTGACGTTCTATGGCATACTCGACCCCGCCGACTTGACGTTGGCGATAGGCGAATATGAATCGACCGTAACGCTCAATTCGGATGAAATGGGAAAATAACCGGCATATTCAACAATTATCATATTTAGAATCAGATCAAAACAGAATGGCAAAAAGACAATACATACGACGATGGACGGGCAAATGGGCACTCGGTTGCCTGCTGGCGGTTTCCGGCCTATGGACGGTTTCCGGCTTGCTGGCGGGATGCAGCGAGGAATCCGTAGAGACTTCCGAGGAGCTTCGATTAGTTCTGAAACTGCCTCCGGAGCTGACGGTGGATACGCGCGGAGAGATTAACAATATTCCTGTTAACACGATCTGGGTGCTGCAATACGCCACCGAGAGCGGAGTGTCAACACTGAAGCAGAAAGCTTTTTTTGGTACGATTGGAAATCCGGGAAGCAATCAGACGATTGAGGTCAACACCAAGAATGATGATGTTGCTTTCGTCCAGGCGGAGAGTCGCTTCTATGTCATTGCCAATGTGGACCAGTCGTTCCTGAGCGGCTTCACCGGAACCGAAGCGGAACTGAAGGCGAAAACGGTGGACTTTTCCGGTTATAGGAACAAGCCGTCCCTGTTGACATCGGGGCCGCTGGAATATACGCCCGATCCCAAGAAACCGGGTGTGATACCGCTGGTGGTTCCCTTGCGGCGGGCTTACGCCACGATTTCCTTGTCCTGGAAGAAAATGGGAGATCTGGCAGACCCAAAGAATCCGAGTAACCTTGTCGTCAAGTCCGTCTCCCTCTACAATGTACCCGCACACATGGCGCTCTATACGCGGGGAGGCGGAAGTATTAAAGATAAGTATCCTGCGGATAAGGATGGTTCTACGGCTATCACATCCACAACCGGAACAGAGATCACTACTAATTGGGCTTCGTCTTCTTCTTTCGAATTCTATATGCCGGAAAACTTACGGGGAATGGGAACAGCCGCCTCGTTTATGGAAAAGAGCATTCCGGCTAAAGGGCCGGACGGAAAATTGGACTACTGCACGTACATCAAGCTGTCGGGCAAATATGTGTATGCGGGCGCAAAGGACTCTATCGGCGTGAATTATCTCCTGCATTTGGGCGGCAACCTGATGACTGACTACAACATCCGCAGAGATTACCTTTATAAGCTCACCGTCAATGTCAGTGGCGCCAACAGCGCCGATGTGCGTGTGACGATCACGGACGGTAACGTAGTGATGTTCGATGCTGTGGAGGTGCTTCCGGTGAACAATGTAGTTTTCAAATAAAAGACAGAAATGAACTTGATTCACCACAGATTACACCGATTTTCACAGATTGATACTGGATCTTCACAGATTAACACCGAATCTTTGATTCGATTGAACTTGATTATCAGTGAAATATAAATAATTAATCGGAATATAAATAATTAATCAGTGAAAATCCGTGTAATCTGTGGTGAACTTAAAACAAACATACCAATATGAAACATACTTCTAAAAATCTGTGGAAGCTACCGGTGCTTGTCTGCCTATTGGGCATGGCGGCTTGTGAAGAGCGGGCGGATGTCGTGCCGGTCGATGCCGACACGAAGCCCGTGGAGGTATCCCTGTGTTTCGGCTTTGCCGATGAAGAGGACGGGTATAACCTTTCTGCCTCTGCCGACACACGGGGGAGTGATTCCGGGCAGGACGGTGCGTTCACTGCCCGGCCGGTGCCTGCCGTGCGGACCCGTGCAACGGAACCGAGTCATCCGGATGCGCTGTACCAGTTCTATTTGATGCAATATAAGGCTGACGGGACTCTGATGGGCAGTGTGCAATCCAAAGAGCAGATCACTGCGGGAACGGATTTCTCTACCCTGGTGACATTGACACCGGCCACGAACTGCCAGTTGGTGGTGATTGTCCGCGGGAAAGGAAATACGACCCCGAGTATCGGCGGCAGCCTCGCCAATGTGCAACAACAGGTGATGGACGCCGATCTTTTCAAAAAGACGATTCCCGCCGAAGGTTTTACGCAGGATGATATCAACAAGATGCCTTATATGCTCCATCTGCCGTGCGTGAACGTGACGAGCGATGGTAAACTTCAAAGTCCGGACGGGAGCTATGACGCCCGTCTGCTGCTCAGGCGGCTGGCAACACGGCTGACGGTGAACTGGGAAATAGATGCTGCGCTGAAAAACGCGGGCTATGCCCTGAAAGAGGTGAAGCTTTGCCAGGTCCCCGCAGCCTTCCGGTTGCTTGCATCACCGGTGGAGACGCAGTGGGGTATGACCTATCCGTCCGAAGTAGTTGAGTTTATCGATTACTATCGGCTGACGAATGCCTCAGAGTTGGCGGCGGGAAAGAAGACCGTGTGGATACCTGCCAACGTGCGCGGCACTTCGGCGAAAGCCACTTCACCTTATTACCGTACAAAAGAGAATGCCCCCACCGCCGCATCGTATGTAGAACTGGTGGTGGACAATGCCGTCAAGAAAGAACGGCTCTATTATCGTGCTTACTTGGGCGGACAGGAATCAACGGACTTCAACCTCTATGAAAACAAGGATTACACCTGGAAACTTTCCGTCAAATCGACGGCTTACCAGACGGATAAACGCATTCAACTGCTGGATCAAAGTCCGGTGCAAAGTACCAATCTGGTGGAGACATCCAACTGCTTCATGATGAAACCCGGTACGAATATCTGTTTTAATCCGTATAAGCATGAAGCGAAGATGGATGGTTACAATAATCGGTTGAGTGGTTGGAATCCGAAACTGACAAATGGCTCGACATTGGCCGCTGATAAGCAAATAACGGATGTGAGATTACTTTGGCAGACGAAAGACGATGCTACATCGGGCGATTTGGTGATGGGGTATGCCATCAGTGGAGACGATCATTCGAATCTGGCGCATATCACTGACGGAGGTGATTTGCAAAAAGCCCGTATCCACGTCAAAGTGCCGGTGAGCAAAGGGGGGAATGCCATGATTGCCGCCTATTCCGGTAATAAAATAGTATGGAGCTGGCATCTCTGGATAACCGATTATGTACCGCAGGGGATTACTTCCTCTGTCACTTATGCTCAGGCACAACAGTTGACACAGAACGGAAGCGTGCATCAATATGCCACTACGGCTTTCAAAAACGGTGGAACGCATGTCGGGAAGGTGGTTATGGACCGGAATCTGTGTGCCATGGCCGGAGGGTTTCCGGGTGAGAATGCTTCATTGCTGGATTTTGCAAAGCGGATAGGCTATTTGTACTGTTGGGGACGTAAAGATCCGTTTTTCGGATCAATCGATGGAACAACGAATGAATTTAATATACTTTATGATGAAGAGGGATACGGACAGCCTATGGGTACGGCCGCTTATTCCAGTATTACATTAGTAGGTGGTAATACGCTGGAATATGTCATTGAACATCCTGACGAGTTTATATTAGGTTCGTCCAGTGACAAAGGTCAGAAAAGGTGTTCTTGGTATAATTTGAATGAATCCTCTTCAGAACCTCAGTATTTGTATAATGACATCAAAACTCTTTATGATCCTTGTCCGGCAGGGTGGAAGACTCCCCATCGAACGATGTATGTGGGGTGGAATATAAATCAAGGGTATTGGTTTGATGAGGATGGGAAATTTAGAGCAACGGGGAATACTGCACATAAACGGGGCGGACGTCTATATAATGTATCCGGTGGGAATGGTGTACCTTCTCCTCGTACAAAAGATAATACGGCTTGGTTTCCGGCGACGGCATACCGGTCTTTTGATAAAGGAAAATTGGAATTTAATAGCGGTAATGCGGCCGGATACGAAGGGACAAATACGTTTGGACCGACCGGTAGTTTGTATCGGAT
>ERZ772871.1197-NODE-1197-length-14143-cov-5.05196_pt1 | contig 14143 bp, 16 predicted proteins | sample MGYA00511899_ERZ772871 | MGnify/ENA primary metagenome ERZ772871 (study PRJEB29015, sample SAMEA2737693) | human gut metagenome | biome: human gut; feature: human-associated habitat; material: faeces | place: China | collected 2012 ... | reverse complement strand
CAGGGCCCTCCGAGTGCCTCAGAGGGCCCTGTGAGACATAGGGCAGAGAGGAGCGCGGCAATGAGAGCGGACTTCTGAAGCATGGCGTGCCGGGAGAGAAGGGGGAAACTGTGGTTTTTTGTATGAGGTCATTCTATAGAAGGACCGTGACGGCTACCCACCTACTTTTTTAGGTAGTCAATTTTTGTCACTATCTATAACCTTGTACCTAAGCTTAAGTGAAGCTTAAGGGGTGTGAAGGGTGTCGCAGAAACCTTCCAAATACCTCTTCAAAAACAAGAACTCTGTGAAAAAACAACAGAGTCGGATGTTTTTAAAGATACCCGCTTTCAGACGGAGAGAGAGAAAGTCTCAGCAGTACTCCCCAGAATCCGAAAGCCGATTAAAAGGACAACGGATATGCAGATAAGGTTCAAAGCAGCGCTTGCCGCGGCGATCGGAGCCATGCTCCTCGCGGCCCCGTCCGCTTTCGCTCAGGGCGTTACGATCCACGGTTCCCACGCCGGCATGAAGTGCGAAACCTGCCACGCCGGGCAGACCCAGAAGGCCGCCCCGTCGCAGAAGACCTGCCTCAAGTGCCACGGTTCTTACGAAGCTCTCGCGAAGAAGACCGCGAAGCCGGGCGAAAAGTTCAACCCGCATGACTCCCATATGGGCCGCATTGAGTGCACGCAGTGCCATTCGATGCACGCCACGAGTCACTACATCTGCCGCGACTGCCACGCGATTCCCGATCGTAAGTTCAAGGGGGAGTAAACCATGTCTTCTATTCTGACCCGCCGTAATTTCCTGAAGACCGCGGCCGCTGCCGGCGCTGCCTCCGCAGCCGCCCCGGCGCTTGCCGCCTCTTCTCAGTCCACTGCCGCTCCGAAGCATTGGGATCAGACCGTTGACGTGGTCGTCCTTGGTGCCGGCGGCGCTGGCCTCATGGCTGCCTGCCAGGTCTATGACAAGAAGGGGAAGGTCGTCGTTTTCGATAAGTCCTACAGCCCCTACCACTCCGCGACCCGCATGTGCGGCGGCCTCTTCACCGCCTACGGCTCCGCGATCCAGAAGCGTGAGCACGCGAAGGACTCCTGGCAGGAATTCGCGCACGACATCATGGATTACGGCGGCTATATGTCGCTTAAAGAACCGGTGGAACTCTTCGCGAAGCATTCCGGCGAAGCCTTTGACTGGCTCGAGAACCATGGTCTCGCGAAGCATCACCTCGAAAAGTATCCGGGCCACAGCAATCTCCGCGCTGTGCGTCAGGACAGCTATCAGGGCAAAGACTACATCGACGTGCTGACGAAGCAGATCGCGGACCGCAAGATCAAGATCTACGAAGGCACGCCGCTCACGAAGATCTACTTCGACCCGAAGAAGAATGAAGTGCTCGGTATTGAGGCGACGAACCTCGATACGGGTAAGAAGTACAACGTCCGCGCGCTTAAGGGCGTCATCATGGCGACCGGCGGCATCACCGGCACCCCTGAGTCTCTCGACTTCTGGGTTCCGTCCGTGGCTGGCAAGGGCGTCTCGATTGGCTGCTCCGCGAACGACGGCACCGCGATGCGTATCGCCGTGCGTGATGTCGGAACGCCGATCTCCCACATGCAGTACATCGCGTCCTACCCCTGCGGCATTGTGACCGCGGGACGCCGGGGACCCTACTGCCGCTTCTGGTACTTCACGCAGGCGGGCGGCATTCTGATTAATAAGAACGGTAAGCGCTTCGTCTCTGAAAACGAAGGCATCTGCCACATCACGCCGTACCTCGCGAGCAACCCGGGCGGCTACCACATCGTCTTCATGGATAAGAAGATCTATGACGCGACCCGCGCGAAGTATAAGATCGGCGCGCTGATCGGTCTTCCGTCCTGGAACGACGAACGCACCGAAGAGGAGTTCAAGCTCGGGAAGAACCTCTTCCGCGCGAATACGCTTGAAGAGTTCTGCAAGATCTCGGGCGTGGACCTGAAGGGCCTTCAGGATCAGATCGAGCTGTGGAACAAGGCCGTTGACACGAAGAACGACACCCAGTACGGCCGTCACGACCAGAAGGTGAAGATTGACCTCGCGGGTCCGTTCTACGGCATCAAGATGTATCCGTGGAACAACCTCTCCTGCGGCGGCTTCCGCGTGACGGATCACCTCCAGGTGCTTGGCTGGGATCTGAAGCCGGTGAAGGGTCTCTACGCTGCCGGTGAAACGGTTGCCGGTGTCCACGGCGCGTTCTACTGCGGCGGCAACGCCTGCGGTTTCGCTCATACGTCGGGTTACATGGCGGGCCAGATCGCCATGGGGCGCAAAGACGTCTGAGAGAAGTAAAAGTCGGGGAACCGGACGAACTCTCCTCCGGTCCCCCGCGGTTCTGGTGAAAAAGCAGTTCAGGTTATAAGTCAGTCAGACTTGGGATCCGGTAATAGCGTAACCGGATCCCTTTTTTTATCCGAATTACGCGGATTTTCTTCCGATCGTGAGCACCCAGCGCTGCTCGAAACAGATTTCGTCCTCTTTCCGATAGGGCGCGAAGCCGGTCTTCGGACCGCCCGAGAGTTCCGCTTCCATCCGACCCCGGATCGCCTTTTCCGTTTCCGGCGGCGTCCGGGTGAGTCCCATCCAGGACTCGAGATGCTGCTCAATCCGAACGGTGTCGGAGTGTTCAATCGAGAGTCCCTCAGACTCAAAAAGCATCTCCATGTCGTCCTTCGTAAGATTGCTGACATGAGACGGATCGCGCATTCTTTCGATTTCGTCCCGGGCCGCGCGGTCCGGTTCCGGAGACGCCTCCATATCGATCATGATGAGCCGGCCTTCCGGCTTCAGAACCCGGACCATTTCCTCAAAGGCCTTCACCGGGGCCGAGAAGTGATGAAAGGCGAGCCGGGACATCACGAGGTCAAAGCTCCTGGAGAGGAACGGGAGGTCTTCCGCGAACCCCTTCTCAAATATGAGATTCGTGAGTCCCGATTTATCCGCCGCGGCTTTCCCGGCTTCGAGCATCGGAAGCGTCGCGTCGAGACACACCACGGTCTTGACCGCCGGAGAAAAAGTCCGGCCGCAGGCCGCGGTGCCCGCGGCGACTTCAAGCACAAGGTCACTTTTCGCGGGGCTCACGGCTTCGAGCACATGGTTCAGATAGTCCGCTTTGGAGAACTGCAGCGTCGGACTATCGAAGTTCGACGCCTGGATCGAGAACGATTGATTGATAAGACTGAGATTTTCAGGTGTCATAGGGCAGTGCCCTTTTTTGGAATAAAGAGAGAATGCATATCGGCTTTTTCAAGCGTGAGGAGTTTTACCTTCCGGAGGATTCCGCCCGCGTACCCGGTGAGGCTGCCGTTCGCGGCGACCACGCGGTGACAGGGAATGATGATCGAGATCGGGTTATGACCGACCGCGCCTCCGACCGCCTGAGCGGAAAACCGGGTGCCGCCGTGTCCCGCGGCGATCCGCTTCCCGATCGCGCTGTAGGTCACCGTGGTGCCGTAGGGGATTGAGAGCAGATGGTTCCAGACCACGGTCTGAAACTCAGTCCCGATCAGGTGAAGCGGAGGCGTGAAGGAGGGAATATTCCCCGAAAAGTAAATACTGAGCCACTTCGAGGCGGAGTCCAGAATCGGTGAATCCCCGGTCCGGTAAGTCTTGGGGAGCGTCCGCGCGAAATACTTCTGTCCCATGAACCAAAGACCGATGAGCCCTGTCTCGTCCGCCGCAAGCAGAATCTCCCCGAGCGGCGACTCATAGTGCTTCACGGTGACCATTTCAGTTTCCATCAGTGAAATAGCGGGTTGAGTCATCTGGCGCTTCTTTCCGATCCTTTTCCGTATAAGAGCGGAGTTCGGCGCAGACCGTGACCCGGTAGCTCTCAATCAGTTTGCCGCGTCCTTCTTTCTGCGCGAGCCGGTGCTTCAGCGTGTTCCGCCAGCGGCTCACCGCGGCTTCGTCCGTCCAGACATTCATCGAGAGGAGTTTCGAGTGATCCGCGAGGCTCTCAAAACGCTCAGCCCGGACGAATCCCTCAAACCCCGAGAGGAGAGGTTTCAGCATCGCGGCGAGTTCGAGGTACCGCGCGCGGCCCTCGGGGGTCGGCTTCAGTTCAAAAAGGACGATGATATTCGGCATGGTGGTTTTCTCCTTTCCGTTATTCAGGTTTCAAGTGCGGGGATTGGCTGAGCGGCTGGATACGGATTGGGATGTCGGGAGGGCTGTGGCCCCTTGCTTCAGGCTTTTCCCTTTTTTCACTGACAGCGGCGCGTAATCCCGCAGCTCAGGAACCGCGCCCGCCGCGGCGGCCCAGAGGTAGAGGCTCGCGACACTGCCGTACGGGCTGAAACGGTGCTGGTACTTCCGAAAGAGCGCCGGCGTGATCGCTTTGTGGTGATAGACCATGCGGAGTCCCCGCTGAATCGCGAGATCGCCGAAACTCAGAATGTCCGGCCGGCCGAGCGAAAAAAGGAGAATCATCTCCGCGGTCCAGGTTCCGATCCCCCGGATACCGGTGAGCGTCCGAATCGCGTCCTCATCAGTCATCCGTTCGATCGTGCCGAGATCCACTTTGCCCCGAAGAACGTCTGAGGCAAAACCGGCGATATAGTCCGCCTTCCGGAAAGTCATGCCGAACGACTGCAGCCGGGGAATTCCCGCCGCCGCGATCACGTCAGGCGTCACGCTGCCAAAAGAGTCGAGCATCCGATTCCAGATGGTTTTCTGAGCTTTGGACGAAATCTGCTGCCCGATGATGTGGCGGATGACGGAGGAAAAAAGATCGGGGTCCGTCTCACGGTCGATGTGCCCGATCCTCTCGATCAGGCTTCCCAGCCGCGCGTCGCGCGCTTTCAGATACTCTGTTTCTTTCGTGCCATAGCGAAAAAACACGATCCGGTCCCCACTCAGTACCAATCCTGAGTATCAATTTATTATTGAAATTCTTGTCCGGATATCACATTGCGAGCGAAAATCATCACAATATCGTCATCATGAAATTTTCGGCATGGAAAAAGACCGCTATATCAATTCCGTCAATCTGAATGCCGGGAGCCGGTTTCCGTATCTGGTGCTGAACGTGGTCGACAATCAGTCCACTCCCCGGAATCCCGGTTTTCAGGTGATGCATTGGCATGAGGACCTGCAGTTCATCGCGGTGAAGGATGGCAGGGTTGCGGTTCAGACGCTCGATGAAACGGTGGAGATTGGAGCAGGGGAAGGCGTCTTTATCAACGCGGATGTCATCCACTATGTGCGGAAAATCGGGACCTGCCGCTATCGGAGTTTCATCTTTCCCGCCGCGTTTCTCACTTTCTTCCCAGGAAGCCCCGCGGAAAGCCTCGTGACCCGGGTGACTGAAAATCCGGATATCCATCTGATCCGCTTTTCACCGGACACGGAGTGGAACCGCGGCGTGCTTTCGCTTCTCTTTCGTCTTTCCTCACTCGAAGATCAGGCTAAAGACGAGACGTACCCCTATGAAGTGCTCTCCGTGCTTTCGCAGCTATGGCTCATGCTTATCCGGAATCTGAGGCTGCCGGCGAAGGAAAAAGTGAGCGCGTCTCACCGGAGAATGCAGAAGATCCTTCAGTACATCGCGGTTCACTTTTCGGAACCGATTACGCTTGAGGATCTCGCGCGGAGCGCGAGTATCAGTAAATCCGAGTGCGGCCGGGTTTTCAGAGTGAGCCTTCAGAGAACACCGTACCAGTATCTGATGGAGTACCGGATGAAGAGAGCTTCTGACCTTCTCGCGGAAACGGATCTTCCGATCGGGACCATTGGTGAAACGGTGGGTTTCAGCCAGGTGAGTCACTTCGGGCACTGCTTCAGGAAGAGAACCGGGCTCACCCCCAGCGCCTACCGACGGGCGCACCGGAAGAAAAACGAATAGACGGTTTTCCGGGTGTCTGAAGACAGCTCCGATTGATGGCATTCCCACGGTGTCTGCCGCTCGAGGCGTAAGCACGGCTTTACCTGAGAGATCACTCTTTAATAAAAGAGCGGCGGCTGTAATTCTGAAACCCGAGCGGAAAGGAAACCGCCGCTGATTGGTGATGGACTAAACAAACCCCAGGGGCTGCAGATCGGCAACTGATGCCGGGATTAAGAGCGACCTCATATCGGTTTTTTCAAGCATCAGAAGTCTCGCCCGGTGGATAACGCCGCCCGCGTAGCCCGTGAGACTTCCGTTTGCCGGCACCACCCGATGGCTCGGAATAATGATTGAAATCGGGTTCTGGCTCACTATGCCGCCCACCGCCTGCGGAGAAGGGCGGAAGCCAGTCCGCTGCGCGGCCACCCGTTTTCCGATATCGGCGTACGTCGCGGTGGTTCCGTAAGGAATCGAGAGAAGGCGCTTCCAGACCGCGATCTGGCAATCGGTTCCGATCAGATGGAGGGGTGGCGTGAAAGAGGGTTTTTCGCCTGAAAAATACCCCCTGAGCCAGCGGACCGCGGATTCCAGAATGGGCGTGCTGCCGGTCCGGTAATTCCGTGTGAGGGTCTGGGCGAAATATTTCTGGCCTTCAAACCAGAGTCCAATGAGCCCCGTGTCATCGGCCGCGAGAAAAATCAGCCCAAGCGGGGAGTCGTAGTACTTCACAGTGACCATTTCAATTCCCGAAGCTAAAATAGTGCTCTGAATCTGACAGCAGGTACTGGCTGTCTTTTTCCGTAAACGACCGGGGGTCAGCGCTGACTGTTACCCGAGTCCCCGCGAAACCAGCCTCGCGGTCTTTCAGATAATCTGTTTCAAACGCCTGACAGTGCAGAAACACGATTCCATCTCCATTCAGTATCACTTCCTGAGTAGCAATTTATTCTCAAAATCCCCGTTTTGATATCAGGAAACGAGCGAAAATTATTAATAAATCGCCAAAAGAGAACTTTTCGCATGGATAAGAACCGTTTTGTCAATTCCGTCAATCTGAATATCGGGACCCGATTCCCTTATTTCGTGGTGGACGCGATTGATGACAAGCCGTTCCCGCCGAATCCAGGGTTCCGGCTGATGCACTGGCACGAAGATCTGCAGTTCATCCTGGTGACAGATGGCCGGATCACGGTTCAGACACTTGATGAAAAGGTGGAAGTGGGAGCAGGGGAAGCCATTTTTATCAACGCGAGAGTCATCCACCGCATCACAAAGATTGGTACCTGTCGGTATCGGAGCTTTATTTTTCCGGCTTCGTTTCTGTCTTTCTTTCCGGGGAGCCCCGCGGAAGATCTGGTGACCCGGGTGACCGAGAATCAGGACATCCGGCTGATTCGGTTTTCAGACGATACGGATTGGAACCGCGAAGTGCTCGAGCGTCTTACCAGTCTCTACAAACTTGAGGACCAGGCGAAAGACGAAACGTATGCCTATGAGGTTCTGATAGAGCTCGCGAGGCTCTGGCTCGTGCTGGTTCGGAATCTGAGGCTCCCGGATAAACAGAAGGTGAGTCCGCTTCACCGGCGGCTGCAGAAGATGCTGCAGTACATCTCGCTTCATTTTTCTGAACCAATCACGCTCGAAGACCTGGCGCGGAGCGCTAGCATCAGTAAGTCAGAATGCGGCCGGGTTTTCAGACAGGCTCTGGAAAAAACGCCGTATCAGTATCTCCTCGAGTACCGGCTCCAGCGGGGGGCAGAGCTGCTCGCGAAAACCGATTTCCCGATCGGCGCGATCGCGGAATCCGTGGGCTTCGCTCAGATGAGCTACTTCGGGCAGTCCTTCAAAAACAAAACGGGATTGTCGCCAAGCGCTTACCGCCGGGCGAAGCGGCAGAATGACCGGGGACGTCTGACGGAAAAACCCCGTTCTGACTAGTCTGAGACCGCCAGGCGGTTTTTGAATCCTGAGCATTCGATACGGGATTACCCGTAGACACGAATGTCTCATTCTTAGGAATCTTGCTTAGGGTGAGGTTCTTCGGTATATTAAAGCTGTATTTGAAATACATCTTAAATTAAATAAGAGAGAATCATGTCGTTACCTGAATATGCATCGCAGTCTGTCGGAAATGTGGCCTCGAAGAGCACGGCTTTTGCCAAGGTGCTGAACGACGCCGGCGTTGATTTCTGCTGTCACGGCTCTGACGGCTTCTCCGAAGCCTGCCGCAAGGCTGGCGCTGATCCTGAAAAGGTCGCCAAAGAGCTCGACTCCGTGGTTGGTGTTCCGGCCCAGATGTCGCACGACTTCAATACCTGGCCGACCGATCTTCTCTCTGACTACGTGCTGAAGGTGCATCACCGCGGCATCCGCCAGGTGGGCCCGAAGATTCTGGACCTGCTCGCGAAGGTTGTCGAAGTGCACGGCCCGAATCACCCCGAACTCCACGAAATCCAGTCTCTCTTCCAGCAGACCATGGTGGATCTGACGAACCACCTGATGAAGGAAGAGATGATGCTTTACCCCTTCATCTATCAGCTCTGCGACGGTGACCTGAACCACCACTCCGTGCAGGCTTTCCACTGCGGCTCCGTTGAATCCCCGATCGGTGTCATGGAAGCGGAACACGAGGAAGAAGGGCAGCGTCAGGAAAAGATCCGTCAGCTCACGAACGACTACACGCCGCCCGCGGACGCCTGCGGGAGTCTGAAGCTCACGTACGCTCTCCTTAAGCAGTTCAAGGATGACCTCCACGAGCACATCCATCTTGAGAACAACCTCATCTTCCCGAGGGCTCTCGAGATCGAATCCCGCGTCGTTGAACGCTGATTCTTTCTGAAGTAAACGTCTTTCTCCTGGGTGAATGGCCAGAGCCGGATTTTTCGGTGATGGATCTGCAGAGGAGCGGTAAGAGGGATCCGCTCTGGCTGTTCACTTTTTAGTTTTAAGGAGCAAAAGCAGCACCTGAAGTATCAATAGAAGTGAAAGCACTGTCCTCATGGGCCGTTCTTTCACTCCTCCCAAAGGTTTCCCCCTCTGGGGCAGTTGGCAAACTACGCATCACACTCTCCGACCCGCCGATTGTTCCAGAGACCTATTGAGAGGAGTGAAACGACTGTCTCTGAGAAGAGAAGAAGCCTGGCGCGTCGGGAACCGCGTCGGGCTTCTTTTTTTTGACTGTCCGCTTTCAGCGATCGAACGCACATCCGAGAACCGTCTTCTCGTTTAGAAGGACGCGAAACGCAAGGATGCGGGGTCTCTTTCTCTCTCCTTGCCTCGAAGAACAGAATATTTATCGATTGAATTTATTTGTCTTTTCTGGGAATTATCCGTATTACTACCCATGATGGTAGTAACCCCGGATTTGGGATAAAAAGCGGTCTTTCTTCACTATATTTCACGGCACACAGGCATTGTTGCCTGAGAATCTAGGAGAGAGTTTGTTATGACCGAAATTTCCCGTCGTTCTGCTATTGCACTCGGTGCCGCGGCCGGACTTGCCACTTTTGCTGAAGGCGCTTTCGCGACCGACGCTCCCAAGTCCACGAAAGATATGCCGATGAAGCATACGGAACTCGCGCTTTCCAAAGAAGAATGCCTCTATATCATCGAGCACACGGATCACGCGGTTCTCTCGACCGCTGATGCCACCGGTGAACCGTATGGCGTTCCGGTGACCCCGTTTATGCTGAACGGGAAGATTTATTTCCACGGTATCGGAATGGGCGAAGGCCGCCGCAACGCGAACCTGACTCAGAATCCCCGCGGGTCGCTCTGCTGGATCGCGAAGCAGGACATCAATGAGCCGCATCTCACGGTGGATTACGTTTCCGTGATTGCCCGCGGTCCGATCCGCATCGTGACGGACGCGAAGGAGAAGGAAAAGTTCATGCGCTATCTGCTCGCCCGCTTTACGCCGAGCATCGATATTGATAAAGCCATGGCTGCCCGTACTCAGAAGATCGCGCTTTATATGAACGTGTTCGAGATGACGCCTGAAAACATCACGGGCAAGGCCAAGGACCGCGGCTACATGCATTACTTCGGTAAGCAGCGTCCGGGGAAGAAGGACTCTGATTAATTTTTCCTGAGTCTCTTTAGAGAACGATAAAGGGGCGATTCCTTTAACCGGAACCGCCCTTTTTCTGTGACTTTCCCGAGAAAGCAGCCCATATGGGAGCGAAGGAGGGTGAAACCGACAGGGTTTCTGAAAGCCCCGATCGGGAAAGAAGCACCGCACTCAGTCAAAAAGATCTTTCGTTTTCCTCGGTTTATCCCTCTCCCGGAACCGGAGGTACGGCGTGAGGATATAGCGCCCGAGCGCGTAGAAAAGGATCCGCTTCTTATCCTGCGCGGGAAGGGGAGAGGAGAACTTGTATTTCCGGATCCAGCTGTAGTAGACATCCGCTTCGAGGAGCGCCTTGCTGTCCCCGCGGCCATAGCCAAACCGCACGGCGGCCCACCACATGCCGACCAGTGTCCGCTCAATCCCCCGGACCGCGGCAGGCGGAAGCCCGTCCGGCCGTTCTAGGAACCGGCGAAGGAAGGGAAGCCCCGCGGAGTCGTTCCTGAGGCTATGGGTGATCGAGGATTTTCTGAGCCGTCGGCGGTAGAGATACTGAGGCACCGTGACCGCGGTTTTAAGTCCCGGGAGAATCCGGATGAAATATTCCTGATCCTCCGCGATTCCGAGCCGCGCGTCGAAGCGATAATCCCGGATTTTGTCGTACCGGAAACACTTTTCGTGGAGACTGCGGGAACAGAACGGCGCTTCGTCCTTTGTCGCTTCGTAACCAAAAAACACCGCCCCGATGCCATCCTGGTCAAGCCGGATTTCTTTGAGATTAGGGACTTTCGGAGTTTCTTTTTTCCGGTCGAAGTCCGTATAGGGGCAGAGCGCGAGATCGGCACCGGTGCGTTCAAGTGACTCGGTGAAGGACGCCACGTATTCGGGGTCAAGCACATCGTCTGGATCCACAAACGACAGGTACTTCACGCCTTTCACCTGACTCACGATATCGAGTCCCCGGTTTCGGGCAGCGGAGACGCCGGCGTTAGGGAGATGCACAACGGTGAGCCAGGGGTGAGCGGCCGAGAACCGATCAAGAACCAGACCGCCCCGGTCGGTTGACCCGTCATCCACCGCGATCACGAAGAACGCTTTTGAAGTCTGCTTATCGAGTGAATCGAGAAATTCCGGCAGGTACTGGATCACGTTATAGACCGGAACGACGATGGCAAACTGTGACGCGGATGTGCTCATGGGAGGACAGGTATCGATGGTTGCCTCATCGGGGGCGAGGCATTCTGACTCGGGATTTTACCAACAGCTGAGTCGGTTGGGATCCGAAAACCCAAAGTTTTCCGGCCTCTGGCAATTTTTATTTTCTTTCGGTAGAATGCCGGCCTCGGATAACTACCTTGGTAGAGTAATCGGAGACAGATCTCAGGAAATCAACGGGTTCCAGACTATCGTCTGAAAAAACGTCATTAAGGAGGACAGGCCTTTTCCTCCCGATCCGAAAAAATCCCGCAGACTTCTGAGAATTTCAGACAAAAGACCGGCGGTCCCCCTGATAGAGTTATGGAAAGTGATCCGGGAGCGGTTTCCCGGGCGCAGGGATTTAAGGAGACAGCATGGCAACAGTTATCTGCCACATGATGGCGTCGCTTGATGGACGTATTGACTGCGATATGACGAGCCACCTGGGGTCGAAAGGCTATTACGAAGCGCTTGAGGCTCTGAAGATTGACACGACGGTGGAAGGGAAGGTCACGGCGCTGCATCATTACGCGAGCGGCACCTATACGCCGATCGATCCGACTTCCGTCGGAAAGCCTGAATTCTTCAAGTCGCACGAGTCTGATAAGTGGGCTGTGATCGCGGATACCCGCGGGACGCTCGTGTGGCCTGAAATGGATGATAAGAACCGTCTCTGCCTCGTTTCTGAACTCGCCCCGCGTGAGTATCTCGACTATCTGAAGAAGAACGGGATCTCCTATATCGCGGTCGGGAAGAAGTCGATTGACCTCAGGGAAGCGGTCCGGATTCTCGAAACGGAATTCGGTTCCCAGCGGATTGGTGTCGTGGGCGGCGGCCATATCAATGGCTCGTTCCTCGAAGCCGGTCTGATTAATGAAGTGAGCATGGTTTACGGGGCCGGTATTGACGGACGCTCCAGCCAGCCGACCGCCTTTGAGGGGATTTCGGAATCCCACACCGTGCCTTATAAGCTCACGCTGCAGAGCGTGGAGAAGGTCGCCGATCAGTCAGTCTGGATCCGCTATACGGTTTAAAGCGTTTGGGCGGTAACCGCTAAACCTCTGACGCGCTTCAGTTTTTGTTCAGAACGAAAATTATTTTCTCCTGCAGAATCAAAGGAAAAGGTAATATAAGTTCAAGCTTTTCTGAATAAAGGACGCATCATGAAACAGTCGGCTTTTCCGCTCATTACCGCGCCGTGCCTCAAGGGTGTGCTTGGGGACGGCAGGAACCACGTGGTGATCATCGATGTGCGATCGAACCTCGTTCACCCGGAAAAGGGGCGCGAGGCGTATCTCGAATCTCACATCCCGGGCGCGGTGTTCGCGGATATGGAGACCGATGTCGCGGGTGTGAAGACCGGCACGAACGGCCGTCACCCATTCCCGGATCTCGAAACGTTCGCGGAAAAGATGCGGAATTTCGGCGTCCGGAAGGACACCTTCGTGATTCTCTATGACGGGGGCGAAGCGAATTTCGCGTCCCGCCTCTGGTTCACGTTCCGCGCGGCCGGCCACGGCGATATCCGAGTGCTGAATGGCGGGTTAAAAGCCTGGGTCGATGCGGGGCTTCCCGTAACAAAAGAGATTCCGACCCCTGAAAAGGGCGACTTTGAGGTCGGTGAGCCGCTGGAACGTGTCTTCACGAAGGAAGAGATCGAGAAGAACCTCGAAACCGGGGAATATCTCCTCGTCGACGCCCGCTCGAACGACCGCTTCCACGGGAAGAACGAAACGATGGATCCGAAGGGCGGTCATATCCCTGGGGCATTCAATCACCCGTCAGCCGCGAATATCGGCCCGGATGGATATTTCCTGAGAAAAGGTGAACTGAAGGACGGGTTCATAGCCGTGCTGGACGCGGCTGCCGGAAAGCCCATCATCAATTACTGCGGGTCCGGTGTCACTGCCTGCTGCAACCACCTCGCGATGGAAGATGTGGGGATCCAGCCCGCCGGCGTTTATATCGGCAGCTGGTCTGAGTGGATCGCGGATCCGAAGCACCCGCTCGCGACAGACTAAATCCTCCTGAAAACCTAACCGAAATGAAATCCAGGTGTCCTATGGCATCTGGATTTTTTATTGAATTCCGGAATAAAAATGCCGCCCTGAAACTGAGTTTCATGGGCGGCACTTTGAATCAGGAAGAAAGGGGATTACTTCTTCGCAGGTTCCTTGTAGGCAAGGTGATTTTCGATCGCCTGATCGAGCAGTAACTGCCACTGATTGACCTTGCGATGACCGCAAAGCTTGTCTTCAAACGCGGGCTGGGTGCACTTGCTGACATCAAGCCCCATGCTGTCAATATATTTGACTTCGTAGGAGTGCGGTCCGATATCCACCCGATAGCGGGCGTGGAACTGAATGTATTTGCCGTGATTGACCGGGGGGTAAACGAGGGCGACAGAGCTCGGTGTGTCCTTCTCCACCATGAACTTGCGTTCGTTCGCGGCTTTGATCACCGCGTCGTGAATCGCGGACTGACTCTGAGTGACTTCATGCTGAGGAAGCTGCTGAATGGGGAAAGTGCCCCCGCAGCCTGTTAATGACAGTGTCGCGGCGGCCAATCCAAGCACCAAAAGCGTTCGCATGACAACCTCTCCTTATTTGAAATAGATCGCTGAAAAGCCGTAAGAAACCTGAGTCTGACCAATATAGTGTACTGGTAAGAATTGGTAAATAGATTGAGGACTATTAAAAAGTGAGAATCCAGCCTTCAGGGATTTTCATTCAGAAAGAGGATCGGAACAGGAGTGTTTTAAGAGGTTTCTGTCGAATTGCCGTGTAAGGAGGCCGATCAAAGAGCCGTTGAACTGTACTGAACTGTACCAAAAGGCGGCGAACTATACCAAAAAAAGCGGTAAGTATACTTAGAACTATACCAATTTGTATAGTTGATCTGCTGAGAGGCGGTTTAGCGGTCATGAACTGTACCAAAAGCCGTCGAACTGTACCAAAAAACGGTAAGTGCACTAATAATCTAAATTAGTCTCAGGGAATCCGTAGGAACCGATTTTTCTTAAGAAAATATAG
>ERZ772871.1196-NODE-1196-length-14150-cov-219.928_pt1 | contig 14150 bp, 13 predicted proteins | sample MGYA00511899_ERZ772871 | MGnify/ENA primary metagenome ERZ772871 (study PRJEB29015, sample SAMEA2737693) | human gut metagenome | biome: human gut; feature: human-associated habitat; material: faeces | place: China | collected 2012 ... | reverse complement strand
ACTTTTCGGTGGCCAGTAAGGAAATCGAGCGAGGCAAGGGTACACGTGGCCGGGGAGCCGAGGGAAAGCAGAACGTTGCGGTGATGGCCGAAAGCACCCCGTTGGAAGATATCGAAACGGGCAAAAAGGAGAAGCATGTGCGTTATTTCAAGGCCAGGGTACTGGATAGCCATCAAAGTGAAGGAATCAACGGCGTGGTCAGGGACTGCATGGAGGATGATGCCATCGTATTTTCGGACAAAAGCACTTCTTACGTTGACATCTCCGATCTGGTGGAATTGCACGTCACCGAGAAATCAGACGCCAAAACCACCAAGGAAACACTCAAATGGGTGCATATCGCAATCAGTAATGCAAAACGGACATTGCTGGGCAACTACCATAAAATCAAAAGGAAATACTTACAGTTGTATCTCAACGAGTTTATTTACAAATTAAACAGACGGTATTTTGGAGACAAACTCTTTGACAGACTAGTAATTGCGAATATAACAGGTGCATAAACGGATAATCAGTAAAAAATATAAAGAAATGTATTCTAACAAATATGGAGCTCCAGAATATCATATAGAATCTTTTGACTATCCTTTTAACGACGACTCTGATGGATTAGAAATGGTAGCAGTAAAAAACGATAAATGCAACTATGTAAGTAGATTTACCGTTGATGGAGGAACCATTGCCGTAATGATTACCGATGATTGTTCATTAACTATTTATTATATAGATAAAATTAACAATGAAAAATCACAAAAAGAAAGTCAAAGTTTAAACAATGAGGATATATAAATTACATACCCATTCCAAAACCCCGGCTTCTTTTCCTGGGCTGGTCGAGTTCTTCTTCCAGCTGCTTCTTCCGCTGCGGTGCCTGGTTGATTTCCGGAACTTGGGAAATACTGTTTCCCTGGTGTTGGATTTCTTCCCGGCCTTGTTCCTGGTGTGGTTCCTGAAGATCCCGGCTCCATTCGGCTTTCATCTTCTCAAGCCGTTCATGGTTCACACGTTCCGCCCACTCTTTCTTCTGGAAGATTTCTTTCGGGCTTCCGTTCTTCATGGTATTAAGATAGTCGAAGGTCTGTTCCGGGGCCCGGTCATATCCTGTGCGCTTGTCAAATGAGGTTTCACACTTTCGGAAAAAATCTGTCCTGTCGAAACCTCCCTTCACGTTTCCGCAGTTCTTCTTCCCGGTGTGGTTGGTCTTTGGACTTAGCTTCCTGGTGTTGCTCCTGTCCTTCCGGCTGACGATGATATGTGCGTGCATGTCATACCGGTCGGCTCCCTTCCTCTCGAAATGGATCTTTCCGTAATACTCGATATCCTCTTTGTTCAGGTCTTTTCCAAACCCTTCCGCATAGTGCTGCATCACATCATCACGGACATACCTTCTCATGGCTTCAGCCTGTTCCTTCTCTGTCTTGCCCATTTTCTCCAGCTCCCGGCTGGAAGGGCTTACCGTGATCACATAGAACTTCGCATCGTTCCGGCTTAATTTTGCCTTGTTGTTGTCTATCTTGAAGGTTACTTCCTGTGCGCTTATGTAGTCACGAGAATTATTGAAAAACGGCTGCACTTCCCGGCCGTTCTTCATGCGCTCCAGATCCTCATGCTGGAGATAGGTCGTTACTCCTGTGCAGCTCCCTGTATTGGCATAAGTTCCGGAACCGCCACCCTGAATCTTTATGTTCATAGTCCCCTCCTTTCCTTTTCCCTCTCATAGACTTTGTTTATATCATCGAGCAGCCCAGTCTTTCCTTTTGCATCGAGGAAGGAAACGATATGCTTATAAGCTTTAATCTGTGCCGTTTCGCTGGCTTCTATCCGCTTGAAGATAATATCCTGGTTCTTCCTGATAGTTGAATCTGCATCCCGCACCGCTTTTTCTGTCTTACCTATGGCCTTGCCGTTGTTGTCGGAACTGTTGATAATCTCGGCAAGCAGTTCCTTGTTGTCCTTCAGGAACCGCCTGAACTTTTCTTCCGAAAGTAAGGATGAAAGGCTTATGGTTATCTGTGTGCTGGCTCCGGCCAGAGCTTCACAAGCCGGACGCACAAGATCCGTTTCCTGTTTCTTCAGGAATGCGAACACCTGGTCCATGCGCTTGATAAGCTTCTGCATTTCCTGTGCCGGGCTTTCATGCTCGACCGGGTTTATACCGTACTTCTCAAAGTAGTTTATGGCATGAGTAATATACTCCATTTTTGACACACTGTTTGCCTTGGCCAGACGGTCAAGTTTAGCAAAAGTGGTACGTTCTACCGCTACCGTTGTTTTACTGTCTTTTTCCATATAATTATAAGGCTTATTATAACGAATAAATATATTAACTTGCTGGTTTACAAGGTAGTATATTTTTTCGTTATAACCAACATATAACAGTTAATTTTTCTAATACTTTGATTATCAAAGCATAATCCCGTAGGGCAAGAGGAAAAAACAGGGCTTGCCCGGTTTCCTCTTGCTGTTCTATCGAACACCCTCCCCAGCGCGAAATCAGCAAAGGGGACGGGGAGAGATAGAACCTATCCCACACACGTGAACACACACGAAAACCGCACACCCGGTACACAACAGAATTACCCAACAAAACCGCACAACAGAACATGTCCGGAACACCACAAAAACTCATCGGTCGGGGAGCGCCGCACGGCAAGGGGCGGGACCACCCGTCCCGACGAGTGCCAAAAACCCTTACTAAACCTCTGTATCGTTTTTTATGAGTACGTCATTACCCTCATTGGTTCTCTTCAACATTGCATCTGCCAGAATGCTTTCTACGAAACTGTTCAGGCTTTTGTTAGCCTTTCTCGCTTCTTCCCTTAAAGCCATTAATAAGTCCTCACGTAAACGAAAAGAGACTTGTTTTCTTGTTATTTTATTTGTCGTCATAATGCCCCCAAGCTGAAATGATAAACACAATTACGGTAGTTTCGTTGACCATATACCTGATACGGTTCTTCTTGTCCAGCTGCCTTGACCAGACACCCTCCAGGTATCTCAACTGTTCGGGATGCCCTGTACCCGTATATGGGTGTTCCCGGAGTTCATCAAGCAGCTTCTCCAGCTTCTTAAAAAGCTGCGGAGAGGATTTTCTCATTAACAGGACATGTTTTACCGCTTCTTTGGAAAATTCTATCTCATACATTGTCTTCGCCCTCTATACGGTTAAGAAAATCGTCCAGAGACTCATTCTTGGCCATTCTGAAGGTATTTCCGTTCCGGATATCTTCAATACCTCTCTGGATGGCCGCAAGTTCTTCCTTTGAAGGGAAATCACCTTCTCTGACTGCACACACCATAATAGGGGCTGCATTGCGTCTGGAGACCAGGATCGTTTCCGTCTCTGCCATTTCGAAGTATTTCTTCTGGTTGGCACGAAATTCGCGTGTTGTAACAATCTGCATAGTTCTAATATATTGGTTTACACTGCAAAAATAGGGATAAAAAACAATAAAACAAAAGTTTTGTGTACTTATTTGTGTACACGCGCGGAAAGTTCGTTCCTCAAAGAACGCTGCGCTGGCTTTTGCTTTGCTTTCACAAACATTCAAAAACTCGTTTTTCACGGATTTGGAGGTCTGGAAGCCACATTCAGGCTAAAATTTTATGACTTGTTTTTAAGCATTGCTTATTATATGCTTATCAACTTTAGAAAAATCCTTTGTAAAACACTGTATAATAAGAAATTACAAAGAGTAAAAACACTCAAAAAACGACTTTTTGAATGTTATAAACGACTTTTTGAATGTTTTTTTTGCCTTAAAAAACGACTTTTTGAATGTTTACGACGACATTCATTTTTAAATGTCGTTTTTAATTTCTATATTTGCGAACATTCATTTTGTCGTTTTTTAAAACAAAGGAGTATGGCTATAAAAATAACAAACAAAGATGTGATACAGAGCTATTTAATGACTGTATCTAAGTATGATTTTTCAGTGTACGAAAAACGCATTCTGTACAGGCTTGTGGAAGCAATGCAGTGTGAGATAGAAGGTAAAAAGCTTTATCCTGGACTACGTATAGAAAAGACGTTATACGATGATAGAGTTGTTTTAATGCCCATTTCTGCGTTTTTAGCCAACGATGATGACGAGAACTACACCCGTGTCAAAAAAGCGCTGTTAGACCTTAGAAATAAGTCTTTTGAGTTCGATGACGGGCAAATATGGAAGGTGATAGGTATTATCGAGAAGCCACAATTCAATTACAAAAGAGGCTGGGTAAGATTTGAAATACAACCTGAAGTATATAATGCCGTACTTAATTTTTCAAAGGGATTCAGGAAGTATGAACTTAAAACGGCCATGGAGTTTACAAGTCAGTACTCGATGCGTTTCTATGAACTCATGAGTGGTCAAGAAAGGCCTTTGATTTACAGTATAGAGGATCTGAAAATCATGTTTGGTGTACAGGACAAATACAAACGTAACCCAGATTTCATAAAAAGAATCATAGTCCCAGCTAAAGAAGAACTGGACGCAAAAAGCCCATATTCGTTTGAATACAAAATTCTGAAAGAAGGTCGTTCTTTTCATTCACTGAAACTGTATCCCAAATACCAACCGGAACACAGGGATGAAGAACTTGAAAAGCACGAACTACAAAAACAGGTCAGTCTGGGCTGGGATCTGGACAGGCTTATCAGAAACTATCTAAAACAAGAGCTTCTTTTCACAGACCAGGAAATAAGAAACAACATAGACCTTTTCAGGGATGCACAGAAGAAACTTGATTTAATGCTGGAGCTTTCAACCCTGAAGGGAAAATCAAGGGATAAAAAGAACCCTAAAGGGTATATAATAAACGCACTGAAGGGAAAAGTAAAAGACAAGGAAGAACTTTGATTATGTTACACAATCAAAAAAACAACGATATGAAAGAAGGAGATTTGATATTGGTATCTGCTGAAGCCACAGGCTTAGGAAAGCCAATGGAAGCCGTTATAGACAAGATTGAAACATTCATGGAACAAACCCTTGTAACGGTCACTTACACGCAACCAGACGCCTTATCCGGCTTCGGAGGGTGCTTTGTGGATTCTCATATCACTTTAAGCAAAGAAAAGGCCAAGTAACCTGAATATATTTCAGGAATATTCAGTATATTTACAGCATATTTAATTAAAAAGAAGCATAAAACCAGCATATCAAGCATATTATAAGCATATTTATATCAATCGGTTAAGGTATGACAGATAAAGTAACCATACAACCCAAAAGCAAGCCGGAAAAGACTACAATCTCAATAAGCGGAGAAACATCTGAACGGCTGGAGATATACTGCCGGGCAAACGGCATATTACGGAAAGAGTTCGTTTCTCTCGCCCTGGAATACTTTGAACGCACAGGTTTCGACCTGAAGAGTAACGCACTTGATTACTCCCCCTTGGAAAAGATCATCGGAGAATTGAATGAAGTAAAAGCGACCATGCAGACAAGCAATGAGGGAACAGAAGCGATTCGCCAACTACTACAGGCAGTCCGGGAACAGACCGCAAAACAGCTTCCAGCTCCAGAACTTATCGCAAAGGCAGCAGAAGAAAAGGTACGTGCTGAAATGAAGTCTGAAGAACAGGCTAAAGAGCTCCAGGTTCTTCAGGAAGAAAACGACCGATTGCGTAACGAAATCAAAGTTCTTCAGGAGTATAAGGAAAAAGCACACCGGGAACTTTGCCGTGTGCGTGACGAACAAAAAACGATAGGGAAAATAAAAGTAAATACAAACCTCTAATTAATATACTATCCGAATGAAACAATTACATTATATTTTAATCACCCTATTTCTTGCATTAAGTGGCTGTGTTAAACATACAGACATAATATATGAAACTATTGATTTTAGAAACAGCTATTGGTTAGCTTATGAAGTAGATGGTAAAAAAATAGGAGAAGAAAAGGAGCCATTCATATTTAACTTTACAGAAAACAAGAATTTAAATATTTTATTGCTTAATCCAGACAATAATAAGTTTGAAACTAAATACACTTTCTCTTACACAGATACAAAAGATAATACAGCAATAATAGGTGGGTATTTTTTATCTTCATATGAATATAAAGAAGCTACATTGTATTATAAGAAATTAGATTCTGAAACTAATAATATAGAATTTAAATTTAGACTATCTCCTAACTCAGAGGAACATATAATAAAAATGAATAAATTGAAAGAAGAAGCATAATTCATAATCATGAAAAAAATATTTTAATATGAAAAATAGTATTATAGAAGCCCCCATGAATAAATCGCTCATCATTTTCGGCATCGTCAACATAACCTCGGACAGTTTCTCCGATGGAGGCCGGTATCTGGCGCCAGACGCAGCCATTGCGCAGGCGCGTAAGCTGATGGCCGAGGGGGCAGATGTGATCGACCTCGGTCCGGCATCCAGCAATCCCGACGCCGCGCCTGTTTCGTCCGACACAGAAATCGCGCGTATCGCGCCGGTGCTGGACGCGCTCAAGGCAGATGGCATTCCCGTCTCGCTCGACAGTTATCAACCCGCGACGCAAGCCTATGCCTTGTCGCGTGGTGTGGCCTATCTCAATGATATTCGCGGTTTTCCAGACGCTGCGTTCTATCCGCAATTGGCGAAATCATCTGCCAAACTCGTCGTTATGCATTCGGTGCAAGACGGGCAGGCAGATCGGCGCGAGGCACCCGCTGGCGACATCATGGATCACATTGCGGCGTTCTTTGACGCGCGCATCGCGGCGCTGACGGGTGCCGGTATCAAACGCAACCGCCTTGTCCTTGATCCCGGCATGGGGTTTTTTCTGGGGGCTGCTCCCGAAACCTCGCTCTCGGTGCTGGCGCGGTTCGATGAATTGCGGCTGCGCTTCGATTTGCCGGTGCTTCTGTCTGTTTCGCGCAAATCCTTTCTGCGCGCGCTCACAGGCCGTGGTCCGGGGGATGTCGGGGCCGCGACACTCGCTGCAGAGCTTGCCGCCGCCGCAGGTGGAGCTGACTTCATCCGCACACACGAGCCGCGCCCCTTGCGCGACGGGCTGGCGGTATTGGCGGCGCTGAAAGAAACCGCAAGAATTCGTTAACTTTTCGGTGGCCAGTAAGGAAATCGAGCGAGGCAAGGGTACACGTGGCCGGGGAGCCGAGGGAAAGCAGAACGTTGCGGTGATGGCCGAAAGCACCCCGTTGGAAGATATCGAAACGGGCAAAAAGGAGAAGCATGTGCGTTATTTCAAGGCCAGGGTACTGGATAGCCATCAAAGTGAAGGAATCAACGGCGTGGTCAGGGACTGCATGGAGGATGATGCCATCGTATTTTCGGACAAAAGCACTTCTTACGTTGACATCTCCGATCTGGTGGAATTGCACGTCACCGAGAAATCAGACGCCAAAACCACCAAGGAAACACTCAAATGGGTGCATATCGCAATCAGTAATGCAAAACGGACATTGCTGGGCAACTACCATAAAATCAAAAGGAAATACTTACAGTTGTATCTCAACGAGTTTATTTACAAATTAAACAGACGGTATTTTGGAGACAAACTCTTTGACAGACTAGTAATTGCGAATATAACAGGTGCATAAACGGATAATCAGTAAAAAATATAAAGAAATGTATTCTAACAAATATGGAGCTCCAGAATATCATATAGAATCTTTTGACTATCCTTTTAACGACGACTCTGATGGATTAGAAATGGTAGCAGTAAAAAACGATAAATGCAACTATGTAAGTAGATTTACCGTTGATGGAGGAACCATTGCCGTAATGATTACCGATGATTGTTCATTAACTATTTATTATATAGATAAAATTAACAATGAAAAATCACAAAAAGAAAGTCAAAGTTTAAACAATGAGGATATATAAATTACATACCCATTCCAAAACCCCGGCTTCTTTTCCTGGGCTGGTCGAGTTCTTCTTCCAGCTGCTTCTTCCGCTGCGGTGCCTGGTTGATTTCCGGAACTTGGGAAATACTGTTTCCCTGGTGTTGGATTTCTTCCCGGCCTTGTTCCTGGTGTGGTTCCTGAAGATCCCGGCTCCATTCGGCTTTCATCTTCTCAAGCCGTTCATGGTTCACACGTTCCGCCCACTCTTTCTTCTGGAAGATTTCTTTCGGGCTTCCGTTCTTCATGGTATTAAGATAGTCGAAGGTCTGTTCCGGGGCCCGGTCATATCCTGTGCGCTTGTCAAATGAGGTTTCACACTTTCGGAAAAAATCTGTCCTGTCGAAACCTCCCTTCACGTTTCCGCAGTTCTTCTTCCCGGTGTGGTTGGTCTTTGGACTTAGCTTCCTGGTGTTGCTCCTGTCCTTCCGGCTGACGATGATATGTGCGTGCATGTCATACCGGTCGGCTCCCTTCCTCTCGAAATGGATCTTTCCGTAATACTCGATATCCTCTTTGTTCAGGTCTTTTCCAAACCCTTCCGCATAGTGCTGCATCACATCATCACGGACATACCTTCTCATGGCTTCAGCCTGTTCCTTCTCTGTCTTGCCCATTTTCTCCAGCTCCCGGCTGGAAGGGCTTACCGTGATCACATAGAACTTCGCATCGTTCCGGCTTAATTTTGCCTTGTTGTTGTCTATCTTGAAGGTTACTTCCTGTGCGCTTATGTAGTCACGAGAATTATTGAAAAACGGCTGCACTTCCCGGCCGTTCTTCATGCGCTCCAGATCCTCATGCTGGAGATAGGTCGTTACTCCTGTGCAGCTCCCTGTATTGGCATAAGTTCCGGAACCGCCACCCTGAATCTTTATGTTCATAGTCCCCTCCTTTCCTTTTCCCTCTCATAGACTTTGTTTATATCATCGAGCAGCCCAGTCTTTCCTTTTGCATCGAGGAAGGAAACGATATGCTTATAAGCTTTAATCTGTGCCGTTTCGCTGGCTTCTATCCGCTTGAAGATAATATCCTGGTTCTTCCTGATAGTTGAATCTGCATCCCGCACCGCTTTTTCTGTCTTACCTATGGCCTTGCCGTTGTTGTCGGAACTGTTGATAATCTCGGCAAGCAGTTCCTTGTTGTCCTTCAGGAACCGCCTGAACTTTTCTTCCGAAAGTAAGGATGAAAGGCTTATGGTTATCTGTGTGCTGGCTCCGGCCAGAGCTTCACAAGCCGGACGCACAAGATCCGTTTCCTGTTTCTTCAGGAATGCGAACACCTGGTCCATGCGCTTGATAAGCTTCTGCATTTCCTGTGCCGGGCTTTCATGCTCGACCGGGTTTATACCGTACTTCTCAAAGTAGTTTATGGCATGAGTAATATACTCCATTTTTGACACACTGTTTGCCTTGGCCAGACGGTCAAGTTTAGCAAAAGTGGTACGTTCTACCGCTACCGTTGTTTTACTGTCTTTTTCCATATAATTATAAGGCTTATTATAACGAATAAATATATTAACTTGCTGGTTTACAAGGTAGTATATTTTTTCGTTATAACCAACATATAACAGTTAATTTTTCTAATACTTTGATTATCAAAGCATAATCCCGTAGGGCAAGAGGAAAAAACAGGGCTTGCCCGGTTTCCTCTTGCTGTTCTATCGAACACCCTCCCCAGCGCGAAATCAGCAAAGGGGACGGGGAGAGATAGAACCTATCCCACACACGTGAACACACACGAAAACCGCACACCCGGTACACAACAGAATTACCCAACAAAACCGCACAACAGAACATGTCCGGAACACCACAAAAACTCATCGGTCGGGGAGCGCCGCACGGCAAGGGGCGGGACCACCCGTCCCGACGAGTGCCAAAAACCCTTACTAAACCTCTGTATCGTTTTTTATGAGTACGTCATTACCCTCATTGGTTCTCTTCAACATTGCATCTGCCAGAATGCTTTCTACGAAACTGTTCAGGCTTTTGTTAGCCTTTCTCGCTTCTTCCCTTAAAGCCATTAATAAGTCCTCACGTAAACGAAAAGAGACTTGTTTTCTTGTTATTTTATTTGTCGTCATAATGCCCCCAAGCTGAAATGATAAACACAATTACGGTAGTTTCGTTGACCATATACCTGATACGGTTCTTCTTGTCCAGCTGCCTTGACCAGACACCCTCCAGGTATCTCAACTGTTCGGGATGCCCTGTACCCGTATATGGGTGTTCCCGGAGTTCATCAAGCAGCTTCTCCAGCTTCTTAAAAAGCTGCGGAGAGGATTTTCTCATTAACAGGACATGTTTTACCGCTTCTTTGGAAAATTCTATCTCATACATTGTCTTCGCCCTCTATACGGTTAAGAAAATCGTCCAGAGACTCATTCTTGGCCATTCTGAAGGTATTTCCGTTCCGGATATCTTCAATACCTCTCTGGATGGCCGCAAGTTCTTCCTTTGAAGGGAAATCACCTTCTCTGACTGCACACACCATAATAGGGGCTGCATTGCGTCTGGAGACCAGGATCGTTTCCGTCTCTGCCATTTCGAAGTATTTCTTCTGGTTGGCACGAAATTCGCGTGTTGTAACAATCTGCATAGTTCTAATATATTGGTTTACACTGCAAAAATAGGGATAAAAAACAATAAAACAAAAGTTTTGTGTACTTATTTGTGTACACGCGCGGAAAGTTCGTTCCTCAAAGAACGCTGCGCTGGCTTTTGCTTTGCTTTCACAAACATTCAAAAACTCGTTTTTCACGGATTTGGAGGTCTGGAAGCCACATTCAGGCTAAAATTTTATGACTTGTTTTTAAGCATTGCTTATTATATGCTTATCAACTTTAGAAAAATCCTTTGTAAAACACTGTATAATAAGAAATTACAAAGAGTAAAAACACTCAAAAAACGACTTTTTGAATGTTATAAACGACTTTTTGAATGTTTTTTTTGCCTTAAAAAACGACTTTTTGAATGTTTACGACGACATTCATTTTTAAATGTCGTTTTTAATTTCTATATTTGCGAACATTCATTTTGTCGTTTTTTAAAACAAAGGAGTATGGCTATAAAAATAACAAACAAAGATGTGATACAGAGCTATTTAATGACTGTATCTAAGTATGATTTTTCAGTGTACGAAAAACGCATTCTGTACAGGCTTGTGGAAGCAATGCAGTGTGAGATAGAAGGTAAAAAGCTTTATCCTGGACTACGTATAGAAAAGACGTTATACGATGATAGAGTTGTTTTAATGCCCATTTCTGCGTTTTTAGCCAACGATGATGACGAGAACTACACCCGTGTCAAAAAAGCGCTGTTAGACCTTAGAAATAAGTCTTTTGAGTTCGATGACGGGCAAATATGGAAGGTGATAGGTATTATCGAGAAGCCACAATTCAATTACAAAAGAGGCTGGGTAAGATTTGAAATACAACCTGAAGTATATAATGCCGTACTTAATTTTTCAAAGGGATTCAGGAAGTATGAACTTAAAACGGCCATGGAGTTTACAAGTCAGTACTCGATGCGTTTCTATGAACTCATGAGTGGTCAAGAAAGGCCTTTGATTTACAGTATAGAGGATCTGAAAATCATGTTTGGTGTACAGGACAAATACAAACGTAACCCAGATTTCATAAAAAGAATCATAGTCCCAGCTAAAGAAGAACTGGACGCAAAAAGCCCATATTCGTTTGAATACAAAATTCTGAAAGAAGGTCGTTCTTTTCATTCACTGAAACTGTATCCCAAATACCAACCGGAACACAGGGATGAAGAACTTGAAAAGCACGAACTACAAAAACAGGTCAGTCTGGGCTGGGATCTGGACAGGCTTATCAGAAACTATCTAAAACAAGAGCTTCTTTTCACAGACCAGGAAATAAGAAACAACATAGACCTTTTCAGGGATGCACAGAAGAAACTTGATTTAATGCTGGAGCTTTCAACCCTGAAGGGAAAATCAAGGGATAAAAAGAACCCTAAAGGGTATATAATAAACGCACTGAAGGGAAAAGTAAAAGACAAGGAAGAACTTTGATTATGTTACACAATCAAAAAAACAACGATATGAAAGAAGGAGATTTGATATTGGTATCTGCTGAAGCCACAGGCTTAGGAAAGCCAATGGAAGCCGTTATAGACAAGATTGAAACATTCATGGAACAAACCCTTGTAACGGTCACTTACACGCAACCAGACGCCTTATCCGGCTTCGGAGGGTGCTTTGTGGATTCTCATATCACTTTAAGCAAAGAAAAGGCCAAGTAACCTGAATATATTTCAGGAATATTCAGTATATTTACAGCATATTTAATTAAAAAGAAGCATAAAACCAGCATATCAAGCATATTATAAGCATATTTATATCAATCGGTTAAGGTATGACAGATAAAGTAACCATACAACCCAAAAGCAAGCCGGAAAAGACTACAATCTCAATAAGCGGAGAAACATCTGAACGGCTGGAGATATACTGCCGGGCAAACGGCATATTACGGAAAGAGTTCGTTTCTCTCGCCCTGGAATACTTTGAACGCACAGGTTTCGACCTGAAGAGTAACGCACTTGATTACTCCCCCTTGGAAAAGATCATCGGAGAATTGAATGAAGTAAAAGCGACCATGCAGACAAGCAATGAGGGAACAGAAGCGATTCGCCAACTACTACAGGCAGTCCGGGAACAGACCGCAAAACAGCTTCCAGCTCCAGAACTTATCGCAAAGGCAGCAGAAGAAAAGGTACGTGCTGAAATGAAGTCTGAAGAACAGGCTAAAGAGCTCCAGGTTCTTCAGGAAGAAAACGACCGATTGCGTAACGAAATCAAAGTTCTTCAGGAGTATAAGGAAAAAGCACACCGGGAACTTTGCCGTGTGCGTGACGAACAAAAAACGATAGGGAAAATAAAAGTAAATACAAACCTCTAATTAATATACTATCCGAATGAAACAATTACATTATATTTTAATCACCCTATTTCTTGCATTAAGTGGCTGTGTTAAACATACAGACATAATATATGAAACTATTGATTTTAGAAACAGCTATTGGTTAGCTTATGAAGTAGATGGTAAAAAAATAGGAGAAGAAAAGGAGCCATTCATATTTAACTTTACAGAAAACAAGAATTTAAATATTTTATTGCTTAATCCAGACAATAATAAGTTTGAAACTAAATACACTTTCTCTTACACAGATACAAAAGATAATACAGCAATAATAGGTGGGTATTTTTTATCTTCATATGAATATAAAGAAGCTACATTGTATTATAAGAAATTAGATTCTGAAACTAATAATATAGAATTTAAATTTAGACTATCTCCTAACTCAGAGGAACATATAATAAAAATGAATAAATTGAAAGAAGAAGCATAATTCATAATCATGAAAAAAATATTTTAATATGAAAAATAGTATTATAGAAGCCCCCATGAATAAATCGCTCATCATTTTCGGCATCGTCAACATAACCTCGGACAGTTTCTCCGATGGAGGCCGGTATCTGGCGCCAGACGCAGCCATTGCGCAGGCGCGTAAGCTGATGGCCGAGGGGGCAGATGTGATCGACCTCGGTCCGGCATCCAGCAATCCCGACGCCGCGCCTGTTTCGTCCGACACAGAAATCGCGCGTATCGCGCCGGTGCTGGACGCGCTCAAGGCAGATGGCATTCCCGTCTCGCTCGACAGTTATCAACCCGCGACGCAAGCCTATGCCTTGTCGCGTGGTGTGGCCTATCTCAATGATATTCGCGGTTTTCCAGACGCTGCGTTCTATCCGCAATTGGCGAAATCATCTGCCAAACTCGTCGTTATGCATTCGGTGCAAGACGGGCAGGCAGATCGGCGCGAGGCACCCGCTGGCGACATCATGGATCACATTGCGGCGTTCTTTGACGCGCGCATCGCGGCGCTGACGGGTGCCGGTATCAAACGCAACCGCCTTGTCCTTGATCCCGGCATGGGGTTTTTTCTGGGGGCTGCTCCCGAAACCTCGCTCTCGGTGCTGGCGCGGTTCGATGAATTGCGGCTGCGCTTCGATTTGCCGGTGCTTCTGTCTGTTTCGCGCAAATCCTTTCTGCGCGCGCTCACAGGCCGTGGTCCGGGGGATGTCGGGGCCGCGACACTCGCTGCAGAGCTTGCCGCCGCCGCAGGTGGAGCTGACTTCATCCGCACACACGAGCCGCGCCCCTTGCGCGACGGGCTGGCGGTATTGGCGGCGCTGAAAGAAACCGCAAGAATTCGTTAACTGCACATTCGGGATATTTCTCTATATTCGCGGTTCAGCAG
>ERZ772871.1192-NODE-1192-length-14206-cov-3.11363_pt1 | contig 14206 bp, 10 predicted proteins | sample MGYA00511899_ERZ772871 | MGnify/ENA primary metagenome ERZ772871 (study PRJEB29015, sample SAMEA2737693) | human gut metagenome | biome: human gut; feature: human-associated habitat; material: faeces | place: China | collected 2012 ... | reverse complement strand
CAATTGGGGGAAATACGTAATGAAAAGTTTGCTGATTCTCGGTGCAGGCGGATTCGGCCGGATGGTAGCGGAGACTGCGCAGGCACTGGGGTATGAAAAGGTTGTATTTTTGGATGATGCGGTGAAGGATGAAGCGGTCATCGGAATGTGCTGTGATTATGAGATCAGGCATAAGGAGTATTCGGTGGCAGTAGCAGCATTTGGAAATAACAAGATGCGTCTGTACTGGACGGATAAATTGCTGGAAGAAGGGTATGAGGTACCGGCAATCGTGCATCCGTCTGCAGTTGTAAGTCCGAGTGCGGTGCTGGAGCCGGGCTGCTTTGTGATGCAGAGAGCGGTGGTAAATACCAATACCCGGATTGGACGTGCGGTGCTGGTGAACAGCGGGGCGATCGTAGATCACAATTCGGTGGTATGTGCCGGAGCGCATGTCGGACTGGGGAGTGTTGTGAAGTCAGACTGTACGATCGAGAGCGGATGCAAAGTGGAGGCAGGAGAAGTGATCTTCTCAACCAGAAGGAAGATCGAGGGTGTGGACAGCCGGAGCCTGGAAGATGCCGTGTACGCATTTGGTTTCGGGCAGCAGTGCAGTTATGTGAAGCCATTCGGAGAAGGCCACATCAATGAGACTTATGCAGTCTATATGCCGGGCGCAGATGGAAAGGATACGCCGCTCTATGTTTTGCAGCGCATCAATATTAATGTATTCAAGAACCCGGATCAGGTAATGGCGAATATATTCGGCGTTACGGAGTATCTGCGCAGTATGATCCGTGAGGAAGGCGGAGATCTGGACAGAGAGGCATTGTCTTATATTAAGACAAAATCAGGAGAGAGCTATTTTGAAGATGCGGACGGACAGCCATGGCGCTGCCTGCATTATGTACCGGATTCTGTGTGCTATCAGATGGTGGAGAGACCGGAACAGTTCTATCAGTCGGCACTCAGCTTTGGCCATTTTCTGAAGCAGCTGGGGGATTATCCGGCCGAGAGTCTCTATGAGACGATTCCGAAGTTCCACGATACGGTGAAGCGTTTCCATGATTTCAAAGACGCACTGCGGAAAGATGTGAAGAACAGGGCAAGACTTTGCCGTGAAGAAATAGAGTTTGTGCTGGCACGTGAGGATGACTGCGGTGTCCTTATGAAGCAGCTTGAGGAGGGAATACTTCCACTCCGTGTGACGCACAACGATACAAAGCTTAATAACATTTTGTTTGATAAGAATACAGGAGAGGGACTGTGCATCATTGATCTGGACACGATCATGCCGGGACTTGCGGCAAATGACTTTGGTGATTCCATCCGGTTCGGGGCATCGACAGCGGAAGAAGATGAGAAGGATCTGAACAAGGTGCACTTTGATATAGAGCTTTACCGCATCTACGTGAAAGGGTATCTGGAGATGGCGAAGGATGTACTGACACCGGCGGAGAACGCCAGTCTTCCGTGGGGAGCGAGACTTATGACACTGGAATGCGGCATGCGTTTTCTTGCTGACTTCCTCCAGGGCGATGTATATTTCAAAACAACTTATCCGGAACACAATCTTGTTCGGGCAAGAACACAGTTCAGGCTTGTAAAAGAGATGGAAGAACAGTTTGATCAGATGCAGGAAATTGTTGAGACGTTCTGAAAGTGATGGGCAAATTGTTGTAACTAAAATACAATTTAATTTTCGGTTTAAAGTTGACAGATAATAAAATACATTTTATTATAAATATAAGTTTGATATATAAAGATAACGAAGAGATCTAAAATGGAAGGAGAATTCAACAGATGTTAAACGATAATTTTGTAACATTTGAAATTGGAAAAGCAAAGCATATCGCACTCGTTGCCCATGATGGTAAGAAAAAAGAACTGATCGAATGGTGCGACAAGAATAAGGAAATCTTAAAAGGTCATTTCTTATGCGGTACAGGTACAACCGCACGTCTGATCGCAGAGAAGACCGGGCTTCCGGTAAAGGGATATAACAGCGGCCCGCTTGGAGGAGATCAGCAGGTCGGAGCGAAGATCGTAGAAGGCCAGATCGACTTTATGATCTTCCTGTGGGATCCGTTAGAGGCACAGCCGCACGATCCGGATGTAAGAGCATTGTCCCGTATTGCCGTTCTTTACGATATCCCTACAGCTAACAATCTTGCAACAGCAGATTTTATGCTGAAGTCTGAATTTATGAATTCTACATATGAAAGAAAGGTAGAGAACTTTAACAAGACCATTCAGGACAGAGTGGAGAAGATGAAATAGAAGCTATAGAGCAGCTGCGCATTCCGTAAAAAAGGAATCGCAGCTGTTTTTTGGCTTTTTTTATATTTCTGCAAAATAAGATTGACATACGGTATCGTCTGTGCTATTCTAACACTACAAACTTTAACACTTTAAAGCGCGACGCTTTAAAGTGAATTAGCAAAGCAATAAGTAAAAAAGAAATGAGGAAAGTAGAGGAGAAAGGTTATGGCGATGAAATTATTGATGCTGGTGATATTTTTTGCAATTATGGTATCGGTTGGCATCTATGCAAGAAAGCATGCGACAAGTGTAGACGGTTATGTGTTAGGGGGGAGATCGGTAGGCCCGTGGCTTACGGCATTTGCGTATGGTACGTCATACTTCTCTGCGGTTGTATTTGTAGGATATGCAGGTCAGTTCGGATGGAAATACGGCCTTGCGTCGACATGGATCGGAATCGGAAATGCGATCATCGGAAGTCTGCTGGCATGGGTGGTACTTGGAAGACGTACCAAAGTAATGACACAGCATCTGAATTCCAAGACGATGCCGGATTTCTTTGGTGAGAGATATGGAAGTAAGGCGCTGAAGATTACGGCTTCAGCGATCGTATTCATATTCCTGGTGCCGTATACAGCTTCTGTATACAATGGGTTGTCAAGATTGTTTGGAATGGCATTTAACATTCCTTATAAATATTGCGTAATCGGAATGGCAGTATTTACAGGAATCTATGTTATCCTCGGTGGATACATGGCTACGGCGATCAATGATTTTATTCAGGGAATCATTATGCTGGGCGGCATTGTTGCAGTCATCCTGGCAGTATTAAATGGTCAGGGCGGATTTATTCAGGCAATTAAGACCATGGCAGAGATCCCAAGTGATGTGCCGGTGACAATGGGACAGCCGGGAGCATTTACTTCATTCTTCGGGCCGGATCCGTTAAATCTCCTTGGAGTGGTCATCCTGACTTCTCTTGGAACATGGGGACTTCCGCAGATGGTTGGAAAATTCTATGCGATCAAAGATGAAAAATCCATCAATACGGGAACGGTGATCTCTACATTATTTGCGATCGTGATCTCCGGAGGATGCTACTTCCTCGGAGGATTCGGAAGACTGTTTGATGCACCGGAACTGCACGATGAGGCGGGCAATATGATCTTTGACGGAATCATCCCGCATATGTTGTCAACACTTCCGGATATCCTGATCGGTATTGTAGTAGTATTATCGGCTTCTATGTCAACACTGGCTTCGCTGGTACTGACATCCAGCTCGACGCTGACACTGGATTTCTTAAAAGATAATGTAGTGAAAGATATGAGCGAGAAGAAACAGGTACGTACGATGCAGGTGATGGTTGTGTTCTTTATTGTATTATCGGTAGTGATCGCAATGGATCCGCCTACATTCATCGCACAGCTGATGGGAATTTCCTGGGGAGCACTTGCCGGAGCGTTCCTGGCACCATTCATGTATGGTCTCTACTGGAAAGGCGTGACAAGAGCTGCTGTATGGGCCAGCTTTGCGGCAGGTGTCGGGATTACGGTTCTGAATCTGTTCTTCCACTTTATTGCATCACCGATCAATGCAGGAGCAGTTGCAATGGTAGCAGGACTGATCGTAGTACCGGTAGTGAGTGTGCTTACACCAAAGCTTAAGAAGGACAGAGTAGATGAGATCTTTGCCTGCTATGATGAAAAGGTTACGATCACCAAGAAACGTTCGTTGGAACAGAATTAGTGGAAATAATCTGAAAAATCAAATATATTAAAAAACATCAAGGGAAGTGATTAAAATTATCACTTCCTTTTTGCGAGGGGATATGTTAGGATATAAAAGTATTAAAAATGAACAACAAAGTTGATGAATATTATTGCTGATTTAGCAGCGATGATTTGATTTGAAATATGAGGCAAAAGGAGTGGAGCTTGAATTATGAAGAATTATCAGAAATATGAGAAAAGTTATTTTATGCCGCCGGAGGTTACATATGACTGGGCGAAAAAAGATGCGGTAGAACAGCCTCCGAAGTGGTGCAGCGTAGACTTAAGAGATGGTAACCAGGCGTTGATCGAGCCGATGAGTCTGGATGAAAAGCTGGAGTTTTTCCAGATGTTGGTAGATATTGGATTTAAGGAGATCGAGGTTGGATTCCCGGCTGCTTCTGAGACAGAATATCAGTTTATGAGAACCCTGATCGAAAAAGACATGATTCCGAATGATGTAACGGTCCAGGTACTGACACAGGCAAGAGAGCATATCATCAAGAGAACATTTGAAGCTGTAAAGGGAGCACCTCATGCAGTGATTCATTTATACAATTCTACCTCTGTTGCACAGAGAGAGCAGGTGTTCAGAAAAGATAAAGAACAGGTAAAACAACTTGCGATCGACGGGGCAAAATTACTTCTGAAGCTTGCAAGTGAGACAGACGGTAACTTTACATTCGAATACAGCCCGGAGAGTTTCCACGGAACAGAAGTGGACTATGCTGTAGAAGTGTGCAATGCGGTGCTGGATGTATGGCAGCCGACAGCTGATAATAAAGCGATCATCAATATTCCTACAACTGTAGAAAACGCAATGCCGCATACATTTGCTTGCCAGTTAGAGTATGTACATAAGCATCTGAAACACAGAGAGAATGTAGTACTTTCCCTGCATCCGCACAATGACAGAGGATGCGGTGTGGCGACAGCGGAGCTTGGTATCCTTGCAGGTGCCGACCGTATCGAAGGTACACTGTTCGGAAACGGAGAACGTACCGGTAACGTTGACATTATTACACTAGGCATGAATATGTATTCCCAGGGTGTAGATCCGGGACTTGATTTCTCGAATATGAAAAAGATCCGTGAGACTTATGAACGCCTGACAAGAATGCAGGTATACGACCGTCAGCCATATTCCGGAGATCTGGTGTTTACGGCATTTTCGGGATCTCATCAGGATGCGATCGCAAAAGGTATGGCATGGAGAGATGAGAAGAAATGTGACAAATGGACGGTTCCATATCTGCCGATCGATCCGAAGGATGTCGGTAGAGAATACGATTCAGACGTTATCCGTATCAACAGCCAGTCCGGTAAGGGCGGCGTAAATTACATCTTAATGCACAGCCACGGAATCAATCTTCCAAAGGCAATGCGTGAAGAAGTAGGATATATGGTAAAAGATGTATCGGATAAAGCACACAAGGAGCTGACACCGGATTGGGTATACCAGATCTTCTCAGATCATTATATTAATACAAAATCCATCTTCCACATCGACGAGTGCCATTTTAAACAGGTAGATGGAATCACTGCGGAAGTGACGATCAATCATGCAGGAGAGAGCAAAGTGATCACTTCGAATGGAAACGGACGTCTGGATGCAGTAAGTAATGCAATCAAGCAGTATTTTAACATCAGCTATGAATTATCCTTCTATGAGGAGCATTCGCTTACAAAGGGATCTTCTTCTAAGGCTGTGGCTTATGTGGGAATTATCTGCAACGGAAAGACATTCTGGGGTGTAGGAATCGATCCGGATATCATCAGAGCGTCCATTGAAGCCCTGATCGTTGCGGTAAATAAGATTGAAGAACTCGGGAGTGCTGATGCATGTACGGATGCAAGAATGATCGAGATCATGAATTATGTACAGGCGAATTATATTGACATTACATTAGATGACCTGGCAGAAAACTTCTTCCTGTCCAAACCTTATCTGTCAAAATACATTAAGGAAAAATCCGGAATGACATTTGGGGATCTGGTGAAGAAGATCCGCATGAAGAAAGCGAAAGCACTGCTCAAGAGCAGCAATATGACGGTTGAGAATATTGCAATGTCAGTAGGATATCAGAATGTGGAACATTTTAACAGACTGTTCAAGAAAGCTTATGATATGACTCCGATGCAGTTTAGAAATCAGAAATAGAATATGTAATGAAAAGTGACGGGGATGTGCCGGTGGTGCATCCCTTTTTCTGTGGTATAAGGTATGGTGTGCATTTGAATGGAGGAATAAGGATGTATAAAAGTTGTAAAATTTAACAATATAAGAAAATTGAAAATATATATAGAAAAGATAGGAATCGGGATAGATTTCATGTATAATATGTAATAGACTTTACAGAAAACATGATTGGGAGGAAGAGATAAAAATGTTAAAGTACATATTGATGATCCTTGGCGGTGTGATTTTTATCGCAGGATACTACTTCATGCAGCAGAATGAAGGCAGGGGGAAGACGATGATGTTCTATTCGTTGTTTACTTATGCCGGACTGACACTGGTGATCCTTTCCGGGGCAAGAGTTCTGGATCCTTTCTTTGAAGGACTCGGAGAGAACGGGGAGATGATCCAGCTGGCAGTAGAAGTTGCCTGCTTTGTAATTGGTGCGGAATTACTTCTGAAGCCTGCGTTCGAAGACCAGAAAGAGATTGGAACAAAGAAGAATATTACACCACGTGGATCCGGAGATTCATTCAGTGCGAAGGCAAATAAGAAAGAAAGCACGAAGAAGACGAAGAAAAATAATAATCAGATTAAAAGAAGTTACAGGGAATAAAAAGTATCGTAAAAAATAAGACTTGCATAAGCAAGTCTTATTTTTATGTACGGTATTTAATTCACGAATTATTTACCTTCAACCATCTTGTCGAACTTCTTAGTAAATGCTAACATGATAACTCCGCAGGCAACGATGATGATTGTAACAACACCATATGCTTTAATGAAGTCAAAGTTTCCGAGCCAGTTATAAAGTGGTCCGTAAGCTTTACCAGAGAAGAAGATGATCAGTGGCCATACACCAAGCATTGTTCCAAGAAGTTTCTTTGGAGCATATTTGCTGATGAAAGCGTTTCCAAGTGGTGAGAAGATAACTTCTCCGAGTGACATACATACAGATGCCAGGATGATTACCCAGATACCAACTGGATCTTTTGTGCCCTGTCCTGAAAGTGCAGCAGCAAGAACCATGGATCCTGTACAAAGACCAAGGATGATAATTCCGAGAGCAGTCTTTGTGAACATACCCCAGTCACCCTGTGGACGCTGTCTCATCTTAGCCCAGATTCCTGCAAAGATAGGGCAAAGAATGATACAAAGGAGTCCGTTCATTGAATCGAACCAGGCTGTAGGCATCTCGAAGGAACCGATGTTCCAGTTAGCCCATCCAGATCCTCCCTGGGATACCGGACCGAATTCATAGTAAACAGGCATGTAAGCCATGTACCAGATCAGCCAGAAGATACCAGAGAATACGGTTACGATCAGGATAGCGATAACACGGTTTCTCTCAAGCTTCGTAAGTGGTGCATTATCCTTTTCTTTGTCTGCTTTTTCAACATTCTCAGAACGGTTATCAACAAGGAATGGTTTCTTTCCGGCATCGCCGAAAGATTTCATTCCAACGAACCACCATACACAGTCGATAAACAGGAAGATTCCGCAAATCAGGAACATTGTACGGTATCCGGAGTTTGTACCAACCAGTGAAAGGAAAGTAGTTCCGCAGAAAGAACCGATGTTAACGAACATGTACTGTAAGTTGAATACAGTGTCCAGTTCGTCCTGATCAGCTAATGGGAAGAGACGTCCGTTGATACCAGATACGTTTCCTTTGAAGAAACCAGTACCGATAGATACGAGAATGATCATTGCCCACATCATTGCGATACCATTAGCGTCTGTTGCTTTCCATGCACACAGATAACCAAGACCCATGAGGATCTCACCAACAGGTACCAGGATACGAGGACTAATCCAACGGTCAGCGATATATCCACCGATAATAGGTGTGATATATGTGAAAGCTACCAGGTTAGAACTCATTGCAGCACCTACGGATTTGTCAAGTCCAAGACCACCGTGTGCTGCAGTGGCTACGATGAAAATCGAAAGCCCCCATTTAGCTGCATAGTATGCAAGTCTTTCAAAAGAGAAAGTCAGACAGCACACATAGAAACCAAATGGTAATTTTTTCTTAGTGTTCTCCATGAGATTCACCCTCCAATATGAAATTTTTCTTTGGTTTTAACAATACGAGGAAAAACCTCTCATGTTTAAAACTCTCAACGCAGTTAATCTTATCACAAACTAGACCAAAGTACAACTAATTGTTTAAGAAAAAGTTAAGGTTTTTTATGCTTTGTTAGGAATATGTATGTTGAAATGTAATAAAACGACCATATATAGCCGGAAAATGTAAGCAAAAATCACTAAATGATAATAGAAATCAAAAATAAACAGGATCGCTTATAGAGAAACTACATAGATAGAACACATAGAAGAGTTTATAGATTATTTACAAATAATATAAAGGATATTCTTGAATAATCAACTATATAAGGATATAATAAGACACAGATTTTGTAAAGGGGAAAATGATATGGCAAATTATTACCGTGTGGCTTATAAGGAGTCAAAGAACACGCTGAAACAGATCTGTGAACTTTTCCGCGTAGACAGCAGTGATATTACGATTAAGTTTATAGTGACGGTGATGGGACCGCTTGTGTTCTATTTTATGTGCAAATATGGAAACCCGGGAGGCGGCACGCCGGGAGGAATGACTTTTTTTGTCATTAAGTATATTGTAGTCTGGGCATTGGCATTTGTTGCGGCAGTGATACTGAACAGAACAATCTGGAGAAAGGTGTTATCGACAACGGCGGTCGGGGATGCAGAAGATCAGTTTGACAGACGATGCAGATTGAACGGTGGACCGGTGAGTTCCGAAATCCACTTTTTTGATGATCACTTTGACAGTGTAACTGCGAAAAAGACAAGATCATTTTCGTACAAAGATGTTACCAAGATCCTGGAGACGAAAGAGGCATTCGGTGTAGTTGTGAAGGCAGATCCCGAGACGGTCGGATCGGCGAGAGCGATGATCGGATTCCCAAAGACTGCACTGGAAGGAAACAATACGGACGAACTGGCAGAATTTCTTCTGGAAAGATGCAAGAATGTGAAGAGAAAAAAAGTGAAGAAGTTTTAGAACGGAATGCTGCAGATGAAAAGGCTATGTGCGTACGGAAGAAGTACGGGGACACATGGCTTTTTTATATTTTTTATACAGGATTTATACGGGTCGTCAAGTATTTAACAAAAAACAATGTAAGGTATTGCGTCAAAGTGCCAAAAACAGTATAATATAATTGGAAAAAATTTGGTTTTACTTTTCAACATGGAAAAACAGAAAAACCCAATTTGAAATAATGAAAATGGAGGGCTAGACTATGGGCAACATGGCAGCAGACAATGCAGCAGGTAAGAGAATCAACAGTTTACTTGATGCAGGCAGTTTTGTTGAGATCGGTGGAGCAGTAACAGCAAGAACGACTGATTTTAACATGCAGGAAAAAGAAACTCCGGCAGACGGTGTGATCACCGGATATGGAGTGATCGATGGAAATCTGGTATACGTATACAGCCAGGACGCCACTGTTTTAAATGGCGCGATCGGCGAGATGCATGCAAAGAAGATTTCTAATATCTATGATATGGCAATGAAGATGGGAGCACCGGTCATCGGACTGGTTGACTGTGCAGGATTCAGACTTCAGGAAGCAACAGATGCATTAGAAGCATTTGGAAAGCTTTATCAGAAGCAGTCAATGGCTTCCGGAGTGATCCCTCAGATCACAGCAATCTTCGGAACATGCGGTGGTGGACTTTCTATCGTACCGGCTCTGACAGATTTTACATTTATGGAAGCAAAGAACGGTAAATTATTTACCAATACTCCGAATGCAATTCCTGGAAATGACATTTCCAAATGTGATACATCTTCTGCGGCATTCCAGAGCGAGACAACAGGTCTTGTGGACGGAACAGGGTCAGAAGAAGATATCCTTGCAGACATCCGTTCTCTTGTATGTATGTTACCGTGTAACAATGAAGAGGATTCTTCTTATGAAGAATGTAACGATGATCTGAACCGTGTATGTGCAGACCTTGCGAATGCAAAAGAAGACACAGCGATCGCTCTTACAATGATTTCTGATGACAACATCTTCTGCGAAGTGAAGAAAGCATATGCAAAAGATATGGTGACTGGATTCATCAAACTGAATGGTATGACTGTTGGTGCAGTTGCTAACCGTTCGAAAGTATATAATGAAGAAGCTGAAGTGGAGGCTGAATTTGACGGCTCACTTTCTGCTGACGGAGCTGAAAAGGCTGCAGAATTCGTACAGTTCTGTGACGCATTCAACATCCCTGTACTGACTCTTACGAATGTAAGCGGATTTACAGCAAGCAAATACGATGAGAAACGTATCGCAAAATCAGCAGCAAAACTTACTTATGCATTTGCAGATGCAACAGTACCGAAGGTAAATGTTGTGATCGGTAAAGCATTCGGAAGCGCTTATGTGACAATGAACAGCAAAGCAGTCGGAGCAGATATGGTATATGCATGGCCGGATGCAGAGATCGGAATGATGGATGCAAACCAGGCAGCTAAGATCATGTATGCGGACGCTGATGCAGCAACCATCAGAGAGAAAGCAGCAGAATACAAGAATCTGCAGTCAAGCCCATTATCAGCAGCGAAAAGAGGATATGTGGATACGATCATCGAAGCAGCAGATACAAGAAAATATGTGATCGGCGCATTTGAGATGTTATTCACAAAAAGAGAGGATCGTCCGGCAAAGAAACACGGTACGGTTTAGAGAGGTGAGGCAAAGTGAAGAAAAAAATAAGCGTATTACTTTGTGTGCTTGTCGCAATGCTCTGCTTTACCGCTTGCGGAAGTAAGAAAGAAAATCTTCAGTATGATAAATCAACGATCACACAGGCAACAGATTTTCTGATCGAGTATTGCAACAGTGCAGATGCAGATACTATCGAACAGTGGAACAAGATGACAGATTTCCAGATCGAGTCTCAGCTGAATCAGGCAGGTGTTCCATTTACAAAAGATAGTTTCCTTGCAGCTCTGGATGCATGGCAGCAGGGAACAAAAGAGTGTGGGGAATATGTAAGCCACGGTGATTACAAATTCGAACCATCCTCTGATGAACTGAAAGTAACGACCAGTGCAAAATTCAAAGACCGTGATGCAGACATTACATTTGTTTTTGATGAGGACCTTTATCTGGACAGTACAACGATCGATGCACATTACAGCATCGGTGAGATCATGGAAAAAGCAGGACTGAATACAATCCTTGGAATGGGTACCGTATTCGTAATCCTGATCTTTATCTCAATTCTGATCTCCCTGTTCAAATACATTCCTGCACTTGAAGAAAAATTCAAGAACAAAGGAAAAGCAGAAAGCACACAGGAAGCAGCTCCGGCTCCGGCAGCAGTTGCAGCACCTGTAGTAGAAGAAGCATCGAATGATGATGAACTGGCAGCAGTTATTTCCGCAGCGATCGCTGCTTATGAAGCAGAAGCCGGTGGAAGCACAGACGGCTTCGTAGTAAGAAGCATCAAGCGTCGTCCATCAAATAAGTGGCACGCATAATTAATTAGGAGGATGAATTCAATGAAAAATTATACAATCACAGTGAATGGCAATGTATATGATGTAACAGTAGAAGAAAACGGAGCAGGTGCAGCACCGGTTGCAAGACCTGCAGCAGCACCGAAGGCAGCTCCTGCGGCAGCACCAGCAGCACCAAAGGCAGCACCTGCAGGTGGAGCAGGATCCATCGAAGTAAAAGCCGGAGCAGCCGGAAAAGTATTCAAGATCGAAGCAAATGTAGGTCAGGCTGTAAAGAAAGGTGATGCAGTTGTCATCATCGAGGCTATGAAGATGGAGATTCCAGTTGTAGCACCGGAAGACGGAACCGTTGCAAGCATTGATGTAGCAGTAGGCGATGCAATTGATTCAGGCGCTGTTCTTGCTACATTGAACTAACATCATTTATATGGTGTTTATCTAACACGACTGGAGGTTAAAAAATGGAATATATAACGACAACATTAGGAAACCTCGTGCATCAGACGGCGTTTTTCAGTCTTACATGGGGCAATGTAGTCATGATCGCGGTTGCATGTGTTTTCCTTTATCTTGCAATCAGACACGGATTCGAGCCTCTGCTTCTTGTTCCAATCGCATTCGGTATGTTACTGGTTAACATTTATCCGGACATCATGCTTCATGCAGAAGATGCGGCAAATGGAACAGGCGGACTGCTTTACTACTTCTATAAACTGGATGAGTGGTCAATCCTCCCTTCCCTGATCTTCATGGGTGTAGGAGCGATGACAGACTTCGGACCACTGATCGCTAACCCTAAGAGTTTCCTTCTTGGTGCCTCTGCTCAGTTCGGTATCTTTGCAGCATACCTTGGAGCGATGGCTATGGGATTCTCTGACAAAGCGGCAGCAGCAATCTCAATCATTGGTGGAGCTGATGGACCTACCTCTATCTTCCTTGCAGGTAAGTTACAGCAGACAGCTTTACTTGGACCAATCGCGGTAGCGGCATATTCTTATATGTCACTGGTGCCGATCATCCAGCCACCGATCATGAAGCTTCTGACAACAGAAAAAGAACGTAAGATTAAGATGGAACAGTTAAGACCTGTTTCCAAGCTTGAGAAGATCTTATTCCCGGTCATCGTTACGATCGTTGTGTGCGTGATCCTTCCTACAACAGCACCACTGGTTGGTATGTTAATGCTTGGTAACCTGTTCCGTGAGTCCGGAGTTGTAAGACAGTTAACAGAGACAGCTTCCAATGCAATGATGTACATCGTAGTTATCCTGCTGGGAACATCCGTAGGAGCAACAACGAGTGCCGAGGCATTCCTTAATATGGATACGATCAAGATCGTAATTCTCGGTCTGATTGCATTCGCATTCGGTACAGCCGCAGGTGTACTGTTCGGTAAACTGATGTGTGTTGCAACACATGGTAAGGTTAATCCACTGATTGGTTCTGCCGGTGTATCTGCAGTTCCAATGGCAGCCAGAGTATCACAGAAGGTCGGAGCTGAGGCAGACCCGACAAACTTCCTTCTGATGCATGCTATGGGACCAAACGTTGCGGGTGTTATCGGTACAGCCGTAGCTGCCGGAACATTCATGGCGATCTTTGGCGTAGGAATTTAAGCGATATATAATTAGGAGGAAATAAAATGGCAGATATAGTAAAAAAACCTGTAGAGATTACAGAAACGATCCTGCGTGATGCGCATCAGTCTCTGATCGCAACCCGTATGACAACAGAGCAGATGCTCCCGATCGTTGATAAGATGGACAAGGTTGGATATCATTCCGTAGAGTGCTGGGGTGGAGCTACCTTTGATGCATCTCTTCGTTTCTTAAAAGAAGATCCATGGGAAAGACTTCGTAAATTCCGTGATGGATTCAAAAATACAAAACTTCAGATGTTATTCCGTGGACAGAACATCTTAGGATATCGTCCATACGCAGATGATGTGGTAGAATATTTCGTACAGAAATCTGCTGCGAACGGAATCGACATCATCCGTATCTTTGACTGCTTAAATGATCTTCGTAACCTGAAGACAGCAGTTAAGGCTGCAAACAAAGAAAAAGTAGAAGCTCAGATCGCATTATCTTACACTTTAGGTGATGCTTATACACTGGATTACTGGGTAGACATTGCCAAGAAGATTGAAGAGATGGGTGCAAACTCTATCTGTATCAAAGATATGGCTGGTCTTCTGACACCGTATAAGGCAACAGAGCTGATCGGAGCAATGAAAGAAGCTGTAGATCTTCCAATCCAGCTTCATACACACTACACATCAGGTGTTGCTTCTATGACTTACATGAAAGCAGTAGAGGCCGGTGTAGATGTCATTGATACTGCAATCTCACCATTCGCACTTGGAACATCTCAGCCTGCAACAGAAGTTATGGTTGAGACATTCAAGGGAACACCTTATGACACGGGATTAGACCAGAAACTTCTGGCAGAGATCGCTGACTACTTCCGTCCGATCCGTGACGAGGCTCTTGACAGCGGACT
>ERZ772871.1171-NODE-1171-length-14484-cov-5.58701_pt1 | contig 14484 bp, 9 predicted proteins | sample MGYA00511899_ERZ772871 | MGnify/ENA primary metagenome ERZ772871 (study PRJEB29015, sample SAMEA2737693) | human gut metagenome | biome: human gut; feature: human-associated habitat; material: faeces | place: China | collected 2012 ... | reverse complement strand
AAAGACAGCCGGTCTCCTTTTCGGGACACCGGCTGTTTGTTTTTTCTGTCCCTTTAATCGTTTAGTGCCGCGTGAGGCTTTAAGGAAACGGGAGAATCTCCCGTTTTTCTCCCCGGAATTAAATTTCTTTTATTAAAGAACGCAGTTTCTTTGAGGAAATTTTCCAATTAAAAAAAGATTCAATGAGTCTCTGTCTCCATTTTAAAAAGTCTTGAAATTCATCGATCTAGCCTCAATACACTTTTTTGCAGGGGATATCGGGGAGGGTTCAGTCGAAGGAACCCGCCCGGATCTCCCAACGGAATTCAAGACTAAAAAGGGGATGGCTCATATGAAAATCGTTATCACATTGGGCGGCAACGCCTTGCTGCGGCGCGGTCAGAGCATGACGGCGGAGAATCAGATTGAGAATGTCCGTAAAGCCTGTGCGGATATCAAGGAAGTCGCGGCCCATCATCAGCTGGTGCTTGGTCACGGAAATGGCCCCCAGGTGGGGCTCCTCGCCCTTCAGAATGAAGCCTATGGGAAAACCGTGGAGCCGTATCCCTTTGATATTCTGGGGGCGGAGAGCCAGGCGATGGTGGGGTACCTCTTCGCTCAGGAGCTCCGGAACGCGCTTCCCCGAAGCAATGTCGCCTGCGTGATCACGCAGTCGATTGTGAGTTCAGATGACCCGGCGTTCAAGAACCCGACGAAGTTTATCGGTCCGGTCTACGACAAAGAGACGGCAGAGAAGCTCGCGGACGAAAAGGGCTGGGTGGTGCGTGCGGATGGGAAGTACTACCGCCGTGTGGTGCCAAGCCCCCGCCCCGTACGGATTGTGGAAATTGAGTCGATCCGGCGTCTCGTGGATGACGGCGTGATGGTGATTTCAGGGGGCGGCGGCGGAGTGCCGGTAGTGTCTGATGAGGAAGGGCACCTGAAGGGCGTTGAAGCTGTGATCGATAAGGACTACTGCTGCAGCATTCTCGCGACCGAACTCGATGCCGATTACCTCGTGATCGCGACGGATGTCGATGGCGTCTATGTCAACTGGGGAACCCCTGATCAGAAGCAGATCCGCCGGGCCTCACCCGCGCACCTCCGTGAGATGGGGTTCGCGGCCGGCTCCATGGGCCCCAAAGTTACGGCCGCGTGCGAATTTGTCGAAAAGACGGGGAACACCGCTGCGATTGGGGCGCTTGAAAACATCCGCGGGATCATCGACAGCCGCTCCGGCACCCTGATTTCGAACGACGTGAAAGAAGTCGAGTACTACTGAGCTTTATCGTGACGGCAGAGGGAGAGGGCGGCTCAGAAGTGGCGTTTCGTGAGTCCTTGTCTCTCTTGCGAATCGGTCACGGATAAAGTTCCCCTCGTTTTTCCCTTCTGCCCTCACGTTTTTCTTTTTCCCCCTGGTTCCTTCTATAAGGATCGAAAAATGCCATTTAATCTCAGGAATCGCAGTCTCCTAAGCCTCTGCCACCATACGCCTGAAGAAATCACCTATCTTCTCGATCTCGCGGAAGATCTGAAGCGCGCGAAGCGGGGCGGGTACGAAGTGCCGCGTCTCGTCGGGAAAAATATCGCGCTGATTTTTGAGAAGACCTCGACCCGGACCCGAAGCGCCTTTGAGGTCGCGGCGGCGGACCAGGGCGCACACACGTCGTTCTTTGACCCCACGGCGTCTCAATTCGGACACAAGGAAAGCGTGAAGGACTCGGCCCGGGTGCTCGGTGAAATGTATGACGCGCTCGAGTACCGCGGCTTCTCGCAGCGGACGGTGGAAGAGCTTGCCGCATACGCCGGTGTCCCGGTGTTTAATGGACTGACGGACGAATGGCATCCGACCCAGATGCTCTGCGATCTTCTCACGATGCGGGAGCACGCCCATAAGCCGCTTCATCAGATCAGTTTCGCGTATGTCGGGGACGCCCGCTTCAACACTGGAAATTCGCTCCTCATGGTGGGCGCGAAGATGGGAATGGATGTCCGGATCGGTGCCCTGAAGGCGTATTGGCCCGAGCAGTCGATTCTCGATATGTGTGAGGCGTTCGCGCGGGAGAGCGGCGCGAAGATCACCCTGACGGAAGATCCTGAGGAAGCCGTAAAGGGCGTTGACTTCATTTACACCGATATTTGGGTCTCGATGGGAGAAGCGGCAGAAGTCTGGAATCAGCGGATTCACGATCTGATGCCGTATCAGGTGAACGCCGCTCTCATCAAAGCGACCGGAAACCCCCGGGTGAAATTCATGCACTGCCTCCCCGCGTACCACAACGCGGAGACGAAGGTCGGGAAGGCGGTCGTGGAAGCGCACCCCGAGCTCGCTGCCGGGATCGAAGTGACAGAAGAGGTCTTTGAGTCTCCGGCCTCAATCGTTTTTGATCAGGCAGGGAACCGTCTCCACACGATCAAGGCGGTTCTGGTCGCGGCGCTCGCCTGACATCTGAAAACCTAAGCCTCAGCAAAGCCAAAGAGCCGGACGTCATTCCGGCTCTTTCCTCTATTAATAGAGGCTTCACATCATCCGCCCTTGAGATCCAGGGCTTTTCGAGGAATATTCAGGCTAGCGGCACGGCCTCCCGCGGGACCGGTTTTCTCTCTGCTACCGTCATGTTCCGAAGATAAGGCTCGATCGCCGGATCCCGTTTCTCGAAGAGATCCTTCATGAACTGCAGAATCTTTCCTTCACCGTCCTTCTTCCACGCGATCCCCATGGGGCTCGGATTGCGTGGGTTCGAGACCTTCCGGGTCACAAGCTCTCCTGAGCGGATATAGGGTTCCACCATTTTTTCAGGCAGGAACCCCACTCCCACCCCTTTCAGATGACATTTAAGCTTCGTCGCGAGATTCGGGACCACGATTTCTTTTTGCCCGCGGAGCAGCCACGCGGTCCGTTTCCGGAGTGTCACCGCGGTGTCCTCCACGTTCACGGCCGGGTACTGACGAAGGATGTCGTCAGTGAGCACGTCGTCTGTCAGTTTCGCCACAGGGTGCGTCGGCGCGCAGACAAAGGTCCAGCGGATTTCTCCCGCGGGGATCGTCGAAAACTCGTTACTGATCGGGTGCCAGGTAGGGACCCCGATCGCGAAATTCACGTCTCCCCGCATCAGCGAATCCCACACCCCCATATAGACACAGCGTTCCAGGTTGAAATTCGTGTCGGGGAAGCGGTCGTGAAGAAGGCTCACGAGGTTACTCGTTCCTTCCGGGGTTCCGATGAGGTTATTGATCGCGATCGAGAAATACGGTTCCACCCCGAGACTCAGCTGCTGCAGTTCCCGCGGGATCTCCTGAAGGATGGTGTAGATCTGGGAGACATGCTCCATCAGGTGTTCGCCCGAGGGAAGGAGTTCCACATGTCGGGTGGAACGCTTGAAGAGTGGCATCCCCACCTGATCCTCGAGCGCCCGGATCCGGTAACTGATCGCGGCGGGTGTCTTATGGAGACGGTCCGCCGCCTCACTGAAGCTTCGGCATTTGACGACCATGAAGAACGTTTTCAGCGCTTCCATGTCGAAGTTGGGAATTCGGAAATTATTGTCCATAAGCATCCCTGTTGAAACCGGAGGAAGAGGGGAGGAGAGGTTTCCGGTGACGCCTGGGTGTGAAAACGAGAGACAGAGCGAAGGACCGGAAGGCGATTGACAACAGCTGAATCTGACGAATTCTCTCGAATCCTCCCCGATGACCTGCGGTTTTCATTGATGAGCGCGGGGTGACCGCGCTTCCTTGTGAGTGGTTTTCTCCCGCGGTGAAATCCGCGCCGTTGCCTTTCTCATTGCATAAGGCCGAACGGCGGAAGAGCCTGAAATTCAAAGGATCCTTTTTTGGGACAGGCCGGACCGGACCCTCAAGGGGCGCTCGTCCGCTGCCTCACATGGACCCGCGAGTCAGACTTCTGTCGCAGGAGAACGGGAAAAATATACCACTGATGACACATTATTAAGAGACTGATTAATTCATACAGATTTTCTCTCTTGTAAAACAATAGAAAAAATGACAACGAACTTTTAAATGCGGAATTTTCGTGTATTTAAAGAATTTAAATAATTAAACCGCCATTCAACAAAAATTTTTAAGTGACGGATTTTGGGGTTGCCAGAGGGGTGCGAAAAGTGCGTCCCGGACAAGAGGAATCCAGGACCGTTTTGAGGATTCATCTCTCTCTAAAAACCCACCCCAAATGATCTCCAAACACCGCCCGGGATCCCATGTCTGCGGGATCCGGACGGTTTTTTCAGGTCCTGGGAAATCCAGAGATCTTTTAAACAATCTCTTTCTGAGAACCGCTTTTTGATTTTTATTTAAAAAGAATTTTTCACGGTGAGACGCTGATTATCCATTGAACGCTTAACGGGCGGGATGGTGTAATAACTCCGCAAGTCAATGATCTTACGAACTTTTATTTGTCAGTGAAGGAGTGAATATGCTTCATGCCTTTTTGAAAAAAGGAAGCTTTCAAGACTCCGTCAGCCTGATGCTGATCTCCCGCGATTTAAGCAAAGCTGATGACGTCAACCGGGTTTCCATCATGATGGGCACGCCAGCGAATAAGGATGTTTTCCGGGAAACCGGACTCTGGCACGACTTACTGAATGACGCCGGTCCGAACGATATCTGCGTGGTGATTGATAGCGACGCGGGTGAGGAAATTGTCGATCAGATCCGGGAGCGCATGGAAAACGCGTTCGCGAATCTCGCGAAGGGCCGGAAGTCCGCCACGTTCCCGATCGTGCATTCCTTTAAGCGGGCTGTTGAAGTCCTCCCGAAGAGCAACATCGCGCTCATCAGTATCGCCGGCATGTACGCGCATGAACCCGCGATGCAGGCTCTGAAGAGCGGCCGTCACGTGATGCTCTTCTCCGACAACGTGAGCGTTGAGCGTGAGGTGGAACTGAAGACCTATGGCCGTGAGCATGGTCTTCTCGTGATGGGTCCTGACTGCGGCACTTCCTTCATTAACGGTGCGCCGCTCGCATTCGCGAACCGCATGAACCGCGGTCCGATCGGGATCGTCGGTGCGTCAGGCACCGGAATCCAGGAGCTCTGCTCCCAGATCGCGCTGCAGGGCGGCGGCATCACGCACGCTCTCGGTCTCGGCGGCCGTGACCTCACCGAAAAGGTGGGCGGTCTCTCCGCGATGACGGCGCTTGAGATGCTTTCCAAGGACCCGGACACCAAGGTGATCGCTTTCGTGTCGAAGCCGCCTGCGGCCTCGGTCCGCGAGAAGATTTCATCCCTCATGCAGACGCTTGGGAAGCCGGTGGTGGCTCTGTTCCTCGGAACCGCCCCGGTGAAGCGCCGCGAAGAGAATGTGTTCTTCGCCTATACGCTCGACGAAGCCGCGCGCCTCGCGATGGAACTCACGCACGCGATTGACGCATCTGCCGGTCTCCCCGATGTCGCCGGAAAACACATCCTCGGCCTCTTCACGGGCGGCACGCTCGCGAGCGAAACCGCGATGCTCCTCTCTGAAGCAATCGGTGTCCCGCAGGACGCGGCGCATAAGGAAGGCTACATGCTGCACGCTGACGGCCACGCCGTGATTGACCTTGGGGACGACGTCTACACCCGCGGCCGTCCGCACCCGATGATTGATCCGTCAGTCCGCACCGAACGCATCGATATGCTCGATCAGTCACCCGACGTCGGAGTGCTCCTCATGGACGTGGTGCTCGGTTTCGGAAGCCACCCGGATCCGGCAGGTGCGGTGAGCGAATCGGTGAAAGCGCTCCGTGAACGCCGCAAGGAACCGCTCGTCGTAATCGCGTCAGTCACCGGTACGGAAGAGGATCCGCAGGTGAGGTCGGCTCAGATTGAGAAGCTCGTTGACGCCGGCATCATCGTGACCGCGGGTCCCCGCGAATCCGTGATGCTCGCGGTGCAGCTGACCGCTCAGAAGGCGACAGCAGCAGCGGGAGAAGTCCCCGCTCTCCTGACTGAAGAGCCTCAGATCATCAATATCGGCCTCAGAGAGTTTGCTGAAGACCTGCAGACATCGAAGATCCGCTGCGTCTTCTATCAGTGGGCACCGCCCTGCCAGGGGAATGAGCGCCTGCAGAAGCTCCTCGCGAAGATGCTGTAAGTCCAGAACTATCTGATTATTTTTGGAGTGCCACTATGTTTAAGACTGTTAATGAAGCCAATGCCGCTGTGATTGAACGCCTGAAGGCCGCCCGTCCCCACTGGGTGGATGTGAAGACCGCGCGTGACGTGATCCCCGAGCTCCGTGAAGGACGTACGCTGCTGCACGCCGGTCCCCCCATTACCTGGGAACGGATGACGGGCCCGATGCAGGGCGCGGTGCTCGGTGCCGCGAAGCTCGAAGGGTGGGCTGCGACGGATGAAGAGGCGGAGAAGCTGGCTGCCGCAGGTGAGATCCGCTTCATCCCGTGCCACGACGTAAACGCCGTGGGCCCGATGGGTGGCATCACCTCCGCCTCGATGCCGGTGATCGTCATGGAAAACAAGGTGCACGGGAATTTCTCCTACTGCAACCTGAACGAAGGCATCGGCAAAGTCATGCGTTTCGGCGCTTATGATGAGGAAGTCCTCGCCCGTCATCGCTGGATGATCAGCACGCTGGGCCCGGTTCTCTCTGCTGCTCTCCGTACCATGGAGGGAGGAATTGATGTGACGACGCTGGTCGCCCAGGCGATCACGATGGGGGACGAATTCCACCAGCGTAACATCGCGGCTTCCGCGCTGCTCCTCCGCACACTGGCTACGGCGATCATCAAGACTGACTGCCCGAAGGGAGCGTGTGAAGAGGTGACGGACTTCCTCGCCCGCACGGATCAGTTCTTCCTGAACGTCATGATGGCGTACTGCAAGAACGTGATGGACGCGGGTGCCGCGGTGGGTGAAGGCACGATCGTCACCGCCATGACCCGTAACGGCCGCGACTTCGGTATCCGTGTCGCCGGCACCGGGAAGCAGTGGTTCACGGCTCCGGTGAATACCCCAGTCGGTCTCTTCTTCACGGGTTACACGCAGGATGACGCGAATCCAGATATCGGCGACAGCGCGATTACGGAAACCTACGGCGTCGGCGGCGCTTCGATGGTTGCGGCTCCGGGTGTGACGCGCTTCGTGGGTGCCGGCGGCTTCCAGGACGCGCTCCGGATCAGTGACGAGATGCAGGAGATCTATGCGGACAGCAACCCAATGCTCCTGATCCCGGGATGGGACTTCCAGGGGTCGCCTATGGGGCTCGATATCCGCCGCGTGGTTGAGACCGGTATCACCCCGCTCATCAACACGGGTATCGCCCACAAGAAGGCCGGTATCGGTCAGGTCGGCGCGGGTACCGTGCGCGCTCCGCTCGACTGCTTCGTGAAGGCCTTTGAGGCTGCTGCTGAGAAGCTCGGGATTGACGCCTGAGTGAATCAGTAGTCTCGCTTGAACCTCATGCCGCGGGTCGGAAGATCCGCGGCATGTGTGTTTGTGGGGGAAAGAAAACGCTGATTGGAGCCCTCTGGCGGACAGAAACCGGACCGAGACCAATGATGAGCGCGGGCAGCGTTTTTCTCGGAACGGTGAGACTCTCTATATATAAGAGGGCGGAAAGCCAGGAGGTCAACAGCGATCCGCTGGCGGGAGAGGGGGGAGACTTACGGCTGGAGGGCCCGCCCGATCATCCGGCAGGCAAGGGTGACGCCGGCGAGGGTATCAAGCCCCGAGGTGTTCCCATGCTTTTTGACTCTGAGGACCGACGCGTAGAGCGATCGGTGGGATGGAAGAGAAAGACATTTGAGCAGCGCGATCAGATGACTCCCGAACCGGTCCTGAAGCGCCGTTTTCAGGTATCCGGTGCTCATCAGGGTGGTGAGAGCGGGGAACCGGGTCTCGCAGGAAGCGAGAGCAGTGAGCCACGATGCAGCGATGCCGGATGCCGGTCCATCAGCGTTTTTAAAAAGCGTACAGACCGCGGCAGCGCCGACCAGCATATCGTCGCCCGATGGGGTTGACCCTGCGCCTTTCCCGAGAAGCCCGAGGATCGCGGTGCGGGTGTTGCCATTGACCTCAAACGCTCCTCGATGCTCCCAGGTATCCGAAAACATGGTCTGGAAAGGATCAAGGCCGCCAGTAGGGGCGATAAGGAGGAGCGTGCTCTTAAGGATCCTTGACCGTAAAACCAATCGCTCCGGATCCGGAACCCGGGTGAGGGCATCCGGCAGATACAGATTAAAAGTCCGTGGGGAGAGGGTGAGAGTATCCGGCGCGGTCCGACCCTGGGAATCGGTACGGATCCAGAGCCGGCTCCCGATCGGTTTCTGGAGGAGGGCCTCGAGCACCAGCTGCCGCACCGCGAAGTGCGAGGGAAAGAGTCCCTTCGCGGCCGTACTGATAAAAACGCGTTCTGAGAGTTCTGGAATCTCGATATCGAGCCCATGGCGGTAACGCGCCGCGATTGCGGTCTCGAGGGGATCTGCCCCGCAAGACGCGATTCTCTCCCGCAGGCTCTTCTCAGACGCTGACACCCACATGACTCACCTCGAGAAAAAAGAGAAACTCCGAACCGAAGGGACGGGACGGGAACCTTTAAAAGATAGTGTTCTTAATAACCTATAAACAGAGGCAGGGTCCATTTCTCAGAACCTCAATTCAGAATTCCTGTTACACAGAATCCTGTGTGGCAGTGACAGTTGAGCGTCCCCGTTCATCCTTACGGACTTAAAAACAGAACTTGCGTTTTCCTCAATCAGTGAAAATCAAAACATCGATAAAAACAGGTGTTTAAGACCGGTTTAAGAAAAACACGTCCATCCGTCACTCGCTACTATAGCGGGTCTGAAGCGCCGTTCGGAGGCTGATTCTGACTTTTAAAAATTTTCGATTAACGGCCTGAAATTCCCACAAAAAAACTGCGCTATCCCAAAAACACGTCACCGTAGAATTGATTCTGTCAAAGGAGTTTTTCATCTTCCATTTTTGGAGACCTATTATGGCCGCGATTACTGCTCCGGCACAGGAGAAACAAACCAGCTGGAAAGTCGCTGTGTTGTTTTTCTTCCTGGGCTGGATTTTCATCTACGCAGACCGAATGATTCTGAATCCGGTGCAGGTGCTGATTCGCACGGACTTCAATCTCACAAACGCCGAGGTCGGTCTGATCAGCAGTCTGTTCTTCATGACGTATACGCTCCTCCAGGTGCCGTCCGGCATCCTCGGGGATAAGCTCGGCAAAGCGAAAGTGATCGCCTTCGGTTTCGCGATCTTCGGTCTCTTCACCGGATTCACGGGCCTTGCCGGGTCGTTTGGCATCCTGCTCCTCGCCCGAGCCATGACTGGTATCGGCCAGGGCTTCTATTACGGCCCCCAGTACGGTCTCTCTTCGGAACTCATTCCGACGAAATTCCGGACCCTTGGCAGCGCCATTATTAATAGCGGACAGGCCTTCGGTATCACGCTCGGTCTCGTCGCTTCAAGCTACATCGCGTTTGACATGAATGGCGGCTGGCGGCTTCCGTTCTACATCTTCGCGGTTCCCACGATCCTTGTGGGCCTCGGGATCCTCATCTTCGTGAAGGAACCGAAGCGCGAGGCCCAGTCCGCCTCCGCCCCGAAGGCGAAGTTCACGGATCTCCTGAAGAACCGTAACCTCCTTCTCACGTACCTTCTCGTTTTCTGCAGCCTCTATGGGTTCTTCGTGATGTGCACGTGGCTCCCGGTGTATCTCGAGGAAGTCCGCGGCATCGCGCGCTCGGACACCGGTTTCGTGTCGTCCCTCGTTGCCTGGACCTCGATCCCCGCGGCGCTGCTCTATGGCTACATCTCGGACAAGATCGGGAAGCGCCGTCCGGTGGTGCTTTGCCTCCTCCCGCTCGCGGCCTGCAGCATCCTTCTGATGCTCTTGACGAACAGCCACGCCCTCATGATCACGGCGCTCGTCTGCTATGGGTTCTTCGGAAAGCTCGCCACTGACCCGCTCACGATCGCGCTCGTCGCCGATAACACGCCGCGGAACCAGCTTTCCACCGCGTTCGGGATCTTTAACTTCGTCGGGATGTCGTCCGCCATCATCGCGCCGTACGCGACAGGGCTGCTCCGCGATATCACGGGTTCCTGGAACAGCGGCTTCTATGTCGCGGTCGGGCTCCTGATTTTGGGTATCGTCGCCGTTCTCTGCATCAAAGAGAAGAAGCAGATCTGACGCTTATCCGCTCTTAATTTCAAATAACTTCGATCAGCCTGGCGGCGGTTATTCCGCTGCCAGGTGTCTGACAGGCTTTGAAAAGAAGAATGTAAAAAACGAAACACACCGCTTTTTCTTCCGATCTTTTTAGGAGGAAATCCAAATGTCGCAAGGCAAATCGGGAACCGGGAACTGGCTCACCACCTCGCTCCTCTTCTTCCTCGGCTGGGTCTTCATGTATGCGGACCGCACGATTCTGAGTCCGGTGCAAGGCGTGATCCGGGAAGAATTCCTGCTCTCCAACGCGGAAGTCGGCCTCATCACCTCCGTCTTCTTCATCATGTACACCGCGGTCCAGATCCCGTCCGGGCTCCTCGGGGACCGCTTCGGCCGCACGAAGATCATTCTCTTTGGCTTCATGGTGTTTGGAGCCGCGACCGCGCTCACGCACTTCGCGTCGTCGTTCCTCATGCTGATCCTGATCCGCATTCTCGCGGGGTTCGGCGAAGGCTTCTACTACGGTCCCCAGTACGCGATTTCAAGCGACTCCACGCCTCCGAAATATCGGGCGCTCGGCTACGCGATCATCAATAACGGCCAGGCGGTCGGGATCACACTCGGGCTCATCGGCTCAAGCTACATTTCGTTTGGCCTCGACCTCGGCTGGCGCGTGACGTTTCTCTTCTACGCCATTCCGACCATCATCGTCGGCATTCTGATTTATCTCTTCGTGAAGACCGGGACGCACGCGAAGAAGGTGGAGCACGCGAAGACAAAAGCCGGGTCTGTCGCGAGTATCGGGGAGATCCTCGGGAACCGGCAGCTCGCGACGATCTTCTTTATCGCGTTCTGCAATGTCTACGGGTTCTTTGTGATGGTGACCTGGCTCCCGCTGTATCTCGCGGACGTGCGGCACATACCGCTCTCGGAAACCGGCATGATCGCGTCGCTTGTGGCGTGGACGAGTGTCCCGGCCGCGCTCCTGATCGGCAGGCTCTCAGACAAAATCGGAAAGCGGAAGCCCTTCCTCCTCATCCTCATCCCGGTCGCGATCGCGTCGATTGTCTCGCTCGTTCACGTCCAGGAATGGGATCTCCTGATCGCGGCACTGGTCGCCTATGGGCTCTTCGGGAAACTCGCCTGCGACCCGATTATCCTGACCCTCATTTCGGATGCCGCCCCGAAGGACAAATTGTCATCCGTCTACGGGATCTATAACTGCATCGCGATGCTTGGGGCGATTCTCTCGCCCTATATCACGGGGTGGCTGCGGGACAGCACGAATACCTGGAACAGCGGCTTCTATTTCGCCGCCGGGATGCTTGCCGTGGGGTGGCTTGCCGCCTGGACCCTTAAGAAAGAAACTCCGGTGCCGACGTAAAGCGTCGTAATAGAATCCGGGAAACAATCAGGGCCGCGGGGGAATGTCTCCGGCGGCCCTTTTGATTGGCTTGATCGGTAAGGAGGGGACTCAGCGGTCCGCCTCCTTGTTGAGTGTCAGTTCTTCTCAATCAAGAATCTATTTTTAGAATATCGACGGAAGATCCATCGATGAAAACTTGTGTATGGCTTCTCATCACAGCCTGAGTTGCGGGAATCCTGTCATGAAGGATTTTTCAGGTGATCTTTAGGAGCGTTTTTCAGCGAGTAAATCAGTCCAAAAATCAGAACAGCAGCTCCGCCCATCAAAAGGCTGGCGGCTGGATAGACATTAAGGAGTATGGGAAAAATCAGGGCTGAAACTAAAGCGCCGAGACGGGAAACCGCGGTAATAATTCCGACCCAGAATCCCCTGGATTCTTCTTTAAAGAGCATGTTTGGGAAGACAAAATCCAGTGGTGTCTGCAGTCCGTAAGCCAATGCGTAGAGTATGAAGAAAGCGGAGGCAATAGCAGGATGTGTTGACCCCAAAAAGGCAATCAAGATCAAAGCGACAGCCATTAAACCGAATGTCCCTATCAAGACAGCTTTTGGTCGTTTTGCGAAAAAGGGGGTTGTGGCCGGAAGAACGCCAATCAGAAAGAAAACATAAAGCAGAAGGGATTGCACAAGTCCATCCTGGTTTCCTGTCAGCACCGAGATCAACGAAGGAGCATAGAACATCAGGACGGTCGCCGGTATCGTCTGACAGAGCCAAAAAACGACGCAGAAAGCGAAGTTTGGGATTTCGTGGCTTTTAAGAAAATTCTGAAGTGCTTTTTTCGGGCTGTTTTTGATGGCTTTTCTTACGGAGCGCCGATCCGTGATGTTGGGAAGAACAACCGAAATCCGACCAAGGAAAAGAAGCAGGCCAACAAGACCTTCGACTCCAAAGAAGAACTCCCAGGGAAGGAACCCCTGAACGACGGGAATTGCGATCAGCACTCCTGCGATCGCGCCAATATACCACCCAAGCATGAGCACTGATAAAGATCGGTTTCGCCATACTGCGGGGATTGTTTCAGATACAACCGCCTGACTGACGGGATAGTCTCCCCCAAGTGCCAGTCCGGTTACGGCGCGGGTAAAAAACAGGATGCCAGTCCCTGTCTTTATAAGCGGCGCGAAAGCCGCAATCGCGAAGACCCCCATCAGAAAAGTGAAAACCGGCCGTCGGCCAATACGATCGGAAATGCTGCCGAAAATTCCAGACCCGACTAGAAAACCAGCGAAATAGAGACAAGAGAAGCAGCCGATTTCCCAAGGCGTCAGTCCCGGGATCAGCAGAATGAGGAAGGCAGCAGTAGCCGTCGAGAAACCGTCAAGAACTGGGGTACCTGCAGAAAGTGCCGTTATTTTGATTGCAAGCGACTTTGGACAGGAATTATCTGTATCCATCATGGCAACAGAGAATCATTGATTCACAAAAAATCTCAAACCGCGGGATGACGGTCTGCTCATTAGGATAAAACTGGGTGGCAGCGAGTATACGGAAATCAGGAGGGGCCGGCGGCAGGAATAGGAGAGAGTGATTCCTGCCGTCAGCCCCTTTACACCTCAGGGATAAAGTTTCTCTTTTCAGTCCTTATAAGAAGAGAGGAGGTTTACACCGTCTTCAAGATTCTGCGAGAAGATGCGGTCTTCGCCGACAAACGGAACCTTGGTGCGATAGGCGTCGTAAAGCTTCTGAGTAGCAGGAGAAAGTTTCACAGCCGGGTTCTTCATCTTCCGGAGATCAATGGCCTGGGTCGCATGGAGCAGTTCCATCGAGTAGAGGTCAAAGATGTTGTGAGACGCGCGGTTCAGACGAGCTGCGGCGCGGGGCAGGTTCGAGGCGGAATCCTCAATGTTGCCCTCAACCGGGGTGCTGTGCATGGAAACAGGGTTAGCAAGTTCGAGGTTTTCCGCATAGATGGAAACCATGGAATCCTCGGTCGCACCGAAAGCGTGCCCATTCACGTTTTCAGGACCTGCAAGGTAACGGCTGAGTCCGGAGAACTCATCCTGGTCAAGACGGAGCGTTCTATGCAGAGAATTGTGCGCGACGTGAGCGAGTGCCGTCGTAGCGCGTTCAACCGCAATGGCGATCGGGAGAGGCTCGAAATTCGCCGAGGGGATAATTGCGCCCTTATAACCTTCTGCATCCACAAAGTAATGCTTGACCTGAGAAGAGTCTGTGTCCTCAGTAGAGGCATTCAGAATTACGCCAGGATTGTCGTCTGAAGAGTTGATCTGAACATTGATGAGGTTATCGAGGTCATTCAGAGCCCGCTGAGCTTCGGAAAGACCGTAGACGGTCGTGCGGAAGGAAAGCGGATCCTGCAGAGCGCGTTTTTTGTCGAAGTTCCAAAGGTACGAGCCTTTCAGAGCGACGCGAAGGGTCGACGCCATTTCAGCCAGCCCCGGAAGCGGATGGCTATTGACGGTCTGGGCAAGGAACGGTGCGACATTGCCATTGAGACCCTGAAGCGTCAGACCATAAACCAGAGGCGAAACCTTCATCACCTGGTGCATGGTACGGGCAGCATCCATCGTGTATGCCATGCCAACAGAATTGGAAGAAAGGATGCCGAGGCCGTCTTTACCATACGGAACAAGAGGAGTAATGCCCTTGGTCTTCAGCGCTTCGGCACCGGAAATAACCTTCCCGTCGACTTCAGCCTTCCATTCGCCCATCATCACACAGCCAACATGGGAAGCAAGCGTAATATCCGCGTCACCGATCGAGCCGCGAGAGGGAATGACAGGCGTGATGCCTTTATTGAGGAAATCGCGGTACAGCTCAGAAACACGCGGCTGGACTCCGGAACGGCCATTAAGAAGAGTATTCAGGCGAATGACGAGCGCCAGACGAACCAAAGGTTTCGGCATGGCCGGACCATACGAACCCAAAAGTTCTGCAATAGAGCCACGAAAGCCTTCGTGGCTCTGGCTCATCAAAT
>ERZ772871.1148-NODE-1148-length-14784-cov-3.88492_pt1 | contig 14784 bp, 13 predicted proteins | sample MGYA00511899_ERZ772871 | MGnify/ENA primary metagenome ERZ772871 (study PRJEB29015, sample SAMEA2737693) | human gut metagenome | biome: human gut; feature: human-associated habitat; material: faeces | place: China | collected 2012 ... | reverse complement strand
GGTGCCGGGGCCGCCGGTGAGGACAAGGCAGTTCTCGGTCATGGCTTTGCGGATGGCTTCCTTCTGGAGCGGCGCGTAAGCAAAGCCCTGCGCCAGTTCCAGTATCTGGATGTTCTTGTCGAGGTTTCGGGCCGTCTGATTTCCGCGTCTGGTCAGCATGGCCAGACGGTCGGCGATGTCCTGCTCTGCGGCCAGCAGATCCGGCAGATAAATATACGGTGTGCCGTCGAACATCCGCACTGCCAGTTTCCCGGTCTGGATGCAGCTGTCCAGCGCCTCCGCCAGCTTTTCGGGGGGCTGGTGGATGAAGTTCGACGCTGTTTCCAGCAGCTGCGCTCGGGGCAGACAGGTGTGGCCGTTGCCGGCGTTGTGACGCAGGGTGCGCAGGAGGGCGGCTTCCAGCCGCTGGGCGCAGTCCCCTGCCATCTGGTAATACTGGGCGATGCTGTCGGCGTGGCGGAAGTCCAGCTGCAGCGGTTCGCCGCAGAGCAGGTAGGGGTTCTGCTGGATGGCCTGCATGGCCCCCGGCCCGAAGGTGCGGAAGACCTCCATCGCCCGGCGGGGGCTGATCTCGAACTGAGCCAGATAGGCGATGAGCTCCCGCATTCCGAACATCCGCTTGAACTCCTGCTGGATGCGGTCGGCCTTGTCCGCCGAGATGCCCGGGATGAGGGTGAGCTGGGCGGGGTCGTTGGCGATCACTTCCAGCGCCGCCGCGCCGAATTTGTCAATGATCTTATCCGCCGTCCGTGCGCCGATGTAGGGCAGCGACCGGCTGGCGAGGAAGGCGTAGACGGCCTCGAGGTCTTTGGGCATATCCGTCTCGCACTCCTGTGCGTGGAACTGTCGGCCATAGGTGGCGTGGTTCTCGTACCTGCCCCGGCAGACGACGCTTTCGCCCGCGTGGAGCTCTCCCACCATGCCGCACACAACGGTGACGACACCGCCGCCCGACACCTCGAACACGGTGTAGCCGTTGTCCTCGTTCAGGTAGATGATGTCCTCTACCGTGCCTTCCAGCCGTTCCAGCTCCTGCTCCATCGTCCCGCCTCCTCGTTTTGACACAACTATATATAGTATAGCGGTTTTGGGGGGATTTGTAAATACAACGAGGCAGCTCTTTAAGGCTCCCCCTTTGGGGGAGCTGGCGAGCGGAGCGAGACTGAGAGGGCAAGGATGCTACAGAAAGACAAAAAGCACAGCGATAGCATCGCTCTGACGGAGAGCCTGCTTATCGCTGTATGGCGGCTCTTGGGAGACGGGCTTGCCCTCTCCGTCTGCTTCGCAGCCACTGCCCGGGTTGCGGCTCCCAGCGTCTGCTTCGCTGCCGCTCGCATCCTGCTGGCCGCGGCCCCAACAGCTCCTCCCTGTTTCCGCCACTGGCGGCGGTCGTCGCCGTTGCTCCCAAAGGGAGAGGCTTTGGCATGTCGGTCAGGTCTATACTGGACGCCTGAGGCCCGACAGGGCGCAAAAGGGCGGAAAAAGGCCCTTTTTACCGTCAAATCATCGGTTATTCTATCTTTTCAGATAAGAAAACCCTGCCTTATTCCAGATGCTTTTGCAGCCAGTCCAGCAGACCGTTATAATCCAGCGTTCCCGACGCTACGCGCAGGATGGTTTCGATGAGGTCATCATCTTCGTAGGAAAGCGTCATCTGGTTGATGTCCAGAAAGACCAGCATCGCGTGGGTCCCTATCCGCTTGTTGCCGTCGATGAACGGATGGTTACAGATGAGACCGAAGCCCAGACGGGCAGCCTTTTCCAACAGAGAGGGATATAATTCCTGGTCCGCAAAGGTCTGGAATGGCGTATTGACCGCCGAGTCCAGAAGCCCTTCATCCCGGATACCGTCAGCACCGCCAGACTGCTGGATGAGCGCCGAATGCAACAGAAGTATCTGCCGTTTCGTCAGCACTTTCATTTTGCAAGTTCCTCATATACGTGCTTGTTACGGTCCATCAGCTTCAGCGAAGAGGCCAGCACATCGTCATCTGCTGCGGCCTGCATGGCATCCGCCTGGTTGAACTCGTAGATGATATACCGGGGCGCGTTGTTTTTCATGATGACCGCAGAGCCGAACTGGTCTACCAGCTTTGCAACCTTGGAGAAATTCTGGTTGGCGACCGAGATCGGCACCATCGTATTCGTATCGATATTCATAACATCAGTCTCCTTTCTGTCTTTAGTATACTCAAATATTAGGATAAATTCAACCCATATTTTCATTGGACAGCAAAAAGCACCGCCGCACGGCCCAAGTCTCCCCGGGCCGCGCGGCGGCTTTTCATTTCTTTCAGTCCTGCGTTTCTTTTCGGATGCCGAACAGCCTCCGGAGCAAGCCTCTCAGGCACTTGGGGCTTTTGAGAACGACCACCTGCATAGAGCCGACCACCTTTCGTCGCTTGATACGCCATTATAGGCGGTCTGCGCCCGGAATGTTCCGGTTCAGCTCAGGATCGGCCCGTCCGGCACCGTCTCCACCACCACCAGCGCGCCCTTTTGGGTGGAGATGGTGATGCAGTCGGAGCCCTCGGCATACTCGTTGCTGACGCCGAGGGGGTAGCCTGCGGTGAGGGTGGCGTCGGTCAGCTCGTAGAAGGAGCCCCGCTCCGAGACCCCCTCTGCCCTGCCCTCCATCGGGAAGACCGAGAGGTAGAAATACCCATCCTTCGGGTAGCGGCGGGTCTCGCCGGGCATCACGAAGGTGATGCGGCTGCGCTCGTCCAGAAGCGTGGCGCGGACGCCCCGCTGTTCGAGGCCGAGGCCGGTGCAGAGGTTGGCCAGCGTATGCTCGAGGCGTCTGCCGCCCAGTACGCCCAGCAGCAGCGCCTCGTCGAAGCCCTTCTCGGAGGCCAGCTTTGCCGCGTACTCGGTGTCGGTGTCGTCCTTGACGTGGGGCAGGATGACGGTGTCGTCGCCCTCCTGCGCCGGGCAGGGCGCGGTGTCGAAGTCGCCCACGATGATGTCGGGGCGGCAGTGGAGCGGCGCACAGTTGCGGTAGCCCGCGTCGCAGGCAATGATGGTATCGCCGGGCCGCAGGGCCGACGCCAGCGAGGCGCTGACCGGGCAGGCGGAAATGATGACACAGCGGGACATTACAACCCCCTCCTCTGCCACTCCTTCACATCCTTGACCTCATCGTACATGGCGCAGTAGCTGTCGTAGCGGGTCTGGGAGAGCCTGCCCTCCGCGAGGGCGGCGCGGACGGCGCAGCCCTTCTCGGAGCGGTGGGAGCAGCCGGTGAACCGGCACGCGCCGAGGTAAGGCCCGAACTCCGGGAAGGCGTGTTCCAGAGCCTCTTTCGGGATGAAGCCCGCCCGGCTGGCCTCGAGGCTGGCGAAGCCCGGGGTGTCGGCGATGCGGCCCCCGAAGGCTTCAAAGATGGTCACCTCCCGGGTGGTGTGACGGCCACGGCCCAGCTTCTGGCTGATGGCGGCGGTCTGACGCTCCACGTCGGGCAGGAGGGCGTTCAGCAGGGTGGATTTGCCCACGCCGGAGTTGCCGCAGAAGGCGCAGAGACGGCCATTGATCCAATGTTTGATGTCGTCCAGACCCTCGCCGGTGGCGTAGTCGATGCGGATGAAGGGCAGGGTCGATTTTTCGTAGGCGCTGCGCAGAAACTCCGCCTCGGCGAGGTCGCCTTTGGTGCAGACGATGACGGGCTGGACGCCCTTGTCCACCGCGATGGCCGAAAGCTTATCCAGCACGAGGGTGCTGGGGGTGGGCTGGGTGGTGCTTGCCACGAGGAACAGCACGTCGAGGTTCGCCATGGGCGGGCGGACGAAGACGTTCCGCCGGGGCGCGATGGCCGCGATGACCGCCCCGCCGTTCTCGGTCTCCAGCGTCACCACGTCGCCCGCCACGGGGGTGATCTTCTGCTTGCGGAAGATGCCCCGGGGCTTGCACTCCAGGATGCCTTCCGACGTCTTGACGTAATAAAATCCGCCGATGCCTTTTGTGATATAACCTGTCATACCTACTCCCTCAGCCCAGCCAGGACGTCCACCAGTCGCTGAGACCGCCGCCGCCGGTGGTGGAAGAAGACGAGCTGGCGCCGGTGCTCTCGCTGGAAGAGCTGCCGCCCCCGAAGAGGCCGCCCAGCCAGCCGCCGGAGCCGTCGCTGCCGGCGGTGCTCTCGCTGGGTGCTTCGGGTTCCGGTGCAGGCTCGGGGCCTGCGCTGACCACGACGCTGACCCGGGTGTTCAGCTTGGCCGATGCGCCCTCGCCGGGGTTCTGGCTGATGATGCTGCCCACGGGCTGGTCGCTGTACTGCTCGGTCTGGCTGCCCAGACCCAGCTTCCGCTGCACCAGCAGGGTGCGGGCGTCGTCCACGCTCATGCCGATGAGGCTGGGGACCTTGGTGGTGGTGGCCACCTGCGGGCGGCTGACGTAGATCACCACCGTGGTGCCTGCGGCCACCTGACTGCCTGCGGCGGGGTCGGTGCGGATGATGGAGCCTGCGGCCACCGACTCATCCACGGCCTGAGTGACCAGCACCGACACCCCCAGGTCCTTCAGCTGCTGTTCGCCGTCGGCCTGCACATAGTTGGTCAGGTCGGGGACGGTGACGTAGTGGATGCCGAGGCTGACGGTGAGGGTCACGCTCTGGCCCTCGCGGACGGTGCGGCCCGCCACCGGCGACTGCTTGTAGACATAGCCCGCGGCGTAGTCGTTGCTGTACTCCTCTTCCCAGTTGACGACCACCTGACCGGAGGCCACCTGCTGGGAGGCGTTCACCTCGTCCTGGGTCATGCCGCTGAAATCGCCCAGCACGATGTCGGCGCGGTCGGTCATGATGTTGCTGGAATCGTTCAGGATGGTCCAGCACAGGGCCGCACAGGCCAGCGCAAAGGCCGTCGTGATGCCCAGCAGCACCGGCATAAAGCCGCTGCGCTTCTTCTTTTTCGCCTTAGCCTTGGGGCGGGCGGGATCTGCCGCCGGTTTCTCCGGGGGTCTGTGGATGCTGCGTTTCTGCGGCATGGGTTCGTTCACCACCTTTTCAGGTTCTTCCTTTACATATTGATACTGGAACGTGACGGAGGGGTCCTGCACGTAGGCGTCCAGCGCCTCCAGCATCTCTGCGGCGCTGGAATACCGGTTGACCGGCAGCTTCGCCATGGCGCGCTCCGTGATCTGGACGAGGCCCAGCGGCACCTCCGGGGCAAGCTCTGCCAGCGGCTTCGGGGTGTCCCGTATCTGCTTGCGGGCCACCTCCACCATGTCGTCGGCGTCGAAGGGCAGCCTGCCCGAGAGCATCTCGTACATCATGACGCCCACGGAGTAGATGTCGCTCTTGGGGTCGGTCTCCTCCCCCTTCGCCTGCTCGGGGCTGATGTAGTGGACGCTGCCCATGGTCTTTTTGCCATTCTGTATCTGGTTCTCGGCCCGGGAGATGCGGGCGATGCCAAAGTCCATCATCCGCAGCTGGCCGTTGTCCAGCAGCATGATGTTCTGGGGCTTGATGTCCCGGTGGACGACGCCGTTGCGGTGGGCGTGGTCGAGGGCGCGGAGGATCTGGGCGATGAAGTGGACGGTCTCCCGGCTGGTTATTTTGCCGCCCCGCTCGTTGAGGTACTCCCGGAGGGTCATCCCCTCCACGCACTCCATCACGATATACTGTAGGTTTTCGCTGACGGAGACGTCGTAGACCTTGACGATGTTGGGGTGGTTGAGCAGGGAGATGGCCTTGGACTCGTTCTTGAAGCGGCGGACGAGGTCGGCGTCATGCATCAGCTCCTGACGCAGCACCTTGACGGCCACCACCGTGCCTTCCGGCACAGGCCCGCCGGGGGCAGAGACCACGGCCTTGTAGACGTTGGCCATGCCGCCTGCGCCGATGAGCTCCCGAATGGTGTAGAGCCCGTCCAGCGTCTTGCCGATGAGATTATCCATGCTTCACCTCCAGCGGCTCCACGCCCAGCAGCAGCGCGGTGATGTTGTCGGGGCCGCCGCCCGCGTTGGCGGCGTCCACCAGCCGGTCGGGGATGTCGTAGAACCCGCCCTTGGTGAAAATTTCCTCGATCTTTTCCTTGGGCAGGACGTTGGTGAGGCCGTCGGTGCAGAGCAGGAGCATATCGCCCTTCTGCACCGGCAGGCTGGTGAACTCGGGGTCGAGGCGGTAGTCCACGCCCAGCGCCCGGGTGATGATGTTCTTCTGGGGGTGATGCTCGGCTTCCTCGGCGGTGATGGTGCCGCAGTCCACCAGCTCCTGCACATAGGAGTGGTCGTGGGTGAGCTGGGTGAGTCTGCCGTCCCGGACGAGGTAGGCCCGGGAGTCGCCTGCGTGGCAGATAAAGGCGTTGCCGCCCCGCACGAGGGCGCAGACCGCCGTGGTGCCCATGCCCGCCAGCTCCTCCTCCCGGGAGGCCTTCTGGAAGACGAAGCGGTTGGCGTTGATGAGCGCCCGCTTCAAAAACCTTTCCTCGTCGCCGGGCAGGCACTGGGCGTACTGCTCGTGGAAGATGTGCTCGATGACGTCGCAGGCGCTCACGGAAGCCTCACGGCCTCCCCGCGCACCGCCCATGCCGTCGCACACGAGGCCCCAGGCCGCGTCGCTGTTCAGCTCGCCTGCCCGGTAGTCGTCCTGATTCTCGGGGCGGACGCTGCCGACGTCTGTTTTTCCTGCAAGTTTCATAGGATTCTCCTTCTCAAGCTTTGCCGTTCATCTCGTCGCGGCGGAGCTGGCCGCAGGCGGCGCTGATCTCGCTGCCCAGACGGCGGCGGACGGTGGCGTTGACGCCGAGGCTTTCCAGCTTCTGCTGGAAGCGCCGGACGTTGGCGGCGTCGGTAGCCGAATAAGGGCTGCCGTCCACCGGGTTGATGGGGATGAGGTTGACGTGAGCGCCCATCCCCCGGATGAGGCCGGCCAGCTGCTTGGCGCAGGCGTCGGAGTCGTTGACCCCCCGCACCATGGAGTACTCGAAGCTCACTCTCCGGCCCGTCGTCTCCTGATACCGGCGCACGGCCTGCATCAGCACCTCCACGGGGTAGGCATCGTTCACCGGCATCATGCCGCTGCGGATGTCGTTGTTGGGGGCGTGGAGGGAGACGGAGAGGGTGAGCTGGAGCTTCTTCTCGGCCAGCCGGTCGATCTTCGGCACGAGGCCGCAGGTGGAGAGGCTGATGTTCCGCATCCCGATGTTCACCCCCTCGGGGGAGGAGATGTTCTCGAGAAAGCGCATGACTTCGTCGAAATTATCCAGCGGCTCCCCGATGCCCATCAGCACGATGTGGGAGATGCGCTCCCCGATGTCCTTCTGGGCGGTGTAAATCTCGGAGCAGATCTCCCCCGCCTCGAGGTTGCGCACCCGGCCCGCCTGGGTCGAGGCGCAGAAGCGGCAGCCCATCCGGCAGCCCACCTGGGTGGACACGCAGACCGTGTTGCCGTAGTGGTAGCGCATGACGACGGTCTCGATGCAGTTGCCGTCGGCCATCCGCAGCAGGTACTTCACGGTGCCGTCCTTGGCCTCCTGCCGCCGCTCGATGATGGGCGCGGCGATGTAAAATGCCTCCTCCAGCTTTGCCAGCAGGGCTTTGGGCTGGTCGGTCATGGCCGAAAAGTCGGTCACGAGCTTCTGGTGGACCCAGTGGAAGAGCTGCTTTGCCCGGAAGCCGGGCTGGCCCATCGCTTTCAGTTCCGCTGTCAGCTGTTCCAGCGTCAGGGAGGATATACAGCGTTTCATCTCCATGAAAATCTCCTTTTGTCAGGAATCACGTTTCTGCATCGCGCAGAGGAAAAAGCCGTCCATGCCGGTGCGGGTGGGGACGGAAAGCGCCCCCCAGTCCCCCACCGTCATCCCGGCCGGGAAGCGGACGTTCGGCGTCACCACCCGGAGCTCCGGGTGTCGGCCCACGAAGGCCCGCACCTGCTCTTCGTTCTCGGCAGGGTCGATGGTGCAGGTGGAGTAGACCAGACGCCCGCCCTCCTTCAGGTGGGCGGCGGCTGTATCCAGAATGGCCGACTGGGTGGCCAATAATTCATCGTGACGCGCTTTTTCGAGGGTCCTGTACCGGATGTCCGGCTTCTTGGCGAGGATGCCGAGGCCGCTGCAGGGGGCGTCTACCAAGATGGCGTCCGCCATGGGCAGGTCGGCATCAGGCTTTGTGCCGTCGGAGACGCGAGGCTCCACGTTCCGGAATCCCATCCGCTCCACGGCCTTGCGGATGAGCTGGACGCGGTTCTCGCTGACGTCGCAGCTCACCAGCCGCCCTTCGTCCCCCATCTCCTCGATGAGGAGCAGGCTCTTGCCGCCGGGGGCAGCGCAGAGGTCGAGGACGGTATCGCCGGGCTTTGCCTCCACACAGAGGGCGGCAAGCTGGCTGGCCTGCCCCTCCACGTGGAAATATCCGTCCCGGAAAAGCCCGCTCTCCGCCGGGCTGCCCTCGAAGCGGGCTAAGACACTGCCCGGCACGAGGCCCGGGGCGGCGGTCTTCGCGCCCGAGGCCAGCAGCTTTTCGCAGAGGGCTTCCGGCGTCCCTTTCAGGGGGTTGGCCCGGAGGCTGGTCAGGCCGCCGTCGGCGGTGTGGGTCAGGATGTCCAGCGCCTCGTCGGGGTAGTGTTCGTGGAGGAACGCTGCCACGTCCCGGCCCGCCGAGCCCAGCACCATCAGCCGCTCCACCTCGTCGGCGAAGACGGCAGAGCCGAGGTCATAGCCGATGGCCCGGCGCAGCACGGCGTTCACGAGGCCGGAGGCGCTGGCTTTTTTGAAGGTGCGGGTCAGCTTGACGGCTTCATTGACCGCCGCCGAGGCAGGCACCTGCATATAGCGGGCCTGCGCCAGCGCGGCGCGGAGGATCTCCCGCACCTGCGGGTCGAGTTTGGCAAGCCCTTTGGGCAGGAACCGGCTCAGGATATAGTCCAGCGTCCCCTGATGCTCCAGCACGGTGTAAAATATCGCGCTGGCAAATGCTTTCTCGCGGCCCTCCAGCTTCTGGCGGCGCAGCTCTGCGTCGAGGATGAGGTTCGAGAACCCGTCCTGCTCCTGCCGCACCAGCGCCGCCACCGCCGCCGCGCGGGGGTTCGGGCCGCTCACAGGCTGTCCCCCGCCTTGAGGCGGAGTCCGGCGGCGAAGGAGGTGCCGTCCATGGGCTTCTTGCCCTCCGGCACGACATGCAAAAGCTGGACAGCGCCCTCGCCGCAGGCCACGGTCAGGGGCTTGGTGGCGAGGACCGTGCCGGCGGCTTCGCCGTGGCTTTCCGCGACGCGGCACTCCATCACCTTGACCTTCCTGCCGCCCGCCGTCACGAACCATGCCCCGGGCCAGGGGTTCATGCCCCGCACCCAGTTGTGGATATGGTCGGCGCTGTCGGTCAGCTTGAACTGGGCCATCTCCTTGCTCAGCATGGGGGCGACGGAAGCGTTCTCGCGGGCCTGAGGCTCTGCCTTCAGCGTACCAGCTTCGATGGCAGGCAGGGTCTCGCAGAGCACCCGTGCGCCCACGGCAGCGACCCGGTCGAACAGCTGGCCGCTGGTCTCCTCGGGGTCGATTTTGATTCTCTCGCAGGCCAGCACGTCGCCGGTGTCGAGGCCCTCGTCCATCTGCATGATGGAGACGCCCGTCTCGGCGTCGCCGTTCAGCACCGCCCACTGCACGGGGGCGCTGCCCCGGTATTTGGGCAGCAGGGAGACGTGGAGGTTGATGCAGCCATATTTCGGCGCTTCCAGCACCGATCTGGGCAGGATGCAGCCGTAGGCCACCACCACGATGAGCTCAGGAGCCAGCGCACGGATGTTCTCGTCCTCGCCGCCGTCCCGCAGGGTGCGGGGCTGAAAGACGGGGGTGCCGTGGGCCAGCGCCACCTCCTTCACCGGGGGTGCGGTGAGCACCTGCTTGCGGCCCACGGGCTTATCGCGCCGGGTGTAGACTGCGCAGATGTCGTGGCCCGCCTCATACAGGGCCTTCAGGCAGTCCGCCGCAATGTCCGGCGTCCCCATGAACAGAATGCGCATCAGTCGTTCTCCTTCTTCTTGGCGGCGGCGGCGCGGCCCTCCTCGGTGTCCTCATAGAAGAACTCGCTGGACTCCATGATGGTGATGCCGTCCAGATGGTCGTTCTCGTGCTGGATGCAGCGGGCCAGCAGGTCCTCGGCTTCCAGCTCGAACCACTCGCCGTTCCGGTCCTGTGCGCGGACCTTGACGGCCACGGGGCGGGTCACGGCGCCGTTGTGGCCCGGGAAGGACAGGCAGCCCTCGTAGGCGGTCTCCTCGTCCTCAGACACGGCGAGGATCTCCGGGTTGACGAAGTCGATGAACTTGTACTCGTAGTTTTCGGGGATCTCTTCCGGGGCGTCGGTGGTGTCCCACACCACGAAGAGGCGGCGCAGCATCCCCACCTGCGGGCCTGCGAGGCCCACGCCGTCGGCGGCGATCATCGTCTCGCGCATATCGTCCAGCAGGGTAGCCAGACGGTCGTCGAAGCTGGTCACCGGGCGGCAGACCTTGTTCAGGATGGGGTCGCCCTCTTTTACAATGTTGCGGATAGCCATGAAGTATACCTCCAAATGATCTTATCAAATATCACCGTCAGAATGCATATCCACCACCACGGTGGCCTTGGCGGGCAGCTTTTCCTGCTCGTAGAGGCCGAGGGTCTGGCGGACAAGGTCGCGGAAGCGTTTGTCGGCGCGGCACTTGATGGTGAGCTTGTAGCGGTAGTTCTCGTTGATCTTTTCGATGTTGCCGGGGGTGGGGCCAAGCACCCGGAGAGGCAGGTCCGGCTGCTGCGCGGCCTGACGGCCCAAGAGGGCCGAGAACCGGGCAGCGGCCCGGGCCACCTCGATCTCCTTCGGGCCGGAGAAGCCCACGACGCAGAGCCCGCAGAAGGGCGGGTAGAGGCCCAGCTTGCGATAGGCAATTTCCTGCTCGAAGAAGGCGTCGTAGTCCTGCGCGGCGGCGAGGTTGAGGACGGGGTTGTCGGGGTCGGTGGTCTGGATGATGGCGAAGCCCGGGTCCTTCGCCCGGCCGGAGCGCCCCACCACCTGGGTGATGAGGCTGAACACCGTCTCGTAGGCCCGAAACCCCTGCGCAAAGAGCAGCGAGTCGATGCCGAGGACGCCCACGAGGGTCACGTCCTCGAAATCGAGGCCCTTGGCCACCATCTGCGTCCCCACCATGATGTCATACTCATGCCGGGCGAACTTCGCCAGCAGCTTTTCGTGGGCGTCTTTGGCGGCGGTGGAGTCCTGGTCCATCCGCAGCACTCTTGCCTCCGGGAAGAGCTGGGCCAGCTCCTCCTCGGCCTTCTGGGTGCCGAAGCCCCGGTAGAGCAGCTTGCCGCCGCAGGCGGGGCAGGTCCTGGGGGGCGGGTCGAGCTGGGTGCCGCAGTAGTGGCAGAGCAGCTTGTGGCCCGCCTTGTGGTAGACCATGGGTACGCTGCACCTGGGGCATTTCAGCACCTCGCGGCAGTCGTCGCACTGGGCCATGGTCTGGTAGCCCCGGCGGTTGAGCAGCAGGATGGTCTGCTTCCCCGCGTCGAGGTTGCGCCGGATGGCGTCCTCCATGGCAAGGCTGATCTCCCTCGGGTTGCCCGAGGCCAGCTCTGCCCGCATATCCACGATCTGGACGCTGGGCAGCGGGTTGCCGCCGTAGCGCTGGGTGAGCCGGACGAGCTGGGTGCGGCCATTCTGGGCGGCGTAAAAGCTCTCGGTGCTGGGGGTAGCGCTGGCCAGAAGGAGCAGGGAGCCGTTCTCCGCCGCCCGCTGCCGGGCCACCTCGTGGGCGGCGTACCGGGGCGCGGACTCGGAGCGGTAGGTGTGCTCCTGCTCCTCGTCGATGATGACGAGGCCGATGTTCTCCAGCGGGGCGAAGACGGCGCTCCGGGTCCCCACCACGATGTCGGCCCCGCCGTCCTGTATCATCTGCCATTGGAGCAGGCGCTCGGTGTGGTTGAGGGCCGAGTGCTGGACGGCTACCCGCCGCCCGAACCGGCTCTTGAGGCGGAGGATCATCTGAGGCGTCAGGCTGATCTCCGGCACCAGCACGAGGGCGCGCCGCCCCAGCGCCAGACACCGCTCGATGAGCTTTAAGAACACCAGCGTCTTGCCGCTGCCGGTGACGCCGTAGAGCAGCGCCGAGTGGGGGGCGGTGTCTTCGAGGCCGGGCAGCAGGGCGTCATAGGCCGCCTGCTGCTCTGCCGTCAGGGTGAGGGGCTCGTTTTTCAGCGGGATAGACGAATACAGGTCGATGGATTTGTTCACCTTGCTGCATTCGACGACGCCCTTGGCGCAGAGGTTGTCCAGCACGGCTTTGGTGATGCCGTGGGCCTCCATCTCGTTCTGGGTGCGCTCTCCCCCGCTCAGCAGGGCCACTGCCGCCAGCTGCTTGGCCGTGGGGCGGGGCTTTTGCTGCAAAGCCCCCACCAGCTTATAGCTGTTCTCGGTGTGGCGGGTGAGCTGCTTTTGGAGCACCGGCGTCACGCCGTCCGCCGCGAGGGCGGGCTTATACTGCGCCCCATAGGGGATGACCGCCTTGACGGCCTCGTAGTAGGTGCAGAAGGTGCGCTCCTTGAGGAAATGCACCAGCCGCAGCAGCTCCGGCGTCAGGCAGGCCGAGGCGGGGGCCACGTCGAAGAGGTACTTGAGCTTTGCGTGCTCCGGCTCTTCGTCGCAGGCCAGCACCACGCCCATCCGGGCCCTGCTCCCCCGCCCGAAGGGCACCAGCACCATGCTGCCGAGGCGGACGGCCTCCTGCTGGTCGGGCATGACGGCGTAGGTATAGAGTTTGTCGAAGTGGAAGGTCGCGTTGCTCACGGCAACGCCTACCGTTTTTGGCATTCGCGGCTCCTTGTTATCTGTCGAGGCCGGCCCGCTGGCGGATGATGCCGTAGAGCTTCTCGGCGCAGGCGTTCACCTCGTCGTTCACGAGGGTGAGGGTGAACTTCTCCTGCTCGGCCAGCTCCTTCTTTGCGGTGTCGAGGCGCTCGAGGATGCTGGCTTCTGTCTCGGTGCCGCGGCCCCTGAGGCGGCGTTCCAGCTCCTCCACGGAGGGCGGCAGCAGGAAGATGGTGGTCGCCCCCGGGAACATCCGGCGGATATTGGCCGCGCCGTGGACGTCGATGACCAGCACCACCAGCTTGCCCGCCTCGAGGCGCTTATCCACCTCTTCGCGGAGGGTGCCGTAGTAGTTGCCGTTGTAGAAGTTGTGCTCCACCACCTGATCGGTGTCGATGAGGTGCCGGAACTGCTCCCGGGTGCGGTAGTAGTAGTCCACCCCCTCCTGCTCGCCGGGGCGGGGTGCGCGGGTGGTGGCGGAGACGGTCTTTTCGATCTCGGGGTGGGCCTCGCGCAGGGCCTTGACCACACTATCCTTGCCGGTACCGGCGGCACCGGAGACGACAAACAGGTACTTTTCGTTTTCCATTTTTTACTGCTCCTCTGTCGGTTTTCCTTCCGGCTGGCCCGCAGCGCGGCTTGCCACCGTCTCAGGCGTCAGGGCCGAAAGGACTACATGGTCGGAGTCCATGATGAGCACGGCCCGGGTGCTGCGGCCATAGGACGCATCAATGAGCATCCCCCGCTCCCGCGCCTCCTTCACCAGACGCTTGACCGGCGCGGAGTCGGGGCTGACGACGGCCACCACCCGCCCTGCGCTGACCAGATTGCCAAAGCCTATGTTGATGAGCTTCATCTGAACTCCTCCGTACTGTTTTTATTCGAGGTTCTGGATCTGTTCGCGGATCTTCTCGATCTCCGCCTTCATGTCCACCACCGTGCGGGTGATGTCCAGGTCCTGACACTTGGAGCCGATGGTGTTGGTCTCACGGTTCAGCTCCTGAGTCAGGAAGTCCAGCTTCCGGCCCACCGGCTCGTCCAGCTCCAGAATGGAGCGGTACTGGGCGATGTGGCTGCGCAGACGGACGGTCTCCTCGTCCACGGCGGTCTTGTCGCCGAAGATGGCGGCTTCCGTCAGGACCCGGGCGTCGTCGATGCTGCGGTCCTCGAGGATGGTCCTGAGCTTCTCGTAGAGGCGGCTGGTGTAGGCTTCGACGCGGCCTGCGCTCAGGGTCTCCACCCTGCTCACCCGCTCCTCGAGGAAGCGCAGGCGGCTCTCCACGTCGGCCTTCATCTTGGCGCCCTCGGCGGCGCGCATGGCGATGAAGTTGTCCAGCGCCTGAGCCGTCACGGCGGAGACGTCGGCCCAGAGCTGTTCCTCATCCACGTCGGCGTGGCGGGTGGCCAGCACGTCCGGGAAGCGGGTCAGCGTCGAGACGGTGACGTCGTTCTTGATGCAGAGCTTCTCCGAAAGGTTCCGCAGGGCCTTCTGGTAGCTGCGGGCCAGCTCCATGTTGACGGTCACTTCTGCGTCGGCGGCCTCCACGTTCTGGATGGTCATGCTCAGCTCGACCTTGCCGCGGGTGACCCGCTCGTTGAGCTGCTTTTTCAGGCGGCTGTCCATGTAGCTGCAGCTGCGGGGGATGCGGGACGAATACTCGAAATACCGGGAGTTGACGCTGCGCAGCTCGACCGTGATCTCGCGGCCATTCAATACAGCAGTCCCCCGGCCAAAACCGGTCATGCTCAGGATCATATGCTCCACGTTTCCTCTCTGTTGATGGGTGGATATGCGGACAAATTACGGTATATGTATCCGCGTTTGGGTATACAGGCCCATGTTACGATACATATGTTATTATTCTACTCTGATGACCGCTTTTTTGCAAGTCAGGAGCGCAAAAAATTGAGCTTTTCGTCCATGGTCAGGCTGTCCTTCGTACAACCTCTCCGGCACTTCGTGCCACCTCCCCTTGTAGGGGAGGCTTTGGCAGTCCCCGCAAAGTGAACGGTTTC
>ERZ772871.1113-NODE-1113-length-15450-cov-4.15122_pt1 | contig 15450 bp, 13 predicted proteins | sample MGYA00511899_ERZ772871 | MGnify/ENA primary metagenome ERZ772871 (study PRJEB29015, sample SAMEA2737693) | human gut metagenome | biome: human gut; feature: human-associated habitat; material: faeces | place: China | collected 2012 ... | reverse complement strand
CCGCACGCCCCATGCGTCGCGGCCGCAAGAAGGTTTGCAGCTTCTGTGTCGATCGCATCGACACCATCGATTACAAGGACGTTCCCCGTCTGCGTAAGTACGTCTCTGAGCGTGCAAAGATCATTCCCCGCCGTGTTACCGGCACCTGCGCTTTCCATCAGCGCGCACTGACCGTGGCTATCAAGCGTGCTCGTCACGTTGCTCTGATGCCCTACGTCAGCGACTAATCTGAGATAATCAACCCAATCAAAATAATCAGCGATCAGCAAAGCGCCCTCACCGATGACAAGGTGAGGGCGCTTTTTGGCCCTCTCCGTCATTGCTTCGCAATGCCACCTCTCCCATGGGGAGAGGCCTTGGCAGGCCGATCAGGCCCACGCTGGACGAGCAAGGTTTGATTTTGTCGGAAACAGTAGTGCCCTGCTATAAAGGGCAGCGGCTTCTAGACAAAAGAACCTTGTCAAGCTGCTGTGAATCTCTGTAGCAGGGCACTATCTTTTATGTTATTTGAAACTTCTAGCAGTCAGGTGAAAGTGACCCGGTCTGCCAAAGGCTCTCCCTTTGGGAGAGCTGTCACCGTAGGTGACTGAGAGGGTTACAGCGTCTTGCAGAACTCTTTCAGGTAGGCGCGGAACGCCTCGCCGATCTCGGGGTGCTGCAGGGCCAGCTCCACCTGTGCCTCAGCGACCTTGAGCTTGTTGCCCATGTCGTAGTGCTTGCCGGTGAACTCCACAGCCGTCATGCCGCCGTAGCTGCGGGCATACTCGGCCATGGCGTCGGTCAGCTGGATCTCGCCGCCGGCACCGGGCTTGGTCCTGGCGAGGATGTCGTAGATCTCCGGGGTCAGCAGCACACGGCCCAGAATGGAGTAGTTGCTGAACTCCTGCCCCTTCTTGGGCTTCTCGATCATATCGTCCACAAAGAAGTAATTGTCATGGATGGGGGTGGTCTTGAGGCTGCAATAACGGCTCACGTCGGCCCAAGGCACGGCGGACACGCCGGCAGCCGGACGGCCGAACTCCTCGTAGGCACGGATGAGCTGGGCGCAGACCGGGTCCTCGCCCCAGATGACGTCGTCACCGTAGATGACCACGAAGGGGTCGTCGCCGGTGAAGGGCTTGGCCATGCTGACAGCGTGGCCGAGGCCGAGGGTCTGCTGCTGGCGGACGAAGAAGATGTTGGCCAGATCAGAGATGCCGAGGCACTCTTCCAGCATCTTCTCCTTGCCGGGAGCGGCAAGCTTTGCTTCCAGCTCAGGGCTGCGGTCAAAGTGGTCTTGGATGATGTCCTGATTGCGGCTCACGATGATAAGGATGTCGGTGATGCCGGAGCGGACAGCCTCCTCCACCAGATACTGGATGGCGGGTTTGTCCACGAGGGGGAGCATTCCTTTGGGCATCGCCTTGGTGGCGGGCAGCACGCGGGTGCCAAGACCAGCGGCGGGGATGACTGCCTTGGTGATTTTTTTCATGGTTCAAACTCCTTCACGTTCAGATTTACGGCTGGGTGCATCAGCCATAGAAAGCGTTGAGGATGGCCTGCAGATCCGGGCCGAGCAGCAGGGTGAACGCACTGCCGCAGACACTCAGGAGCAGGCCGCAGAGGAAGACCGCGCCGAAGCTGACGCCTCCCTGGGCGCGGAGCACGGCCTGACGCTGCCGGGCGTCGGGGAACTCGGACTGGATGCGGCGGATGTGGTCGGCGGCGCTCTTGCGGTAGAGCCACTTGCCGTACATACCGCGCACCAGCATCAGCACGAAGCTGAGGACAGAGCAAACCCGGGCAAATACCGTCAGAGCCGAAGTGCTCATGGCGGGGGCCAGGGCGCTGCCGGAGAGCTGCAGCAGCTCGATAAAGGTGGGCGCTGCCAGCAGAAGCTCAGCGGCCAGAAAGCCGAAGGCCGGCTTCCACGCCTTGCGGTAGAAGAAGTAGAAGGGGCCGAACAGCAGGGCCGAAAAGCTCATGGATACCTTGCTCTTCTGGAGCTGCATCCGGCTGTAAGCGGCGAGGTAAGCGGGGGCGGCGGGGCCGATATAGTCCAGCCAGTCCTGACGGGCGATGCCGTCCATCTTGGCCTCTTTGCCGAAGGCGTCCTCAAAAAACGCCTTCTCCGGGTCGGCGGAAGTGCCGAACTGACGGTACATCTTGGAGTAGTCGAAAGTCTCTTCGCCGCTGCCGCGGGAAGAAGGAGGCTCCTGCCCCTCGGGGGGAAGCACAGCACCGCAGCAGCGGCAGGTTTCCTCATCCCGCAGGGTGCGCTCGCCGCAGGACGGACAGGTGCGGAGCTGGCTCTCCTCGTAGGGGAACTTCCACTCGCAGCCGGCGGCGTGGGCGGGGCGGTGGATGCACTGGCCCAGCTTCTCGTAGCAGACGCGGTGATAAGGCGCGCCGCAGTCGGGGCAGACCACGATGTCATCCTGAAGTGTGAGGGGCTTGCCGCAGCCCTCACACGGACAGCCATAGTATTTTGGCATAACATCCTCCAATGAATAGGGTAGTTTATCAGTATTATACACTTAAAATGCGGAAAAGAAAAGGCGGAAATCTTCAAATTTCCAGCACAATGGTATTTTTTCCTCTTTACTTTATCATGGATTCTGGGTATACTAATGAAGTATCTGTGTATAAACTGTATCTTTTGGGAGCGACCTTCCGATAGGAGTCAACCTCTCTGCCCCGGTGGCGGCATGCCCTCTCAGTCTCGCTCCGCTCGCCAGCTCCCCCAAAGGGGGAGCCACTGGCGTGCCGGGCCACTCTGCGCTGGACGCCTAAGGCCCGACAGGGCGCAAAAGAGCGGGCCTCGCTTACGGGGGCAGCAGCTTCGGGACAATATCCCTTGTCAAGCTGCTGTGAATCCAGACCGCAGGGCACTACTGTTTCCGGATAAAGTAAGCTTTGCTCGTCCCGCGTGGGCCTGACCGGCACGCCAGTGCCTCTCCCCATGGGAGAGGTGGCTGCGAAGCAGACGGAGAGGGCATGCCGGTGCGAGAGAGCCGCTGCGAAGCAGACGCTGGGTGCCGCAACCCGGCCTTGGCGAGCGAAGCGAGACTGAGAGGGCAAGGACGCTGCCAAAAGACGCATCCGTTGACTGAGACGAGAGGAATAAAACGATGATCACCACTGATGAACTGAAAGTACAGCTGGCTGAATACCACACCGCTGTAAAGGACTTGGAGGAGGCGCTGGCCATCGACGCTTCCCGCAAGCGCGTGCAGGAGCTGGAGCACACCATGTCCCGCCCCGGTTTCTACGACGACGCTGAGCTGAGCAAGAAGGTCTTCGACGAGGTGGGCGACCTGAAGGGCAAGCTGAACCGCTTCGAGAAGCTGCAGGGCCTGTACGATGACGCAGAGACCATGCTGGTCATGCTGGACGAGGAGTACGACCCCGAGATGGTGCCGGAGGCCGAAGAGGCCGTCAACGCCGTGGGCAAGGCTGTGGACGAGCTGCAGCTGATGACCATGCTGAACGGTGAGTACGACCACAGCAACGCCATCCTGACCTTCCACGCAGGCACCGGCGGCACCGAGGCACAGGACTGGGCCGAGATGCTCTACCGTATGTACAACAAGTGGGCGCAGGCTCACGGCATGACCGTCGAGGTCCTGGACTATCAGGACGGCGACGAGGCCGGCATGAAGAGCGCTTCCATGATGGTCAAGGGTGCCAACGCCTACGGCCTGCTCAAGAGCGAGAACGGCGTCCACCGTCTGGTGCGCGTCTCTCCCTTTGACGCTAACGCCCGCCGTCAGACCAGCTTTGCCTCTCTGGAAGTCATGCCCGAGCTGGACAACACCATCCAGGTGGACATCCGCCCCGAGGACATTGAGATGCAGGTCTACCGCTCCTCCGGTGCCGGCGGCCAGCACATCAACAAGACTTCTTCCGCTGTCCGACTCATCCATAAGCCCACCGGCATCGTGGTCAGCTGCCAGACCCAGCGCAGCCAGTTCCAGAACCGCGACTACGCGATGGAAATGCTGAAGGCAAAGCTGTACCAGATCGCCAAGCAGCAGCACATGGATAAGATCGACGACATCAAGGGCGTCCAGAACGAGATCGCCTGGGGCCACCAGATCCGCTCCTACGTCTTTATGCCCTACACGATGGTCAAGGACCACCGCACCAACTACGAGACCGGCAACGTGGACGCTGTCATGGACGGCGACCTCGACGGCTTCATCTTCGCTTACCTCAAGGCCGCAAGCCGTGGTGAGCTGCAGGATGCGTAAGGCTTAAGGACTGGATAAAACAGAAGCACCCATCCTTTCCCGTGAAACGGGAGGGTGGGTGCTTTTTGTTGCCTTACGGGATGCGAAAGGCTCCCCCTTTGGGGGAGCTGTCACCGAAGGTGACTGAGAGGGCAAGGATGCTGACGGAGAATCATAAGCGCGGCGATGGCATCGCTCTGACAAAGGGGCTGCTTATCGCTGTATCGCGACTCTCGGGAGACGGGCTTGCCCTCTCCGTCATCGCTTGCGCGATGCCACCTCTCCCAAAGGGAGAGGCTTTCGCTCGCGGTAAAGTTTCGGGTCTTTACTCTAAATCTCCCAAAATCCCCGGCCAGAGGGCTTCCTCCTGCCGCATGGCGACGAAGCAGCAGTCGAGGTACATCTTGTTCACGGCGGCGACGATGGTGCCGCGCAGCAGACGCTTTTCGTCGTCGGCATCCGGGTCGAGGCCGCAGATGGTGCTGCTGGCACCGAAAATGTAGGGCAGGCAGTTCTCCACCTCGTCGCAGAAGTAGTCGTAGGCTTCGGCGGCGGTGCAGTGAGCTCTCTGCATCTGGAACAGGGTGTCGATGTTTTCCAGCGAGAGGACATTTTTAGACAATACGATATAGATGAGAGAAGCCAGCTGTTCGCGGGAATACTTCTTTTTGACGGGGTGGGAGATGACTCCTTTCTTGACGTAGTTGCTCACCATGGAGGGGGTGAGCTCCACCCCGGGGAAGCCCCGGAAGCAGCTGTTGACGAGCTGCACGGTCTGGTCGAGATACAGCCCCACGGAGGGCAGCTCCCGGTAGCGCGGCAGGGAAAACCCGGCGGCGCAGGCCGTGACACGGCGTTTCATTTCCTGATTCATGGTGGTAGTATATCGCATTTTTGAGTCGGGGTCAACCGTTCATGAAAACAATATTAAGAATTTTACAAAACGCTTGACAGGTTTTTGAAAAACTGATATAGTGGACTCACCGAACGTAAAAAAGCGGCGGACACCCGCCGGAATGGAGATAGATGAGATGAAACGAATCGTTGTGGACTCTTCTGCCAGCCTGTACAAGCTGGACGGCGTGGATTTTGCTTCTGTGCCTCTGAAGATCGTGACCGACGAGAGGGAATACCTCGACGACGGCACGCTGGACGCCGTGGAGATGGCGACTGCCCTGCGCACCTATAAGGGCAAGACCAGCACCTCCTGTCCCAACATCGGCGACTGGCTGGAGGCTTATGAGGGCGCAGATGAAATTTATGCCATCCCTGTCGGGCAGCTGCAACGCCGCCCAGCTGGCCGCAGAGGAGTATCAGGCCGAGCACCCGGAGGCTCAGGTCTTTGTGCTGGATAGCCTGTCTGCCGGCCCGGAACTGGTGCTGCTGGCAGAGCATATCCGTGCGCTCATCAAAGAGGGCAGGGACTTTGACGACGTCTGCGAAGAGATGCTGCGCTACCGCCACCACACCCATCTGCTGTTCTCGCTGGAATCGCTGGCGAATCTGGCCCGGAATGGCCGCATAAAGCCCACTGTGGCCGCTGTGGCGCGGATGCTCAACATCCGGGTCATCGGCAAGGCCAGCGATGTGGGCGAGCTGGACGTCCTCTGCAAGACCCGCGGCGAGCACGGCGCTCTCGAGCGCATCGTGCTGGAGCTCAAAGGCCACGGCTACACGAACGGCAAGGTCATCATTGCCCACTGCGGCAACCCCGCCGCCGCCGAGCGCCTGATGCATATGGTGCGGGCTGTCTTCGAGGGCGCACAGGTGCGGGTGACCGAGTGCGGCGGCCTGTGCAGCTACTACGCCGAGCTGGGCGGCCTCATGGTGGGCTTCGAGGACGCGGACGCCTGAGCTTGAAATCTCCGCATCTCTGCGCTATACTATTCCCATAAAAATGCTGCCGAAGGGCAGCGGGGGAGGCGCAGATGTTCTTTCGGCTGCCGGTCGTACGGTTCTTCAATCGTGTCATCAACAGGGCCACGGTCACAGTGGCCCTTGTTTTGCTGCAGATATGCTGGTTGCTCTGGGCCTTCTTCTCCCTCACCGCCGGAAAGGTGTGGGTGAATGCGGGGCTGAACGTCCTCAGCCTCTTCATCACCCTCTACCTCGTGCGGAAGGACGAGAACAGCGACTATAAGATCATCTGGCTCGTCCTCATCGGCATGATGCCGCTGCTGGGCGGTGCGCTCTATCTGGCCTTCGGCAACAAGGCCCCCGCCAAGCGGATGCGCCAGCGGATGCAGGCGGTGGAGCGCCAGCACACCGCCGACCTCGCCCAGCAGCCGGGCCAGACCGACGCCCTCGACCCCGCCAGCAGGGGACTGAGCCGGTATGTTTCGGAGTACGGGCCGTACCCCGCATGGAAAAACTCCACCGCAAAATATTACCCCTGCGGTGAGGCCATGTACCCTGACCTGCTGGCCGACCTCGAAAAGGCAGAGCGGTTCATCTTCCTCGAGTTCTTCATCGTCCGCACCGGCAAGATGTGGAAGGGGGTAGAGGACATCCTCGTCCGCAAGGCGGCGCAGGGGGTGGACGTCCGGCTCATCTACGACGATTTCGGCAGTCTGCTGGGTCTGCCGTCCGATTTCGTGGTGCAGATGGAGCGGGCGCATATCCGCTGCATCCCGTTCAACCCGGTGGTGCCGCTGGTGTCGCTGGTCATGAATCACCGCGACCACCGGAAGATCGTGGTCGTGGACGGAAATACAGCCTATACGGGCGGCATCAATCTGGCCGACGAGTATATCAATGAAGAAGAGAGGTTCGGCTACTGGAAGGACGCAGCCCTCCGCACCGAGGGCGCGGCGGTCTGGAACTTCACGGTGATGTTCCTCGACCACTGGAACGCCTTCCGCCCCAGCGAGGAGGATTATGCGCCCTTTATGCCTCAGGCTGAGGCCCTGTCTGCCCAGTCGGACGGAGTGATACAGCCCTACGGGGACAGCCCGCTGGACGAAGAGGCTCTGGCCGAGACGGTCTACCTGAATATCATCAATCAGGCCCAGCGGTACGTCTATATCTATACGCCCTACTTCGCGGTGGGCGAGACCATGCTGGAAGCCCTCAAGGCGGCGGCAAAGCGGGGCGTGGACGTCCGGCTGGTGCTGCCGGGCATCCCGGACAAGAAGCTCGTCTTCCGGCTGACCCGCTCCTATTATGTGCCGCTGCTCCGGGCGGGGGTGCGCATCTACGAGTTCACGCCCGGCTTCCTCCACGCCAAGTGCTACGTCAGCGATGACCGCGCCGCCGTGGTGGGCAGCATCAACATGGATTACCGCAGCCTCTTCCTCCACTTTGAGTGCGGGGCGCTGCTGCTCTATAACAGTCAGGTCATTGCTCTGCGGGACGATGTGCTCCGCACCCTGCCAGAGTGCCGGGAAGTGCAGCTGGCCGACTGCCGCACCTCGCTGGCCGGGACGCTGCTGGACAGTGTGCTCCGCCTGCTGAGCCCGCTGATGTGAGGGATACTGCGGTGGAATAAGTGGCAATATGGCTATTTAATAATATAGATACGTTATATTTTGCCAGTTTGCCAACTTGGCATTCTGCCCCTTTTGGCAAAGTGGGGTCAGAGTGCCAGCTGATTGGCAGATTGCCACAGTGGCAAAGTGCGATTTTGCATGATATAACGTCAATATTGTCCCACTTTGCCAGATAACACGTCGGTCTCAGAGCAAACGTGCATGATTGGCGCTGTGTCGGGCTATACTACTCCCAAAGAGATGAAAGGGAGCGTAACGCTTATGACACAGAGACAAAAAGCTCTTCTGAGCTGTGCCGTGGCGGCGGCACTGCTGCTGTCCGGCTGCCGCAAAGGCAGCAGCGATTCCGGCAGCATGAGCAGTTCGAACGCCATGTCCGGCTCGTCCGGCAGCGCCAGCACCACCCAGACCGGCGGTTGGAAGACCGGCCTCGGCATCCTGACCGAGGCCTCCGACGAGGCCCGCACCGGCACCATCCATACCATCGCCGCCGCCGTCCTGCTGGATGGAGACGGCAAGCTGGCCGACGTGATGCTGGATGAGCTGGAAGTGGAAGTTACCGCCGACGGCAAAGGCGTCGTCACCATGCCCACCGACTACCGCACCAAGCGCCAGAAAGGGGGCGACTACCCGCTGGCAGCGGCATCTTCGCTGAAAAAGGGCTGGGCCGAGCAGGCCGATGACTTCGCCGACTACCTCACCGGCATGACGCCGGAACAGGCATCCATGCTGGAAACCGATAAGGACGGCAAGGCTGTGGACGCCGACCTGCTGTCCGGCTGCACCATCCGGGTGGATAAGTACCGCGACGCCGTGGCGAAAGCCTGCACGAACGCGTCCGCCCTCGGCGCGGCGAAGGGCGACCGGGTGAGCCTCGGCGTGGAGGCGGAGAATGCCTCTTCGGACATCACCGCCACCGACGACAAGGATGTGAACGCAGAAGTTGACCTTACCGTCGTGGCCCTGACGCTGGATGCCGATGGCCGTGTGACCAGCGCCATCGGCGACATGGCAGAGCCTGCGCTGACCATCGCGGCAGACGGCGGCGTCACCGCCCCGGACACCGTCCGCTCCAAGCTTGAGCTGGGCGACAGCTACGGGATGCGGAACGCATCCAGCCTCGGCAAGGAGTGGTACGAGCACAGCGAGGGCTATTGCAGCTACCTCAAGGGCAAGACGGAGAAAGAGGTGGCGGACATCCCCGCCGACGGCTCAGACGCCGACCTCGCGGCTCTCTGCACCATCTCCATCGACGCTTTGCAAAAGGCCGCAGGGGATGCGTTTGAGAATGCGTCGCTGTGACAGAAAAAATCCCTCCTGACTTGACATCGGGAGGGAGAGTTGTTATACTAATAATAGAAAGGGCGCTGCGACAAGCGGTCAGCCCGGTTCAAGAGATTAGATTTTCAATGTGAAAACCGTCACCCTGCCCGGTGGCGGTTTTCGCGTTTTACTCTGATCGTAAAAACACATCCGAAAAGATGAAACGTCAAAGTAATCGGCATATGCCCACCCCCTTTGCGGAAGTGTGGCTGACCGCCTGCCGTTGTTTGCAGCGCCCGCTGCTTTTACGAGCAGCACCTATAGCATATCACAAGCTTCGACAAATAGCAAGGAAACACCTGTGTTTCTTCCCTGAAATCTGCAAAAAGCGAGAAGGGAAGGAGCGAGGGTGTTTTTTCTTTTGTACAAATACAGCAAAACCCCTGCCGGAACGGTGCGGTCTGCGGTCAAATTTGCGCGAAAGGGCCTGAAATCTGCATGAATCGCACTTGCCGGGGGGGGGGGTATGGTATAATAAAATCACCGAGACACACCCCACGATTGGAGGTAGCGACGATGAAAACTGCAAAACGACTCCTTGCCCTTGCCCTTGCTGGCGTGATGACGCTGGCCCTGCTCACCGGATGCTCGGACAGCAGCTCCCAAGCCAAGCAGGTGGAAGAGTATTTCCGGTACAGGAGGGGACAATTTGCTGACTATCAGAAGGACGAGACGCTGGACAAAAAGCTCAAGGTCATCGCACGGCAGTTCCAGCCGAGCTGGCTGGCTGGTGAAGGAGATAAGCTGACCGAGGAGGCACGGAACATCATTAAAAATGAATTGAAGGACTATCTGGTGTCAGGCAGTGTTCATCTTTGGTATGGAGAAGTGAAGCCGTGCCAGAGTGCGCTGGCGCAGGCGGAGAGTATGAAGCAATGCGCTATGGTAGGGTTTGGCAGGTATGATCCGTCGTCAGGCACTCCTCTGCAAGCCATAGCCTTTACAATAACGGGCAAGAAGAGTTACGGCCGCCGCTATTACCTCGCACTGCGAACAGACGCCACCATCAAGACCCCGCAGAACTGACAGAGGAGGAAACGACGATGAAATTGAAAAAGCTGTTTGCCCTTGCCCTTGCTGGCGTGATGACGCTGGCCCTGCTCACCGGCTGCGGCGATAAGCCGGGCGATAAGCCGGAGGACACCCTCCGGGCCGAGGCTCTGGCAGACATCATAAATGTGCAGCGTGGCGTGAACATCACCTGCGAGGCCGACCCGCAGCTGAGTGAGGCGGCGGAGAAGTACACACAGGTGAGCTCTGGGGAGGGAAGCACTCCTCTCATTAACGGCTTGAGAGTGACTTTCGTCTCTAACGGCTCTCAGGCTCGCAAAGCTCTCTTGGATACCATCGGCATCGCCCCCGGCACCACCAACAAACAGGTCATCTTCTACAATGGAGCGGACAGAGGCTCGGACGACCCCGTCAAGCAGGCCATCGACCTCTGTAACGACTACAGACAGGTACTGCCGGAACCGGATGAAAATACTTGGCACAAGCCCGGATTCCTTGCATCCAGCTACCGGGTCGGCTTCGGAAGGTGGAAGGATGAGAACGGCAACCCCAGGCTCTTCGTCATCATGGTAGGCGACATCCCGGGGAGAAGTTGACGCCTCTGCGGCGGGAAGATAAGAAAAACGGACAGCCCCCTCGGAGAGACTCCTCGAGGGGGATTTTTGCGCCTTGCGGAGCGCCCTGTCCTTTGTACAACCTCTCCGTCATTGCTTCGCAATGCCACCTCTCCTTGTAGGAGAGGCCTTGGCATACCGTAAAGCCTCGCCTCTTCGCCAGAGGCTCCCCTACTAGGGGAGCTAGCGCGAAGCGCCTGAGAGGTTGTACGAAGGACAGCCTGCCCGTGAGCCGCAGCCGTGCCGGAAAGGCACGGCTTTGTTCAATTTTCCTATGTCCCTCCCTTGAATACAGGAGGAAACCGTCAAAACGCAAAAAAATCGATTTTCCTCTTGCCAAACAGGGCAAAACGCGCTATTCTATAGTCACAGTTTAACAATTTAGCATGGTAAAGCGGTAAAACGAAGCGCCGCTTCTGCTGAATCTGAGGGAGGAATTTGTATATGAAACGTCTGGTATCTGCTTTTCTGGCCGGTGCGATGGCGCTGAGCCTTGCCGCCTGCGGCGGTTCTGCATCCACTTCCACGGCCGCTTCTTCTGCCGCCGTCTCTGCCGCCCCGGCAAGCTCCGCGGCCGCTGACAGCGACCTGGCTTATATCCGGTCCAACGGCAAGATGGTCATCGGCTACACCGTCTATGAGCCGATGAACTACACCGACGCCGACGGCAGCTTCACCGGTTTCGATACCGAGCTGGCCACCGCCGTCTGCGAAAAGCTGGGTGTCGAGCCGGAGTTCGTGGAGATCAACTGGGACACCAAGGAGACCGAGCTGGCCGCCAAGAGCATCGACTGCATCTGGAACGGCCTGACCCTCACCGATGACCGGGAGGAGAACATGGCCTGCACCAAGCCCTACGTCAAGAACGCCCAGGTCGTCGTGGTGAAGGACGGCACCGACTACACCTCCACCGCCGACCTCATCGGCAAGACCGTGGTGGCCGAGGCCGGCTCTGCCGGTGAGACCACCATCACCGAGAACGCCGACCTGTCTCAGGCTGATTTCATCTCCAAGGATGTTCAGACCGACTGCCTGATGGAAGTCGCCGCCGGTACCGCTGACGCCGCCGTCCTCGACCTGACTCTGGCCTCTGCCATGATCGGCGAGGGGACCGACTACGCAAACCTCAAGATGGTGGATGAGCTGAACGTCGAGGAGTACGGCGTGGCCTTCCGCAAGGGCAGCGACGCGGCCGAGGCTGTGGACAATGCATTCGACGAGCTGAAGGCTGACGGCACCATGCAGGCTCTGGCCGACAAGTACGGCCTGACTCTGGCTGAGTAACTTACATTATAAACGGATAGGTGTAGTGATTCTGTGACTGTGATTTTGGAGCGTCTGACCGGCGCATTCGCGCTCAACTGTGAGCTGTTCTTTCTGACCCTGCTGTTTTCGCTGCCGCTGGGCCTTGTGGTGGCCTTTGGCTCCATGAGCCGGTGCGCACCGCTGCGGGGCGTCGTCAAGACCTTCGTGTGGGTCATCCGCGGTACGCCGCTGATGCTCCAGATCATCGTCATCTACCTCGGCCCCGGCCTGCTGGGCATGACCAACCCCTGGCCCTCCGGCTCTTCGGGCCGTCTGGTGGCGGCGGTGGTGGCTTTCGCCATCAACTACGCCTGCTACTTCTCTGAGATCTACCGCGGCGGCATCGAGGATGTGCCGAAAGGCCAGACTGAGGCCGGTCAGGTGCTGGGCATGACCAGGAGCCAGATCTTTTTCAAGGTCACGCTCCTGCAGGTCGTCAAGCGCATCCTGCCCCCGATGGGCAACGAGGTCATCACGCTGGTGAAGGATACCTCGCTGGCGAACGTCATCGCCAACAAGGAGATCATCATGATGGCAAAGGAGTACAGCGCCAAGGGCCTCATCTGGCCGCTGTTCTCCACCGCGATCTTCTTCCTCGTCTTTGTCGGCGCACTCACCCTGCTGCTGGACTGGGCCGAGAAAAAGATGGACTATTTCCGCTGCTAAGGAGGATACTGAATTATGGCATTACTCGAAGCCTCTGGCATCGGGAAAAACTTTGGCGAGACGAAAGTTCTTAGGGACATCTCGCTCACACTGGAACAGGGCGAGGCGCTGGCAATCATCGGCTCGTCCGGCTCGGGCAAGACGACGCTGCTGCGCTGTCTGAATTTCCTTGAGCGTCCCGACGCCGGCGTCATCCGGGTGAACGGCGAGACCATGTGGGACGCCGCCGACCCTGCCACCCAGCGGGAGAGCGAGGTGCGGAAAAAGCGCCTCCACTTCGGCCTCGTGTTCCAGAACTTCAACCTCTTCCCCCAGTACACCGCGCTGGAAAACGTGATGCTGGCGGGGGAGCTTCTGGCGAAGGAGCAGCCCGGCTACAAGGCCGACAAAAAGGCCATCCACGCCCAGCTGGAAGCACAGGCCCGTGACCTGCTGGCCCAGATGGGCCTGTCGGAGCGGGCAGGCCACTACCCCCACCAGCTCTCCGGCGGTCAGCAGCAGCGGGTGGCCATCGCCCGCGCACTGGCGCTCCACCCGGACATCCTCTGCTTCGATGAGCCCACCAGCGCCCTTGACCCGGAGCTGACCGGCGAAGTCCTCCGTGTCCTGCGGGACCTCGCCGACCGGAAGACCACCATGATCATCGTCACCCATGAGATGCACTTCGCCCGGGATGTGGCCGACCGCATCCTGTTCATGGACGGCGGCGTCGTGGTGGAGGAAGGCCCGGCCCGCCAGCTCATCGACCACCCCCAGGAGGAGCGCACCAAGCAGTTTCTGGCGCACTACGCGGAATAAGCGCCTCCGCCAGCGGGCTTGCCCTCTCAGTCTCGCTCCGCTCGCCAAGGCCGGGTTGCGGCACCCAGCGTCTGCTTCGCTGTCGCTTGCATCCTGCTGGCCGCTGCCCCAACAACTCCTCCCTGTTTCCGCCGCTGGCGGCGGTCGTCGCCGTTGCCCCCAGAGGGGGAGCCCTTGGCAGGCCGGGCAACTCTGCGCTGACCGCTGGAAGTTCAATATGGCATAAAATATAATGCCCTGCTACAGAGATTCACAACAGCTTGACAAAGTGTTCTTGTCTAGAAGCTGCTGCCCTCTGTAGCAGGGCACTACTGTTTATGATAAAACCAAACTTTGCTCGTCCCGCGTGGGCCTGCCCGGCACGCCAGTGCCTCTCCCTTTGGGAGAGGTGTCTGCGAAGCAATGACGGAGAGGTTGGACAAATGCCGGACCTCGCGGCCAGCAGGGCAGGCGGGATGATTCCGCCCAGCAGATCGAGGCAGGCCCTCGCGGGGTACAGGCAAGCAGAGACGGCGATAAGACCGGTGAGCCCCGCAGCCCTCGGGGCCGGCACGCGGGACACGGAAACTGACCTGCGCACAATCACCAAAAACCACCGATAGAAAATAGCAATGTTGTACGAAGAAATCTGCCCAAAACCCCTTGCAAAATCACGATGAGCTGAGTATAATACCACTCATGAAACGCAAAACGTCCTGCCCCTCGTCCGGCAGGGCGTTTTTGTCGGTAAAGATTCGGCAAAGAAATGTTAAGTGAACGCCCGGGGAGGGGCTTTGTATGACAAAAGACATGACACAGGGCAGCCCGCTCAAGCTCATCCTTGCCTTTGCGGTGCCGCTGATGCTGGGCAGTCTGTTCCAGCAGTTCTACAATCTGGCCGATACCATCATCGTGGGCCGTTTCGTGGGCGTGGATGCGCTGGCGGCGGTGGGCAGCGTGGGCGGTCTGAACTATCTGGTGCTGGGCTTCGTCAACGGCATCGCCTGCGGCTTCTCCATCCCCATCTCGTGGACCTTCGGCGCGAAGGACTACAGAGAGATGCGGCGCTACACCGCCAATACCGTCTGGCTGAGCCTCTTTTTCGCCGTCGTGCTCACGGTAGTGACGGTGGCCCTGACCCGGGCGGTGCTGGTCTGGACCAACACCCCCGACAACATCATCGACATCGCGGACATCTACATCCGCACCATCTTCTGGGGCATCCCCTTCACCCTGCTGTACAACGTCACCAGCGCCCTCATGCGCGCGCTGGGCGACAGCAAGCGGCCGCTCTATTTCCTGCTGGTGGCCAGCGTGCTGAACATCGGCCTCGACCTGCTCTGCATCCTCACCTTCCGGATGGGGGCGTTCGGCGCGGCCTTCGCCACCGTGTTCAGTCAGGCGGTGGCGGGCATCGGCAGTCTCATCTACATCGGCCGCCACTACCCGGAGCTGAAGTGGAGCAGGGAAGAAGGCCGTCTGAGCGCCAGCCACTGCCTCAAGCTCTGCAACATGGGCATCCCTATGGGCCTGCAGTGCAGCATCACCGCCATCGGCAGCGTCGTGCTGCAGGGCGCGGTGAACGGTCTGGGCAGCAGCATCGTGGCCGCGCAGACCGCAGGCAGCAAGGCCGCCCAGTTCCTCAGCGTGCCGCTGGAGAGCATCGGCACCGCCATGACCACCTACGCCAGCCAGAATATGGGCGCTCACGACCTCAAGCGTGTGGACCGGGGCGTCAATACCGCGCTGGGAATTGGCTGCGTCTACAGTGTGGCATCCTTCCTCATCCTGCGTGTGCTGGATGTGCCGCTCATCAGCCTCTTCCTCGAGAGCAGCGAGGTGGAGATCATGGCGAATGCCCGCAGCTTCATCTTCTGGAACAGCGTGTTCTACATCCCGCTGGCCGTCCTCATCATCTACCGCTACACCATCCAGGGCCTGGGCTATTCCGGCCTTGCCATGTTCGCGGGCGTGGCCGAGATGGTCGCCCGTGCCATGGTGGGCTTCTGGTTCGTGCCGCTCTGGGGCTACTTTGCGGCCTGCATCGCCAACCCT
>ERZ772871.1084-NODE-1084-length-15868-cov-4.68848_pt1 | contig 15868 bp, 15 predicted proteins | sample MGYA00511899_ERZ772871 | MGnify/ENA primary metagenome ERZ772871 (study PRJEB29015, sample SAMEA2737693) | human gut metagenome | biome: human gut; feature: human-associated habitat; material: faeces | place: China | collected 2012 ... | reverse complement strand
GGCGCTTCCGCACCACCAACTGGTACATCACGGCGGCGGTAACGCTGCTCAGCGGTTTCCTCGCCTATTTTGTCAGCGGACGCGCCCTAAAGCCCCTGCGCAGCTTTGCCGCGCAAGTGGAGCAGGTACAGCTGAACAATCTTGCCGATATGAGGATCGATGAAGATGTGCTTCCGGAGTTCCGGCAGCTGAGCCGCTCGTTCAACCAGATGCTGGAGCGGCTGAATAACGCCTTTGCCGCCCAGCGGCAGTTCACCGGCAACGCCGCCCACGAGCTGCGCACGCCGCTGGCTCTGATGCAGGCGCAGTTGGAGCTGTTTTCCGCGGAGCATCCCGATGTGCGGCCGGAGACGATGGAGTTCCTCACGCTTTTGCGTGAGCAGACGGAGCGGCTGACACAGATGAGCAAGACGCTGCTGGAGATGAGCAATCTGCAGCAGGTGGCGCGGAACGAGCAGCTCCAGCTCGCCCCCATGGTCGAGGAGATCTTCACGGATCTCGCGCCGCTGGCGGAGAAGCGAAGCATCTCGCTGGAAGCGGAGGGCGACGCCGCCCTGACCGGCAGCGACGCGCTGATCTACCGTCTGCTCTTTAACCTGACGGAGAACGCCGTCAAATATAACCGTCCCGGCGGCTCAGTGCGGGTCGAGCTTGCACAGGGGCAGGAAAAGTGCATCATTCGCGTTTCCGACACCGGCTGCGGCATTCCGGAGGAATATCAGCGGAGCATTTTTCATCCCTTCTTCCGGGTAGACAAATCCCGCAGCCGCGAGTACGGCGGCGCGGGACTGGGACTTTCTCTGGTGTGGGAGATCGCCAACCTCCACGGCGGCTCCGTTTGGGTGGAGGAAAGCTCGGACAAGGGCACGACCATCGCGGTGGAGCTGCCGGCAGGAGCGGAAAACGATTCCTCCGGCGCGGATATCCCATAGCGCCCCTTGGCGGTTTCATGATGATCGTTTTTCAACCTCCACAATGTTATCGCAGCAGCTCTCGATCAGTTCCCTGTCGTGGGTGATCACGAGGATGGTTCTGCCGTTCCGCGCTTCGCTTTTCAGCCTTTCTGCGATCAGACGCATATTCTGACCGTCAAGGCCGCTGGTGGGCTCGTCAAGGATCAGTATCCCGCGGCCGGAAAAGACGGCGCAGGCGATGGCAAGGCGCTGCTTCTGCCCGCCGGACAGGGTGGACGGGTGCGCGTCCCTGTACTCGTAAAGCCCAAGCTCTTTGAGCAGGTTCCTTGCACGGCTCTTGCTTTCTTCTGTCGATCTGGTATTCAGCAGCAGCTCCTCCGCCACGCTCGCCGTAAAAAACTGCGTTGACGTGTCGTTGCCGCAGTAATAGATCTCCCTGCGCCGGACTGCCGCTCTTGCTTTTTTTCCATCTATCAGGATATGCCCCCTTGTCTGCCTTGCCAGCCCGCAGAGGATCTGCGCAAGGGTGGTTTTCCCCGCGCCGTTCTGCCCCGTTATGGCGGTCACCCTGCCTTTCGGAAAGGAGAGGGAAACATCATCGAAAATGACTTCTTTGCATATTCTTTTCGAGAGCCCTGCTGTCTTCAAGACGGCAGGGCTTTCGTCCAATACGGAGGGAGCGGGAGAGCACTTTCCCTCGTGCGGAGAACGCAGGCCCATCCCTAAGATGTCTGCTTTTGGCAGGAGGAGCAGATCCTCCGGTGTATACTCGGCCGCTATTCTGCCATCCCGCAGATATAAAAAGCGGTCTGCGATCCCCATCAGCCAGTCGATCCGATGCTCCGCGAGGAGCAGGGTAAAGCCCTGCTCCTTGAGCTGCCAAAGGGTCTGCGCAAGCTGCCGCGTCCCGGCGGCGTCGAGGTTGGCCGTCGGCTCGTCGCACACAAAGACCTTTGGCTTCATGGCATATACGGACGCAATGGCCGCCCGCTGCTTTTCTCCGCTTGAGAGGACGTCAACTGCCCTGTCCCTCAAACGGGACAGCTTCAATGCCTCTATGGCGGCGTCCGTCCTCTCCCGTATCTCCCGGGTGGACAGGCCGTAATTCTCGCAGGGAAAGGCCACCTCTCCGGCAAGCTCGGAGGAAAAGAACTGGCTTTTGGGGTCCTGAAAAACGCTTCCCACCAAACGCCCGATCTCCCATGTGGAAAGCCTTGATATGTCCTTGCCATCTATCCTCACACTTCCGCTGAAGGCTCCGGGATAATAGGACGGCGCAAGCCCGTTGACAAGCCTTGTCACGGTGGTCTTGCCGCAGCCGGAAAGCCCCGTCAGCACGACGCATTCGCCGCTTTTTACCGAAAGGGAAATGTCCCGCACGCCTCTGTCCGAGTTTTCGTATTGAAAAGAAGCGCGTGTAAGCTCGATCATACCATGCTCCTTTCCAACACCAAATAGGAAGCCGTGACTATCGCACATGCGGCTGCCGCGATGCGATCCCGCGCCCCGATCCTTTTCTCATAATAGCTGCCGCGCACGCCCGGACGCTCCGCGCCTCTTGCAACGGCGGAAACGGAAAGCTGATCCGCAAGCTGCAACACCCGAAGAAGAAACGGAACCAGCACATACTCCATGCTCTGCACGGGATGTGCGAGCAGCTGTCCCGCCGCGGTCAGCCCCCGGTTTTTCATGGACCTGCCTACGCCTTTCAGCTCCGTCCGCATGGTAGGAAAGAAGCGAAAGACCACAAGAAGCCCGAGAATGAACGGGGTAGGCATACGGAGGCGGGATAAAAACGCGGAGAGCATCCCCGGCGGCGTGGTGATCAGATCCCATGACACCAGAAAGATCGGTGACAGATTCCAGAACATCAGAACATAAAATTCCGAAAAGACCGGCATGCGCAGCCCGTGGAAGCGGATGCCGTAGAGCAGCAGCGCCAGCAGCAGATAAAAGCAGCCATAGGACGCGGCAAGGCGGAAGTTCCGCTGTAAGACGAGATAGAGAAGCGCGCCGCCGGTCAGGATGCAGGTGAGCAGCACATTCCCGCCGATGGTCACTCCGGCAAAGACGCACAGCAGCGCCCACAGCTTGACCGGCACCGCAAAGGATGCGTCCGCTCTCATAGAACGCCGGCCTTCTGAAAATGCCTGCGGATCAGCCGACTGCCCACCATGCAGCCTAAAAAGCCCATCAGCGTCGTGAACAGCAGAATAAAGGTCAGCCAGCCGGGAGAGGTGTAGTAACGCACATAGGAATCGATGTAGCTCTGCTCCATGCCGCTTGCCAGCGCAAAATCGTAGTAGGTGTCCCAGAAGAACCAGATGGGCAGCAGATTGACCCCGTTGTATAAAAGGCTCGCCACCGTCCAGGCGGCGGTCAGCCGTTTCGGTTTTTGGCAGGAGCCTTCCTTCCAGAGAATCGCCTCGCAGAGGAGCCCCACGAGAACATAATAAGGAAGCAAGAACCAGTTTCCCATCAGCAGGAAAATCACGCCGAGGATCGTCATATAGATCAGCGTCACAAACCGCTTGCCGATCCGGCTGACCATGAGCATATAGACCGGCGCGCAGAGGAACATGGTGATCCCCACCGACAGCACCATGCTGACAAAGTCGTTGGCCATGCAGACCATATTGACGACGAGCTGGATCACAATCAGCACTGCGCAGAGCAATACCGTTGTAATAACATCCTTGACCGTCCACTTTTTCTTTTTGTCCATAAATCCATTCCTCCGTTTTCTGTTAATTTATACTACTGTTAAGAATCCGAGCATCCACGCAGCTATAATCTGCGATGCAAATAAAACAATCGTAAGGACCGATGCTCTGGTTTTTCTCTTTACGGCATGGCTGATTCCCGTGAAAGACCCGCAGATGGCCGCTGCAATTCCTAAATCACGACACAGGCGCCTGGAACCGTTTTGCCAATATATTTTTCGGAAACAGCGTTTGCGCCTGCCTCATATGCGTCCGGTGTACCGGATGCATATGCAGCAGGAGCGAGGAACGCAATCATAGTCAGCGCCGCAAGAAAGCATTGGAGGGTCTTGTATCTCATCCGTCTTTCCATAGGGTCATGACTCTATCGTCAGTCTAAAATCACAGCAGTCTCCGCCCTGTCCGAGCGTCTTTGTCCGTCCCCATTTGAGCTTTGGATGCATATGCCCGTAGGCCTCGTCATCCGCGCGGCAAAAGCCGGCCACAATCTCCGGGCAGCCGTATTTCACACAGGTGTCCTGATAGGGGCAGGCCAGCATGTCGAAGCGCATTTCCTCTTGCTCTGTTCGTATCCAATCAGCCCGAAAACCGCAGTCCTCTCCAAAGGAGCTTTTTGTCATTTTGGCAAAGAACCTCGGCACCAGCTTATACAGACCCGGTATCTTCATTGCCCCTCGGATTTTTGCACCAACGCCCGCTGCCCGCTTTTCATAATATCTATTCAGAAAAGCCGCCGCTTCCTCACGGGAGATCCCATTTCCCGTCATGGCGTCAAAGGCGGCGATGGCAGGATAGATGCGTTTCCTCGTATGCATATACATCTTTTTCGGCTCGTCGGCGTTTTCGTCTACGATTTCCGCATAACGTCTCCACGCATCTTCTATGATCGCGTCTGTCTTTTCCACGCCATACTGTTTTTCCATTGCAGATACCGCTCCGGTCAAGTATCTTTTGTCTAGCCTTCTATCCATGTGCTTTCCCGCCTTTCAGCGTCCAGCCGATCGCCTGGCTGCGCATTCCCACAAAGCGCCTGTACAGGCCGTCTTCGCGCATCAGCTCCTCATGGTTTCCGCGTTGAACGATCCTGCCGTTCTCCAGCACGATGATTTGATCTGCCGTGCGCACGGTGGACAGACGGTGGGCGATCATCAGGATCGTTTTGCCTTTTGTCAGCTCCCGGATGGCCTTTTGCAGCTCCTGCTCGTTTTCGGGATCCACGCTGGCTGTGGCTTCATCCAAAATGACGATGGGTGCGTCCTTCAGAATTGCCCTTGCAATGGAGATTCGCTGCTTTTCTCCGCCGGAGAGGCTGGAGCCTCCTTCGCCGATCGTTGTCTGATAGCCGTCGGGCAGCCCCATGATAAAGTCATGGCAGCAGGCTTTCTTTGCGACTGCTATGATTTCATCCTCGCTTGCGTCCGGTCTGCCAAACCGGATATTGTTCTCGACGGTGTCCTCAAAGAGATACACATTCTGAAATACGATGGCGAAATTCTTGAGAAGGCTGCCGCTGGTATATTCCCGCACATCCCGGCCGCCGAGCGTGATCTGTCCTTCCTTCACATCCCAGAAACGGGCGATCAGACCGACCAGCGTGGTTTTTCCGGAGCCGGAGGGACCAACGATGGCGCAGGAGCTTCCCTGGGGTACGCTTAAGCTGATTTGATGCAATACCTCCTTTTCCCCGTATCCAAAGGACATATCCTTCACTTCGATATTGAAATTTTCCGGCACGAGATCCGCCCCGTTTTCGTCCAGGGATGGAATGTCCATGATGTTATCCAGCCGGTCCAGAGAAGCCTCCACCGCGCGGGCAACGGAGGACATACTGCCCGCCACCTCCACGGCGGCATAGATCATGAAGCTGGACACGAGAAGCAGCAGGCACTTCTCCGGCGTGATGCTTCCTCCTGCCAAAAGATAGGGCGCAAAAACCAGGATAGCCGCCCGTGCGAGCTTGAACACCGTCTGATAGAGCGCCGTCATTTTGGAAAACGCCTTTTCAAGCGCGATATTTGCCTCCTTGCTTTCCTCGATTGCGGTGTCAACTGCTTTTCCGGTGCGCTCCGCCAGCCCAAACGCCTTGACTACGCCCATGCCCTGCACATATTCCAAAACGGCAGTGACCAGGCCAGCCTGGGCTGCCTGACGGCGGGGCGCGTGTTTCCTGCCGGCCTTGCCGATAAGCGAATAAACAAGGAGCGCCACAGCAAGTCCGGCCAAGGAGATCAGCCCGATCCGCCACTCATAGATCATAAGCCAAACGCCGATCACGATGGCGTGGATAAACCCGCCCGCCACATTTTCCATAATGGTAACGGACTGCTGCTCCAGATCGCCAAGTGTGGTCGTCACCGCCGCAGTGATATCCCCGAGCCTGTTTTCATTGAAATAGCCCATAGGCGCCCTTTTCAGGCGTTCGCCGATCTCCATGCGCTTTTCCGACCCGAACGCGAAGCTGCCAAGAGTTCTGGCATTGGCAGAAAGATCGACAAACACGATTCGCCCTGCAATGGAAACGATCATGATGCCAAGCGAGATCCAGATCGTTCTTTCCGGCATAACATCGCCGGAAAGCTGCTTCAGGATTCCTGTGAGCACTGTTAGGATGGCCATGATTGGGATCATCTCAAAGAATGAGCTGACGAGGTATGCAAGAAAAGAGCGGATAAGACGCTTCTTCTGTAAGCCCGAGAACAACAAAAGTCTTTGAAACAGCCTTATCATCACGCCACCTCCTCTGCGGTATCTCTGCCCTGCATATGGGCTTTCCACAATTCCTTGTATAGACTGCTTGTTTCAAGAAGCTCCTCATGGGTTCCTTCCGCGGCGACATTCCCTTTCTCCACGACGAGGATCTTGTCTGCTTTTGTAATGGTAGACAGCCGATGCGCAATGACGATCAAAGTTTTTCCTGCTACAAGCCCTGCGATGGATGCTTGAATAACGGCCTCATTTTCAGGGTCGGTAAATGCCGTGGCTTCATCCAGCACCACGATCGGGCTGTTCTTCAGGATCGCCCTTGCAATGGCGATACGCTGCCTTTCTCCGCCGGAGAGGTGGCTTCCCGCATCGCCCGCCAGCGTATCATAGCCCTCCGGCAGAGCGGCGATGAAATCGTGACAGCTCGCTTTTTTTGCCGCTGCCTCGATCTCTGCGTCTGTGGCCTCCGGTTTTCCAATCCGAATGTTTTCCCGGATAGACAGATGGAACAGGAAGTTATCCTGTGATACATATGAGACAAGCTCCATTATCTGAGGGAGAGGGATGTTCCGCACGTCCACGCCGCCAATACGGACGCAGCCACTCTCCGCCTCCCAGAAGGAGGCGATGAGCCGCGCAATGGTAGATTTACCGGAGCCGGAGGGACCCACAATGGCCGTCATACCGTTTTTTGCGCAGTCAAAGGAAATCCCATGCAAAACCTCCGTCTCTTTGTACTGGAAGGTAACATGATCGAAGGATACGTCGGCATCCGCAAGGACAGCTCTCTCGGTCGGCCGCACAAGCTCCGGCTCATCCAGAAGATCCCCTACCTCTTTTACGGCGGAATCCACCATGGCCAGGCTGTCGGTGTACTGCAATGCCTGAATCAGTGGTTTTACGAGTCCAAGGGCGAGGATGATGCAGGTGATCAGCGTACCCGCTTCGACCCTTCCGTTTATAAAGAGCCAGCTCCCCAAGGGCAGCACGCCCACAAGCGTTGCCGTCAGGATGGAAAGCCCCATCACATAGTAGCCGCTGGTCTGCTTGAACCAGGTCACTTTGGCTGTCTCGTTTTCCGCCACGGCGTCGGCGTATTTTTTATATGAGCGTTCACCCTGATTGAACGTCTTCACCACTTCGATGCCGCCGATGTATTCCACCGTTGCGGCATCCATGTTTTTCCCTGCGGCAAGTACTCTGGCATATCTCTTCTCGTAATCCTTCATCATTCCCATATAGCAGAAGGCACCCACCGGAATCGTCACAAGAGAGATCAGCGCGAGTCTCCAATCAAGGCTGAAGAGGTAAACGAGCATTAGAATTGGGATCAGGATGTTGGCAGTGAGCTCCGGTACCATATGCGCCAGCGGAAGCTCCAGCTTTTCCACGGTGTCCACGATGATCGTTTTGAATTTCCCGGACGGCGTATCAAGGATCGTTCCCATGGGGACACGGGAGAGCTTCTCTGTTATCGCCATGCGGATATTCCGCAGAATGATAAAGGCAGACTCATGGCTTTTCATTGTAGAAAACGTTCCGAACCACACCTGCCCGAGATAGCCCGCAAACGCAATCAATGCCAGAAACGCCAACCTGCTGAAAGCATAGTCTTCGTGGCAGATCATAATGATCCCGCGGGACACCGCGATATAGGGGATCATGCCGCAAAGCGCCCCCAAAACCGCAAGTACAACGGAGCCGATCAGTTTCCCTTTGCACGGCTTCGCAAAATCCATCAGAATCGTCATCGCCGAGTTTTCTTTTCCCGTCATCATTCCTCACCTCGCAAAAGTCTTACAATCTTTTCTTTCTGCCCACCGGAAAGGTCCTCCACGATTTCTCCGTCCCGGATGAACAGTATTCTTGTGCAGATCCGCATCATGAACTCAATATCATGTGTGATGATCAAAAGCACCTTGCCTTGCGTCGCAAGGCTTCGTGTCAAGGTGCCGACCTCTTCCATGCTTTTCAGATCCAGTCCGCTGGTAGGCTCATCGAACACCAGCAGCTCCTTGCCGCAGATATCGCTCACCACGACCGCAAGGCGCTGCATCTGCCCGCCGGAAAGAGACAAGGGATGCCGTTCCTTATACGCCAGCAGATCCACCTTTTCTAATGCGCGGTCGATCTCGTCTTTGTTCGGGGCCTTTATGCCAAGCGCGCATTCCGCCGCCACGCTGTCGGTAAAGAGCTGGTGCCCCACATCCTGCATGACCATGTATGCCTTTTTCCGTCTCAACCGCCGGCTCATCGGTTTTCCAGCCCACAAAACAGTACCGGAGCCGTTCTTTTGCAATCCGCAGAGCATTCTGGCGAGGGTCGATTTCCCGGCGCCGTTGGCGCCCGCAATGGCGATGATCTCTCCGCGGCTTGCCTGAAAAGAGATATCATTCAATACATACCGGCCGCCGAGACGGACGCTGATTTTCTGAGCGGAAAGCGATCCATCGGCAGCGATTGTTTTCACGCCGCCCGATTCGGATACCGACAGATCCCTGACACGCAGTCCCATTCTGCGAATATCTGCTTCAGGCAGCGCCTTGAACACTGAAGCCTCCATGTCCGACGCAATCCGGCCATCCTGCATATAAACGACGCGATCCACAATGTCCATCAGATACCAGATGCGGTGCTCTGCGATCAGAATGGTCTTTCCTGATATTTTCGCCCGTTGGAGCAAATCAGCCAATTCTCCGATGGCCTTCATGTCGAGATTCGATGATGGCTCGTCAAACACAAGGACATCGGGAGCCGAAGCATACACGCTGGAAAACGCGATCTTCTGCTTCTCGCCGCCGGACAGCTCAAAGATATTTCGACCCCGGAGCCCGCTAAGATGCAGCTCCTCCGTAAGTTCATCCAATCGGGAGCGCAGAGCCTCTCGCGGAATGCCCCGATTTTCAAGCCCAAACACGATCTCGCTGTCCGTATCCGTATTGAAAAACTGCGTTCGAGGATTCTGAAAAACCGTCCCTACCGCATCCGATAGCGCAGCAATCTCTGTCTCCCGGGTATCCATACCGTTTACCTTCACCTGCCCCGAAAGATTGCCGTGGAAGAAATGGGGAATCAATCCGTTTGCGAGCCGTGTAACGGTTGTTTTTCCACATCCGGATGGTCCGCAAAGCAGCACGCATTCGCCGGACCGAACGATAAAGTTCAAATCAAGAACTCCGCCGTTCCCGCTTTCAGCGTATGTAAAAGAGACATTTTGAAACGATATCATAATCAAAACACCCCTTTCATGCCCGCGTAGACCATGCCGGCAACGAGCGCAGCGTAAGCAATTACCACCAGCAAATCAGCAAACGAAAACGCGATTTCCTCTATACAGCTTCTTTCACCTGTGTGCTCAATGCCTCTTGTAATCGCTGCCTGCGTGATCTCGTCCGAAATTCTGGAAGCAGAAACAAGCAGGGGAACATAGACATGCTCCATCGTCTGTATAGGATGGCTGATCAGCCCAGCCGCGGACGCTGATATCCCTCGCAGCGCCATGGCATCCCGTATGGAGGCCCACTCTTCTCTCATGGTCGGGAAATAACGGAGGGTAACGGCAAGAGCGATCGTGAGCCCCTTCGATAATCGGAGCTTTGTGATCGCCGCAAGAAATTCACTTACGCTTGTCGTTGCAATCAGAAAGCTACCCAGCATAAAACAGGGAAGAAGCTTGCGGATATACACTGCAAACATATAGACGATCCCGCCGAAAGTCACGGGCAGCCTCGGTACGATAAAAAGCTGGATCAGCAGAAGCGTGAGAAAAAAAGCTGCGTATTTCAGCGTTCTTTTCAGATCGCCGGAAGTGCTCAGAAGCACAAGCGGAATCCCCGCAAGCACACACTCCACCGCGATGCTTTTATTCATAAAAACGGAAACGCTTGTGACCGCGAGAATCAGAAGCTTCGTCCGTGGGTCGAGTCTCATTTATACAATCCCTGCTTTTTCAAAGTGTTTTTTCATAAGCTTCTTTCCAATCAGTCCGCCGATGATCGCGCAGACGATCGTCCCGATAATCATTGCGGGGATCGCCCACCAGGCAGCCCCAATCGAATGAATCACTCCTTCAAAGGAGGAGAAGTCGCCTTTATTCTTCATAAAAGCATCAAACTGTGCGGGCATGACGACCATTGGAATGTATGCCCCCATCGGCGCAAGCGCCATGACGCAGTAGGCAAGCAGGTTTTTCTTAAAGGATCTGAAATCAGCGGAAGCGCAGATAAGATCCGCGATCAAGCCGAAACCCAGGAAGAATGCGGACATCATCCAGAACATTCCTGTAACAAACAGCAAGATCGCCGCGATTACACCGAGAATGGAGAGAGCTCCCTTCTTCGGTATTTTTGCCACATAGAGCATGAAAACTGTCCCCGTAAAGAGCGCCACGATCATTGGCATAAACGGGAAAGTGACCGGCGTCATCTGCGCAGCACCGCCAATCACAAACGCCACCACAGCATAGATGAGCGAAAAGATGCCCACTGATATAAAGTCCCTTGTTTCCAGCTTCTTCGAATCTGTTTTAAGCATAATAAACGACCTCCAATTTTATATCGTTTAGTTAGAATATGCTAACTCGCGTGCAAAAAATTAAAGTGCTTGTGTGATCGTGCATTATTCCAGCCGGAGCAAGCCTTTCCAGCCAGAGTTGAAAAACTTTGCAAGCTCCTCAATATACCGCATCGCTTCATCTTTGGGCATATCATGGGCAATCGTCTCACATACCGCCGTAAAATAGGCGCTGGTAATCATGTGGTGAAGCTGCTTTGTCATTTTCCCGGAGAGCTTTCCTCTTTTGCGGAGAAGTGCGTAGTATTCCTCTGAGCACTCTACCTCCAGCTCCACAAGCTCCTCCAAAAAATTTGCATAGCGCGTACCTTCCGCCCGGCAGAGGATCAGCTTGAAGGCATCAAAATGGGCGTACATATATTCCACAAAGACGCGCAAATACTCAGTGGACAGCTTCAGGCTGTCCTTCGTCTTTTCCTCGGAGACAAGATCGAAATGGGCGGCCTGTGCGGCTTTGAACTGCTCCAACAGTCCCTTTGCCGCCTCGCCCACAAGATCTTCAAAAAGCGCAGCCTTATCCGGGTAATAGCCGTAGAAGGCGCCTTTCGTGAAGCCCGCCTCTGCGACGATTTTATTCAGAGATGCGTCCTTGAATCCTTTTTCCAGGAATTCTTTTTTCCCAACTTCGAGGATCTTCATTTGAGTCTCTGTACGTTCCATTGATGCCTCCTGATATACCGGTAGTATATACTACTGGTATATTATAACCGAGCAGATCGAGTTTGTCAATGAGGTTTGTGATTTTTCTGTTTGCCCAGTTCAATGCAGAGACTCTCTGTTCGCCTGTCTTGGATGCCTGCGCATATTCTTTTCAATACTCCAAGCATCGCCATGCAGCGCAAGGCAGGAACACCGCAAGTGATGTCCCTGCCTTTTCGGATAGGCTGTTTGGCAAACGCAAACCGCGCAAGCTGTCGCTAAAGTTATCGTCAGCGGCGGGCATCATTTCTTACTCCGCCAATGCCTTATAGAGCATGGCGCCCGCCGCGAAGCTCAGAAAATACGGCAGCGCCGCAAGAATCGTCAGCACCGCGCCGATGGGCTCCACCACGCCGGAGAGCACACCGCCAAGAAACGCCCTGCCCTTGCTCTCGCCCTCCGCCCGGAGCGGCATGGAGATGATCGCTCCCTCGGGGAAGTTCTGAATGTCGATGCCAAGGGACAGGATAAGCGCGCTTGCCGTTTTCGTAAGGCGCAATCGTCATCTCGTAATCGTGCCATTTGTCGCAGCCGCCTTTCGCCCGCACAAATGCCTGGTCCATCCGTTTTCTCCAGAACGGCTTGTTGCAGTCCACGAACCGCAGCCTGCGGAAGATCGGGCCAGAAATAGAGGGTCTCAAAGGCTGTGACCGCATCGAACCAGTCGTCTGCGAAGATCATATCCGCCACACTGCCTTGCAGAACGGCGCTGCATTCAGCCCCCACCGGGCCACGGCACTGTGCCCGACATTCATCATGGCGACCATGAGCTTCCCGCCAAGCCCCACAGGCTTGCGGGTGTTCTCAAAAAATAACATCCTGCCCCTCCGATTTCACACATTCCGCATAGGTCAGCAGGAACGAGGCTTTCAGAACAACGCTTTTTCCGCACGGACCAACCGTTTTGCCGCAGGAAACGCAGGTATCCCTCGCTCGTCCACCTGCTGTGGAGGGGAAAGCCCGCCAGCTTCATGAAAAAGGCTTTGACCTTGCCGGAAAACGAGTTCCCCGCGTGGGTGAAGGTGGGCGCGATGAGCACGCCGTCCTCTTTCAGTACCCGATGGATCTCGGCAAGGGCTTTCTCCGGCTGCGGCACGATGTGCAGCGCGTTGGACACGATCACTACATCAAAGGACTTATCCGCGTAGGGCAGGCAAAACATATCCTGCACGGAAAAGTGCAGCTTCGCCGAGCAGTCGTCCCGCTTGGCCTCTGCAATCATCTCCGCAGAGGCATCCGTCGCCTCGATGTGCGCCGCCGCATTCACAATGTGCTTTGCGATCAGTCCCGTACCGGTGGCAAGCTCCAGTACCGTCTTGGCTTTCACGACCGGCCGGATCAGCTTATACATCTCCTCATACGCCGCCCGATCCTTTCGCATAAAGCGGTCGTAACAACCGGCATTTCTGTCCCAGAAACTTTTTTGTTCACTCACGGCTGTCTATCTCCCCATGCGGGCATCCGTCCCGCCGCTGCCTGGCGTATTCCAGCAGGGCGGCACACGCCGGGCAAAGCGCCCCGTCCCTTGTCCCATGTACGCCCCGGCAATACCGGCGCACCATGAGGGTAACGGTTTCGATCTCCTTTTCCTTGTTCAAGCTCTGAGTTCCTTTCTGCTCTGTATTTCAGTTAGCTATCTCTAACCGCTTGGCGGAAGAAAAGGCAGGCCGCCTGTGCAGTCTGCCTTTGCTTCAGTCGCATATCAACCCCGGTTATCACAACGCCGTTGTCAGCGCAGGGGCCGGCAGCGGTTACTCAAGTAACTGATATGTACTGCTTCCGGCCATCATCCCTCGGGCCGATCCGATGTGCGGCTCTTTTGCTCTTGCTGTTCCAGCGTGTCCAGCAGCTGGCTTATGCTCTTTTTCCCGAACAGTATCTTTTCGCCGTTCAGCACGAGACAGGGTACGCTCATGACATTATACGTTTCCTTCAAGGCGGGGAAGTGATTCAGATCGTATGCCTCTGCCCTGACATTAGGGTTGAGGGCGGCTATGTGCTGGGCTGCGATCACCAGCTCCGGGCACATGGTGCAGGACAGCGAAACGAATATCTGCATATCTGTAGGCGCATCAAGAGCCTTTATTCGGCCCATAGTTTCCCCGTCAAGAGCCTGTCCCGGTCCGGCCACGTTGTAAAGCCCCATGATAAAAGAAGTAAATTCGTGTCCGCCCGGTACCCCGTGGAAAGCGAGACCGGAGTTGCTGCCGTCAGAGCGCAGCACACGCACCAGCGGCATATGCTCAGCGCCTTCGGTAGATTTTCTTACTGTGAGTTTGGGTTTGAGTCGTGCAAGCTCCTCCATATAGGAGCGGAGTTCCTCTGAAACAGCCTTCTCATCAAGGCAAAGCTCCAGTATCAGGGGCTCCTGCATTCTTTCAAATACTGCCTCAAGCTGCTGCATTACCTGCTGCGGGAATATTCCCTCGGGCTGAGCCTCGCCGCCGGATGCCGCCTTCATTTCTTTTATCTCAGGCTTTCGGGGGCGAAGACCAGTTTTTTCCTGCATGGCTGCGGCATACTTTTCCAGCGCAGTCGCAGCCTTTGCACCATCGCCCACGGCGGTGACCACCTGCCGCAGCTCCTTCACGCACACGTCGCCCGCGGCGTATACGCCCTCAAGGCTCGTCCGCTGCGAGCCGTCCGTAACGATATAGCCTCTCGGGTCAGTCTCGATCTTGTCCCGGATCAAGGCCGTTTCCGGCTCGTAGCCCGCAAACACAAACACGCCGAAGGTATCCCCATCCGGTGCGAAAACCGTTTCCTCTCCGGTTCTCAAATCTCTGTATCGCAGGCTCCGCAGAGCCGTATCGCCCGTGGCCTCCACCACTGCGGTATGGGTGAGGACAGTGATCTTCGGATGCTCTTTAGCGGCGCGCGACACAGCCTCGGCGCAGGTGAAGTCCTCGTCGCGAATCAGTATGGTGACGTGCTTTGCGTAGCGTGTCAGGAAAACGCTCTCCTCCGCCGCGGCAAAGCCGCCGCCTATGACAAAAACCTCCTTGCCGGTAAAAAACTCGCCGTCGCAGGTGGCGCAGTAGGCTACGCCCCGTCCACGGAACTCCGCCTCGCCGGGAAAGCCTATCATACGCGGATGGGCGCCCGTGGCCAGAAGCACGCCAAAGCAGCGGTATTCTCCGCGCCCGGTCTTCACGGTCTTGACGTCTCCGTCCAGTTCAAAAGCCGTGACCTCGGCCAGCAGGAACTCTGCACCGAAGCCCTCTGCCTGCTGCCGCATTGTGTCCGTCAATTCTCTGCCGCTGGTTTTTGCTACGCCGGGATAGTTCACAATCTCATTCGTGATAGTGATCTGGCCGCCGAAATGCTCCTTCTCTACCACCAACACGCGATAGCGTGCCCTGGCAAGATAAAGGGCCGCCGTAAGCCCGGCCGGCCCTCCACCTATCACGATCACATCATAGAGCTGTTCCATCTCCATTACAGCATCCCCACAAGGTCAAGGCTGGGCTTGAGGGTCTCGGCTCCGGGCTGCCACTTGGCGGGGCAGACCTGGTCGCCGTGCTCCGCCACAAACTGGCTGGCCTGAAGCCTGCGGAGAAGCTCGTCGGCATTGCGGCCTACATTTCCTGCGTTGACTTCGTATACTACGATCTTGCCCTCCGGGTTCACAATGAAGCTTCCGCGCTCTGCAAGGCCGTTTTCCTCGATATACACCTCAAAGTCGCGGCTCAGCGCATGTGTAGGGTCGGCCAGCATGGGATAAGTGATCTTGCTGATGCGCTCAGAGTGGTCATGCCACGCCTTATGCACGAAATGTGTGTCGGTGGATACGGAATAAACATCGCAGCCGGCCGCCTTAAACTCAGCGTATTTGTTCTGCAAATCCTCAAGCTCGGTGGGGCAGACAAAGGTAAAGTCTGCGGGGTAGAAGAAGAACAGGCTCCATTTGCCCAGCACATCCTGCTTGGTCACGGTCCGAAACTCTCCGTTCTGATATGCCTGTGCGGAAAAATCGCTGATCTCTTTGTTAATAAGTGACATGGTTTAATCTCCTTTTCGTTTTAATTGGTTTGATTGGTTTGATTGGTTTGATTGCCGAATCGGGGGACGGCGTCATTCCATTGTCATGGAGGGTGCGGTGTAGACCCGTGCCTTCAGCTCGCCGTTGAGCATATACAGCCCCTTGCTGTCTCCGCCGAACAGCTCCATCTTGGTGATAAGGTCGGCGGCATTCTTCTCTTCCTCGCCCTGTTCCTTAATGAACCAGTCCAGCATCTGCATGGTGCGGAAGTCCCT
>ERZ772871.1066-NODE-1066-length-16162-cov-7.29211_pt1 | contig 16162 bp, 11 predicted proteins | sample MGYA00511899_ERZ772871 | MGnify/ENA primary metagenome ERZ772871 (study PRJEB29015, sample SAMEA2737693) | human gut metagenome | biome: human gut; feature: human-associated habitat; material: faeces | place: China | collected 2012 ... | reverse complement strand
AGAAATTTTCGCAGATATTATTCAGATTTTTTATTAATATCGTGCGTCGAACCTGTACAGTAATCGGTCTTCGAATGGAGGACATCGGTTCAACGTTTAAAGTCGATTCTTCTTCCACCTCCGTTAAAGCTGACGCTGTACGCGGCAACGCAACCGGACTCGACGCGCGTAATCAGGCAAAACTCATCGGTACGGGGGCCATTTCCATCACAACTTCAGCCGGAATGAGTGCAACCGGCATTGAAGTCCGAGATGGTGCTACTGTCGAATGGACAGGCGACTTAACCGGTTTGTCGACGTTACATTCAATCAAGGTTGCAGATGCGGACAACGAAGCCGGAAACTTAGGAATTTTCCATCCGGATAACGATGGTCAAGAACCGTACGTCCCGAGCTCGATTACAGTCAGCGGCAACATCGACTTAACTTCTACAGCGACCGGCGGAGTGGAGAACAATAACGTTTTTGCCTACAACGTCGTTCTCGACACAGAAAAAAATAAGGACGAAACAAACGGCTTGAAGGATAAGATTACCTTAGGTGCAGCCGATAAAACTGTAAAACTTTCGGCTTCCGTTTTGTCTTCCGTGGCCGGTGATGAAGCCAACTCCCTTGCTATTGAAAACGGAACCGTAGAAATTTTAGGTCAGTCCGTCTCGATTTCCGCCTCTGCCGAAGGAAGCGGCTCTGCAATCGGCGTTTTCATGAACGGCGGCCAGGTTGACTTGGGTTCTGCGGGCGGCAAAGTTGATATCTCCGCAAAAGATTCTTCCGGCACAGCCAAAGCCTTGGACATCCAGGCGGGTACGCTCAATCTTAACGGCGACACCACCATTTCTTCGGGCATTATCTCTTCAGGCATTGTCTCTCCGGACAATGAGGGCAGCCTCGGCAATGGCAAAATTGTAGTCAACGGCAACCTGAATCTCGGATCGCTCGAGATCATCAACGGTAATGCATTGACCATCAACGGCTCTGTTACGACCACTTCCGGCTGCGTTTTCACCAACGCCGCAAGTGATACGCAAACTACGATCGGAGAGATTCTCTACACGGGGAAACTCGACTTCCAGAAGCAGTCGAAGCTGATCCTCACCGACGAGCAATACACATTGGCTTACCTGAAAAATATTCAGGATACGCTCAAAGATGCACCTACCGTTCAGATGACCGGAAAGCTAGCCGGCAATACCGATTTGACCATCGAGGACTTGCCGACAATTGCCGGATCTATTTTGTCCAAAGTAGAACTGAAATTGGAAGGTGATACGACATTAACGGTTACCGACCTCACGAAAGCTGAAGTCGGTGTAGGTTCTGTTCAGCTTGGCGACGGAAATAAACTCACTATTGCTGCCGGCGTTGACAAAAACTTCTCGATTGTCGGCGGAAACGGTGAACTCGTCTCCGGCAAAGGAACGGTTTCTGTCGTGGTGGGAAATAACAGTGCAGCAGGCTCCCTGACCATCGGCGGAGAACACTCTCTCGGCGGCACGATTAACGGAACTTTGGAAATCAACAACGAATCCAAAGTCCAAGTCAAGGGCAATGGCGGCGCCGCTGCTGAATTTAGCGTCAGCTCTCAGGTCTCCGTTAATGATAAATCCGAACTCGTCATCACAGACGGCGCAAAACTTATTTCCGACATCGTTGAAGTGGCCAAGGAAGCAACCGTCAGAGTCGGAACCAATGTTGCGCAAGGTGTAGGCCTTTTCATTGCTCAGAACCTGAAGCTCTTGGGCAAGCTCGTCCTCGACCCTGCATGGACCAACGACTCTCCGGCTCAAGGCGCTTACCTCAATGCCGATATTACGGAAGGGGGACAAATTACCGTCGGTCAGAATTCGACATTGGTGTTAGGTTCCGACAATCCTGATCTCGCCAAGAACGCGATCGCCAATACCGCCCTGTCTCTGGCCAGGGATCAAATCGAAGCGGCTCTTTACCTTGCTAAACCCATTTCTTTGGGTACCGGTTCCATCGTTGTGGACGGCTCTTTGACATCTGCCGCCACCAACGCCGAACAAGGCTCTCTAGTTATCACCAAGAATGCGCTCTTAGCCGTAGAACTCACTGACGAAACGGCGACCGGACAAGCCGTAACGATCAAAGACGGTACGGTTAATTTCGCCGAAGGCAGCTACTTAGTGCTCACCGGTCTTGAGAACTTAACAACCACAGAAGACCTGCAGGTCAAGCTTGCAGACACCGTTACCGGTACGCTGCTTGATGATCATATCTACGGCAGCAGCGGTCTTTGGTACAACTACATGCTCAAGGATGGTATTGTCACCGCCGATTACGACCCGACAGGAGCAATGACTCAGCTGGGCCTGATTGTCCCCAACACAACCCGTGAAGGTCTGCTCACAAACAATCCTGCGATGGAAAGCGTTCGTCAGCTCTTGAATGCCGGAAACCTTGCGGGTGCAGCTAACGAAATGAACCGTATCGCCATCGTTGGCGCAGCCTCCGGAACACAGATCGCAGCGCTTAACGCATCGAATATGATTTTCGATACGATTGACCAGCACGGCTCATCCTTGGCAGCTTATTCTCATGACAAGAAAGGAGCTGACCTTTGGATTGACCTCAACAGCTCCTTCAGCAAAGCTTCGAAGTATGAAGTCGCGTCTGCCAAGTACGGCTACAAGAGTGATTTAGGCGGAGTTACCGTGGGCGCCGATTACAGTTTTGGCAACGGCATTGCAGCCGGTGCAGCCTTTAGCTTCGGCAAGGGATCGATCAGAGGTCAGGACGCAGGCTCCGGAGTTAAGAACAAGGTCGAGTACTATGGTGTCAACCTCTACGGTATTCACTCGAGCCAATACGCTAACTTGATCGGAACCGTCGGCTATCTGCACACCAAGAATAAGATTTCTTCTGCTTTCGACAGCTCTGTCAAGCCCAACGGAAACTCTTTCTTTGCTGCTGTGAAAGCTGAGAAACCGTTTGCCGTTACCGAGCAGTTTGCGATCACTCCCCATTTGGGCGTGAGATACACCTACTCGAATATCGACAGCTTCAAGTCCGGCGGCTTCAAGTACAACAACAAGAAGGTAAACCTCGTTCAGATGCCGATCGGTGTCGCGTTCAACGCCGACCTTAAAGCCTCTTGCGGTGCCGTGATCAAACCGTTTGTTGATGTTTCAGTGATTCCCGCTATCGGCCACAGAAAAGTCAAAAACTCTTTCGGTTTGGCTGACGGAAGTGCAACCGACAAGCTTGAAACTCGTATCGCCAATAATGCGCTCTTCCAGGGCAAAGTTGGTGTAGAAAGCGCCTACAAGAACCACAGCTTCAGTCTGAACTATGGTGTAGGTACGGGCAACAAGGGCAGAGTCGACCAGGCTCTACAAGCTAGATACCGCTATAGCTTCTAATTCTTTGGAATGCGGAGAAGCCTCAGCGCTAAGTTGAGGCTTCCCCGTCTTCCTTGTTCGGCCTTCTTCCGGACCATGAAGAAACCTGAAAAATGCTGCAGTAATCCTGCGGCATTTTTCGTTTAACGCCTTTGTCATGAGTACCGAGCAATTTCATGCGGCAGAATATGTGACTGCAGACCGTATCTTCCGACAACCCGAAAGTGTCAGAAAGGAGAAGCACGGTGTCTAAGGAAATTGAACGGAAATTTTTAGTTGTAGGCAATTCCTGGAAAAAGGATTCGGTTGGAGTTCTCTTCCGACAGGGCTACCTTAATAGTGCGAAAGAAAGAACAGTTCGCGTCCGCACTATAGCGGATAAAGGATTTCTAACCGTAAAGGGGTTAACAGTGGGCTGCACACGCCTGGAATTTGAATACGAAATCCCCTTTACCGATGCAGAGAAAATGCTCAATGAATTGGCGGAAAAGCCGATCATTGAAAAGTTGCGCTATGTGATTCCCTGTGATAACGGTTTAAAGTGGGAGATCGATGAGTTTTTAGGCGTCAATCAGGGACTTATAGTTGCCGAAATAGAACTCCCTTCTGAAAAAGCCGGTTTTACGAAACCCAAATGGCTTGGAAAAGAAGTTTCTTTAGATCCTCGTTTTTTCAACTCAAACTTAGTTTCTAACCCGTTCCGCACGTGGAAAAAATAAGCGAAGACGCACATAGTGTTTTGAATGCCATTACCGGCAAATACCAAAATCCTTCTGCCTGCAAAACAGAAGGATTTTCCTAAATTTTCAGCTAATTAGCTAAACTTCATATCCATAAACAGGTATGCTTACACTAATTTCTAATAAGCTTCTATTATTTTAGGATGCTTAGACATAAGGAGGCTCTTATGGATACTAGAGAAGGATACGACGCCTGGTAAGCGACCTGGCCTTTCGTTCTCCCGAATTCATTAATGACTGCATAGCACCTGTGACATTAGTTTTGCGGATGCAAACATATTTCAGGAAGTCTACAAAACAATTAATGGCCTCTACGTGTTTCACAAAATCGAACACAATGATATAATGTTCGAAAGCATCGAACATTTGATCATATGATAAAAAGCTGGCTTCACAAAGGACTTCAAAATTTTTACGAGACGGGATCTACTGCCGGTATACCTCCCGCTTACTCGAAAAAAATTGCAAAACGTCTGGAATCAATCGATGAAGCTCCAGACATTCAACAGCTGAACCTTTCATCTTTTAGATTGCACCAGCTTAAAGGAGATCGAAGCGGAATTTGGTCAGTTTCAGTCACTGGTAATTGGCGAATTACCTTCCGTTTTGAAGATGGAAATGCATATATTTTGAATTTTGAGGATTATCACTAATGAGCAGAATGTTTAATCCCCCGCATCCCGGATCGATTGTTGCAGAAGAACTCGAATATTTAAATATCAGCGCAAGGGAGTTTGCTAGACACATCGGGGTAGCACCAAGCTCCGTCACTCGTATCCTTAATGAGGAGGGGCCTATTACTCCTGATATGGCAGTTCGTTTATCTAAGGCCCTAGCCGGACCAGATGCCGCCATGTGGCTGCGCATGCAGGCCAATTATGACGCGTGGCAAGCCGAGCATCGGGTAGACGTTTCTCACATCATCAGGTATTCGAGCCCCTCTCCTGAAACTGAAGTAAATTCGAGGACTTCAGCAGATTGATAGCCTTGTACTGCAGACAGCTAGATTAGGACGTTGATCGGCTCCATTTTCAGGATAAGGCGCATGAGTCGGCTGAAATCGTTAACATAAGGCAATGAAATTTTTTACTTTGAGCCATCCCCCAGCAAAACCTTCGCGAAATCATGGTCATCCGAATTGTTGATGACGATGAAGAGCTTCTAACTTCTTTCCGTTTTTTACTTGAGGATGCTCCGGTCTTCTGGCATGGAACCAGTGCATGGCTTTTTACCTACAACAAGCTTTGGACAAAAACCTACCTCAACGGATTCGCGGGGGCGGGAGGTGCCGAATATAATATCTAGGGCGGAATGGCTATTTGCTGCTGGTTTTAATAAGACGCGTTCTGCCTCTTCCTCCCCTTACAGCAAGAGCACCCTTGCCGCCCTATCGCTTGGTTATGCGTACCCATTTACCAAGAGGACGAATATCTATTTCTTAGTGAATACTGCCAAGGCGACACAGAGGAACGGCACGCCCAAGAAGTCGAGGGCATTCGTTACCGAAGAGGCGGTCGGTCTCACACACTTTTTCTGATTATCATTAACTGGGCTCCTACTTCGAATCCCAGTTAGGCAACCCCATTTTTTCTCCCTCTCATTTTCATAATTTTTTCCTCATTACTATGAAAACGGTGGTGTTGGCCTTGCAGATAACGTCACCGGCGTTCTTTTACAAGTTACTTCTGTTTGTCAATTTCAAAATTCATATCTCAAGCCGACATCTGCTCGGAAATCTTGATTGAGATTTCCTCGAAAGAGCGTTTGGCCGTGCAAAACCTGACGTATTTTTAGACAGACGTATCGCCCCAACCCACACAATTCCAACATCCAACTAACTGTCTTTTACGTCGCCCGTACTCTTGTTATGGGCGGCGCCTCCAATCATGTGGTACCCGGCACGACAGCGAGCAGAAAACTCTCTCAATCCGTCCACCCTGAGGAATACGCTGCCACAGTTTCCTCTATAGCCGCCGGAAAGTCCTACTCTTCCAATCACACTGTTGATTGCTTTAGTACTAACACCGACACCTGTATCCGTATCAAATTTATTCCGGTTTAGGCTCTGATATCAAGATAATCAGTCTTCAGGCCGATTTTAAAAGATCAGCTCGGAACCCATTTCGGTACCTCCTGGCCTTAATAAATCTCGATTCGGGCTGTGGTAATCCCTTCCTCTCCCTGGCAAATCAATAATTACCCTAAAACAATGGGAGGATGCATGAGCTCAATCACTGACGTCTATAGCCCGAGAACTACTTTTCGATGCACACGCCTACGAGGCGCTAAAGTCGGCGGTTCCGTCTGCCAATTTTGTGCGGTTGGATGCTCTCAATTAGGCTTTTTTAAAGACGGAAAATTAATCGATGTCGAAGGGGATCCGAGAAGTTCCGTAAATGAAGGCAGACTCTGTCCTAAGGGTTCTTCAACCTACGCACTCAACGAAAACCCGTATAGAAAAGTCAAACCGATGTATCGTGCGCCAGGTTCAGATCACTGGGAAGAAGTTTCCCTGGACTGGATGCTCGATACCGTCGCGAAACGCATTTGGGAAACCAGAAACAAAGGTTTCGTGGAAAAGGATCCCAAAACCGGAATCACGGTCAACAACTGTGCAAACATCGGTTTTATCGGGGGTTCTGCCAACGACAATGAAGAATGTTATCTCTTTAGAAAATTGTTTACCGGCGGGCTCGGAATTCTTCCGGTAGAAAACTCTGCACGCTACTGCCACTCCACTACAGTCTGCGCGCTGAGTCCGACATTTGGTTTCGGTGCTTGTACCAATCCTCCTCGTGATCTTTTAAATAGCGACTGCATATTGATCATGGGGTCCAACATGGCTGAGGCCCATCCCTGCGCTTTCTATTGGCCGATGCAGGCAAAGAAGAAGGGAACCGTCACTATCCACGTAGATCCTCGTTACACCAGAACAAGTGCTGCTTGTGATCATCACGTGCATATTCGCCCTGAAACCGATATTGCATTTTTATCCGGAATTATCCGTTACCTCCTCGAAAAGGAATTGTGGTTCAAGGAATATGTATTGGCTTACACCAATGCATCCACACTCATCAATCCTAAATTTAATTTCGACGACGCAACCGGACTGTTTAACGGGTGGGATCCTGCGACTCGCTCTTACAGCAAGGAACCGGACTCTTGGGATTACGAATATGAAATTAATCCGGATGGTTCACGCGGAGCACCGAAGACAGATCCGACACTTCAGGATCCTCGTTGTGTTTTCCAACTTTTAAGAAAACAGGTCGCTAAATACACACCGGAGGCTGTTGCAAATATCTGCGGCTGCCGCCCGTGCGATATTGTGAAAGTGGCTGAGCTTCTCGCTCAGAACTCGGGGCCGGATAAAACCTCCGCCTTCTGCTACGCCACCGGTTTCACGCAGCATTCTGCCGGGACGCAGATCATTCGTACGTGTGCCATTCTGCAAACTCTTCTGGGAAATATCGGAAGGCCAGGCGGCGGTATTTTGGCGCTTCGCGGACACTCGAATGTTCAGGGTGCCACCGATATTCCAACACTTTTTGCAGAACTGCCTAATTACATTCCTTTGCCAAAAATTGCCGAGGGAAACGCTACGCTAAAGGACTATTTAGCTAACGGACATGCCTTCGGAGCAGCCAGAGATAAGTCTCAAGGCATGTGGAAACTTGAGACGGAGCGCGGCTCCTGGGCCTCCCTTCCGAATTACATGGTCAGCCTTCTAAAAGCTTGGTACGGGGACAATGCAAGCTCAGACAACGAATACGGTTATCAGTGGCTTCCAAAGCTCGGGGGAAATGAATCACTCACCATTACAATGGAAAGAGCGCTAAAGGGCGACGTGGACGGTCTGCTGGTGTTTGGCCAAAACATTGCCGTGACAAATCCGAACACCGGTTGGAGCCGCGCTGCCATTCGCAACCTTAAATGGCTTGTCGTTTGTGACCTGTTTGAAAACGAGACGGCTTCCGTGTGGTACGCTGATCCAGACGGTCCAAAACCTTCAGAGGTGCAGACAGAGGTTTTTTATCTTCCTACAAACTCTTGCTTAGAAAAGGAAGGTTCCGTCAACAACACGGAACGCTTAATGCAATGGCATGACCGAATTAAAGCCGCCCCGGGAGACTGCCGCTCCGACGCTTGGTGGACTTATCAGTTGGGCAAGCGGTTAAAGGCCATGGCCGAAGCATCCGGTCTGCCGAGAGACGAGGGGCTCCGCAGTCTGACTTGGTCTTATGATTTTGCCCCTGACAAACAAAACGAGATGGGGCTTCCTCAGATTGAAGGAGACTGCGATCTCGACGAGGTAGCTCTGGAGATGAACGGTTTTGACATCGCCACAGGGCGCCCTCTCCAAGGTTCCTCCGAACTGAAAAGCGACGGAACAACAGCCTGTGGCTGCCGCCTGCTTTCAGGTTTCATTACTGAAGACGGAGAAAATTTAACCAAACGGCGAGACGGCGGAACGGTCGATCACGAACTCGATTTAACCTATCGGTTTGCATGGCCAACCAATTCACGAATTCTTTATAACCGCTGCTCTGCCGCCCCGGACGGCCGTCCCTGGTCAGAGAGAAAGAAACTCGTTTGGTGGGATGAGATTCAGCAAAAATGGGTCGGGTACGACAAACCGCAATTTGACGCGACAAAACCGCCAAGCTACCGTCCGGGAGCAAATGCTAAGGGAGATGCAGCCCTTGACGGAACTGCCGCCTTCGGCGCTCATTCAGATGGTAAAGCTTGGCTCTTCGTTCCTTACGGAATTAACGAGGGACCTTTCCCGGTCTTCTATGAATCGGTTGAATCTCCGTATACCAATACGCTTTGGAGCACCAGCCGAGTGCCCGACGTCACCATTATTGATGATCCGCTCAACCCGGTTACGGAGCCCGGAGATCCGGCCTACCCGACTGTCATGACCACCTACCACATGGTCGAACATTGGATTTCCGGCTCTATGACAAGAACAATTCCGTGGCTCGTCGGTTTGCAGCCTCGCTCCTTCATTGAGATTTCTCCCGAACTGGCAGAGAGCATCGGTGTGACTACCGGCAGCTATGTTTCTGTCAGAAGCCCGAGAAACGAACTTCAGGTCCGAGCGCTTGTGACCCCGCGTCTGAGAATCGGTGTAATCGAAGGCAGACAAGCAAGCATTGCAGGACGATTCGTGTGCTCAGGCTATAAAGGGATCGTCTGCGACCCGATCACCAACGACCTTAGCCCAGCCGACATGGCGGGCGACGGATTAATTCCAAGCTCTAAGAGCTTTGTCGTGAAGATAGGAAAGCCGGATTTAAGTAAGGTAGAAAAATTCCAGGAAGACCCGGTGAAGTACCCCGATGCGATGTCGGAGCCGGTTCCTGACACACCCTGGGCAGCTCAGCCGGAAGAGAGGAATTAATTATGAAACCCATCGATTCCAAAAATATTTTTGACGTAGTCAAAAAAGGCTATGCCGCCAATCAACCCAAAAAGAACGGCAGGATTGACCCAATTTACAGTTTGTTTGACCGGGACACTCCTTTACCTAAGTGTCAGGAACTCGCGTTTTTCACAGATACTTCGATCTGCACGGGCTGCAAAGCATGTGAAGTCGCATGCAAACAGTGGAACCAGTTGGAGTCCGATCCGTACCACTGGTCCGGCGACAGCTATGACAACACGGGAGACTTATCCGCAAATAACTGGCGTCATGTGAAGTTTATTGAACGATTCCCTGAAAAAAATGAAGTCGACAGACCGGCTCCGGCCACGCTGGATGCCCTGTTAAAAGAGCCGAAGGCAGGAAAATGGCTTTTCATGAGCGATCAATGCAAACATTGCCGAACCTCTCCCTGCCACGAAGCCTGCCCGACCGGCGCAATTGTTCGAAACGAATTTGGCGGCATCTACTACCAAACCGATATTTGTATGGGATGCGGGATGTGTGTCGCAGCATGCCCGTTCGGTGTACCCGAAATTAGTGAAAAATCAGGTCACTCGATGAAATGTGCAGAGTGTTATGACCGTCTTAGAGACGGTCTGCGGCCGGCATGCCAAGAAGCCTGCACAACGGGATCAATAGAATTCGGCCCGAGAGAACTTATGGTCCGCAAAGCTCGCGACCGGGTGAACTATCTCATCAATCATGGCCATCCCGAAGCACAGCTGTACGGGGTCGACCCATTTGAAGAATACGACAGTCTGAATTCTTTCTATCTTTTAATGGACAAACCTGAGGTTTACGGGCTCCCCTCAGACCCAGTCACACCAACCAAATATATGGCCGGAGACTACCTCAGGGGCGCCGCAACGCTCATCCTTTGTGCGGCGGCTGTTGCGGCTTGTTTAGTCTAAGGAGAAAAAGATGAACATGACCAACATGAAAAATCCTAAACCTTGGGCTGAAGGCCATCCTTCTCTGTATCAAGGGCATGACATCACGCATCGTCCCGACTGGGCAAATATTATTGTCTGGGATGCGTTTTTCAATAACTTAACCGCGGGCTTTATGGTCTTAACCGGTATTGCTTGGTTTGCCGGTCCCCCGCTCTTTGCCGCTCTTCTGCCCTTTGCTTTGACGCTTGCTCTCTTAATCGTCATTGTTGACCTTGTGCTCTTGGTCTTTGATTTAGGAGATCCGCCTCGATTCATCCACGCGATGCGCGTGCTGCATTTCACTTCTCCGCTTTCCGTGGGTGTTTGGGGCCTGGCTTGCTATGCGACCTGCCTAGGATGTGCAGTTGGCATTTACTGGCTGTCCGTTTACTCCGTCGCAACGAATGACTTTTTAGCGCCCTACATCGCTTGGCTCGATATCTTGATGCGGCTCTTTACCGTGTTGGCGTTTATCGGCGCCGTCGTAGTCATTTGCTACAAAGGCGTAGCTTTTAGCTGCACCTCTCAGCCGGGCGTAAAGAAAGCCCGCTGGCTGACTTCTTTCATGGTATCGGATGCCCTTCTAATGGGCTGCGGACTCTATGCGATTATGGCAGCCTGCTTAGGCTTTTGGGATGCATGCGCTTACCTGCTTCTGCCTTTCATCATTCTTGAAGTCGCAAGGACGGTCGCCTTTAGCCTCCTTTGGATGGAAACCGCAGAAAGAGCTAGGAAAGTTTATTCCGGCGAGAACACGCTGCTGCGCGTCTGGGTTTACTTAATCGGCGGTCTGCTTGCTGCCGTTTTAGCTTTCTTCGGTGTTTACGGAATGTGCGCTGCAGGGGCTTTAGTTCTCCTTACCGGCGTATTCGAGCGCTATTGGCTCATCGGAATTACCAAGAAGATTTAGGGCATGATTTGAGATAAGAACCGAGCCTCTCACGAGGCTTCGGTTCTTTGTGCTTTCCGTTCAATATGGTTTTGCGAGATGCTTTGAAAAACTCTGCAATGGAAAGTTGCTCAATGTGCCAACCTCATTTAAGACTTCGCTCAATGTGGTGAGGTAATATCCGACGCTCAAATTATGTTTTTTCAGGATAAGTTGTTGATATGTGGCGATTGGCTTTCCCGGTTTTAGGTGCGATTTTATTCGGAGCTCATTTATACTTTTGGGGAAATTATCTTCTTTTGCCCATCCCCCTTATCCTACTGATTCTGCTGTTCATTCCTTTCAGACCGGTTTGCTGGCTTTGGGAGGTCTGCCTGATTTGTTTCGGTGTTGAGTGGCTGATTTCCGCCTACCAGCTTTATTTACGCCGCATTGCGGCAGGGATGCCTTTTGCTCTTGGCACTTCGATTCTGGTTGTCTGCGGAATTTTAACAATGCTCTCAGCGCTTGTTTTCTTCAGCCGCAAAATTAAAAACCGTTATCCGCTTCACGTCTAACTCACAGTTTCGGATATGAGAAAACGGCATACCCACGAAGATATGCCGTCAACATTCGCTAATTTTAACTAGAAGACGCCTTCTGCCTGCATCTTCATCAGTTCATTTGCAACGTAGGCCATTTCCTGCGGTGTGCCTAAGGAAATACGGCACCAGTTCATTGCCGGCGGGAACGGTCTTCCGACCAAAATATTTCTTGCTGCCATCTTCTTCTGGAACGCACGAATCGGCTCATTCAACTCAAAGAACATGAAGTTCGTACTCGAAGGAAGATATTTAACACCGAGCTTGTCAAAACAAGAAGCCAAAATCTTGCGGCTTTCCAAGTTTGAAGCTCTGGAATATTCCTGGAACGGCTCATCATCCAAGGAAACCAAAGCTGCGGTGACACCAGGGTAGTTTAGTTTTTCGCCTGCCACCTGATCTTTCATCATTTTAATAATCGCCGGAACTCCTACCGCAAATCCTACCCGCATGCCGGCCATGGCGTATAGCTTCGAGAACGTCTTTAACAGGACCACGTTGTCTAAACCGTCCTGGATCAAATTGGCCATCGATTTAAAGTTCGGATCACTGACGTATTCTGCATAAGCCTCATCGGCAATGAACAAAGTATTGTCCGGTTTACTTCTTACCCATGGGTCGATCTCAGAAGCCGGAGTCACAGTTGACGTAGGATTGTTCGGATTCACGAAGTAAACAATAGAGAATCCGTCGAAATCATCCACAGCCTTCTTCAATCCGGCGACATCAACCTTCCAATTTGCAAGCATCGGCACTTTTACAATAGGTACGCTATAGAGCTCGGCAAAGTGCTGTCCATCCCCATAAGTAAGTTCCGGGATTACCAGCTGAACTTTCGGCAAACGCGAATACGCACCCAACAAAGCTCGGATACCCTCGGAAGAACCGTCCGTCAAAAGGAGAAAATTCTTCGGCACGTTGTACATGTCACAGAGCTTGGCGTGAAGCTGTGTAATCTCTGCTTTAGCGTAACGGTTTCCTTTTGCGACGGAATCGCGTGCAGCGGCCTGAGCGCTCGGACTCATACCCAGGGCGTTTTCGTTAAAGTTAATTCGAATCGGATTATCTGCAGTCGGAGCGATGAAAGGAACATTCGCCGGTGCCTGTGCAAAGGCTTTGACAGGAAGTGCGGCACTGACAGCAGCCCCTAACAGGCTGAAATTAAGGAAAGTCCGTCTTCTTAAAGCGAGAGAGTTTGACATTTTGGTTCTCCTGTTTGTGTTCGAATGCACTTGAACTACATGCATATTCCGTGCCAACTTTTTTAAGGCGTGATCAGCGCTTTAAAGCGAAGCAAACAGGAAAACGACAGAAAAATCCCCGCTTTGTGCACAACTAAGTAGCGGAGAGCACAAAAGCGGGGCAATTTTTATTTGAAATTCTGAAAAATTCCAATAACTTTCCGTTAGTGGAGCAAGAGCATCACAATAAAGAAGACGGAAAGCAAGTACATCTCGATGCGAATCTTCTTAAATTTTCCCGAGATCAAGTTAATCAGAACATAACTCAGTAAACCGAATACGATGCCGTTTGCAATGCTATAAGTAAGCGGAATAGTGATGATGCAGATGAAGGCGGGAATGGCTTCTGCGTAGTCATCCAGGTCAATTTCCTTAATACAAGAGATCATTAAGAAACCGACCAAGATCAAGACGGGAGCGGTAGCCTGCGCAGGAATCGATAAGAAAAGCGGCGCAAAGAAAAGAGACAGGAAGAAGCAAACCGCAATCACAAAAGCCGTTAATCCGGACTTTCCTCCGACGGAAACACCGGCTGCGCTTTCAACGTAAGTGGAAATCGCGCTCGTTCCCATACAGGCTCCGATGGTTGTACCCATAGCATCTGCGAAGAAGGGTTCTTTCATTCTCGGCATCTTTCCGTCTTTGACGAATCCGCCTTTATACAAGAGGCTCACCAGCGTGCCTAAGGTATCAAAGAGATCCATGAATAAGAAAGAGAAGACAACCATCACCATATCCACGGTGAAAATGTTGTGCCACTCGAATTTCATGAAAATCGGTTCAACGGAAGGCGGCGTAGAAACAAAGCCGTCGAAATGAGTTAGGCCGAACGGTATGCCGCAAATCGTTGTAATTGCAATACCGATCAGTAAAGCACCGGGAATATTTTTAACCAGAAGAACGGCCGTTGAAATTAAACCGACGATAACCAGCAACACGCTCGGCTGGAAAATTTGGCCCAGAGCAACAAGGGTCGCGTCATTCTTGACTGAAATTCCAGCGTTTTGAAGACCGATAAAGGCAATAAAAAGACCGATACCTACACCAATTGCCTTTTGAATACTCGGCGGCAGGGAATAAACGATCTTTTCTCGGACATTGGTAACAGTAAGAAGAATAAATATCAGACCTTCCAACAGCACAGCGGTGAGCGCGAACTGCCAGGTGTGCCCCATAGATAGGCAAACGGTATAGGCAAAAAAAGCATTAATACCCATGCCCGGCGCAAGTCCGAAAGGCATCTTGGCGTAAAGCGCCATGATAAGCGTCGCGATGCCGGAAGTAATTGCCGTAGTAGCAAAAAGCGCTCCCTTATCCATACCCGTGATCCCGAGAATGGCCGGGTTTACGGCCAGGATATAGGCCATTGTGAGGAAAGTGGAGACGCCTGCGATGATTTCGGTTCTGACCGTCGTCTTTGCAGGATCAAACCTGAAGTATTTCTGAAGAAGCTGGTTCATCATATTTAGGCGCGGAGATCCCTGCCTTCAGGCAGGGGAGGAAGCGCCTCCTCCTTTCGAATTTCTGTTAAATAGGTTTGTCTCTTTTGCAGCAGACGCAGCTTTTTATAGCTGATACCGGCTGAGATGCGGGTTCCGTCAAGTCTTCGAACATCGAAGCTCCCGGATGATCGACGACCGAAAATGAAGCCTTCTTCTCCCTTGCAGGCAACTTTATCAAAAAGACGGAAGCCTTTGATCTCAAAGGGAGCCTGATTGCGCTTTCGAATGCCGCCTTTGAGGATGGAGAGCTTGTGAATCTGCCGGTTGTTCCGACGCGTCTGCTTCTGGAACAGGAATTCGCCGAGCCTTTTGGCACCGAGATTGCCAGCAATGCAAAAAGCATCCGAACAATGCGACTTGGTAATGCCGCTCTTGATCCGTGCGTGCTTGGTTAGGTAGCCGTAGGTGTTGTTCACTTCCAACTTAGAATGCGACGCCTTCAGGCGGTTCAAAACCTCCCAACGCATAATTCCCATGAAGGTCTCCGCACGGAACGACTGACCGCGCTTGGCCCTCAGCTTGATTTCGCCGCGATGAAGCGCCTTATGGCACGTCTCACAAAGCGTAATCAGGTTGCCGGGCGAATCGCCGCCGGTACGTCTGCTTTCCAGGTGATGAACATTGAGCACCGGGTCTTTCGATCTGCCGTGACAATACTGACAAACGTGTCCGTCTCTGAAAAGAACATACTCGCGGACGTTCCAGAAGCCGAGCTGTTCGCCCTCTTGGTACTCTTTCTCTGCAATGTCTGGATTCTTCAGCAGCTGCATGTCGAAGGACGCCGTTTCCACGGTGATCTTCGTGACGGGCAGCAGTCGAAGAACCGTTTCTATGCGCGACAAGTGCGCGTTGATTCGGTTTTCAACCGACGGTGCAAGCCAGCCTTTGCGTTTGGTGCGGATGCGGTTGTCGAACCTCGGCGCGCGGTAGCGCGTTTTGCGGTTACGACGAGACTGCCGTAACGCACGACGAGCAGAGAGCAGATCAGAGACGTCCTGACGAAGTTCAACTTCTGATGCATAAAGTTCAGCCTTTTCCGTTGATGCGGAAAGACCGACATGTTCGTACCCGGCATCAACGCCCAGACTCACCGGCTGTTTGGTCTCGCCGGTCGCAATCGTGAGCTGAATGGTAAAAGGCGTGCGCCTTACCACAACAGCTTTCTTCTCTTTAAGCAGAAGGCGCGCTTTTGCCGGAGAACAAGGCATCAGCGGCTTTCCGCGTTTGTTCAAAATAAATACTCTCAAGTTTTATCTCCTCGGTCTTTCGACCGGTTGTGATCCTTCGCCAATGTTGGAAGGGGTTTCAAGCCGACAGCACCGCTCCTACCTCTCAGAGCTTTTAACCATCGGCCGCAGAGCGCGGAACTAGGATCTGCATCCCGCGGTGCCTATATATTCTCAACCAACGTAGTCCGCCAAACGACAGCCTGAGGCTAGTCAACTAGAGGCTTTTTCAAGCCTCGGCCTTCAGGCCGAGGTAGT
>ERZ772871.1061-NODE-1061-length-16212-cov-2.95878_pt1 | contig 16212 bp, 10 predicted proteins | sample MGYA00511899_ERZ772871 | MGnify/ENA primary metagenome ERZ772871 (study PRJEB29015, sample SAMEA2737693) | human gut metagenome | biome: human gut; feature: human-associated habitat; material: faeces | place: China | collected 2012 ... | reverse complement strand
GTAGAAGTTGTACCGGCAGACCGGGGCGATACGGCTATTCGGGTGGAATTTTTCGGAGATGAGATTGACCGGATTTCAGAGATAGACATGCTTACCGGAGAGATTAAAAATACATTGAATCATATTGCAATATTTCCGGCCTCCCATTATGTTGTACCAAAGGAGCGTATGGAGAAAGCAATTAAAAATATCGAGATTGAACTGGAAGAACAGGTAAAATATTTCAAAGAAGAAGGGAAACTTCTGGAAGCACAGAGAATTGCGGAACGAACGAATTTTGATATAGAAATGATGCGTGAGACCGGATTCTGTTCAGGGATTGAGAACTACTCCAGGCATCTGGCAGGACTTGCTCCGGGGCAGCCGCCGAATACATTGATGGATTATTTCCCGGATGATTTTATCATAATGATCGATGAGTCGCACAAGACGGTTCCGCAGATTGGCGGTATGTATCACGGCGATCAGTCGAGAAAGCGTACACTGGTAGAGTATGGATTCCGTCTGCCATCGGCACTGGACAACCGTCCGCTTAGTTTTGAGGAATTTGAAAATAAGATCGATCAGGTCATGTTCGTGTCTGCAACACCGGGGAAATATGAAGAAGAGCATGAACTTTTAAGAGCCGAGCAGGTGATCCGGCCGACCGGACTTCTGGATCCGGAAGTAGAAGTGCGGCCGGTAGAAGGACAGATCGATGATCTGATCGGAGAAGTGAATAAAGAGATTGCCAATAAACACAAAATACTGATAACAACGCTGACCAAGCGTATGGCAGAAGATCTTACCGACTATATGCGTGAGCTGGGAATCCGCGTGCGCTATCTGCATTCGGATATTGACACGCTGGAACGTACAGAGATCGTGAGAGATATGCGCCTGGACGTATTCGATGTTCTGGTCGGCATTAATCTTCTGCGGGAAGGACTGGATATTCCGGAGATCACATTGGTTGCGATCCTGGATGCGGATAAAGAAGGATTTTTGCGTTCCGAGACGTCTCTGATCCAGACGATCGGCCGTGCGGCCCGTAATGCAGAAGGGCATGTTATCATGTACGCAGATACGATCACAGATTCCATGCGTGCAGCACTGGATGAGACGCAGAGAAGACGTGAAGTGCAGATGGCATATAATGAAGAACATGGTATTACACCGAAGACGATCCAGAAAGCAGTCAGAGATCTGATCTCAGTATCCCGGAAAGTGGCGGCTTCTGAATTACAGATGGAAAAAGATCCGGAATCCATGAGTGAGAAAGAATTAGAGAAGTTGATCAAAGAGCTGGAGAAGCAGATGAAGAAAGCTGCGGCAGATCTGAATTTTGAGGCGGCAGCAGAACTCAGGGATAAGTTAATAGAGCTTAAGAAGACATTGCAGGAAATAAAGATATAGAAAAAGGAGATCATAGACTTACATGCCACAGGAAAAAGATTCAAGACAATATATCAAGATCAGAGGAGCAAATGAACACAATCTGAAGAATGTAGACGTAGACATACCAAGAGACAAACTGGTGGTACTGACCGGTCTTAGCGGATCAGGAAAATCATCACTGGCATTTGATACAATTTATGCGGAAGGACAGAGAAGATATATGGAATCATTGTCTTCTTATGCCAGACAGTTCCTGGGACAGATGGAAAAACCGGATGTAGAAAGTATAGAAGGATTGTCTCCGGCTATTTCCATTGATCAGAAATCTACGAACCGCAATCCAAGATCTACCGTAGGAACGGTAACGGAAATCTATGATTATTTCCGGTTATTATATGCAAGAGCAGGAATTCCGCATTGTCCGAAATGTGGGCGCGAGATTAAGAAACAGACGGTTGATCAGATGGTAGAACAGGTGATGGCATTTCCGGAAAGAACCAAGATACAGCTGCTGGCACCGGTCGTAAGAGGCAGAAAGGGAACCCATGTAAAATTATTGGAGCGCGCCAGAAAGAGCGGATATGTCCGAGTCAGGATCGATGGCAATATGTACGAACTGTCGGAAGAGATCAAGCTGGATAAGAACATCAAGCACAATATAGAGATTGTTGTAGACCGTCTGGTAGTAAAAGAGGGGATTGAACAGCGTCTGACCGATTCCATTGAAAATGTACTGAATCTTGCGGAAGGACTGATGACCGTGGATGTGATCGGCGGGGAACCGGTCCAGTTCAGCGAAAGCTTCTCATGTCCGGATTGCGGAATCAGTATTGAAGAGATCGAACCGAGAAGCTTTTCGTTCAACAATCCGTTCGGCGCATGTCCGGAGTGCGTTGGACTGGGATACAAGATGGAATTTGACGAAGACCTGATGATTCCGGATAAACGTCTCAGTATCAGTGAAGGTGCGATCACTGTTATGGGATGGCAGTCCTGCACGGATAAGAAGAGCTTCACGTATGCGATCCTGGATGCGTTGAGCAAAGAATATGGCTTTTCATTAGATACACCGTTTGAGGACTATCCGAAGGAAGTCCATGATGTCCTGATCCATGGGACAAACGGCAAAGAAGTGAAAGTATATTATAAGGGGCAGCGCGGAGAAGGAGTCTATGATGTGGCATTCGAAGGTCTGATCCGCAATGTAGAGCGCCGTTACCGGGAGACTTCGTCGGAAACGATGAAAGCAGAATACGAAGAGTTTATGAATATCACACCGTGTTCTGCGTGCAAAGGCCAGCGCCTGAAGCCGGGAGCACTTGCTGTGACGGTAGGAGATAAAAATATTTCCGAACTGACAGGAATGTCAATTGAAAAACTGCAGACCTTTTTAAAAGAACTGAAACTTTCGAACCAGCAATTGCTGATCGGCGGACAGATTTTAAAGGAGATCAATTCCAGAATCCAGTTTCTGATGGATGTCGGACTTAATTATCTGACACTTGGAAGATCGACCGGAACACTTTCGGGAGGAGAGGCACAGAGAATCCGTCTGGCAACACAGATCGGTTCCGGACTCGTAGGTGTGGCATATATTCTGGATGAACCAAGTATCGGACTGCATCAGAGAGACAATGATAAATTGCTTGGAACTTTAAAACATCTGCGGGATCTCGGGAACTCAGTAATCGTGGTCGAGCATGATGAGGATACTATGAGAGAAGCGGACTTTATCGTGGATATCGGACCGGGAGCGGGAGAACATGGCGGTGAAGTAGTTGCAACCGGAAATGCGGAAGAGATCATGCAGAATGAAAATTCTGTAACCGGAGCCTATCTGAGCGGGCGTATCCGGATCCCGGTTCCGGAAGTAAGAAGAAAACCAACCGGCTGGCTGAAAGTACTCGGAGCACAGGAAAATAACTTGAAGAACATAGATGTGAAGTTTCCGCTTGGCGTGATGACCTGTGTTACCGGTGTGTCCGGTTCGGGAAAAAGCTCACTTGTGAACCAGATCCTCTATAAACGTCTGGCAAGAGACCTGAACCGTGCAAGGACCATTCCGGGCAGACACAAAGGCATCGAGGGACTGGAACAGCTGGACAAGGTGATCAATATCGACCAGTCTCCGATCGGGCGGACTCCGAGATCCAATCCGGCAACCTATACCGGAGTATTTGACCTGATCAGGGATCTGTTTGCAGCAACACCGGATGCAAAAGCAAGAGGCTATAAAAAAGGAAGATTCAGTTTTAACGTCAAAGGAGGACGATGTGAGGCCTGCAGCGGAGATGGAATCATCAAGATCGAGATGCATTTCCTGCCGGATGTCTATGTTCCATGTGAAGTATGTAAGGGAAGACGTTACAACAGAGAGACACTGGAAGTGAAATACAAAGGAAAGAATATCTATGATGTTCTGGACATGACCGTAGAAGAAGCAATGCATTTCTTTGAAAATGTACCAAGTATCCGCAGAAAGATGGAGACCTTGTATGATGTCGGGCTTTCTTATATCCGTCTGGGACAGCCGTCTACGACTCTGTCTGGCGGAGAAGCCCAGCGTATCAAGCTGGCAACAGAGCTGAGTAAGAGAAGTACGGGAAAGACAATCTATATTCTGGACGAGCCGACGACGGGACTGCATTTTGCCGATGTGCATAAGTTGACAGAGATTCTCCACAGATTGACAGAAGATGGGAATACAGTCATTGTGATCGAGCACAATCTGGATGTGATAAAGACCGCAGATTACATCATCGATATCGGTCCGGAAGGCGGTGACAAAGGCGGAACCGTGATTGTAGAGGGAACACCGGAAGAAGTTGCGAAAAGTCCGGTATCCTATACCGGAAAGTATATAAAATCAATGCTGGAACGGTAGAAATATGACATTTTGTTCAATACATCGTCCGGATTCGTCATATTGTAATATTTATGTAAAAAGGTTCATAAAGATTTAAGCAAAATGGGTCTTTTTATTTTAAATGATTTTGATTATAATGGGAACATGCTCAAAAATAGCATGTGATATAATCATATCTCACCAAAGATAGGAATATAGACAGCTTGATGAAGGGAGAATTGGGAATGGCAGTAGATCTTGGAATTGATTTGGGAACCGCCAGCGTACTGGTGTATGTAAAAGGAAAGGGTGTTATTTTAAAAGAGCCTTCTGTTGTAGCGTATGACAGAGATACGAATGCAATCAAGGCGATCGGAGAAGAAGCAAGACTGATGCTTGGAAGAACTCCGGGAAATATTGTGGCAGTCAGACCTTTGAGACAGGGCGTGATATCAGACTATACAGTAACAGAAAAAATGATCAAATATTTCGTGCAGAAAACACTTGGAAAGCGTACATTCAAGAAGCCGAGAATCAGTATCTGTGTACCAAGCGGGGTTACAGAAGTGGAACGCAAGGCAGTGGAGGAAGCAACTTATGCAGCAGGAGCAAGAGAGGTACATCTGATCGAAGAACCGGTTGCGGCAGCAATCGGTGCGGGAATCGATATCTCAAAGCCGTGTGGCAATATGATCGTTGACATCGGCGGAGGTACATCCGATATTGCCGTCATCTCACTTGGTGGAACGGTTGTAAATACATCCTTAAAGATTGCCGGAGATGATTTCGACGAGGCGATCGTCCGCTATATGCGAAAAAAACATAATCTTCTGATCGGTGAAAGAACAGCGGAAGATATTAAAATCAAAATCGGTACAACCTATCCAATGATCGAAGATGAGACGCTGGAAGTCAGAGGAAGAAACCTGGTAACAGGACTTCCGAAGACGGTAACGGTAACTTCGACAGAGACAGAAGAAGCACTCCGGGAGACAACGGGACAGATCGTAGAAGCTGTTATCAGCGTGCTGGAGAGAACACCACCGGAGCTTTCCGCAGATATCCTTGACAGAGGGATTATGCTGACCGGAGGCGGATCTATGTTACGTGGTATGGAAGAACTGATCGAGGAAAAGACAGGCATCAACACGATGACGGCGGATGATCCGATGAAGGTTGTTGCCATCGGAACCGGAGAATACGTAGAGTTCATGGGTGACAGAAAAGGAATCTAGATTCAGATAGGAATCCGGGTGAGTGAAATCGAATGGAAGAAATAAAAGGATACGTAGAACATATTGTTTACCGCAATGAAGACAACGGGTACACGGTATTCCATCTGAATAATTCAGATGGAGAAGTGACCTGTGTCGGAAGTTTTCATTATATTGAAGAAGGTGAACTGTTAAGACTGAAAGGAGGCTATACAACGCATAAGATGTATGGCCTTCAGTTTGCTGTGCAGGAATCGGAGATATGTGAGCCGGAAGATCTGGTATCCATCGAACGGTATCTGGGTTCCGGTGCGATCAAAGGAGTCGGAGCTTCTCTGGCGGGAAAGATAGTGAAAAAATTCAAAGAAGATACCTTCCGGATCATCGAAGAGGAGCCGGAACGACTGGCAGAGATCAAAGGAATCAGTGAACGGAAAGCAAGAGAGATCGCTTCACAGGTAGAAGAGAAGAAGGATATGCGGCAGGCAATGATCTATCTGCAGAAATTCGGCATTTCTACAACACTGGCAGCAAAGATCTATCAGCATTACGGACGTAATGTCTACCGCACGATAGAGGAGAATCCGTATCATCTGGCAGACCATGTGCCGGGAGTGGGATTTAAGACTGCCGATGAGATTGCAATGAAGATTGGCATACACACAGATTCTGATTTCCGGATCCGCAGCGGAATCTTTTATACCTTACAACAGAGTGTGAATGAAGGACACGTCTATCTGTATCAGGACGTGTTGCTGAAAGAGACGGGAGACCTTCTTGGAGTACAGATACAAGATATGGAAAAGTATCTTATGGATCTTATGATGGAAAAGAAGATCGTCATGAAGCAGTCAGAGCAGGGGGTGAGAGTGTATACTTCCCATTATTATTATATGGAGTTGAATACTGCGAAGATGCTGCATGATCTGAATCTTGATTTTGAAGCAGCTGATGTGACACTTCTTCACAGGATCAATCAGATTGAAAAGAATACAGAACTGTATCTAGATGAGATGCAGAAAGATGCAGTAATGGAAGCAGTCAGGCATGGTCTGATGATACTGACCGGAGGACCGGGTACCGGTAAGACAACGACCATCAATGCGATGATTCATTTCTTCGAAAGCGAAGGACTGGACATCTATCTGGCAGCACCGACAGGGAGAGCGGCAAAGCGTATGACGGAAGCAACCGGATGCGAGGCACAGACGATTCACCGGCTGTTGGAAGTGTCCGGCAATCCGGATGATGGGACAGTTGGTGGTTTCCAGCGCAATGCAGAGAATCCGCTGGAAGCAGATGTGATCATCATAGACGAGATGTCAATGGTAGATCTGCCGTTGATGTATGCGTTGCTGAATGCGATCGTGCCGGGAACCCGTGTGATTCTGGTGGGAGATGTGAACCAGCTTCCGAGTGTAGGGCCGGGAAGCGTACTGAAAGACATTATTTCATCCGGATGTTTTCCGGTGGTAAAGCTTACGAAGATATTCCGGCAGGCAGGCGAAAGTGATATTATCGTCAATGCCCACAAGATCAATCGGGGTGAACCGGTTGTGCTGGATAACAAAAGCATGGATTTCTTCTTCCTGAAACGTGATGATACGAATATGATCATCAGTAATATCATCACACTGATCCAGAAGAAACTTCCCAAATTCGTATCTGCATCAGAAGCAGACATTCAGGTGCTGACGCCGATGCGAAAGGGCCTGCTCGGAGTGGAACGGATCAATAAGATCTTGCAGGAATATCTGAATCCGCCGAAGCCTGGCAAACAGGAAAAAGAATATGGAGATCATCTGTTCCGTGAGGGGGATAAGGTGATGCAGATCAAGAATAATTACCAGCTTGAGTGGGAGATCACCACCCGGTACGGAATGACGATCGATAAAGGGATCGGTGTATTTAACGGGGATATGGGGATCATCAAAAAGATCAATACATATGAAGAGACCGTGACGGTCGAATATGATGAAAAGAAGCAGGTAAAATATCCATACAATCTGCTGGATGAACTGGAACTGGCTTATGCAATCACAATCCATAAAGCGCAGGGAAGCGAATATCCTGCAGTCATTATCCCTTTGTTACAGGGACCAAGACAGCTTTATTATAGAAATCTGCTCTATACGGCTGTCACAAGAGCGAGAAAATGTGTGACGGTGATCGGAAGTGAAAGCGTATTCCAGGAGATGATACAAAACACAAACCAGCAGAACCGCAATACGAGTCTCGCAGAGCGAATCCGTGAATTTAATGAATAAAAGTATCATACAAGATATCAAAGAAAATATAATTGTTCTGTTCTGGCCGGAAACCTGTCCATTCTGTCAGAAAGTCTGTAAAGAGGGCATCTGTACAGAATGCAGGGAAAGGCTGGAATTCTTAAGAATCAGAGAACCAAGGTGTATGCAATGCGGCAAGCAGATCCGTAGTATGGAAAAGGAATACTGTTATGACTGTATGCATACACATCATTATTATGAGCAGGGATTAAGCTTATGGAATCATAAAGCTCCTGTGAATCAATCTATCTATCAGTTCAAATACCACAATCAGAGAAGATACGGGGAACTGTACAGTCAGGAACTCGTGAAAAATTTTCAGAAAGAAATCCGGCGATGGAACCCGGATGTGATCATACCGGTCCCGCTGCACCGGGCGAGACGTAGAAAACGGGGTTATAATCAGGCACAGATTCTTGCGGAAAACCTGGGAAAGATGCTGTGCATTCCGGTGGACAGTAAAAGCCTGGCAAGAAGAAAGAAGACCAGTCCGCAGAAGAAACTTGGACATAATGAGAGAAAAAAGAACCTGAAAAATGCATTTGCGGTAACATCGGCATTTCGCCCTGTCCGGAAGGTGCTGCTGGTGGATGACATATATACGACCGGCAATACACTGGATGCGGCGGCAAAAGCATTAAAGGAAAAAGGCGTGGAGAAGGTTTATTTTTTAACTATAAGTATTGGACAAGGGTACTGATATTTGTTATACTTAAAATGATGTTTTTATGGAATTAATATCATGTTGAGGTGGATATATGTTAGATGAGAGAAAAGTAAAATTAATGACAAAGCTTGCTCTCTATGAAGAGACTTATGGAAAAGAAGATTTTAAGATCAGTTCCTATTATAGAAAAGATTATGCAAGCCTGCACGTTATATATGCATTTCTGAGCGTATCAGTCGGTTATGTGTGTCTGGTGGCGCTGCTTTTACTGGCCGGTGTGGAGGATATAATGAGTAATATGTCGAATGGTCTGATCCTGTTCCTTTTTCTGATCATTCTGGCAGGCTATGTGGGTGTGGTGATCGTATATTGCGGAATTGCCAGTCACATTTATAATGAGAAACACAAAAAGGCAAGGAAAAGAGTGAAAAAGTATAATCATAATCTGATTCAACTGCTGAAAATGTATGAAAAGGAGAAAAGATAGATGGACAATATATATGTAATACGTGAAAGAATAGAAGCGGTTTATGGGAAGCATTCCAAGTCATTTGATAAAGCCTTTCAGTTCATACTGGCAATGATAACATTTACAATGATCAATCAGAATACAGGATTTATGAAATCACTTTCCTCACCGGTGATCTCTCTGGGGCTGGCTGTGGTTGCTACTTTCCTTCCACCTGCGGTTATGGTGGTGCTTGCAACGATACTGCTGCTTGCACATACACTGGCAGCGTCCATAGGCATATTCGCAGTGTCTGCACTGATCTTCCTGATCATGTATATATTTTATATCAGACTGGCACCGAAGATGGCATTTGTTGTGCTTCTGACACCGATTGCATTTGCACTTAAGATACCGTTTGTGGTACCGGTTGCATGTGCGTTGATCTATACACCGGTAAGTCTTGTACCGATGGGATGTGGAACTGTTGTATATTATATGATGGAATATCTTAAGAAAATAAGTGCGGCATCTAAGACGTCCGGAAGTAAGGCAATGCTTGCCGAGATCAGCACATACGTACAGAAAGTGTTCCAGAATAAAGAAATGTGGCTCTACATAGTTGCATTTATCATTGGATTTTTTATCATTTATACCATTCGCAGACAGGAACTGGATCATGCCTGGAAGATTGGGATTATTGCGGGAGCAATTGCCAATGTGGTCGTAACGGCAATGGGAAGTATTGCACTGGGCGTAAACACCTCCTATGGTCCGCTGATCATAGGAAATATTGTGGCAGCCGTTGCAGGACTTGTGCTGGAATTATTCCTGTTCTCGGTAGATTATGCAAGAAGTGAACGTCTGCAGTTTGAAGACGATGAATATTATTACTATGTAAAAGCAATACCGAAGGTTGCCATGACAACGCCGGAGAAGACTGTGAAGAAGATCAATGAACGTCAGGAGACGGAGATCATCGATGCAGAAGCGGTAAAACGTTTGTCGCAGGATACGGCGGAAGAAGAGACAAAAGCCATCGATCTGGAAGTACATGCGGGACATGGACAGAAAAGAGAAACAGAACGGAAGCCGTCATATGGTGATGCAGACTACAGAAGTCCGGCACAGATCCGGGCAAGTCAGGCAAGAAAGCATTCGCCGAAGAGAGGACCGGCACCGAAGAAACATGACATGAAAGATGTAGATAAGATGCTTCTGACACAGAGTCTGGAAAATGAATTTCATGCAGGCAACCGCAGAAAAAGATAGAAAGACAGAAAAAATCATTAAAAACCATGCAGGGAGGTGAGAGGAATGGGACAGACAATTGCAGATTTTATTGATAAATATGGAATTGGACTTTATATTCCGAGAGTGCATATCACAGATATCATAGAAGTTCTGATCCTCACTTTTCTGATCTATCAGATCATCATATGGATAAAGAATACGAAAGCATGGATGCTGCTCAGAGGAATCATTGTACTTGCGGGCTTTATTCTTCTCGCAGCTATATTCAAGATGCATACGATCCTGTTCATCGCGAGAAATTCACTGACGGTCATGGCTACAGCGGCAATTGTAGTATTTCAGCCGGAACTGCGGAGGGCACTGGAAAAGCTTGGAGAGAAGCAATTCCTGACATCAGTTGTTCCTTTTGAACAGAACCGGGAGATACGTTTCAGTGAAGAAACAAGAGAGGATATTATCCGTGCATGCTTTGCCATGGGAAAAGTCAAGACAGGGGCTCTGATCGTCGTAGAACAGGCAATACGGCTTACGGAATATGAAAGCACCGGAATCCAGATGGACTGTCTGGTATCAAGTCAGGTGCTGATCAATATCTTCGAACATAATACACCGCTTCATGATGGTGCGATCATCGTAAGAGGTGACAGGATCGTCTCGGCGACCTGCTATCTTCCTCTCTCGGATAATATGGGGATCAGCAAGGATCTGGGCACCAGACACCGTGCGGCAGTAGGAATGAGCGAAGTCAGTGATGCACTGGTCATTACGGTATCAGAAGAGACAGGAGCTGTGTCAGTCGCACAGGGAGGAGAGCTTACAAGAAGTATCAATGAAGCAGAACTTCGTGTGAAGCTGGAAGAGGTACAGCATAAGAGCAGTGAAACCAACAGAATAAAGGCAATGTGGAAAGGATGGCGGAAGCATGCGAAAAAGAATAACTAACAATCTTGCGCTGAAAATACTGGCTTTCCTGATTGCGGCATTCTTATGGCTGGTTGTAGTGAATATCGATGACCCGGTGGATGACAAGACATTTTCCAATATCCCGGTGCAGGTAACGCATGAAGAAGTGATTACGGATAATAATAATACGTATCAGATCGTGGATAACACGCAGGAGATTAATGTAACAGTTACAGCACAGCGGTCGGTACTGGATAAGATCAGGGCAGAGGATATTGTTGCGACAGCGAACATGAAAGAACTGACGCTTCGTACACAGGTGCCGATTGAAGTGACGGTCAAAGGATATACAGGAAAATATGAAAAGGCAACGGCAAATCCAAGAAATCTGCAGATTCAGATAGATGAGGAAGCGAAGAATAATTTCCCAATCACACCGACAACAACAGGAACGGTAAGAAACGGATATGAAGTAGGAAGTCTGAAAGCACTTCCGGAAAAAGTAACACTTCGCGGACCGAAGAGAATCATTAACAATATTGCAAAAGTAACAGCAGAAGCAAATGTATCCGGATTATCTGAAGATGAGACGGTAGAAGCAAAACTGGTACTGTATGATGCAAATAATAATGTGATCGACCAGACACTTCTTGCAAACAACCTTGGAAAAGAAGGTGTCAGTGTTGAGGTAGAACTGCTTCAGGTGAAAAGCGTGCCGCTTAAAGTGGATACATCAGAGGTGTCGGCAGCAGAAGGGTATAAACTTGGCAAGATCACGGTAGAACCGCAGGAAGTGGAAGTGACAGGTGATAAGAGTACGCTTGCCGAGATCTCGGAGATCGATATTCCACCGAGTGCCCTGAAATTGGAAGAACTGACACAGAGAACGGAGCAGACCATTGATATCTCATCTTATCTTCCGAGCGGTGTATCCCTTGCGGAAGAGAATGCGAATAAGGTGGTAATATCCATCCAGGTACAACAGCCGGGAACAAAGAGCTTTGAGATATCGACAGGATCGATCATCCTGGAGAATATAGCGGACGGACTGAGCATCAATTACGGATCTACCGTTGATCTGGAGATACAGGTGAAGGGACCGAATGATGTGTTGAATCTGTTCTCACCTGCGAAGAAAGTCAGCATTGATCTTAAGAATTATACAGAGCCTGGTACATATACTGTTCCGGTGTCTGTCGAACTGCCGGATGGCTGCACACTTGTGAATGAAGTGAATGTGGAGATCACACTTGAAAATTCAAAGCAGAGCAGTAAAACACAGGGTGAAAGCCAGAACAGCAGTCAGACAAAGACAGATGAAAACAATCAGAACGGCCAGAGCGAATAACAGACAGAAATGGGGAGAATACATTATGATCAGACAGAAAGTTACAATAACAAATCCGACGGGACTACATCTCAGACCTGCAGGGATGTTCTGTAACATAGCAAGCAGATACAAATGCAAAGTAGAATTCATGTATAACGATGACACTGCAGCAAATGCGAAAAGTGTATTGAGTGTCCTTGGAGCATGCGTGAAATCGGGAGATGAAATCGAGCTTATCTGCGACGGGGAAGATGAAGAAGAGGCCATGAAAGCAATGGTGGATGCGGTTGAGAGCGGGCTTGGAGAGTAAGATTTTATACAGATGTAAGGGTGAAAGAGGAGAATGAATGGGCCAAAACGATATGTTTAGGAGACGTTCCCGAAAAGATAATGAAGAAACATAAGATATTTAAATATATAGGAATAATTTTAAGCAGTTTATTGATGGTAGTGTCAGTGTTACTTGCTTTTAGTGCTAAATGGATGTTTGATACATGGACAAGTCTGACAATGGATGAGTTGGTGTTTCATTTAACGACATCTCTGGAAGGCACCAATACGGATATGATAAAAGCGTATTGCCTTAAATGTGTCGTTCCGGCAGTAATTTGTTTGGCTGCAGTGGTTGCTATTTGGGTAATTTGCAGTCTAAAAAAGAAAAACATAAACAAAATGATGATTGTTATATGTTTGATGGGAATTGTTGTGATTGGAACGGCAGTAGCTGTCACATGGCACAAGTTAAATATCGGTGAATATTTGAAAGGCCAGCATACATATTCTGAATTTATTGATGATAATTATGCAGATCCGTCTACAACGAATGTTTCATTTCCTGAGCAGAAAAGAAATTTAATATATATTTTTTTAGAGTCGATGGAAGCAACATATTCCGATAATGAAAATGGAGGTGCATTTAAAAAGAATGTTATACCTGAACTTACAGAATTGGCACAGGCTAATGAGGATTTTTCGGGAAAAAGTAAAAAATTAAATGGAGGATACGCTATGCCGGGGGCTACGTGGACAATGGGAGCAATGTTTGCGCAGACTTCTGGATTACCTTTAAGTATTTCTATTGATGATAATGCGATGGATACACAGGATACTTTCTTTAAAGACACCACTACTTTGGGCGATATTTTACAAAAAGAAGGGTATTCACAAACACTTTTAATTGGATCTGATGCAACTTTTGGTGGAAGAAGATTATATTTTGAAGAACATGGCGATTATGATATCCTGGATTATAATTATGCGATTGAAAATGGATGGATTCCAGAAGATTATAAAGTCTGGTGGGGATATGAAGACGAAAAATTATTTGAGTTTGCAAAAAATAAACTGACAGAATTGTCACAACAGGATACTCCGTTTAATCTGACAATGCTTACAGTAGATACACATTTTGAGGACGGGTATATATGTGAAAAATGCCCGTATACTTTTGGAAAAAATCAGTATGCGAATGTTATGGCATGTTCGAGTAAACAGGTGAAAGAGTTTGTTGACTGGGTTGAACAACAAAGTTTCGCGCAGAACACAACGATTGTTATATCCGGGGATCATTTAACTATGGATAGTGATTTTTGCGAAGATGTTGACACAGATTATGATAGAAAAGTGTATACAACATATATTAATCCGGCAGTAGCAAGTAGTGGTGAAAAAAGAAGAGTTTATACGACATTTGATAATTTTCCTACAACAATAGCAGCATTGGGAGCAGAGATAGTGGGAGACAGATTGGGACTTGGAACAAATTTGTTTTCAGATAGACAAACGTTAAGTGAAGAATATGGAATAGAAAAAGAAAAAATCGAGTTATCCAAGCAATCGAAACTAATGCATAAAATGGCAAATATAAATAAAGGTAAAGTAATAGAGCAAGATAACGATGAACAGAATGAAGAAGAAAGTCCAGAGGCACAAATAAAAACAAAAGAACAACATATTGCAGACAAAAAGTACAAAATAAAAATATCAGTTGATGATTTGAAAAATATGAAAAATGGTGTACAGTCGGCAAGTGCAGCAGTGTGGAGTAACCGGGATCAAAGTGATTTACAATGGGTTCCGCTAGCTGTTCAGGATGATGGAAAATGGACAGGAAAAGTTAATGTGAAAAAGAAAACAAAAAATAAAGGGATGTATAATATTCATGTATATATGATCGACGGTACAGGTACACAATACAATGTTGCGCAAGATATGGTAAAATTGGAATAAAGAAAGTATATATTAATGATTAAAAGTGATCTGAGAATGTAAATGGCTTGGATCACTTTGTTTGCTGTTTTTGTTAAGTAGATAAAAGCTGAGGATTTCGATGCAATAATTATTGATATGTTGAAAGGAGAAAAACGATTAAATGATTAATCTGATTAAGCAAATAATAAAATTTGGTATAGTAGGAGGAATGTGTTTTGTTATAGATTATGGTTTGCTGATTTTTCTGACTGAAGTAATAAGTATAAATTATTTGATATCTTCAGGAATTTCTTTTTCGGTATCTGTTATTGTAAATTATATTTTAAGCCTGAAATATGTATTTGAAACAGACAAAAAAAATAATAAAGTAAAAGAATGCTTGATTTTTATTGGCTTAAGTATTATTGGACTTGGAATTAATCAGGTAATTATGTGGTTATGCGTGGATAAATTAAAGATTTTTTATATGATAGCGAAAATTGCAGCTACAATAATTGTGATGGTATATAATTTCGTGACCAGAAAATTGATTCTGGAAAAAAAATAGAGGAGTTGATGGTATGGGTGATGGTATGAAAAAAACATATAAATATATGCTTGGAATAGTAAGTGCTTTTTGTATAGCACTTATTTGGAATACATATATTTATATGGTAGAGGTGGTTGGAAATGACTATTTGAACATTGATTTAACAGATACTGTATTACATGCTTTCCAAGAAGGGAATACAATTACATTATTCATTGTTTTCAGTTTTATTTTTTGCATTATAGAATATAGAAAAATTGATGTATCTTCTGTTATCTATAAATATAGATTTGTAATAGCAGGTGTTTTGTTTGTTCTGGGTATTATATTTGAAATAAATGGCTCATCTATAGGAATGTGGTGTGGGTATCTAAGTGGAGATGATAATAATGTAATATGGGGAGTATCAAGGGCAATCCGTACAGATGAATGGGCTGTTTCCACACCTATGTTATTTTCGCAGTATCATAATTTCACAGGAAAGTTTCCATATTTCAGCGATACGATCAGAGCAGGTAGTACAGATGTATTTTTTGAATATGGACAACCGGTTCAATTTATTGCGATGATATTCAGACCATTTTATCTTGGATATCTTTTTTTACCAATAGCAAAAGGAATGGCATTTTTTTGGTGCGGAAGACTGATTGCACTTTTTATGGTTACTTTTGAATTCGGAATGCTGGTTACTGGTAAAAATAAAAGATTGTCAGTGGTATTAAGTTTCTTGATCTCGTTTGCACCGGTTGTTCAGTGGTGGTTTGCGATTAATGGTTTAGTTGAAATGTTGATTTTTATGCAGCTTTCAATGGTTATGGTATGGAAATATATGAATACCGAAAATTCCGTGCAGAGAATTCCTTATGTAGTAGTGATAATGATTTGTGCGGGTGGATATATACTGACCATGTATCCAGCCTGGCAGATTTCATTGGCGTATGTGCTGCTTGGAATATTTGTTTTGATAATATGGGAAAATTATAAAAAATTTCATATAAAAATAAAAGATATACTTATTATAATTATTGCAGTAACATCTACAATTTTGATACTGGGATTGACATTTTGGAAATCAAAAGAGACAATCCAGCTTTTAACTAATACAGTATACCCGGGAAGTAGGTGTGAGACTGGCGGAGGCTCCGG
>ERZ772871.1046-NODE-1046-length-16521-cov-2.94_pt1 | contig 16521 bp, 14 predicted proteins | sample MGYA00511899_ERZ772871 | MGnify/ENA primary metagenome ERZ772871 (study PRJEB29015, sample SAMEA2737693) | human gut metagenome | biome: human gut; feature: human-associated habitat; material: faeces | place: China | collected 2012 ... | reverse complement strand
GAATATCTTTGATTGCCTGTGGCATCTCACGTCCGGATGTTTCTTCCAAAACACTCAGAAGGCTGAATTCATCCTGATCAGCATACTTCGGATCGATTGCGCTCATCACACTCTTCACGAATTTGTATGGACTTGCAGTCGACGCGATCACACATTTCTTATCGTCGCCACTGTTCTTCTGATAACAGCCGCATACATACGACGCTACACTTGTATGCGTATCCATAACATATCCTGTCTTATCGTATACTTTTTTAATATTCTCTGCGCACTCTTCTTCTGTTGCGTACCCTGCTGCGAAATCAGCAAGACGCTCCTTCATATCTTCTGTGATTGTATATTTTCCGGCGGATTTTAATGCTTCCATCATATCCTTCGTCTTCTGATCATCATCCCCGCTGATTCTGTAGATCAGACGTTCCAGATTGCTGGAGATCAGAATATCCATGGATGGGGATGTAGTGAGGATAAACTCACGGTTTCTGTCATAATCTCCTGTCTGGAAGAAGTCAAACAATACCTTATTGTCATTTGAAGCACATACCAGCTTATCAATCGGTACTCCCATCTGTTTTGCATAATATGCAGCCAGGATATTTCCAAAGTTACCTGTCGGTACTACCACATTGATCTTTTCACCATCTTCAATCTCTTCATTTTCCAGAAGTTTTGCATATGCATTGACGTAATATACCACCTGTGGAACCAGACGTCCGATATTGATAGAGTTGGCTGATGAAAACTGATAGCCTTTCTTTGCGAGTTCTTCCGCCAGTTCTGTATCTTCGAACATCACTTTCACACCACTCTGTGCATTATCGAAATTGCCATGGATCGCTACTACGTTTACATTCTCTCCTCTCTGTGTCACCATCTGGAGTTCCTGTACCTTGCTGACACCATTCTTTGGATAGAATACGATGATCCTCGTTCCTTCCACATCCGCAAAGCCTGCAAGTGCGGCCTTTCCTGTATCTCCGGATGTTGCAGTCAGAATCACGATCTCATTTTTAACGTCGTTCTTCTTTGCCGAAGTTGTCATCAGATGCGGCAGGATTGATAATGCCATATCTTTGAATGCGATTGTTGCACCATGGAACAATTCCATGTAATAAGTATCATCTACTTTTACGAGCGGCGCAATTTCTTCTGTATCAAATTTGCTGTCATATGCTTTATCAATACAGTTTTTCAGTTCCTCTTCTGTAAAATCTGTCAGGAACTGCTTCATTACGAGATATGCGATCTCCTGATATGTCTTTCCTTTCAGATCTGACATTGTTACATCCAGCTTTGGAAGTTCCGATGGTACAAAAAGTCCGCCATCCGGAGCAAGTCCTTTCAGAATTGCCTCTGATGCTGTTACTTTCAGATTAGAATTTCTTGTACTTTTGTAATATAAACCCATGCCAACGCTCTCCTTATTATGATTACTTTCTCTTACTGTTTGTATATTTTACCAGTCCGCCTGCTGCGATCAGTTTCTGCATGAACTCTGGAAACGGCTGTCCCTTGAATTCTGTTCCTTTTGTTCTGTCATAGATTTTACCGCTGTCAAAATCAATCTCTACTTCATCACCTGCTTCAATTGCTTTTGCAGCCTCCGGACACTCAATGATCGGAAGTCCGATGTTGATCGCATTGCGATAGAAAATTCTTGCAAATGTCTCTGCAATAACGCAACTGACACCTGCTGTCTTAAGACATAACGGTGCATGTTCCCTGGAAGAACCACATCCAAAGTTCTTGTTGGCAACAATGATATCTCCAGGCTGTACCTTATTGACGAATTCAGGATCAATATCTGCCATTGCATGGCTCGCAAGCTCCTGTGCATCATAAGAATTCAGATATCTTGCCGGGATGATTACGTCTGTATCTACGTTATCGCCGTATTTAAAAACATGTCCTAAAGCTTTCATTATTTGTCACCTACTTTCTCTGGATTTGCGATGTATCCTGCAATCGCACTTGCTGCTGCTACTTCCGGTGATGCCAGATAAATCAGAGAATCTACATGTCCCATTCTTCCTACAAAGTTACGGTTTGTTGTAGATACACATTTTTCTCCTGCTGCCATAACGCCCATATGTCCACCCATACAAGGTCCGCAGCTTGGTGTATTGACTGCACATCCTGCGTCTACGAAAATTTCCAGAAGACCTTCTCTGATACACTGTTTGTATATCTTCTGTGTAGCCGGAATGACCATAACACGTACATCCGGATGAACCGTATGTCCCTGAAGAATGGCAGCTGCTTTTCTCATATCTTCCATTCTTCCGTTTGTACAGGATCCTATCACAACCTGATCAATTTTGATCGGTTCCATTGCCTCGATCTCGTCAATTGTCTTCGCATTTCCCGGAAGATGTGGAAATGCAACGGTTGGACGGACTTCTGAAAGATCAATCTCTACAATACTTTCGTATTCCGCATCTTCGTCCGCTTCATATACATGATAGTCTTTCTTTGTATGTTCTTTTAAATATTCTTCTGTCTTCTCATCTACCGGGAAGATTCCGTTCTTGGCTCCGGCTTCGATCGCCATATTTGCCATTGTGAATCTGTCTGCCATAGAAAGATTCCTGATTCCGTCTCCGGTAAATTCCATAGATTTATAAAGCGCACCATCTACACCGATCTTTCCGATGATATGAATGATGATATCTTTACCGCTTACATATCTGCCCGGTTTCCCTGTCAGTACGAACTTGATCGCACTCGGAACTTTGAACCACAGTTCTCCCATTGCCATACCTGTTGCAATATCCGTCGTTCCGACACCTGTCGAAAATGCACCAAGTGCACCATATGTGCAAGTATGCGAATCTGCTCCGATGATACATTCACCTGCTGCAACCACTCCTGCTTCCGGAAGAATTGCATGTTCTACTCCTGATTTTCCCTGTTCAAAATACCAGCTGAGCCCCTGATCTTTGGCAAACTCACGGATTGCTTTTGAGTTTTCCGCAGACTTGATGTCTTTGTTCGGTGTAAAATGGTCCGGAACAAGAACTACTTTATCTTTATCAAATACTTTATCTGCCATCTGTCTGAAGATTGGTAATGCCATAGGACCTGTAATATCATTTGCCATGACTACATCTAATTTTGCTTCTATTAACTGACCGACTGTCACGCTGTCGAGCCCAGCATGTGCTGCCAATATCTTCTGTGTCATCGTCATTCCCATAACGAATCTTTACCTCCTTGATTCTCATAATTTTATACTGTATTTTAGCACAGTAAAAAAGGGCATGCAAGAAATTATAAATTTTAATGCATAATTTTTCAAAAATACATCTTCTTTTTATTTCTGTTTTTTTATATTATGCAGGTATGGAATTTCAATCGGATCAATCGGTGTTGCCGGATTTTCAATCTTTCCTTTCAAGATTCTTTTCCGTTTTTTCAGAAGTGCCCCGCCCTTATTATAGAACCAGAATGAATACGTCAGGATCTTATGCGCTGGTCCCATCTTGTCTTTGGCTGTCTTTCCGTACAACACGCCTCCGGCCTCGATTGCCGCTTTACTCCGTATCAGGGCGATCAGTTCCGTCTCACAGGTCACTCTTTCCGGAAGAATGGTATAGCCTGTCCCTATGCAGTCCGGTCTGTGTGCGTCACTTCCGCCGATTCCCGGCTTTTTGTATTTCTCTGCAAGCTTCCTTGCTCCTTCATTCGATTCTGCTGATTCACATGCATTAAACGCCTCAATGAAATCAAACCTTTTGATCAGTTCCGGTGATTTATAAAACCTTCCCGTATTAGTAAAACTCAGATACTTTTCCCCACATGGATGTGCCGGTCCGAGGATTCCTCCGTGTCTGTGCACAAAGTCAATCAGAACAGACACCGGGAGTCCCTTTATTTCCAGAAGACGCATCTTTACACCTTCCGGCATAATACAAATGATATGTCCCGCATCCAGAGTATCATACTCGATTCCTTTCAACACAACAAAATCTTCATGTACCTTGCCTTTCATATGATATTTCCAATGACGATAACCATGATACGTATCGTGATCTGTGATCAGCATCCCGTCAAATCCTTTTTCCTTCAGGGTTGTGATGTATTCGTCCAAGCTTACCCTGCTGTCTACTGAGCCTTCCCGCACATGGCAATGCATATCCAATTTCATAAGTAAGCCTCCTTAACTTTATTCTTAGCAACATTATAGCACATCCCTTATAACAAAAATACCCGTTGCAGATCTTAATTTTCTGCAACGGGTATATATTTTTTGCTTTAGTCAATATCATCCGCATGAAGAACTACGACATCCGAATCGTCTGTCTCGAATATCTCGACATCATCTTCATCCAGGAATCCGCCTTCCGGCACATCCGTCATTTTGGCATCTACATTTTCCTCATCATCTGTATCTTCCGGCTCCGGCTTATCATCGTCTATGTCAAATATCTCTGTCACCGTTTCTCCCTGATCTCCCTGATCTCCCTGATCTCCGGCTTCCGTTTCTTCCTCCTGAGATTCTTCCACATCTCCATCATCGAGAAGCATTCTGGCCTTTTCTACTTCCGATTCCATTGAAACCTGTTCTTTGATCTTTTTCGAAAATATTTTTTCCCTCTTTCCGATCTTTCTCGACTGCATCATTGTCTGAACCGTGATGCCAATTACTGCGATCGCTGCACTCATTACATATCCGATCCAGCCAATCTTTGTCATCCCAAGAAGAAACGGAAGTGCCATTCCTGCTTCCACTCCTCCTACAATACCGGTTACAAAGATGACCAGAAATTCCGCAAAGATGACTGTCAGTATTGCGATGACCAGTGCAACCGCTGCGCAGATTCCAAGTACTATAACTGACCGCGCTTCCACAAGGGTAACAAATGTCCCCCATGATCCCAAGAAAGTCATAACAAATATTCCGAATTTTCGTAGTACTGCACACATGATACACAATACCACTCCGCACACGGCAATTGTCGCAACCATCTTTGTCGTATCAAGACCTGCCACTGTTCCGATCACTGCTCCGATCACTGCTCCGGTTCCAAGTCCCATCATCGCCGAAAGTACTCTTACAAGCTTCAGACCAAACAATGAAATAATCACACCCACTACAACAATCGCAATCAGCACACCCATTATCTCCGGTGTCTTCCCTGCAACAAATATACTCGTGGGCCCATCTGCCGAATTAAAAACTGATGTAAAGTTCTCCATATTCATACCCGTTTCTCCTTTGCCCCTTATTATGCTTTAAGAATAGAAAAGACTGTGCCTCCGAAGATTCACAGCCTTTGGTTCCTTATATCCGCCTCTAGAATGCTACTGCTCCTGTCTCTGTTCCATTAATAACATAGTATACTGCAGATTCTTCTGGTTTTATGTATAACTCCATCGTCTTGATATCTCCGATTTTCTTTCCAGAAGATGTCCATGCCTTCTTTACTCTTGCGATCATATCTTTTTCTTCTACCTGTTTTCCAAAGTATTCTACAAACGCACTTACTTTGATTTCTTTTTTTGCTGTTGTTTTTCTCGCAGTTGTCTTCTTTGCTGTCGTCTTCTTTGTGGTCGTCTTCTTTGCTGCTGTCTTTGTCTCAGCTTCAGCTTTCTTGACAGATTCTGTCTTTACAGCTTTGTCTTCAACTTTTTTCTCGGCCTTCTTTGCTTCCGGCTTAGCTGTTTCTTCTTTTGTAGTCGGTTTTACTGGCTCGGTCTTTGGAGCTGCTGTTTTTACCGGCTCCTTCTCTATCTTCTTCGGCTCTGTTGCTGCCACTGCCTTTACTGTCTCTGCTTTCTTCGTTGTCTCTGCTTTTTCTGATGTCTTTGTCACTGGTGCAGTTACTTTTGCAGTTACATCCTTTGTGGTTGCTGTTGTTACTTTTTTTGTAGCCATTTCATTTCCTCCTAAATCTCTCTAAGCCTCATCACCTAGTTGTCAATATTATAACACATTCTTCCAAAAATGCAATTCTATGCCACAGACAGCATTCTACACTCCGGTCAGCTCCAGGATCAGACCTGCGATCACAGCAATCACATACAATACTGCTATAATTTTTATATTTTCCTTCTTATCCGGATTCACTTTGAACAATACTACAAGCCCGATACCGGCTCCCGTGCAAAGTCCCGCAATCACAGAGGAAAAAGAAATTGCTCCACTCAGATACAGCTGTGTCAGAATCACGGACGCCGCACAATTTGGAATCAGGCCGATCAAAGCCGCAATTGCCGGCTGGAACACAGTATCTCCAAGCATCATAGCTGAAATCTTGTCAATTCCAAGTATGTCAATACACAGATTTAAAATAAACGTAAATACAAACAGATACAAAAAAATCTTTCCCGTATGGCGAAGTGCAGGTTTTACTATTCCAGCCGAATGATTGTGACATCCACAGTCATGACAGAGTTCTCCTTCATGATGCGGCACTGCAATTTCTTTTTTAAAGAAAATATCTACCAGATATCCTGCAATAATTGCAATGATCACTTTTGCCAGAAGCAGCACACCGATCTTTCCTGCATGTTCCGGATTTCCCATTATAATAAGTATTGCCTCATCCGATGTGGCTAGAAACACTGCGATCAATGTTCCAACCGTAATGATTCCGCCCGAATACAGATTTGCTGCCATAACCGAAAATCCACACTGAGGGACACATCCTACGATTGCTCCTACAACCGGTCCTGCCTTATCTACTTTCACCATGAGTTTTTTTGTAAAATCACTGGAATAATGCTCCAGTGCCTCTATCAGCAGAAATGCAAGAAACAGGAATGGAAGCATCTTCACACAATCGATTGCCGCATCCAGTAATATATCAATAAACATTTCCATATCTACCGTCTCTCCTTTATTTTTTTCATAACATTTTTATTCTAGATGTTATGGTCGTATTTTTCAAGCAAAATATGTAGTCTTACTTTGTATATTTTTCTCATTTATCCTGTAATTTTCAGTCTTTTTTTCTGTATAATACATTATATATAGACTATTTTTACAGAAAGGATGTGGCCATATGAGTACTTTTGAACGATCCTGTATATTTAACCATAATATTTTTCATAATATGCCTAACATGCTTATGAAAATACTTCCGGATTGCAAAGAGTATGAGGATATTGTAAAAGTATGACATACAGAAGGTATGCATCTGAAGTTATATTCAGATATTCAGAATACGGAAACGGTACTCGGATTCGAATCATAATATTTAAGGGCAATAAGAAATGAGCGGCCTACACCGCTCATTTCTTATTATATCTTTCATTTCATTGTCCGTTATCTTTTATAGATTCCTTCCAGCACATTAACCGTTCCTTCGATTCCAAGAAGGCTTGCATTCAGTAATATGTCATGAGAACTGATGCTTCCCCATTCCTGTCCTGTATGAGTTTCATAATAATATTTTCGTTCTCTGTCCATACGTTTGATGCGATCCAGAGCTTTCTTCTCAGACACATCGTATCTTTCCGCTATACGTTTGATGCGGTCAGCCCGGTCAGCACAGATGAATACGTTAATGCAGTTTGGATTGTCCTTCAGGATATAGTCTGCACATCTGCCCACGATCACACATGGCCCACGTTCTGCAAGTTTTTTGATGATCTCCGTCTGCAGTTCATACATCTGCTCAGATAACGGCTGCACATATTCTTCCGAATTAATATAGGAAGAATATCCCATCGGTGTGATCAGATAACTGGATACGAAACTGTTAAGAGAAGTCTCATCAATCGCCTTTGCTGTCTCTTCTCTGATATCCATCTTCTCTGCTGCCATTCTGACAAGATTGTTATCATATAACGGAATATCCAGTCTTGTTGCAAGAAGATTGCCAATCTCATGTCCGCCGCTTCCAAATTGTCTGCCTATTGTTATAATCTTATGTGTCGTCATAGGTATCCCTCCTTCGGATGAAAGTATCACGATTTCTTTGTCCCTATTATACCTGTTTCCGTCAGAAAATACCATATGTTTCATTCGATTATTCTGTCAATTTTACACTACCTGTCGTCTTTCCTCTACCAGAAATCCTTTTTTCCTCAGTTCCTGCTCGATCAGATCCAGCGTCTCTTCGCTGTCGGCACTGACCTTATGATAATGATAATTAGATGTGATATTCTTAAGCGGACTTGACTTTCCGCTCCGAATATCTTCCATAAATGCGCCAACCTTTCTTCTGGAATTTAAGACCAGTTCCGCTTCCATTTTTCCATAGACTCTGTGATGGATCATTACATTATCCACACATCCTCCCAGATCAACGATCGTATTCAGTTCTTCTTCCAGTTGTTCATCCGTATGCTGGACTTTAAATATCCGGCACACTGTCGTTGGCTGATTCAATATATAGCCTCGGTTTGTAGATATGATCTCATATCCTGCTGCCCGGATCAGTGCAATATCCTGCACGATCACCTGACGGCTGACATTATAAAAGGAAGCAAGCTTTGTTCCGGATACCGGGGCTTTACTTTCCTGAATCTGTCTGATTATCTGCTCTCTTCTTTCAGATCCATGCATTTCCTGTTGCCACCTCCCATGTTCTTTTTCTAAATGATCTGCCTGTCCATGTATTTTCTCTATACACAGTAACTACATTATAATACCGCATGAAGATGCTTTAAGGAAATGTCTAAAATTGGAGCAGAGTGTGTCAATGCCCCGCTGGAAATATAATCTACACCAAGCGCAGTCAGTCTGCCGATATTCTCTTTTGTTACATTACCGGAACACTCAGTCTCCGCGCGTCCATCGATGATGCGGATTGCCTCCTGCATCTCCTCTGTGGACATATTATCGAGCATGATAATATCTGCCCCCGCTTCTACCGCTTCTTTTACCATATCCAGATTCTCCACTTCTACTTCAATCTTGCGTACAAATGGTGCATATTCTTTAGCCATCTGAATAGCCTTTGCTACACTTCCCGCTGCTCCGATATGATTATCCTTTAACAGAACACCGTCAGACAGATTATAACGGTGATTATATCCGCCGCCTGCTCTGACTGCATATTTTTCAAAAATTCTCATATTCGGAGTTGTCTTTCTGGTATCTAAAAGTTTTGTCTTGCTCTCTCCCAGAAGTGAAACCACCGAACGTGTATAACTTGCAATCCCGCTCATTCTCTGCAGATAATTCAGTGCAACCCGCTCTCCGGAAAGAAGGACACGGATATCTCCTGTTACTTTTCCCATTAACTGCCCGTTCTTTACTTCATCACCGTCTTTGCAGAAAAATTCTACTTTCGTGTCTTTATCTAACAATTCGAAAACTCTCTGAAATACCTGTAACCCTGCAATCACTCCATCCTGCTTGCAGATCAGGTCTACTTCTCCTGTTACAGCTTCATGCATGACCGCATTGGTGGTCACGTCCTCGCTTGAAATATCTTCTCTTAATGCCTCCATGATCAGATGATCTACCTGTAATGTCATTGTTATATTATTCATGTTGTGCTCCTTTACCCTGCTTTGTATTTATCTCTTTCATATCCGTGCATTCACACGCTGCACTCATTATACCATCTTACACTACTTTTCGTTCAGACAAATTTTTCTTAGTTTCTTCCTTTTTGATCTTTGTTGCTGCACGTTTTGCAAATACAAGACTTTCTAAAAGGGAATTACTTGCCAGGCGGTTCGCACCATGAACACCATTGCAGCTTGTCTCTCCAACTGCATACAAATGCTCCATAGACGTCCTGCTATCCGAATCAACCCAGATTCCACCCATGAAATAATGCTGTGCCGGTACGACCGGAATGTATTCCTTTGTTACATCATAGCCTTCTTCCAGACAGTGTTCATAAATGTTCGGGAAATGATTTAAAATAGTTTCTTTCGGTATATGTTCCATAGAAAGCCATACATAATCGGTTCCATCCTTTTTCATCTCTTCTCTAATTGCTTTTGTCACCACGTCTCTCGGCAGCAACTCATCTACAAAACGCTCTTTATTCTTATTATAAAGAACCGCACCTTCTCCACGTACAGACTCTGAGATCAGGAAACGTCTTCCCGGTTTCTTCGAATATAATGTCGTTGGATGAATCTGTACATAATCCAGATGTTCCAGACGAATGTTGTGTTTCTTTGCTATTTCAATCGCATCTCCTGTCAGATGTGGAAAATTTGTCGAATGCTGGTAAGTTCCACCGATTCCGCCGCTTGCAAGGATTGTATTCTCCGCATAGATTTCGTATGTTCCGTTTTCATTCTCTGCTTTGATTCCCACACATTTTCCATTTTCGATGATCACATCCGTCATCTTTGTATATTCATATATTTTTACATTCTCAAGCTTCTTCACCTGTGCAAGCAGTTTGCTAGTGATCTCTTTTCCTGTCACATCTTCATGGAACAGGATTCTCGGTCTGGAATGTGCACCTTCTCTTGTATAGGCAAATTTTCCGTCCTTCTTTTCAAATTCCACACCGTATTTCACAAGATCATTAATAATATCTCTGGAATTACGGATCATAATATCCACAGATTCTTTCCGGTTCTCGTAATGTCCTGCCTTCATCGTGTCTTCGAAATAACTGTCATAGTCTTTTTCATCTCTTAATACACAGATTCCCCCTTGCGCAAGGAAAGAATCACTGCTTTCCAGATCTGATTTGGTAATTAGTATGATTTCCTGTTCTTCAGGTAAATTCAAGGCACTGAAAAGTCCGGCAACCCCACTTCCGACTATTACTACATCTGCATTCAGTTTCATAATACAACATCCTCTTTTCTATACTGCTTTCCGTTTACGGACAGTCCCTCCATATATATTCTTCTGACCGCTTAAACTTTTCACATTATACCACTGTTATTTACATGTGACAAGACAGTTGTTGTATTTATTCTTTACACATACAAGCCGGCTTTGATTTCATGCCTTCTGCTTTTTCCTATTCTACATTCTTCAACGCTTCATCCATCGGAACCTTTTTGATCTTCCGATATTCCAGAAGTGCTACCGCCACATAGGTAATAAATCCAACCAGGAACATTTCCACATATATTTTCGGATCGATCCACAGTGTGATCCAACCTGTCATACTTGACATCATCATTGCACGGAAGATCACATTCATCACTGCCTTTTCAATCGGAAGACTTATAAGCAGTTCTATGATAACCACAAGCATTGTCGACATAATATACAGCCTGCTGATCTCTCCGTTCGTATATCCAAGTATCTTTGTCATAGAGATAGACTGTGCATTTTTCTCGATAATGATCTTTGACAACAGATAGATGACGATCATATAGATCATGACTGCAAATCCATTGACCAGTCCCATCATATTTCCCATAGATACGTCCAGCTGTCTCGAAACCTTCGTCAATGCCTCCAAATCGATCACGGTGCCGATGTATTTCTCATCAATATCCCTGATCTTTGTATTTGAAAAATACCCTGCATAATAATCATTTCCAAGATCAAATGTCCTGTTCAGCTTATCACGACTCATAAATACACTGACAGCTCCGCTGTAATTATAGATTCCGTCTACTTTAAATGTATAACGTTTCCGCTCGTATTTTTCTTTTAACGTGATCTTATCTCCCGGTTCCACCTGATATTTGTCTGCATATGCAGCTGATACATAGACTCCTTTCCCCAGATCTGCCTTGATATATCTGCTGTCCGGTTCTACTCCGTACAGCATCACTTCTTCACTCTTCGCCTGTCCCGGAATTGTATTTAATGTATATGCGCTGAATTTTTCTGCAGTTTTATTCTCTGTCTCTGTCCCGTTGGAATACTGCATCAGCGCCAGTAAACTTTCCAGTTTACTTCCACTCATTGCCTCTGTCGGAACCTCAAGTATATACTGATATTTCGCCAGCATATTTCCCTGAATTTCTTCCTGATAATGATCCAATACGGATGGCAGCAACAATCCGAAGAATAATAACAGATTGGCAAACAGGATTCCTACAAACAGCACCATATAATTACTGATATTCTGGAAAATAACTCTCAGACGGAATCTTCGGAAAATTCCAAGCTTTGTGCTCAAATGTACCGCTCTCTTCTGTTTTCGTGAAGAAAGATCTCTTCTTATAAACTTAAGTGGTGACAGCCTTAATTTGTAATATAAAATACCAGAGTTAATGGTCAGCATAATAATAACCGGCACAACCGTCGTCATCCAGAATGCTTCCGCATTCCAGATCGTTACATATGTCGGAAGGCTGTAACTTCCATAGTACATACCGGCACATACCTGCTTTAATAACGTATATCCAAGAATATTTCCAACCAGCGCACCGATCAGCGTGATCACAACCGGAAGCGACATATAATGTATGATCAGTTCACGTCTTGTATACCCGGATGCACGAAGCGTACCGATAACTCCGGCTTCTTTTCTTATCGTATTACTGATCGTAATTCCAAAGACAAATGCAAGAATTGCCATTACGATATAAAGTAGCATAACCATCATCGCACGGTCACTTCCCATATCATCCCCGGTAAAACAGATCGACTGATTCTGAAATTGCGGCACAAAACTTTCCAGAGTCACAACACCAGTCATGTCTTCCATCAGATTTTCTGCCATTTTCTTTTCTTTCTTCTCTGTTTCCGGTTTTTTATCATAAACCCAGGCGTAATTATACTGTAGTTTCACCTGGTTTAATGCTTCAAAATCTTTGTCCGTAACGATCGCCACTCCAAACTTTACAGAATCAAACATCGTATCATTATTATTCTGAAATAATGCACTGTAATCCGAAAGAGCCACAAGTCCTGTAATCCGAAATGCCTTCTTTCCACTTTTTACCCTGTCTCCGATTTCCAGGCTGTTATTCTCTGCATACATACGGTCCACGGCAATCTCACCAGACTTTTCCGGCATCCTTCCTTTCATCAGACATACCTTATCTACATCTTTCCGGTTCTTAAAAAACCGCACAGTGCTTCCGTTCGTCAGCTTTTGTTCTATATAAAAATTCTCATATATTTTTACATCCGATTTTTCGATGTCTTCTTTCTGTGTTGTAGTCAGCTTCTTTTTCGTCCGGAAATACCCATCTTCTATATTATATTTCTGAAAGCTGTCATCGTATGCCCGGATCATACTTCCATCCGCCACCAGAAATCCGGATACAAATGCAATCGTGATTGCCATCATGATAAAGACAACTAAATGCTTTCCAAATTCACTTTTAAGTTCCCGCAGTAATCTTTTTCTTAAAGGACTTTTCACTTGTCATGTCCCCCTTACCATTCCAAATCGATCGCCGGAATCTTTACTTCATTTCTGTAATTCTTCCGAATCATTCCGTCTCTTAACTTTACTACCCGGTCGGCCATGTCTTTGATCGCATCATTATGTGTAACCATGATAATCGTATTGCCATATCTCTGATTTACCGTCTCGATCAGTTTCAGGATTTCCTTGGACGTATGATAATCCAGAGCACCGGTCGGCTCATCACACAACAGAATATCTGGATTCTTGACGATTGCACGTCCGATTGCAGTTCTCTGCTGCTGTCCTCCTGATAACTGATTCGGCAGTTTTCTCTGATGTTCGTAAAGTCCCAGCGTATGTAATAATTCATCCACATCTAATGGCTGCTCACTTAAATATGCCCCCACTTCAATGTTCTCCCGTACCGTCAGATTCGGTATCAGATTATACATCTGGAAGATGTATCCCAGATGCTTTCTTCTATACATAGAAAGCTTTTTCTCTGTCATATCTTCCAGACGTTCACCTTCGATTGTAATACTGCCCTCATCCGCACCATCAATTCCTCCGATGATATTCAGTAATGTTGATTTACCAGACCCCGACGGCCCCAGTAAGACACAGAATTCCCCTTTTTCTATATTCAGATCCAGCCCTTTCAACACATTTACGCGGCTGTCTCCTGTTCCAAATGATTTTTTGATTCCTCTTATTTCCAGAAACATCGTTCTCCTCCATAGCTATAGTTATATTTATATAACTAATGTTAGTTTAAACTTATTTATTTGTCAACGAAATCATTTTCGAAACTCTTTTACAGGACTTTTTCAGAAAAATCGAGTACATATACATATTAAGAAAGGATGGCGTCCTGCGTACGTCATCCTTTCATTCCCTTCTCCGGGATCTAGATTGCTTTTATACATTTTATTATATCGAAACGATTGCTTTGAACTGATCACAGTCGACCTTAATATCAAATTCTCCTCCCAGTGCTTTCACATAGGTACTTACGATTGCAAGTCCCAGTCCGTTACCCTCACTGGTTCTTGCCTTGTCGCCTCTTGAAAACCGTTCGATGATATCTTCTTTTTCAAAATCCATCTCATATCCGGATGTATTCGTAATCTCCAATACCATTTTCTGATCTGTACCCGCTTCCTTTTTATATGTCTTGATAAATACCCTGGTTCCTTTCGCCGAATACTTCAGCGCATTTTCTACCAAATTCTGGCAGATCCGATAAAAATATGAATTATCAGAATAAATTGCCGTATCTTCTTCCGTAAGCTGAGTTACAAATTTCAGCCCGCTTTCTTTTATCCGGTCATCCATATCTGCAAATATCTGTTCCATCAGACGATTAAGCTCAAAAGTTTCTTTGTGAAGTTCTACATTCCCACTGCTCGCTTTTGCAAGCGAAAACAGGCTGTTGATCATCTCACCAAGCTTTCCTGCTCTTGTCGATATCACGTCTACATAGTCCCTCACTACATCACTTAATTCTTCTTTTTTGATCAGTTCCAGATATCCGACGATGGAAGTCAGCGGTGTCTTCAGATCATGCGATACATTTGTGATCAAGTCTACTCTTAACTGGTCACTTCTCGATACCTTTTCCAGACTCTTCCGTTCAATCTCCAGCGCCTGTTCCAGACGCTTCTGAAAGAAGCTCTCCGTCTGCTCCATGATCTGATCCAGCTCATTTCTCCAGTATCTCTGGATCACTTCCCGGCAGCAGATATATTCTATAAACACCGTTGCTACCATCATATATCCGGCTGCATAATTCCATCCCCATCTGCTGCTGTAACTGATAAAGAAAAGATATGCCGCTGCTGCCGACAGTTCTACCGCCAGTATATTCCGGAATCTTTTTTCCGACTGTTTTTCTTTCGCCTTCCAGGTCTGATAATAGATACTGTCTTCTGTATCCTGCAGATAGGTCTCTGCACTCCCTTTCTGACTCCAGTTCCGATATCTCAGTTTCATATACCTGCGTACGAGCAGGCAGATTCCCGGCTGCACCAGGATATTGCCGATCAGGCAGATTCTCCATACGCCCCATGTACTGAAATAATATCTGTTCACTAACATCACAAAGAACAGGAAGCTTCCAATTATAAACATTAGAGCTCCAAATACGCAATCATAATATTCTTTTATAAACTTTTTAATTGCTTTTACCATATTTTTCCATTTTGTATCCAATTCCCCACACCACCTTTACATATCTTGGCTTCTTCGTATCAATCTCCACCTTTTCCCTGATATGACGGATATGTACCATTACAGTATTCTCTACTGCATAATCTGCTGTTTCCTGCCATACATTCTCATAGATCTGCTCCGCCGGAAATACCTGCCCGGGATGCGTCATCAATAGCTCCAGGATCTTATACTCCGTTGCCGTCAGATGTACTTCTTCTCCCTCAACAAAGATGACTCTCTGCTTCTTATCCAGTACCAGACCGCCATTCACGACCTGGTCCGGATCTTTCTTTTTCTCCGTTTCTCCGCCGCTCCATGCACGGTATCTGCGTAAATGCGCTTTCACTCTGGCGATCAACTCCGCCGGATTATACGGCTTCTCAATATAGTCATCTGCTCCGAGCGTAAGTCCCGACACCTTATCACTTTCTTCTGTCTTGGCCGACAGGATGATCACCGGGATCCTGCTTTTCTCACGCAGTTTCATCAGCGCTGACAGACCATTGAGTCTTGGCATCATCACATCCAGAAGGATCAGGTCTACATTCTCCCGCTCCATGATATCCAGTGCTTCCATACCATCATAAGCTTTCAAAATCTCATAGCCTTCATATTTTAACAGTTCACTGATGGAATAGACGATTTCTTTATTATCATCTACTACTAATATTTTTTCTGCCTCCATTTCTTTCGTCTCTCCCCTCTTTTTCTTTACAGCCATACTATACCGCTCATGATTTAAATATTTCCCGATACAATTCTTAAAAATTTCTTATAATTCATCCTCACTGTGCAGGGACGAATAAAATGCAATTCCAAGTATCACCGCTCCTCCGACCAGTTCCCTGACTGTCGGGATCTCTCTTAAGAACAGAAGTGCAAATACGATGCCGTACACCGTCTCCATTCCTGAGATAATTCCCGCTGTCTGTGCTTTCACACCCTTTTGCGCCGTCACATATAAAGAATATGCAATTGCCGTACACAAAAAGCCAATCGTTACAACTCCTGCAAAATCCACCGGACGCCAGTCCGCTTTCACCAATCCCAGTGCCGGAAGCAGTGCAACAGCTGCTGTTCCCTGTTCATATAGACAGATTGTACGTCCTTTGTA
>ERZ772871.1045-NODE-1045-length-16565-cov-5.4834_pt1 | contig 16565 bp, 13 predicted proteins | sample MGYA00511899_ERZ772871 | MGnify/ENA primary metagenome ERZ772871 (study PRJEB29015, sample SAMEA2737693) | human gut metagenome | biome: human gut; feature: human-associated habitat; material: faeces | place: China | collected 2012 ... | reverse complement strand
TGAAGAACGTTGAACTGTGCACGCTTGAGGATGCCGAAGCCCAAGGCTTGAAGATCATCAACGAGCTGCGTGTGAACGCTCGCGTGGCAGGCAAGCGCCTGCGCAAGGACGTACAGTTCGCCATCAAGGCTTCCAAGTCCGGCGCATGGCATGTGAACGCCAACGGTGCTCCGGTATGCGAGACGCCGAACGGCGAGATCATGCTTGAGGAAGGCGAATACGAGCTGATCAACAGCGTGGAGGAGAAGAACGCCGAAGAGGCCGCCAACTCCGTTTCCGCAGCGCTGCCGACCGGCGGCTTCGTGATCCTCGACACCGAGCTGAACGATGATCTGATCGCCGAAGGCTACGCCCGCGACGTGATCCGCGCCGTGCAGGACGCCCGTAAGGCCGCCGATCTGCAAATCTCCGACCGCATTGCACTGAAGCTCGTTGTGCCCGCCGAAGACGTGGCCAAGGTCGAACAGTTCAAGGAACTTGTCTCCTCCGAGACGCTCGCCACCTCTTTTGAAGTGACTGCCGGCGATGAGTTGAACGTCGAGGTCGCCAAAGCCTGAATGGGCTGACAGGTGGCTTGGCTGATGGCTGACAGCTGAACGGTCGCTAGCATAATAGGTCCCGAATCCGATAGATTATTCCGGAAGGTTCGGGACCTTTTTAAATGGTCTTTTGGTGGTCTTCTATCGGTATTTTTGTCTGTCTTTTGGCGGAACTGAACAATCGACCATGAAATGTTCAAACATGAAGCTACAGTGAACCCGTGGCTTCAAGCCTTGCAGACTTGATCTGTATCCGTAAGCATGTAATTTATGTCGGCGCGCACTTTACATATGTGATCGCATTGCGCGTACGACTCGCATGCGGAAACAGATCGTTACGCGAATGGTCCTCAGTACCATCCATGTGAGTCAAGCACACATTTGAGAAGCAGTCGCACACCGGGAATCGCGCTCGCGCGGTTCCCGTTTTTCGCTCGTTTTCCTCACCGCAATATGCATACGCGTGTTTCTTTTTGTGATTTGTGGATATACACAGCAATCCGTAGGGGTTGATCTGCTAGCATGCGGTATATTGCATGTCATGATAAGCGCGCACGATTGTTTTGCGGAGTCGTGCTGTGGAAAACGAGGATGTTATGTGTGATGGAGAAATAGAACTATCTGACCGTGCAAAATCGCTTTGGGGCAAAACAAATCGAGTGGATGATACTGAATGGTTGCCCCTATATGTCCACATGGCGGATTCGGCTGCGATGGCAGCGAGAATTTGGGACACTTGGGTTCCTTATGGAACGAAATCAATAATATCCCGTGACCTTGGTAATGATGACGATTTAGCAAGAAAACTAATGATTTTCCTTGCCGGTGTGCATGACATCGGCAAGGCGACGCCTGTGTTTCAGGCGAAACCCATTTCATTCGGTCCCGATGCGGAAAGCCTTGTCTGGAAGCCGGAGCAAGCAGGGCTTCCTATGATTGCGGGACTTAGGGACACCAGTCATCCCACTCATCCTATTGCCGGGCAGGTCATTCTCGAAAGGTATTTTTCGCTGGTTCATAAATGGGGTGGAAGAGAGTCGAGGCAATACGCTTGCGTTGTGGGAGGCCATCACGGAACTCCGCCGGATAAAAGCAAGCTTGAAAGCGCGAGATTGGGGAAAACGGAATCCGGTCTGGACTCAGAAGTATGGAAGACAACTCAGAATGAGCTTATAGAATTCATTGCCGGAACCGTTGGCATGGGGGATGAAGAGTGGGAATTGCTCTCTAAGAAGAGATTCAGCGCTCAGTCCGCTGTTCTTGCAACAGGCTTGGTCATTATGGCCGATTGGATTGCCAGTGACAGTGATGCTGATATGTTCCCCCTAGTGCGAGTGCATCCTCTGTGGGAAGATGAGGAGTCATTCGGCATGACGGAGCGAGAATACGATGATATTCAGTCATGGTCAGGGCTGAAAAGAAGAGCAGAACGCGCATGGGCGTGTGTGCAATTGCCTCATGCGTGGGAGCCGGCAGATATACCGTCATCCTGCCAAGATCTTTTCTCGACTAGATTCAGACTGCCCGAAGGGGCGCATCCGCGTCCTGTTCAAGAACAAGCCGTTCGTGTTGCTCGTAATACGGATACTCCAGGATTGCTGATAATCGAAGCGCCCATGGGCGAAGGGAAGACTGAGGCCGCCCTCGCCGCTGCAGAAATCCTAGCGCAGCGTACAGGCAGGGGCGGCATATGCGTAGCGTTGCCGACGATGGCTACCACGGATGCCATGTTCTCACGAGTGCATCGGTGGCTGGATGCTTTGCCGTCCCGTGATTCTACGGATGAGAAAACGGTTTGGTTGGCACACGGCAAAGCGAAACTTAATGACGATTTCCAAGGCATTATCGCAGCTTCACGTCGACATTTCTCTTCGCTCAGTCAGGATGATACCGATGAACCTTACTCAAGGAAACATGGTGAGATTCCTCCTGAAACCGTTATCTCCGATTGGCTATGGGGGCGCAAGAAAGGAGCGCTCGCTAATTTTCTTGTGTGCACAGTCGATCAAGTGTTGATGGGCGCTCTGCAAATGAAGCATGTGGTGCTGCGTCAACTTGCGATGGCAAACAAGGTTGTCATCGTAGATGAATGCCATGCTTACGATGCATATATGCGCGAGTATCTCAAGATGGCACTGGAATGGCTTGGTAGTACCCGAACTCCGGTCATTTTGTTATCTGCAACATTGCCGGAGAGCCAGCGTGAGGAAATGGCGGAGGCATACTTGAAAGGATGGAAGAACAGCAAGCTTGAGCTTCCGTCGGAAGCAAAGCATGGAGGAATTCGGGAACTCAAAAGAAGGCAGCTTGCGGCGAAGACTGAGAAGGTATGCGTCAACGCACCTAAATTGGTTCAAGAAAAGGAAAATTCATCTGCCCGCAATGTCTCGTCTGCGTATCCGGTGTTGACATATACTTCTGATACTGAAATCAAACACATGGATGTGAAACCCTCTGGCAGATCAATGAACGTGCGTTGCCAGATCGTTGATGACAGCGATGAAGCGCTGATTAGCTTACTTGATCGTCTGCTTGAAAATGGCGGTTGTGTGGGAGTGATTTGCGATACGGTCGGTAGGGCGCAACATGCGGCGAAACTGCTAGGTGATTATTTCGGTAGTGAGTATGTGAAGCTGACGCATTCGCGGTTCATGGATATTGACCGTATGTCCAATGAAGCCGAACTGCGTCAGCTGCTAGGGCCGGATAGCACTGTGGGGAATGGCGGGCGTCCTCAGCGCATGATCGTAGTTGGGACACAAGTGCTGGAACAGTCGTTGGATATTGATTTCGACGCGCTGGTGACGGATATCGCGCCGGTTGATTTAATTATGCAGCGTCTTGGAAGGGTACATCGTCACAGGCGTGGTGACAACGAGTTCGACCGTCCAAGTCTCTTGCGGGGAGCGGCGTGCTATATCCGAGGCATTGCATTCTGGAATGACAATGGTCCCGAGTTCGCTAAGGGGGTGGATGCGGTATATGACGTGGCTTCTCTGATGGAATCGCTTGCGGTTCTAGAATTGACTGGTTCTTCCGCTTTCTGCACGCAATGTTTGCCGAAGGACATAGCTCGTACCGTAAGGAATGCATACGGCGATGACGCTCGGAGTCTCGTGCCTACGGCGTGGAATATGCAATATGACAAAGGCTGCGAGGAGCGAGTGAACAAGCAGGAGAAGAAGAGAGCAGATGCTCACAGCTATCTCATTCAATCGGTAGCTGTCATGAATCGGAAACGCTCGCTGGTGGACTGGTTTTCTCCTCAGATCGATGAGGCTGATGATGACAAGGGACAACGTGCCGTAAGAGATACGCAGGATACTGTGGAAGTGATATTGCTCTGCAAGCGTGATGGTGAGGCGTGTTTGCTGCCTTGGATCGGTGATAAGCGTAACGGCATAGAACGAGGAGCAGTTATTCCTGTCGATACAGTTCCTTGTGATGATGTGGCTAAGGTTGCAGCACAATGCTCCGTGAGATTGCCTGTGGCGTTGTGTGCGCACGGGCGAATTGATACGTTGATTGCTGCTCTGGAGAAAGGCTGCGAGACTGAGGCTGTGTATTGGCAGGAATCGCCTTGGCTTGCGGGAAAGCTTGCTTTGTTCCTTCATGAGGATGTGGAAAAGCACTTGTCCTCAGATGAGTTGTGCGGGTATACGATTTCGTATTCGCGTGGTGGTGGATTGACATATGCGAAGAAAGAGGATAATTGAAATGTCCTCATTTGGGGATGATCCCATAAAAGACTTGGGATTCGTAGTGTTCCCCGCATCTGCGGGGTTGGATCAACGGGATTGCCTATTTTTGTGCTTTCTCGTTGCATCTTTGGAAAACACAAAAACAAAATCTTTTATGTTGACATTTGTAGATTCTGAGTATATGCTCTAAAAAGAACCTTCGATCAAGGCTGATATGTAAAGGAGACGGGGGAATGGACGGAAACTTCTCATTGCTCGATGATAGGTGGATTCCGGTTTCCTATGTAGATGGGCATCCTGATGAAGTGTCGCTCCGGCAGCTTTTTGAGGATGCTCAGAAGATTAAGGGAATACGAGGCGATATTCCTCAGCAGGCGATGACTATGCTTCGGTTAGCACTTGGCATCCTGTATCGCGCATATTGCGTTGAAGATCCCAGCGAGGAACAGATGCGGGATATGTGGGCGGATGTGTTCCTCGCGGGGCACTTCGATATGGATATCTTGGATGGCTATTTCAACGAATGGAAAGATAGATTCTTCCTGTTCGGGGACAGGCCTTTCTTCCAGGTTCCTGAACTGGAATATGTTGGGCAGAAAGAATATGATCCCGTTTCCGAAATGATTGCGGACATGCCTAAGCCCGAAAAATATCTGTTTGCGATGCGTGGTTTGGGGACTACGGACACGCTTTCTCTGCCGGAGGCTGCACGGTGGCTGGTGTTTTTGCAGTCGTTTGATACGGCGGGCATTAAGACTCCGGTGAAGGGAAACACCCATATTAATAAGGGGAAGATATACCCTCTCAAGGGCTTCCTGGGTACCGGTTGGCTTGGCGGTATCGGCGGTGTGTATGCGGAGGGGGCGAACCTCTTCGAGACGTTGATGCTCAATTGGGTCCTGTATGACGACCGCTATGACTTGGAATATTATCGTTTGTTTGGCAATGTGAACGATATTCCGGTATGGGAGAAGGACGAGGTTCCTTCTGCGGACATGGATGATCAAAGCAGCTTTGCCGGTCCTGTTCAGGCAATGACTTGGCAGTCGCGTCGTATTCGATTGGTACCGAATGAAGAGCGCACAAGGGTTATCGGTGTCGTGAACTGTTATGGGGATGCCGTAACCCTATACAACACCGATGGTTTTGAAAAGATGACTGCATGGAGGAGGAGCATTCCGCAGCAGAAGAAGCTGGGGCTTCCCACTCCTCCGCATATGCCCGTTACCCATGATGCAAGCAAAGCGTTGTGGCGCGGCTTGGAACCTATCCTGTGTGTGGGGGATGATGGCGATTTCCGTCCTGGAATCATCAGATGGCTGGAAGAAATTCGTACTGAGGTGCTTGGCTCGGAAGAGCATGTGCTGAATATGGTGACGATTCATGCTCAGGGCATGACCTACGGTACGCAAAGCAGTTTTTTTGAAACCGGTATCGATGACAATCTGTCTCTAAGCATGATGATGTTCCGACATGATTATGCAGGTATTGCTGCAGTGGTGGATGTGGTTAAGCGCACGGACAAGGCCGTGACGGTTTTGACTACGTTTGTCCGAAATCTGCGGTCGGCGGCAGGCGAACATAGTGGGAAAACCCAAGAGATAGCTGACCAGATTCGTGAAAGTGCATATGCGGATCTTGACATGCTTTTCCGTGACAGATTGGCAAACTTCGATGAGTCTCAAAATCCCGTGGCGTACTCCAATGCGTGGTTGGATGAAGTCCATCGGATGTTGCTGATGATGGGACGGGATTACCTGAGTCAGTCGCCAGTGCCGGTTTTCGAAGAACACGAATCCGGAAGGTTCGGCGTAATGAGCGCCCCTCTTGCACAATTGTTGTTCCGCGGATCGCTGAACAAGGAACTTGGTCGTATCTCAGACTAGGGTTTTGACCGCACTTGACCAAAGGAGGAAATGACTATGGCGTCGTTATCAAGATACGATAAGGTGAAAGCTGTTGGGAAATATGCTGCCAGTCTGGTTTATGACGTGCAGCGTGATTATGTCTCAAGCAGCGGCAGCAACGCGAGGGGTAGGGCTAGGCTCTCGAGATTGCACAGGGACCTGGATGGGGCATCCCCGTCTTGGATGCTGATTGGCGACGAACTGTTTTCGAATTGGCCGACCGAGCTTGATGAGCCAGCGGATAATTCACCTGAATTCGAGCGCCAGAGCAACGCAATCAGAGCTGCGCTGGGGTTATATGCAGTGCATCAGCGTTCGAAAAAACAGGGAGTCGCGCAAAAGTTTCAGAGCGATCCAAGCCTACGTATGACTTTTGGGCGTGCGTGCAGAAGGATTGAACCTGATACGGACAGTGCGAAAGGTATTCTGCGACGATTGAGAGTCGCGGAGAATGCACCCGATTTCAACGGAATCGTTCGCAGTATGCGCGCTCTTATCATGCTGATGCGCAACACTGATATTCAGGTTGATTATGGTTCCTTGGCTAGCGATCTGTATTTGTTGCAGTTCTCTGATAGCCGTGGGTCCGTGTTCCAACGATGGGGCAGGGATTACTACTCCAAGTTCCCGTCAGCGCAAAGTGGTCAAAAGGCCGACAAGTAATCATCATTCATTTTCAAAAACATCTTCACAATAAACCGATTAGGAGAAAAATCATGTTCGTAGATATCCATTGCCTTCAGCAGGTGCCGCCGAGCAATATCAACCGAGATGATACCGGTAGCCCGAAAACCGCATACGTTGGTGGAGCGCTGAGAGCTCGTGTGTCCAGTCAGTCTTGGAAGCGTGCCATGCGCGAGATGTTCGGTAGCAAGCTGGACAGCAGCAAGATGGGGAAGCGTACTAAGAGCGCGGTGGCGCTGATCAGTAATGCTATTGCTGAGAAAAGGCTGGATTTGGCTGAAGAAGCCAATAATTTGGCAGAGAAAGTGCTGACTGCTACGGGCGTCAAGGTTAAGGCATCCGATCGCGCTGGAGCAGACAAGGGGTCAGCTGCTACAGAGTATTTGATTTTCATCGCTAACCGTGAAGTTGAACAGCTGGCTGATATCGCGATTGCCGCATTCGATGAGGGGAAGGATCCCTCGAAGTTGAAGAAGGAGGTGGCTGCAGTGTTCCATGGTAAGCAGGCTATCGATATCGCTTGCTTTGGCCGCATGCTGGCTGATGCTCCAGATTTGAATACGGATGCCTCGGCTCAGGTTGCCCATGCGTTCTCCATCGATCAGATTACGCCTGAATATGATTACTTCACTGCTGTTGATGATTGTGCATCGGACGACAATGCCGGTGCTGCCATGATCGATACTGTTGGTTTCAACTCCTCGACCTTGTATCGGTACGCGACGTTGAACGTTGATGCGTTGAGGGATCAGCTGCAGGATGCTGATGCAATGGTGGAAGGAGTTTCCGCCTTCGTGGAAGCCTTTGTCAAGTCTATGCCCTCCGGCAAGCAGAATACGTTCGCCAACCACACACTTCCTGAGGATATTGTGATCGTGCTTCGCGATTCACAGCCGATTAGCGCAGCTGACGCCTTTGAGAATCCCATCAAGAGGAAGGATGGGATTTCGGTCTCCAGACAAGGCATCGAACGACTGGGCGACAGGTTGAACGAGATTCGTATCAACTACGGCGAGGAACCGGTGAAGGCTTGGCATGTTGTGTCCGGTGGTTCTGTGCCCAGTCTGGATGAATGGAGTGAACAGGTTACGCTGCCGGAGCTTGAGCAGAGCTTGCGAGAAACGCTGAGCGCCGCGTATTCCGCGTGATGCTCGGAAGGAGTTGAAATGAGCGTTCTATTATTGCAATTGGCCGGACCATTGCAGTCATGGGGCGATTCTTCGCGATTCGTTCGGCGTGAGACTCGTAACGAGCCAACCAAAAGCGGTGTGATCGGCATGCTGGCTTCGGCGCAGGGACGTACCCGGGAGGATTCCATCGAGGATTTACTAGGTATATCGTTTGGTGTGCGTGTCGAGCAACGCGGTAGGGTAATCCGTGATTTTCAGACCGAAAAATCCCTGACAAGGAAACGTAATTCCAGGAAGTTCGATAAGGAGATGTCGCCGACTTATCGGTATTATCTGGCGGACGCCTGTTTTCTGGTCGCGCTGGGTGCTGATCATTCGGTGTTGGAAACGTTGGATAATGCGATTCATTCGCCGAAATGGCCGCTTTATCTAGGTAGGCGTTCGTGCCCGCCGAATTATCCGTTGTCGTTGGGCATCCACGATGAGTATGAAGATATTCGCCAGGCTCTGAATTCCGAGGTGTGGCACGCTTCGGAATGGTATCGGAGACGTTACAAGTATCCGGATTTGGAAATCGTCTGCGATGCTGAAGAAGTCGAAAACGTAACGACGCAATCGGATTTGCCGCTAAGTTTCAGCCGGGAGGGGCGACGCTATGCGAATCGTGCGGTGCATCATTACCGCATTCCTAACCCGGATAAGCCCGTGGATGAAGGCGAGAAGGACGATACTCGGCCTCCTTCCTTTGAATCTACCGGTGAATCGGATCCGATGAACTTCATCTAGGTAGGAAAGAACGATGTTTATCTCGAGAATAGCCTTGAACAAGGCGCGTTACGGGGCTCGGCAGCTTATTAGTTCGCCATATAAGCTGCATGCGGCAGTGGAATGCGCATTCCCTCCCAATGCAGTTCGAAACAACGATGAAGGACGTATCCTGTGGAGGCTGGACACGTCTGTGGCCGATAACGGTGTTTGGCTCTATGTGGTGAGTCCGGAGAAACCTGACTTCATGCATATCGTCGAACAGGCTGGTTGGCCGATGCATGCGGAGTGGGAAACGAAGAATTATGAGCCGTTGCTTGAGCGTATCGCTAAAGGACAACGGTGGCATTTCAAACTTCGCGCGAATCCAGTCCGAAAGGCAAAAGAAGATAGGGGGCGGAGGCGCAGGAACGGCGGAATCGTTGGCAAGGTGCAAGGCCACGTTACCGTTGATCAGCAGTTGCAGTGGCTGATCGATCGTTCGGCGTCCCATGGTTTCGCCATTCTGTGCGACCAGAATGATCGACCTGACGTGGTGGTGAGGGAACGCCATAAGGAGAACTTCAAACGTGCTGATGCAACCGTTACTTTGGTCACAGTGGTTTTTGAAGGATGCTTGGAGGTCACCGATGCGGAACTGTTCTGCAAGACTCTTTGCCAAGGCATAGGAAGGGCGAAAGGTTTCGGATGTGGATTGTTGACAATTGCTCCGGATCTGAACAATTAAGGGCGAATGATGAATGCGCAAACGACAGATGGCGACAAGCTTACAGACGATTATATTGAGGCGGCGGAGCGTCAGCCGAGGAAAAACGGGCACTCTCACATGGGTACTCCGCCACCGGAGATTAGTGAACTTGTCCGTGCGGAAGACCGTCTGTCGTTTGCGTATTTCGAACATTGTACCATCGGGCGTGATGACAATGCCATTACCGCAACGGATAGTACCGGCGTTACCCACATTCCTGCAGCGACGCTGAGCGTGTTGATGCTGGGGCCTGGAACGCGCGTGACACATCAGGCGATGACGGTCATAGGGGAGAACGGCGCGACTGTGATTTGGGTAGGGGAGCGTGGCGTTCGTATGTATGCCTTCGGCAAACCATTGACGCATTCTTCTGTACTGCTGCAAAGACAGGCGGCTCTCGTGTCTAACACGAGGAAGAGATTGAATGTTGCGCGCCAGATGTACCAAATGCGTTTCCCAGGCGAAGATGTGAGTGGCCTGACCATGCAGCAACTTCGGGGTCGCGAGGGAGCGCGTATACGGCGGGTGTACCGTGAGTGTTCCGCTCGTACCGGAGTGGAGTGGGACAAAAGAACGTATGATCATGATGATTTCATGGCTGGCTCGGAGATTAACAAAGCCTTGTCTGCTGCCCATACATGTCTGTATGGTCTGGCGCATGCCGCAATAGTGGCGCTAGGTTGCTCTCCGGGGTTAGGTTTCGTACATGTAGGTCATGAGCGGTCGTTCGTCTACGATATAGCCGATCTTTATAAGGCTGAATTGTCGATTCCGGTTGCGTTCGAAACGGCGGCAACTCAGCCAGAGGATATTGGATCGGCAGTACGGCATAACGTTCGCGATGCAATATACGATCTTAGTTTGCTGAAACGAATGGTGAAAGACATTCGCACGTTATTGGGAGAATCTTCCTCCGATGATGTTCAGAGCGTTGGGGATCATGTCGGACTGTGGGATGAACGGCTGGGAGAAGTATCTGCAGGAAAATCCTATGCCGATGATGAGTGGGGATATGAGGAATGGTAGTTATTGTATTAACGGCATGCCCGGTGGGTTTACGCGGTGACCTTACTCGATGGCTATTGGAAATATCGCCAGGCGTGTTTGTGGGGCATTTGGATGCACGTGTTCGTGAAAAACTGTGGGAGCGAATCGTTGAACTCTCAAAGAACGGTCGTGCCATTATGGTTTATTCGGCTCGAAATGAGCAGCATCTTGCTTTTAAAGTGCATGGAGCTGAGTGGTCTCCGACAGACTGTGAAGGCTTGGAGCTTGTAAAACGTCCTTCTGGTCCAAAGGAAGTGTCGTTTGGTAGTGCTCTTCACCGTGGATGGAGTAATGCCAGTAAGTATCGGCAGGCGAAGAAGTATTCAAACCAAATGAAAAACGAATGACATGAATTTAGAAACCACGAAATTGCTATAATCTCTTAGTGTGTTCCCCGCATACGCGGGGATGATCCCTACCTTACAGTGGACTTCAGCGCGGACATTATGTGTTCCCCGCATACGCGGGGATGATCCCACCGTTTATTCTTGAGGTCCCCGCGGGCCAGCGTGTTCCCCGCATACGCGGGGATGATCCCGAAGCAGTTACTTCGTACGTCGCGGCATTCGGGTGTTCCCCGCATACGCGGGGATGATCCCGGTCCCGTCATTGTTGGTGTACGACGGATCACGTGTTCCCCGCATACGCGGGGATGATCCTATTTGGGCAAAGTCCCTCAGTCGCTGTCGAAGGTGTTCCCCGCATACGCGGGGATGATCCCTCAAGGATACCGGTGACCGGTTCTTCAACCTCGTGTTCCCCGCATACGCGGGGATGATCCCGTGTCGCTGACGCGCCTCGCGGTCTCCAAGGAGTGTTCCCCGCATACGCGGGGATGATCCCAGTTCGATGTCGGTGCGCCGGTTGTTGCTTGCGTGTTCCCCGCATACGCGGGGATGATCCCCGGCATGACCGTAAGCACCACACCGAAGTTCCGTGTTCCCCGCATACGCGGGGATGATCCCGTCGGTGGTGTCGTGGCCCGCGTATGAGGCCGGTGTTCCCCGCATACGCGGGGATGATCCCAATATCACGACAATGCATAAACACATAATCGGGTGTTCCCCGCATACGCGGGGATGATCCCGGCGCACGCTCGGCGAATGTAGCAGTGGCCAAGTGTTCCCCGCATACGCGGGGATGATCCCTGGAACACTGCCGACAACGCGTCAACATCAAGGTGTTCCCCGCATACGCGGGGATGATCCCATTCCGGTAATATCGGCCGAGTCGTATGTGTAGTGTTCCCCGCATACGCGGGGATGATCCCCCAGCTGTTTCGAATCAGGGTCATGCAAGCTAGTGTTCCCCGCATACGCGGGGATGATCCCAGACGGCGAACTGTCCTACGTCCTAGACACTAGTGTTCCCCGCATACGCGGGGATGATCCCGAGTCCACGGCAAACAGTACGTCCGAGACTAAGTGTTCCCCGCATACGCGGGGATGATCCCCACCGGCGAACAATACCCGCCGTTAGCATGAAGTGTTCCCCGCATACGCGGGGATGATCCCGCGGACGTGCTCAAAACACTCATATCGCACGAGTGTTCCCCGCATACGCGGGGATGATCCCGAGCGACAATACCTTTATGAGGCCATGCTCAAGTGTTCCCCGCATACGCGGGGATGATCCCAACTTGCTGGACAGAAAGGAATAAGAAATGTCGTGTTCCCCGCATACGCGGGGATGATCCCCGTTGGAAACACTGGGAAAACGGCTGCCGATGGTGTTCCCCGCATACGCGGGGATGATCCCTGCATGAAACCATTTTCATTCACATTCAAGAAGTGTTCCCCGCATACGCGGGGATGATCCCCATTCCTTTGCGGCGTTTCGCACGCCTAGATCGTGTTCCCCGCATACGCGGGGATGATCCAACACACACTCCATTCCAGCCCCCTTGCTAAAATGGTGTTCCCCGCATACGCGGGGATGATCCCCTACGGAAACAGGTCCTCCACTACGCGGATCTGTGTTCCCCGCATACGCGGGGATGATCCCGAACGGAGTTCGGCCGGCACGGCGATGCCGATGTGTTCCCCGCATACGCGGGGATGATCCCGGCACGGTGAGCTTCGTGAGCGACACCACGAATGTGTTCCCCGCATACGCGGGGATGATCCCCGCGCAATTGTGGTGGGTCAGCCGAGATATGAGTGTTCCCCGCATACGCGGGGATGATCCCGGCGTCACCGCCGGCGTGACCTTCGTCGGTGGGTGTTCCCCGCATACGCGGGGATGATCCCGCAGGCCGCACAGTCCAAGCACCAGCACGAGCGTGTTCCCCGCATACGCGGGGATGATCCCGTCAGAACTTCACGCGCCCGCTCAACCTGAGTGTGTTCCCCGCATACGCGGGGATGATCCCTATGCACCCCCATCGCCCCGCCTGAATTTTTAGTGTTCCCCGCATACGCGGGGATGATCCCTACTTGATCGCCACGAACGACTACGATTTCGAGTGTTCCCCGCATACGCGGGGATGATCCCACCATCCGCACCGACGAAATTACTTGGAAGACGTGTTCCCCGCATACGCGGGGATGATCCCGCGGCGTGATCAAGAAGCTGGAACCCGCCTCGGTGTTCCCCGCATACGCGGGGATGATCCCGTGCCCGACATTCCGGCGTACGCTAACCCCCAGTGTTCCCCGCATACGCGGGGATGATCCCGCCTGTGCGAAGGGCTTGAGCATTGCTTCCGGGTGTTCCCCGCATACGCGGGGATGATCCCCCGCAGACGGTTTCAAACACGCTATATCTCAAGTGTTCCCCGCATACGCGGGGATGATCCTGACAAACACACCCGTCCGCCAATACATCGGTGGTGTTCCCCGCATACGCGGGGATGATCCCTGTCCTACATTCTAGACACTAGCGACTATGCTGTGTTCCCCGCATACGCGGGGATGATCCCTGTCCTACATTCTAGACACTAGCGACTATGCTGTGTTCCCCGCATACGCGGGGATGATCCCCAACCTGTCCAATCAGCAGACCATGCAGCTGGGTGTTCCCCGCATACGCGGGGATGATCCCTTGCCGGTCACGTCCTGGCCCTTGGAGTCGAGGTGTTCCCCGCATACGCGGGGATGATCCCCGCCGATGCCCCATGTGGCACCCGACACGACAGTGTTCCCCGCATACGCGGGGATGATCCCGTGTCGAACAGCATTGGTTCCTTTCCAATTTTGTGTTCCCCGCATACGCGGGGATGATCCCTACAGCCGCGGTACGACGGCCACAAGTCCTTTGTGTTCCCCGCATACGCGGGGATGATCCCGTCGAAACCGCCATCGGCCGCGCCAACCGCAGGTGTTCCCCGCATACGCGGGGATGATCCCGTCGATACGCTCAACGTGCGATCAGCCCCGTCGTGTTCCCCGCATACGCGGGGATGATCCCTTCCGCAAGTGGAAAATCGACGTGGATTCGCTGTGTTCCCCGCATACGCGGGGATGATCCCGGACTGCTCGACTCCTTCCGCGCCGGCAACGTGTGTTCCCCGCATACGCGGGGATGATCCCATCGAACAAAGCTGGATCGAATTCGCCGACTAGTGTTCCCCGCATACGCGGGGATGATCCCTATGCGGCGGTTATGGCCATCGTTAACCGGCGGTGTTCCCCGCATACGCGGGGATGATCCCGTCGGCATAGGACTCTTCCAGAATCCGGATCAGTGTTCCCCGCATACGCGGGGATGATCCCTGTATGTCATGCTGGAAACTCTGCCACACATCGTGTTCCCCGCATACGCGGGGATGATCCCTTAAATGTAGTTTTTCGTCCGTATTAAACCCGGTGTTCCCCGCATACGCGGGGATGATCCCTATACGACGGCGCGTATGAGCAGGATGATGACGTGTTCCCCGCATACGCGGGGATGATTATCTGGCCACGGCCCTGTGGCTGACGGTCAGGACGTGTTCCCCGCATACGCGGGGATGATCCCCACGGTGCTTGTAGAAGATGTTGCGAGTGCCGGTGTTCCCCGCATACGCGGGGATGATCCCCATCTGCTGGAGCGTTGGCGGGTCCATCGTTTGGTGTTCCCCGCATACGCGGGGATGATCCCAGTCCGGTCGTGCAGATCACGTTCAACCGCCAGTGTTCCCCGCATACGCGGGGATGATCCCTTAGCGCCGACATTCGAGGCGAGACTCCCGGCGTGTTCCCCGCATACGCGGGGATGATCCGACGCCATCAGAACGTTCTTCGCCTCTCCCGAGGTATTCCCCGCATACGCGGGGATGATCCCGCGGTCAAAGGCACGCACACGATCGAATGGGCGTGTTCCCCGCATACGCGGGGATGATCCCCCCCCCCCTCGCGGCGGATTGCGCGGCGTTTCTGATGTGTTCCCCGCATACGCGGGGATGATCCCTGTCCGGGCTGGAGTAGGTAGTGTCCGTTGATGTGTTCCCCGCATACGCGGGGATGATCCCACGCTTGCCAACTTTTCCAGCATGCGGCTGGAGTGTTCCCCGCATACGCGGGGATGATCCCCGCAGGACGGGAACAATATGATGCTCTGGTCGGTGTTCCCCGCATACGCGGGGATGATCCCGTTTGGCCTTGGTCGATGCGTTTCTTGCAGTGGTGTTCCCCGCATACGCGGGGATGATCCCGACCAGGCACAGGCCGACTACTCGACGGCCGAGTGTTCCCCGCATACGCGGGGATGATCCCAGTACGTCACATACGCTCGGCACCAGCGGGTCGTGTTCCCCGCATACGCGGGGATGATCCCTGTTACATTGGCGGCACGGCGACACCGGCTGTGTGTTCCCCGCATACGCGGGGATGATCCCAAGACGCCGAAACTTGCGGAATGCTCGCCGCAGTGTTCCCCGCATACGCGGGGATGATCCCCACGCGCCCTCACCGGTGGAATCATCCACCTTGTGTTCCCCGCATACGCGGGGATGATCCCCCATCCCAATCATCCGAGAACCTGACGTTCTGGTGTTCCCCGCATACGCGGGGATGATCCCGCCAGGCATCCGGCGATTCGCCTACCGTCACCGTGTTCCCCGCATACGCGGGGATGATCCCCGAGGCATGAAAAACCGGAAGCAAGCCCGCGCGAATCGGCTGTTATCTCAAGTCTGCACGGGGACTTCCGGCAATGCAAAATCATACCCCACAACCGAGAAAAGCAAGGCAACATGGCTGGATACCGAAGCAGACCAACGGAGCCGCCTGTAAGTGTTCCCCGCATACGTGGGGATGATTTTAATTAAAACTTCGACCTGCATATAGCTTTCTGTCGAGCATAATGAGGGGCGCGCTTGCGATTACCGGTTGTATCTCGCTTCGGTGATCCGGATTCCTGGTGTTCGGAGCGTTGATGACGAGTCCACGGTTGGATGCAGAAAGCATAAGCGGATGGCGGTCGATGAAATGCCGGACGACAAGAAAACCTACGACATTAATTCGTGCGCGGTCAGCATGCCGACGGCGCACGACGGGAGGGGTCCGTCCTGGAGTCAAAGATCGAGCCAGTTCCCCAGCTCTTGACTGGCGATTATGTCTATTGGATAGTGTACCTCGCTTATATATGGCAGGTGTTCGTGCGAAAAGCGCCAAAAACACCCCCCCTTAAGTGGCTTTTCTCGAAAGGCATGTGCTATATGTAAGCGAGAAACCTCCGGTCAGATGCCAAATCTGCCATATATAAGCCAGATATCACGGTTCAGCTCAGATGAACTGGGTGTATGTCCATGCATTTCGATGATTGGGGTGTATCGAGAGTTTCGAGTTGGTTTCAATGACAATCCGAGGGGTGAAAGCGAGTTTATGGGCACGCGTGCGGGGTCTCAGATGCGCAGGACTCCTCACGCAGCGCATATCACAATCCTAGCCAAGCACGTAGGTCATGAATTTCCTGATTGCAGATGCCATGAGCCATTCCTAGATATTCGAAGTAGGTGAGATTGCCGGTTTGCGCGAGTTTGTTGCGCGCACACTGTTGGTCGGATAGTGGAATTGTGCGGTCTTCGCTGCCGTAACAGAGTGCGAATCGCGTGCGTCCGGTCG